>Ga0334883_1006286_pt1 | contig 9928 bp, 6 predicted proteins | sample GraSluR1_MG_6_FD_207230 | JGI IMG/M metagenome (GOLD analysis project Ga0334883, IMG submission 207230) | Sludge microbial communities from methane-producing bioreactor in Wageningen University, Netherlands - Granular Sludge_09_05-R1 | ecosystem: Engineered > Bioreactor > Anaerobic > Unclassified ... | reverse complement strand
TCATCTATCACTTTGGTCCAATTTGGTGGGACACCTGCCGGGTTACTTCCAAACAACCCCACATTGGTGAACTCTGTAGGTGTGAATTTTTCTGATGGAGCACAAGCTTTTGAGGCAGGTCCAATAAGCAACACATTTTCTGCTTTGGGATACACTGCGCTTTACAGCACCAATACGACAACTCCTCCCCATAATGGAATTAACGCCAGTACAGAATCATTAGGTGTTGTTTTCAGTGGTCCATCGTTTTCGGACATTGCTGATGCATTGTATGGTGGAGATTTAAGGATTGCAATCAAAGCTCAGGCGATTGGTGCTAATGAGCAACTAAGTGCACATTATGCGACCAAAGTACCTGAGCGTCATGAAGATCCCATTCCTGAACCTGCCACGATGGCGTTGCTGGGTCTGGGTATTGCCGGTCTGGCCATACGTCGCGGCAAGAGCATGTTGCGTGGTTAGAAAACAAAAATTTTAGACAATTTCATTTTATTCACTGGCGCAGTTGGGCAGTAAAAAACGGCGATATAGGTATACACTTATCGCCGTTTTACTTTGTTAAGCCCTTTTGTCGTATAACAGGGCTACATTGTGGGTCTATTCAAGGTATCAGCCCGATTCCGTAAGTAAAAACGATTTGCCCGGCCAGGACGTTGGAGTGCAAAAGTATGTACTTGGAAAATTGTCAACCTGTATAATGTTTTTAATGCACCATAGAATAGATTATAATGTACAGCATTGAAAGTTGGGCAGGTCATGTGCTACGGTTTTTGATGAAATTGCACCCATTGTGACACTCTGGAAACGGGGTCCAATGGAAACCAGTGACCTGGTGCAGCGTAGATATCCCGCACCGGACTACGCCGGGACAGGGGAGGCGGAAATGCAAACAACCGATCACCGGGTGTATGGGTATGCCCGGTTGAGCGCATCGGCAGAGGAATGATATCCACCATGAGACGGTATAAGACAAGATTTGTAGTGGCGATTGCCCTGGTGGTGGGGCTATTGGGTACAGATGCCCTCGCGGCTGGGGAACGGACCCGTAAAAGTGTTGCGAGCATGGGCTTGCAGCTTATCAACCGCACCCATCCCAAAGTGTTTCGTACCGGTGATTTTAATTATGAACCGGATATATTACAGGGTGCCGCAGATGGCTTGAGCGCTATCAGCGACGACTTTCCATTGAACAACGATGCGCAGGCCATGCAGGCTATCAGTGCGCAAATTCAATTGTTGCGCGATGCCAAGGAGTACGGGGTCAGCTCCTATTTTGCCTATCGCATGGGGCAACTCTCGGCCTTGGTTACGCACAGCATGTTGCCATTTGGCATGGTGTGGACGCCAGAAGAGCAGCCATTTCATGAACAATTTTTGCGAGACTTGGATGAAAAGCTGGATGAGTTTCGATATCGTGCCCAGGAACGGCCACGCATCTTTGTTGTAGATGTTCGTGATTACTTTGATGGTCGCCGTCAATTTCTGATTGAAGACAAACAGTTGATCCAATCAGATTATGAACGGGGTGTCGGCATCAATGGCTTTCTGATGGAAAGTCGTCAAATCTATCTGCAAAACGCGATTATTGCCGTAGCCGATGTTTGGCATACCGTATTACGAGACCGGGCTGAGCGCCAGATGACCTCTGCCCATCGGGGTATGCTGGGACGTTACTTTGTTGGCGAGATTGCCTACCAACTGCAAGTTAAGGGCAATATGTATCGTGCGAACCAGGTATACGAAAATTTCGTTACCTTGAATATCGATGCACCTGAAGCGTATGAAATCATTGGTGACCTGTATTATGAGCACGGTACTTCTGAAGCCATTGACCGTGCCCTGCGTGAATGGCGTATCGCCCATAGCATCGGTGGAACAGACCGCAGGCGGGTAGCCAGTAAACTTTCCAGTCATTTCATGAGTGAAGGCCGCGCATATCTGTCGCGTGCGCAAGAACCTGTCGCGGAAGATTCCGATTTGCCGAACGCATTGTCCGCATTTGAACAGGCATTGGAATATGATCGTTTCAGTGATACCGCAGTAGACTACATTCAACGTACCCATGTCGCGATATCTGAACGGCAACAGCGGTTCAATATGAATTCCGACATTATTGCTTCGGCAGAACGGGTGCGGGAAGAAGGCGAGCGTGCCCGCCAGGAAGGCAGCTTCAGTAACGCGATACAGACCTTTCGTCAGGCGATAAGCCTCTACAATTCTGTGGATGATGAGTTTCCCGTGTTGTTGGAGCAGGCAGAAAGAGCGGTCATGGAGTTGAATCGTGGTGTTACGGCAGTCATCACGCATGTCGATGATATGGCGAGCGCGGCGATTGATCAGGGAGACCGTTCTCGCGATGACAACAACTTTGATGCTGCCATCAGAGAATATGAACGGGTGCCACAGATTCTTGCCGCAATCCCCGAAGATTTTAATCCCCGTGTGACAGACAACAAGCAAGAGTTGTTGGAAATGGCCGAACAAAAAATTGAAGACGCACGTCTGGCCAAGATTCGTTATGAACAGGCCTTACAGGAACAGGAAGCAGCCGCCGCGGCCGCAGGTGGTCAAGCAGCACCACGCCCACAACAGCCACAACAACAAGGACCAGCCATTCCCGGATTGGGTGGCCAGCCAGGTTTACCACAGCCAGGAGCCCAGCAACCGGGCGCATTTCCTGGGTTCCCGACGCCACCCGGACCTGGAGCCGGAGCCGGTGGCGGAGGCGGACTGGGAATACCGGGACTTTCACCGGCAGGACAAGCAGCCGGAGGCCTGGCACCACTGTAATCAAGGGGTAATTGACATGGCGTTTTGTCGCTCAGATAGAAACATGCAACTGTGCAGGTTGTCCTGTACAAGCGACAACCCCGGATATCACAGTGATTTAAATTAAAGTCAGCCGCCACGGATTAGGAGTGATAAATTCCAACTCGTGGCGGTTTTTTTTATTCTCACGAAGCCCGGACATCGTCATTACTAAGTAGCATTTTTGGGTGTGGTAGCTATGATGGGGAACTTTAATTATGTGGCAAAACTGGGTAACGTTGTACAACGATAATAAAAAATATTTTCTGTTGCTAGAGTATAGTATAATAATTATTATACTGTTGAACATGCTGGCAGTTGTGCTTGAATCTGTGAGTTCCTTTTCTGTTTACAGGCAATGGTTTTTTGTATTTGAACTATTCAGTATCAGTGTTTTCAGTATTGAATATCTGTTCAGAGTTGTCGTATGTGTTAAAGAAGAAAAATATTCACACCCTGTCTGGGGCAGGGTAAAGTATGTTTTCAGTCCAATGGCGCTTATCGATTTGATAGCAATTCTACCAGCCTATCTTACTTTTATTAATGCAGACCTCCGTTTTTTAAGAATGGTACGTGTAGCGCGAATATTCCGATTTGTAAAACTGGGACGGTATACCAAAGCAGGTCAAATGCTGATCTCCGTGTTGAGCAAGAAAAAGGAAGAACTTATATTAACAATAGGTCTGATTATTATTTTAATGTTGGTTTCTGCATCTTTAATGTATGCCGTAGAAAACGAAGCACAACCCGATGAATTTTCGAGTATCCCCGTTGCATGTTGGTGGGCAATAGTCACCCTTACAACTGTAGGCTATGGTGATGTTTACCCAGTCACGTTGCTGGGAAAACTTTTTGCCGCGTTTATTTCCATATTGGGTATAGGAATGTTTGCGTTACCAGCAGGAATACTCGGTGCAGGCTTTGTTGAAGAAGTTGAAGCCAGTAAAAAAAAGGACGCTCCAATATGTCCGCATTGCGGCAAAAACTTCAATGAATTGATATAAATTCCCTTTTTATATATTTTGTTTATCAACGTATTTCGGCACATATGCCAAGAGCATCATTCAGTTATGGGGTGCAATTGCAGTATTCCAAGTACTGCTCTCTCGTTGCCATTCCGGCAAATGAAAGGAAAGGGTATTCTTATGCTGAAAGCGATATCAGAGAAGAAATATATCTGAAGTTTCACGCTGTTGAAGAATACCCTTGAAATTCAGTCCGTATCATACAACCGAGCATACTTCCTGAATGGCTGCCAGGCCAATATCATGCAGTCGTCCATTCGACGCAAAAACCCCTGTGTTTGCCTCCAATTTACGCCCCTGACTGAAATCCAGTGTGTTGCCCGCCAAATCCGTTATTTTACCACCTGCCTCTTCAAGAATGATCGAACCTGCGGCTTGGTCCCAGATACGTTCCTTATACGTAGGTTGCTTGGGAGAAAGCAGACGGAACAGCATTTCACCACCACCCGCAGCCAGTACCGCGTACTTTGCCTGGCTGTCCATGAGCACCGGTTCCGCTATAACGCCCATCTGTTGTGCCAGGGCATCAATCTGATCCGTGTTGGTATGGCCGGACTCGAGGGAGCGCAATATACGCGCCTGGGTGACGTCTTCACAGTCTGAAACCGTTATTGGTTTGAATTCACTTTCAATCGCAAGACTGGAAATATAGGTACCTCTGCCCCGCTTCGCGTATAACAAAGCACCGTCCCCCAGTACCGCTGGCTGTCCGTTTTCCCCCAGATTCGGGCATCCAAGCACACCCATAATCACTTCACCATGTTCTATCAATGCCAGGGCAATGGCATATTGCCCACCACGCAAATAACCCTTGGTGCCGTCAACCGGGTCCAAAGTCCAAAAACGGTCGGTCGGCTCAGATGTACCATGATCGATCCAGTTGCACACCGATTTTGCGTCAGCATCCGGTTGAAATTGCGTAACAAATCTGGTTACCACATCGAGCATGACGGTATTTTCGGCACCACGTAAATCTGCTGAGCTTTCTTCGGCAACCAGCATGGCACTGCTGAATGTATCACTCAGCACTTTACCCACATATGCCTGAATTGCATAATCTGCCACCGTTACCGGTGAGAAGTCGCTTTTGGTCAACCCTTGCATGGCCATTCCAGATTGCACCCGTTGCGCCAGGTTAGCGGCATTACGGACAACATGCAAGGCAAACGTGGTCTCAGGATTCAAGGTTTCGTTCATTAATTGTGTATTCCCCTGTTCTGCAAACGATTATTTCTAAATTTCTGTAGCCTGCTTAAGCCTAGCAAATCTGTTGCCATCGGCGCATCTGTAGAGGACACAAACGTACCGGAAAACTTCTCCAAGACAGTCCTGCAAGTTTTTTTCTGGTGAAAAGATGAAGCCTGTGGCGTAGGATTGGTATAGTTATGGCAATCAGCGCACATCATGTTTCTTAACAGGCATGTTTATTGTAAAGCGCATATCAAACCAGATATTAACATTATTAACACTTGTGTTATGTCACAGACGAACAAGCGATGTAACCACTTCAGAAGGGGGAATGCATTATTATGTCCAATTCCTGGATACTTACAGCACCGCGTATTCAAGCACCGCTGGAACCTGAATTTCGTCCGGCAGTTCTTGCGAACCGTACATTCCGAAATGCTGCCCGCGCAACGGGGAATCCCAGACCATTGGTATTGGGGTTGCAACGGGGTGACGGCTCTGTTTCGCGCTATGAAACCGTTATTTTGCCAGAAGACCACCCGCAGGCCAAAGCCAATCTGTTTTATGCCGAACGTTTGCTCAAGTTCCTGTTGTGGCAGCGTGGTGCCTGCAAAGTGTATGTGGGCGGCTCTGAACCGGTAGGTCAATATCTGGCAGAATGCTACAAGGAGGGCGGCTCCAGGGCGTTTGATGCCACTTTCATGGGTGAGCAGGTGTATGAGCATCCATTTGAAGTGATCTGCTGCACTGTGGCCCAGACCCCGCCAACCCGCGAGACCACCCGCCCATTGGGGCGCCATCTTGAAGGATGCCGCATTGGATTCGACCTGGGTGCTTCGGACCGTAAGGTGTCAGCAGTTATTGATGGTGAGGCTGTCTATTCAGAAGAAGTCATCTGGGAGCCACGAAAGCAGACCGACCCGAAGTATCATTATGAAGAAGTCATGGCTTCCATACGGACTGCCGCGTCGAAAATGCCCCGTGTGGATGCCATTGGCGGCAGTTCTGCCGGAGTATACATCAACAACCGCGCCATGGTTGCCTCGCTGTTCCGCGGCATTCCCATAGAACGCTTTGGCGAGGTCAAGGACATGTTTCTACGCATCGGTCAGGAACTGGGTGTCCCCCTCGTCATTGTGAATGATGGAGAAGTCACTGCCTTGGCAGGTTCCATGTCGCTGGAAGACAACGGTGTCCTGGGCATTGCCATGGGTTCCAGTGAAGCCGGTGGCTATGTAACCCTGGATGGCAATATAACTGGTTGGTTGAATGAGTTGGCATTCTGTCCCATCGACTACAATCCCGAGGCCTCGGTGGATGAGTGGTCCAACGATTATGGGGTAGGTGCCCGATATTTCTCGCAACAATGTGTATTTCGTCTGGCGGAGCGGGCGGGCTTGGAACTTCCCGAAGGGGTTACCGATGCCGAGAAGTTGAAAGTGGCACAGGACGCGCTGCATGCCGGCCATGAAGGCGCGCGCAAGATTTGGGAAAGCATCGGGGTATACCTGGGATATGGCCTGGCACATTATGCCGAATTTTACGACTTACGTCATGTATTAATCCTGGGACGCTGTACTTCTGGCGACGGAGGTGACATTATCTTGAATGGCGCAATGGACGTCATTAAACGGGAATTCCCCGAAATTGCCGACAATGTCAACATCCAGTTACCGGATGAGAAAAGCCGCCGTGTGGGGCAATCCATCGCTGCTGCCAGTTTGCCTGAGCTGTAAAGTATCCAGAATCAGAATAGTTGATAGCATAAATTGCGCGGACCCGGATGGTAGTATCCCAGTCCGCGCTGTTATTATATTCGACCTGATCTTGGATCAGGAGATGACAAGGGGCTTTGATTCAACTGCGGAACTGTCCATCTCCTCATCTTCCTGCGCAGTCTCCTCCAGGTCGTCCTCCATAAAATCCCAGACCGGGAATGGGTCCTCAAATAATTCCCAGCCAACCGGTCCAAGGGCCATTTCTTCTTCTGTGAGCAGGCAGGCATCCAACCTGGACTTAATGGATGCTTTGTCCAGCTTAACGCCTATCCAGACCATTTCCTGTCGCCGATCACCAAAGGGTTCTTCCCAGTAGCTTGCAGCAAATTCCAACGATTCCTCATCAATATCCGAAAGGTGTTTGTACGTGGCCGCATACCAGGTACCCGCCCATTCAATATTGATCGAGCGGCCTGCCTGAGACCATAGTGCCGCAGCATCATTGCGTGTTGCCAGCCAGAAAAAGCCTTTGACACGTAACAGACCGGGAGTTTCTTCTTTTGCAAAGTCCAGCAAACGATTGGGATGGAATGGCCTGCGTGCCCGGTATACCATGCTGTTGACATCATATTCTTCTGTCTCGGGGGTATGGGTGCCGACCAGTTCCTGCGCCCAGCCACTCATGGAGGCCGCAGTCTCATAATCAAATAATCCGGTATTCAAGATTGCATCCAACGGTATTTTTCCATGATTTGCCTCAAGCAGTTCGGCACCTGGATTCAATTTGTATAAAATTGCGCGAAGTTGTTCCAGTTCCGTCTGGGTTACCAGGTCTATCTTATTGATTACGATTACATTGGCAAATTCTACCTGCTCTATCAGCAGGTCACCCAGCGTTCGCTGATCCTCTTCTGAGGTGAGATTCCGCTGGCTCAAGTATGCTTCAGAGGCAAAGTCATCCAGAAAGTTGCGCGCATCCACCACCGTTACCATGGTGTCCAGTTGGGTCAGATTCACCAGGCTTTCCCCTGTTTCATCTTCAAAGTGGAATGTGGCTGCCACGGGAAGCGGTTCGGCAATGCCGGTGCCTTCTATCAGCAGGTAATCAAACCGGTTCTCTTCTGCCAACGCCTTGACTTCTTTGAGAAGGTCTTCACGCAACGTGCAGCATATACAGCCATTGGTCATCTCAACCAATTTTTCTTCTGTGCGACTCAATCCAGCCTGGCCCTTTTGAATCAAGGCGGAATCGATGTTAATTTCGCTCATGTCATTTACAATGACTGCAACGCGCTTGTTTTCTCGGTTAGACAACACATGGTTCAGTAAGGTCGTCTTGCCCGATCCAAGGAATCCAGACAACACCGTAACGGGAAGTTTCATATGTATCTCCAGTAGTTAAAAAAAGGTATAGATTGCTTGTGTGCCCTATTAAGAATTTTTAATGATAACAGATTATCATTTTAGCTTGCAATTTATGCCTCGAAAAACGTTTAATATAGAGCTTTACGCAATTGCTATCATTCGAATTGTCACCGTCTTTATTGGGGGGACAGCGAAGCATTACTCAGGGCATCAAGATGCCTGAAAGGGGAACCAACTATGAAATTTCAAATGCCGGAAGCCGAATTGTTTATACCTGATAATACCGAGGAAACTGCCGCTCTGGCACGTACAACCCACCTGGCCATCGGTGCCCATCAGGACGATCTGGAGATCATGGCCTTTGACGGCATTTTGCAGTGTTTTCAAAAGCAGGACAAGTGGTTTACTGGGGTTGTTGTAACCAGCGGGAGTGGATCACCCCGTGCGCATATCTATGCGGACTATACCGATGAAGAAATGGTCAAGATTCGACGGCTGGAACAGAAAAAAGCCGCAATCATTGGGGATTACGCGGCACAATTTCTTTTGGACTTTCCAAGCAATGCCGTGAAGGACTGTAAAGACACCCATGCGGCCATGGACCTGGTTGCTATCCTGACGGCTACCCAGCCCGAAGTGGTGTATACACACAATCTGGCAGACAAGCACGACACCCATGTAGGCGTCACGTTGAAGGTCGTATCGGCAATTCGTCAATTACCGGTGGAATTACGCCCCAAAAAGTTGTACGGTTGTGAGGTCTGGCGTGATTTGGACTGGATAGTGGACGAAGAGAAAGTGCTGTTTGATGTGTCCGCACACGAGAACTTGCAGGCTGCATTGCTGGGAGTCTTTGATTCCCAGATAGCCGGAGGCAAGCGCTATGATCTGGCATCTATGGGACGGCGGCGTGCCCATGCCACCTATACGGCATCGCATGGTGTGGATAATACAACAGGCTTGTCTTTCGCTATGGACTTGACCCCCTTGATCGAAGACCCGGACCTGCAACCCCTGGAGCTGGTTCAGCGCCATATAAAGCAGTTTCAGCAGGATGTTACGACGCGTATTCGCAAGGTGGGTACACCGGGTTAATCCTGCAACCCGAATAACATAAAAGCTATAATCAATCCCCGGTGCGCGTTGCTAACATTGACACACAACACCGGGGATTCTTGTTTTCCGGTTTGCTGGAAAGGCATACTTTCTTATACTGCTTTTACCAAACCAGGTCCGTGGCATATAACATGCCGGGAAACTAACTGCTTGGTTTCGGTATCTAATCTCCACCAGAACATTGCTTTGTATCCAACAGTCTTCATTGGCAAACATAATCATACAAACAGGCAGGAGTTCCAAATTGTATCGAAGCATAACACGTGTTTATTGTTGTCTTGTCTTTGGTCTGTTTCTTTCCACTCAGCTTACAGACGCAGCAGCGGATACCATTTATCTTGGCAACGGCGATCGTATTACCGGAAAGGTGATCAGCATCGCGGATGGCGTTGTAGTGTTCCAAACAGAGTATGCCGGCGAAGTCAACATAGCGTTGCATGCTGTAGACCTGATTGACTCGGCACAGGCGGTTGTTGTGCAGCGGGACAATGGTACCCTGCTGGAAGGTGCCTTTGAGATACGAGATGGGGAGCAAGGGATACAACAGAATGGTAGTTGGTATCCAATCGTCATAACAGACATTACCTTGTTGGTGCCCGATGCAGCATCCGACACGGAGGTTTTGGAACCTGAAGCCAAGCCAGAAATACCGCAGCGTTGGAGTGGTACGGTAGAGTCGGGGCTCACCATGCGAAGCGGTAATACCGA
>Ga0334883_1006284_pt1 | contig 9932 bp, 8 predicted proteins | sample GraSluR1_MG_6_FD_207230 | JGI IMG/M metagenome (GOLD analysis project Ga0334883, IMG submission 207230) | Sludge microbial communities from methane-producing bioreactor in Wageningen University, Netherlands - Granular Sludge_09_05-R1 | ecosystem: Engineered > Bioreactor > Anaerobic > Unclassified ... | reverse complement strand
TCGAAGGCGCTCGCCGCTGCTTCGAAAACATCGGAGACGAGTTTTCGTCGTTCCCCCCTCGTTTCGCGGACCTGGAAGAGCGTTTGCGGGAGGAGCGCTTCCATCTGGCTGTTTTGGGCCAGTTCAAACGGGGCAAGAGCACTTTCTTGAACGCGTTGCTCGGCGAAAACCTGCTACCCTCTTCCGTCATCCCTCTGACCGCCATCCCCACCTTTTTGCGAACCGGAGAGACGCCCGAAATCGTCGTGCACTGGCTCGAAGGAAGGCCTCCGGAGTCCGTTCCGCTCTCCTCGGAGAAAACGCTTCGCTCCGTGCTGGACGAGCTGGTCACGGAGAGGGGAAATCCGGAGAACGCGCTGGGCATTTCCTTCGTGGAGATCGCGCATCCGTCCCCGATTCTTCGGCGCGGTGTGCTGCTTGTGGATACTCCGGGCATCGGTTCCACGTTCCTGCACAATACGGAAGCGACGCGCAACTTCCTTTCCCAGTGCGACGCCGCGCTCTTCGTCGTCTCCTCCGATCCCCCGGTGACCGAGGTGGAGATGGAGTTTCTGAAGTCCGTCCAGGAAAAGATTCCGCATATCTTCTTCGTCCTCAACAAGATGGATCAGCTCGACGAGCCGGATCTCGAGACGGCGCTCGGTTTTTTCCGGAACGAACTCGTCCTCCGTGCGGGCGTCGCGGAAGATGCTCCGGTGTTCCCGGTGTCGGCGAGACTCGCTCTCGAAGCGTCTCTTACCGGCAACGATTCTCTGCGCGCGCGGAGCGGCATCGAGGCGGTCGAGGAACATCTGTTCGAATTTCTTGCGAAGCGGAAGAAGGAAGCGCTTACCGTGGCTCTGGCCCGGAAGGCGCGCGATATCGCGCAGAGCGGAGCGGTTGAAATACAGCTTCGGATGCGCGCTCTCGAGATTCCTCTTGAAGACCTGGAGGAAAAAGCGGAGCTTTTCAAGAGAAAAGTGGAGGAAGTCCGTCGCGAACGGGAATCCGCCGGGGATCTTCTCGCCGGGGATCGCAAGCGCATTCTCCAGGAGCTGGAACGGCACGCGAAGCGGGTCGGAGAGAGCGCGAAGGCCGCGCTGCTGGAAAGCGCTCGCGCGGAAGGCTTCGAGATCGGCTTGGAATCCCTCGACGAGAAAAGATTGCGGGTTCTTTTCGACAAGCTTGTGCCTGCGCTTTTCGAACGGTATGCGGGTGAGACGAAAGATCGTTTTCGCACACTCGCGGCGGAGATGATGGGCGCCCATGCCGAGAGGGAAGCTCGACTGCTGGATTCGCTGTGGAAAAAGGCCGCCGACCTCTTCCATCTGCCCGACCGTCCTTCCGGCGAGAGGGAGGAGCTTCGGATCGTCAGAGAGCCGTACTGGGTAAGCAGACAGTGGTCGTCGAAATTTTTGCCCGTACCGACAGGCTTTCTGGAAAAAATGCTCCCCGAAAAAATCCGCAGGGCGCATCGTCGGCGTCGGATAGAAGAACGGCTGGATTCGCTCATCCTCTCCAATGTGGAAAATCTCCGCTGGTCGGTCTTTCAGAGCGTCAACGATTCGTTCCGCGCATTCTCCTCGGCGCTCGAAGTCCGTCTCTCCGATGCCCTGAAAGCCACGGTCGGAGGGATGGATTCAGCGATCTCCCTGAGGAAAGAGAGAAGCGCGGAGGTGCTTTCCGCTCTGGAACCCCTGCGGCGAGCCCTTGAGGAGCTTCGTCCCCGAACGGCCGCGCTCTCCTCTCTCGGCGATTCTCCGGCAAGAGGAAGAACGTCCTCCGGGGAGATCGTCGATTCGGAACGGTAGCATGTTCCGCGCGGAGCGATCCGGACGAAACGCGCTCGCGCTGCTCTTGATCGTCGCAGCGTGCCTGTTGGTCGCGGCGGTTACGGCATCGTCACTTTCCCTCTCCGAAGAAGGCGCCTTCGCGATGCGGTTCGCGGCGGCGCGTTTCGGCGGCGAGATTCCCGACGCCGGCGGAGAGTGGATCATGCTCCTGTTCAGAGGAGTTCTCGGGCTGCTTCTTCTCCTTCTTCCGGCGTATATCCTCCTCTCGTTTGCTACCGCCGACGGGCGAAGCCGCCTGGCCGCCGACGGCATTCTTCTGGTTGTTCTTCTCGGGGCCGCCCATTTTCTTCGCGGTGCATTCGAAAAACTCCCGCCTCCGGAGCAGCTCGGCCTTTCCGCACCGTTCCAGGAGGGGGCGGCGTCGTACGCCGAAGAGGGGGTCGTCCTCGCGCCGCCGGGCTGGTTGACGTTCATCGCGATGATCGCGCTCTCGGCGATCGTCGCGCGTTTCGTCCTTCGGATTCGGCATCGCATGCATGCGCACAGGAACCGTCGTTCCACGCTTTCCGAAGAACTCGGCGACGATACGCCTCCATCCATGCACGCCTTTCGGGAGGGCGAACCGTCGGGCGACGAAATCGTTCGTCTGTACGGTTGTATGCTGGCTCTCGTTTCGGAAGAGCGCGGCATCGCTCGATCGCCTTCGATGACCCCGAGGGAGTTCGAAGATCGCCTGATACTTCGGGGACTCCCTTCTCGTCCCCTGACGACGCTGACCCGCTTGTTCGAGCATGTGCGGTACGGCTCGACTCCCCTCGGAAAGGAAGAGGAAGAAGTCGCCCGAGTTTCCTTGTCGTCCATCGAGAACGCATGCCGTGCGCGCGAAGGAGGGGGAGGAGATGCCTAAAATACAGAGTTCACGCTTCCTTTCGTTTCTCGCTTTGTTTTCTCTGTTCACGATGCTTTCTTTCCTCTTCCGGGATTTTCTTCGGGAGAACGTCGTGCTCCCGCTGTATTCGCTTGCCTTCTACCTCGTTCTTGTGCTGAAAGGTATTCCTCTATGGGTGTACAGCGCGCTCCTCGCGACGAGCGTTCTTCTTCTCGGCGGAAACACGCTGATCCGTATGCGATCGCGGGATGTGCGGGAGAGAACGGCGAACGAGGACGAAGATACGCGTTCACGCTACGACTTTTGGAACGATCTTCTTTCGGAGGCCGCGGAGAACGAATATGCGAGGGAGAAGCTCTTCGCCGAAGCGCGCAGCTTGCTTCTCCTGGCATTCTCTCGTCGGGAAGGGAGCCGTCCGTATTCGAAAAGCGAACTCCGCGCTCTTGAAGCGGATGTTCCCCCCGAAATCGGAAGGTTGCTGGAAAAAACGCACGGTTTTTCTTCCCGCGACTCCCGGAACGAGGGGCGCTGGAAACGCCTTCTCCGTTTTTCCGAAGTCCGCCGCGAGAACGCGCTGGCGCTTGAGCGGGACGTAGAAGAAATCCTGTGCGGCATCGAAGATATATTGGAGGTCCGACGCGATGGCGATACATACGAATGAGTTACGAAAGACGCCGCTCTTTTGCGAGCGCATTTTGCACGAGGTCGGCAGGGCCGTGGTGGGGAAAAAAGAGGTCCTGCAAAAAATTCTGGCTGCATTTCTCGCGGGCGGGCACGTTCTGCTCGAAGACTATCCGGGGGTTGCAAAGACGCTTATGGCCAACAGCTTCGCCCGAGCGCTCGGCGTTTCCTTCCGGCGGATCCAGTGCACCCCCGACCTGTTGCCGGGGGACATTACAGGCGGGTACATTCATGACCGCGAACGGAACGAATTCGTGCTCCGGAAAGGACCGGTCTTCGCGAATATCGTTCTGGCCGATGAAATCAACAGAGCCTCGCCAAGAACGCAATCGGCCCTTCTCGAAGCGATGCAGGAAGGGCAGGTGACGCTGGAGGGGGAGACGCTGCCTCTTCCCGAGCCCTTTCTCGTCATCGCCACGCAGAACCCGATCGAATACGAAGGGACGTTCCCGCTGCCCGAGGCGCAGTTGGACCGCTTCCTTCTGAAGCTCTCGGTGGGGTATCCCACTCTGGACGAAGAAAGGGAGATCCTTCGACGCCGGCGCGACAGGAGACGCGACGCGCACGACATATGGGCGGCGGCAAGCGCGGAAGAGCTGTTGGATGTGCGGAGCTGCATCGAGAACGTCTTTCTCGACGACTGTATCGAGGAGTACATCGTGCATCTGGTGCACGCCACGCGGCGGCGGCGTCAGGTCGCCGTAGGCTCCAGTCCGAGAGGCGCCCTGGCCCTTATGAACCTTGCCAGGACAAGAGCCGCCATGGAAGGAAGGGGCTTCGTTCTTCCGGACGACGTCAAGGAGTTCGTCCTTCCGGCGCTCGGGCACAGGGTGATTGTGCACTCCGAATACTGGTCCTCGCCGCACGTGGCCGAGAGCGTGCTCTCGGGGATACTGGACGAAACGCCGGTTCCCGTCCTTGACGATGCGCGGTCATGACGGGCGCGCTCGTCGCTTTGACCGGAGCCGTCTTCTGCATAACCGCAGTCGGCGCCGCGACGCTGCATGGCAATGTTTTCGCCGTCGCGATCCCGCTCGTGGCGTATCTGTTCGCAGCGGTTCTCCGCCGTCCGGAACGACCGGACCTTATTCTTGAACGACGTTTCGCGCGCGCGGCCGCGGTTCAGGGAGAGCCCGTCGAGTGTTCGCTGGCGCTTATCAACCGGGGGGCGCCTCTGGATGAAGTCGCGGCCCGGGAGAAGCTTCCGGAAGGGGTCGAGGGGGTGAGCGGCGCGTTCCGCCGGCTCGGCGCGCTTCCGGCAGAGGGGTGTTTCCGACTGGAACAGACGATACGATGCAGAAGAGGCGTCTATGCTGCGTTCGAAACGGAGGTCTCCGTCCGCGATTTCGCGGGATTGTTCACATCCGTCGAACTCCTTGCATCGCGCGCGCCGCTTCTTGTTCGCCCGGCGTATCGGGCGTTGCGCGAGGCGCCGGTACGCCCTTCCGGAACAAGAGGCTTCGCGGGGACGGCCCCGACGGGACAGGACGGCGCCGGGTGCGCTTTCCTGGGCGTTCGGGAGTATCGGGCGGGAGATCCGCTCCGGCGGGTCAACTGGAAAAAGACGGCCAAGGACGAACGAACGCTCTATTCGAATGTCTTCGAACAAGAGCGGGTCGCCGATATAGGGCTCGTCCTCGATGCGCGCAGATGTATGAACATCTCGTCTCCCGAGGATTCACTCTTCGAGTATTCCGTGGAGGCGGCCGCGGCACTGGCGGAGCGTTTTTTGGACGACGGCAACCGGGTGAGCCTGCTTATGTTCGGCGGCTGTGTCGAGTGGATCGTCCCCGGATACGGCAGGAAACACGCGCAGCGTATTCTCGACGCTCTGGCGAAGATCGCTCCGGGGAAGAACTATGCGCTGGAGGGGCTCGTCAATCTTCCGATCAAACTCTTTCCCGCGCAGTCGACGATCTTTTTCATCAGTCCTCTGGGGCACGACGACCTTGAGCCGCTGGTCCGCATGCGGGCCAACGAGTATGCGGTCGCGGCGATAAGCCCCGATCCCGTCAAGTTCGCTTCGAATGCCGCGGGCGACTCGACAAGCCAAGCGTTTCGCCTGGCATCGGCGGAGCGGACATCGCTTCTGCGCGGTCTCTCGGGCATGGGGATCCGAACGGCGGACTGGGATGTCCGGACGCCTCTCGAAGGAGCGCTCCGCAAAGCGTTCAGAGGCAAGCCGCTCTTTTCTCCGAGGTGAACCGGCGATGACGAAAGCCCTTCTGTACGCCGCCATTGTTTTCGCGGCCATATTTCTCGGAGCGTCTCCGCTGCTTCTGCTCCGAAGTTCCGAAGGATTCGCGACGCTCGTCGCCGGCGCGCTCTGGCTGGCTTTGGAAGTCGGACGAAAACGCTCGTTTTCCACTCTGTTCTTTCTGTATTTCATCGGAGCCGCTCTCCGAAACGCATTGAACGAACTCTCGCTTCTCATAATCATCCCCGGTGTTTGTTCCGCCCTTGTCGCCTGGGATCTCTCCCGTTTCCTCCTCCGCACGAAGGGCTTCGACGAAGGGGAAGAGGCGAGGGGGCTTCGGAAGATGCATTGCGCGCTCCTTTTTTCAGTTGTGTTCGCAGGGGGGGCTCTTGCGCTCATCCCCTGCGTCGTTCACTTCGCCATACCGTTCCCCGTCCTCTTTGTCCTCCTGTTGGCGATCCCCCTGTGCCTGCGGAAGGCCGTTCTCGGATTCCGGCCGGAGAGGCGTGAATGAAGACGGCAAAAAGAACGGAACGTCCGATAACGTCCCGTTCATAGATCGTTTTTCCGGTCTCCGGCGTCACTTCTCCTCCGGGTGAAGATAGCCTCCTGCCTGGCGTGCCTTATGATAGGACATGCCCTCCAAAAGCATTTCTTTGGCGTAGGTCTCCACGGAGCCGATAAATTCGTCGACCTCCATCAGGCTTCTCAGTTCCTCGATCTCGTCCGCCTTCAGATGAATATCCATTGCAGCACCTCCTTGATATCAGCCTCGGCTTCCCGACGTCATCTTAGCAATCGATAAAAAATGTGTCAAGTCAAAATAGGCGATCTATTATGATTCCGATTATTGCTTCGTGCGAAAACTCCGGAGAACGTCTCGTCGTTTTAGAACGCGTTAAGGAGACGGTTGCAGCCGACATTGACAAAATTCACCTTCGGGGCGATACTGAATAGTATGTTGTGGGAGATGGAGTTCTCCTGATAAACGCCTCGAAGGCTGATAACTCCTGGATTGCCGAAGCAGGCAAGGAGATCGATGGCCGAGGAGGTTGTATTCTATGTTCCCCAGTGTTCTTTTCCCCGATTCCCGAGCGCTTTCCGAGACGCCCCCCGATTTTTTCACCGACCTCAATCTGGATCAGGTTGTGAACGGCTTATGCGCGCACAAAGCGGAATATCGTCTGCACTCGTTCTTTTATTCCCCGCCCGGGACGACGGACGCTCTTCTTTTCCGTCACGAGGTCTTTCGCGATCTTGAGAAGCCGGAGATCTTTTCGGCCGTCGGCCGTTTCGCGGACGGAATGCGCGGGATGCGCCGCAGGCTCGCCGTGATGGACAAGGTGCACTACCTCTCGCAGAAGAAACGCTGGTTTCTGGACGCGGTGCGAAGCTACCTTGATGCTGTCCGCGGATTGGAACACGAGCTTGCCGCCGCGGCGCCGGAATCCCGGGGAGTGCTCGCCGTTCGGACGTACCTGACGTCGCACGTCGGTTCCGACGTTTTTTCGGCGTTGCTGGAGAAGACCCGAAAGCTGAAGGCGTCTCTTGACGAGGTACGCTACTGCGTTCACCTGTACGGAGGCAGAGTCAAGGTCGCCCGGCACGACGGAGAATCGGACTACACCGCGGAAGTCGAACGCACTTTCGAGAAGTTCAGAAAGGGCGATGTAAAGGACTACAGCGTGACGTTTTCGGAAGGCGCCGATATGAATCATGTCGAGGCGATGATCCTCGACAGGGTGGCGCTTCTGTTCCCGGAGACGTTCGCCGCGCTCGGCGCTTTTTATTCGGAACACAAGGAATACCTTGACGAGGTCGTTGCGCGTTTCGACACGGAGGTGCAGTTCTACCTTGCGTACGGGGACTTCATGTCGGCTCTCCGGAGCAGAGGGCTTCCGTTCTGCTACCCCGTCGTTTCTGATACGGACAAGGAGACGGCGGTCGCCGAATCCTACGATGTCGCCCTGGCGTCGAAGCTGCTCTCGGAGAACAAACCCGTTGTGTGCAACGACTTCTTCCTCTCGGAGAACGAGCGGATCATCATCGTCTCCGGTCCGAACCAGGGGGGGAAGACCACCTTCGCACGATCCTTCGGTCAGATTCACTACCTTGCCTCGCTCGGGTGCCCCGTGCCGGCGCGTCGGGCGAAACTCTTTCTCTTCGACAGGCTGTTCGTCCATTTCGAGCGCGAAGAAACGCGAAGCGATCTTCGCGGAAAACTTCAGGACGATCTTGTACGGATTCACGGGATCCTCGAAAGCTCGACTTCTTCCAGTATCGTGATCATGAACGAGATATTCAACTCGACGACGCTGAAAGACGCCGTCTTTCTTGCCCGAAACGTATTGGAGCGAATCATGGAGCGGGACGCCATATGCGTCTGCGTGACGTTTATGGACGAACTCTCCACTCTTGGAGAACAGACGGTGAGCATGGTCAGCACCGTGGTTGCGGACAACCCCGCGCAACGGACGTTCAAAATCGTCCGCAAGGCGGCCGACGGTATCGCCTACGCGATGAGCATCGCCGAGAAGCACCGTTTGACCTATGCCAACCTCATGGAGCGAATCCCCTCATGAATGCGCTGTTGATGCACAAGGACCGCGATTTCGATATTCAAGCCCCCCTGCCGTGGAACGAAGCCGACCTGCGCCAGGATCTGGAGCTGGACGTCCTTTTCGATGCGATGGCCTCAGGCGACTCTTTTCTTCGAGAGACGGCCCTTCATGCGATGCTCTCTCCCGAAGTTTCGCCCGAGGCGATCCTCTATCGCCGGGCGATCTTGAAAGACTGCCTGGCCAACCCGCAGGTCGTCAAGCAGTTGTACGACCTCTCCGTCGAGGTGTTTCAGAAGGAGAAGAAACATTACTTCGGCATCTTCACCCGCTATCCGTCCGCCATCCTCGGCAGCGCCGTGGATGTGATGACGATGCTGGTGGAGATGCTCGCTCGATTGAGAGGCTTTGCCGACAGACATGCGGAAAAATTTACCTCGGAAGGCTTTGCTTCGCTCTTTTCCATGCTTCGGGGCGAACTGGCGGACGACTATCTCGACAGCATACGGGAACATTTGCGAACATTGAAATTCCGTACCGGCGTTCTTGTAAGCGCCTCTCTTGGAGAGGGCGACAAGGGCGAGGGCTATACGCTCCGGAAGCAGAAAAGGCGCGAAAATATCTTCACATGGCTGTATACCTGGCTCTTTTCGAAGAGGTCGCAGGCCTTTTCATTCTATATCGCGTAGCGTGACGAAAGCGGCGCGAAGGCCGTCGCCGAGTTGCGGGACAGAGGTATCTCCCTTGCCGCGAACGCTCTCGCTCAGTCGGCCCAGCACGTTATCGGCTTCTTCAGGACGTTGCGGCTGGAACTTTCCTTCTACATCGGCTGCATGAACCTCTACGAACGCCTCCTTCGCAAGGGAGAGCCCGTCTGCTTTCCGGAGCCGCTCCCCTTCGGCGCGCCCCGCCTGCTGTTCAAGGGGCTTGTCGACGCCTCGCTCTCGCTGCGGATGTACGAACGCGCCGTCGGAAACGATGTCGACGCCGACGACAAGCGTCTCGTCGTCATCACCGGAGCGAATCAGGGAGGAAAGACGACCTTTCTGCGGAGCGTCGGGGCGGCCCAGTTGATGATGCAGTGCGGCATGTTCGTTCCGGCCAGGTCTTTCCGGGCTTCGGTCTGCGAAACGGTCTTCACCCACTGGCGCCGGGAGGAGGATTCCACGATGAAAAGCGGCAAGTTCGACGAGGAGCTGTCGCGAATGAGCCGGATCGCCGACAGCCTCTCTTCCCGGTCGCTGATGTTGTTCAACGAATCCTTCGCCGCCACCAACGAACGGGAAGGGTCCGAGATCGCACGCCAGATCGTGACCGCCCTGATGGCGAAGGGAGTTCGGGCGCTCTTCGTAACGCATATGTACGACTTCGCAGGAGGGATGTTCGAAAGGCGGCTCGAGTGCGCCCTTTTCCTCCGCGCGGAACGGCGGGAGGACGGGAAAAGAACGTACAGACTCGCCGAGGGGGAGCCGTTAAAGACGAGTTTTGGCGAGGACCTCTATCGGCAGATATTCGAGACGGCGGAGCGGCGGAGTAAAAAAGCTCGGGAGGCGAACGCTGAAGGGGCTTGAGCTCGAATCCTGTACATCTGAAGGGCTCTCATGAATTTCCAGGTGCGCTTTGGTAGGGACTGTTTGAGAAAAATATGGTAAAATAAAATTGCGACCTCATAAAGGGGATGGAGTTCCCTCGACACGCCCTTTGGCTGATGACTCCTGCTGTTTGATGACGGCAGGAGTTTTTTTGTTCATATCCAGAATACGTAAGGAGAATGATAATGCTGCAACGTCTGCTTCTACTCGCGCTTGCGGGGGCTCTCGGCACGGTCGTCCGTT
>Ga0334883_1006281_pt1 | contig 9939 bp, 7 predicted proteins | sample GraSluR1_MG_6_FD_207230 | JGI IMG/M metagenome (GOLD analysis project Ga0334883, IMG submission 207230) | Sludge microbial communities from methane-producing bioreactor in Wageningen University, Netherlands - Granular Sludge_09_05-R1 | ecosystem: Engineered > Bioreactor > Anaerobic > Unclassified ... | reverse complement strand
CAAGCGCAAGCGTGAACCGTGGGAGGAATTTCTTGTATCGCATTACAGGAAAGGCATTGAGGTCGTGTTTAGCGATATTAACAAACTGTTCCCTCGGAGAATACATGCAATCACTCCGGAAGGTTTTATTTTAAAGATAATAATGTTCATTCTAGCATATGTATTTACTAAAATCAACTAGCAACTTAAATTAATTATGAATATTTTTCCAGAAGATAGTACTATCGAATTTAAAAGTTTGAAAAAGGCAATCGGTCAAAAATCCGATGTAGAATCGCTTGCAGAAACTTGTGTTTGCTTTGCTAATGCACAGGGGGGAGCTGTTGTAGTTGGCATCGAAGACAAAATGAAAGAACCACCTCCAAACCAAAAGATTAATGTAGATGTGATGAATAAGGTAATTAGCCGTTTAAGAAGTTTAACGGACGGAGTTGGAATTGCTAATCCAGTAATTCATCAACATCCAAACGGAGGTCAATATTTTTCGTTTAAAGTGTTACCCTCGACACGTCTTGTTGCTACAACCTCAACGGGTAAAGTTTTTATAAGGATTTCCGACAATTGCTATCCTGTGAAAAGCGAGGAGCTAACAGACCTTGCTGCTGAAAAAAATGCATTTCAATGGGAACTTATAGTCGCTCAGAAAATTTCACTTTCTGATGCTGATAATTCTCAAATAGAGCACTTTATTAGTAGTATCAAAAAATCTGACAAAGTATCCGACTTTATAAAAGAAAAATCTACTAGAGAAATCCTTGAGTTCTATCAAATGATTTCATCGGAAGGGATTCTAACTAATCTGGGTGTATTGTGGCTCGGCACACCAACACAAAGGGCACGTTTAAGCTATCCAATAACTTTTCAATACATTGTTTATAATGAGAATGAAGAGAAGATTAGAAAAAAGAATTGGCATTTTCATTTACACAACCCAATGCAATTGTTGCTTGAAATAGAAAAGGAAGCGGTTGAACTAACATACTCTACAGAAATAAGCAATGGTCTTTTTAGGGATAGTGTAAGGAACTATCCTAAAGAGGTTATAAGAGAATTGTTGATAAATGCAATTGCCCATAAAAGATACACAAGTTCTGGCGACATTTTTTTAGAGGTATACCCTAACAGAGTGGTGTTCACAAATCCAGGCGGACTGCCAATTGGTATATCTAAGGACAATATTTTACACGAACGCCAGAGAAGAAACCCACATTTAATACAAACCCTTCACGATTTAAAATTAATGGAGGGAGAGGGCTCTGGCTACGATTTAATTTATGAAAAACTTAGCCTTGATGCAAAACCGTTCCCTATCATTGAAAGTAGCTATAATAAAATGGTGGTTACGGTATTTTCAGGGGTTATTGATGAAGAATCTTTAACTGTGATTGACTACATCAGGAAACACTTTACATTAACACAAAAAGAGGCTATTACTCTCGGTGTTGTGGCTAGTAAAAAGAAAATACTTTCAACGCAACTTTCCTCTTGCTTACAGCTCAACCAAGAAGATAAACTTAAGTATTGGCTTGGTTCATTAATTGACAAAAATATAATTATTACAAGAGGAGTAAAGAAAGGCACTGAGTATCTACTCAACCCCGATGTCTTCTCTCAAGCCAAACTAAACTTAACCCCAAGTTTAAAAACCATTGAGCCCCACAAGCTTGAAGCGTTAATCCTTGAAGACCTAAAATATAATGGCAGAAGCAAAATGAAGGATATTAAAGATCGCTTAAAGGAGGTGTACCCCGATGATATTCAGAAGACTGTTTACAGGATGGTTGACAAAGGAATGGTCACAATATTTGGAGCGAATAGAAACAGAATGTATGAACTTGCCAAAAAAAAATAAATGAAAAATAAAACCTTAAATAAAAACACTCATACCGCTGTATTTCATTGCTTTACTTTATTTTGTTCCTGTAAACAGAAACAAAATAAAACCTCATTTTCTCTAACCAACAACACAACCAACCCGCTATGAGCCACTGGAAAGAATATAAATTGGGGGAAATTGGTAAAATTATAACTGGAACAACTCCACCAACAAAGAATCCAGAAAACTATGGAAATTTTCTTCTATTTGTTACACCTACAGATTTTGATGCTTACAATAAAACAATAAACAATTCTATAAGAAGCATATCTGAAATTGCAGTAAACAAATTTAAAAACAGAATAATACCTAAAGATTCTGTAATAGTAACTTGCATTGGCTCTCAAATGGGGAAAGTTGCAATAAACAAAAAAGCCTGCCTAACAAACCAACAGATAAACTCTATAATTCCAAACAAGGAATTTGACTCAGACTTCATTTACTATACACTTAAATCAATGCAAGATTACTTAAGAAATCTTGCTACAGGTGGCTCTACAATGCCAATAATTAATAAATCAAGTTTTGAAAATATAACTATAACCGTCCCCCCCCTCCCCACCCAAACCGCCATCGCCTCCATCCTCTCCTCCCTCGACCAGAAAATTGAGCTCAACAACGCCATTAACCGAAACCTCGAAGCCCTTGCCCAAGCCCTGTTTAAGCAGTGGTTTGTGGAGTTTGAGTTCCCTGTTGACCAGAACGGCAACTTCTCTCCCCTCACAGGGGAGATGTCCCAAGGACAGAGGGGTTACAAGTCGTCAGGTGGTGAAATGGTGGAGAGCGAGCTGGGGATGATACCGAAGGGGTGGAGGGTCAGAAAATTAAACGAAGTAATTGAGGTTAAATATGGGAAAGACCACAAGCATCTTGAAGATGGAGATATTCCTGTATATGGTTCTGGTGGAATAATGAGATATGCAAACAAATCTCTTTATTGCAATCAATCAATTCTAATCCCAAGAAAGGGAACTTTAAGTAATATGTTTCTCATAAACGAACCTTTTTGGTCTGTGGATACTATGTTTTATACAATTATCAAAATAGACTTTTATGCTAAGTACCTGTTTTATACTTTAAAGTCATTTGATTTGGCATCAATGAATGTGGGTTCGGCAGTACCAAGTATGACGACAAAAGTTTTGAATGATTTGAGCATTATTTTACCATCTGATAATATTATAAAAAGATTTGATGAAGCAGTAAATCCAATCTTTGATAATAAAGATGCAGTTATTAAAGAAAATCACTCAATATCAATATTAAGAGACACCCTTCTCCCCAAATTAATATCAGGGGAGTTGGAGGTAAAAGATGTCTGAACTATGATTTATATGATTATCTGATGGCCTATGATTAATAAGAACTACAAGTACTCGGAGCTTACAGGGCGTATTATTGGATGTGCCATGCGTGTGCATTCTGCCTTGGGCAATGGTTTTCAGGAGGTCATTTATCAAAGGGCGATGGTAATTGAGATGGGCGACGAGGGTATCGAATTTTCACGAGAACACGAGATGCCCGTTTACTATAAAAACCAGCATATTGGCACACGTAGGGTCGATTTTTTGGTCGAGGAGAAAATATCTGTTGAACTAAAGGCACTAATAAACCTTGAGGACGTGCATCTTGCACAGGCAATAAACTACCTTGAGGCATACAATTTGGAAGTGGGGCTACTAATTAACTTCGGAGCAAGAAGCCTTGAGTATCGAAGATTGGTTAACGGTAAGTTTAATCAGCAAAGCCAAGGCAACCCAAAAATCAGGTAAATCAAGAAAATCAGTGTAAATCAAAGTTCAGACAATGGTTAATGTAATTACAGAGGACAGCATTGAGCAGGTATTTATACAGGAGCTAGTAGCCCTTGGTTACACCTACCTGCACGGTGCCACCATATCGCCCGATGGTAGCCAGCAGGAGCGAGAGTTCAACGAGGTGGTGCTTAGGCAACGCCTGCAGAATGCCATTGCAACCATTAACCCCAACGTACCAGCCGAGGCACAGGAGGAGGCGCTAAGAAAGGTGCTTAGGAGCGATAGCCCCAGCCTGTACCACAACAACTACACCTTCCACCGCTACCTCACCGAGGGCGTTGAGGTGGAGTACCGCCGTGGCCATAGAATTATTGGCGATAAGGTTTGGCTGGTGGACTATGAGAACCCCGAGAGCAACGAGTTTCTGGTGGTGAACCAGTTTACTGTAATAGAAAACAACCACGCCAGCGGGCGGGCAGGCACCAACAAACGCCCCGATGTAATCCTGTTTATCAACGGAATGCCCTTGGTGGTAATTGAGCTAAAGAATGCTGCCACCGAGGATGCCGATATAAAGGCAGCCTTTAACCAGCTGCAAACCTACAAGCAGGCCATTCCCTCGCTGTTCCACTACAACGCCCTACTCATTGCCTCCGATGGTTGGGAGGCCGTGTATGGCTCACTCACATCACCCCGTCAGTTCTTCCTGCCTTGGAAATCCATCGATGGCCGTTTGGTGGCCGATGAGAGCATCCCCCAAATGGAGGTGCTGGCCAAGGGCTTGCTCAACAGGCGTGTGCTACTCGATCTGGTTAGGCACTTCACCATTTTCCATAGCGATAAGGAGGAGATCAAAAAGATTGTCCCCCGATACCACCAGTACTTTGCCGTGAACAAGGCCGTTGAAACCACCAAGGTTGCCACAGCGGAGCATGGCGACAGGCGGGCTGGCGTTATCTGGCACACACAGGGTAGTGGCAAAAGCCTTACCATGGTGTTCTATGCTGGTAAAATTGTGCTATCGCTCAATAACCCAACCCTTGTGGTGCTAACCGATAGGAACGATTTGGACGAGCAGCTGTTTGATACCTTCTCGCTCAGTCAGGACTTGCTCCGCCAAACACCAGTGCAGGCATCCGACAGGGAGGATTTAAAGAGGTTGCTTAAGGTATCATCAGGAGGAATTGTTTTCACCACCATACAGAAGTTTTTGCCCGACACCATTGAGAGGATTGACCTTGGCAATGGCAAAACCAAGAGCATCAAGGGGCAGTATGAAATGCTATCGGACAGGAAAAACATTGTGGTTATTGCCGATGAAGCCCACCGTAGCCAGTACGATTTTATGGATGGCTTTGCCCGACACATGAGGGATGCACTTCCCAACGCCTCATTCATCGGCTTTACAGGTACACCCATCGAGAAAACCGACAAGAACACCCAAGCCGTTTTTGGCGATTATATTGATGTGTATGATATCCAGCAGGCCGTTGACGATGGGGCAACCGTTAGGATATACTACGAGAACCGCTTGGCAAAAATCGACCTAAAGGACGAGGAGAAGCCAAGGATTGATACCGAGTTTGAGGAGCTAACCGAGAGCGAGGAGCTAACCGACAGGCAGAAACTCAAGGCTAAATGGGCACGGTTGGAGGCCATTGTGGGTAGTGAGCATAGAATACAGGAGATAGCCAAGGATTTGGTAAATCACCTTGAGCAGAGGATATCGGTTCTTAATGGTAAGGCCATGTTTGTTTGTATGAGCCGTAGGATATGTGTGGAGCTGTATGCTGCCATTGTAAAACTCCGTCCCGAGTGGCATTCAGATGATGATGACAAGGGCATGATTAAAGTAGTTATGACAGGCTCATCGTCCGACCCCCTCGACTGGCAAATGCATATCCGAAGTAAGGAGAAGAGGAAAGATATTGGAAACCGAGTAAAAGACCCCAACGACCCCATAAAATTGGTGCTAGTCCGCGATATGTGGCTCACAGGTTTTGATGCCCCCTGCCTGCACACCCTATACATCGATAAGCCCATGAAAGACCACAACCTGATGCAGGCCATTGCAAGGGTTAACCGTGTGTTTAAGGATAAGGAAGGCGGTTTGGTGGTGGATTACATTGGCATTGCCTCCGACCTAAAGAAAGCCCTATCGGTTTACACCGAGAGTGGCGGAAAGGGCAAGCCCACCTTCGACCAGCAGGAGGCAGCCGAGGTAATGATGGGCAAGTATGAGGTGGTAGCCCAAATGTTCAGCGAGCAACCCACCGATACATCATTATCCAAAGGGTACAATTACAAGCGTTTTTTTGGGCTAACGCCCAAGGAGAAGCTGGCATTTCCCATTGATGCTGCAAACTATATCCTAGCCCTAGAGAATGGCAAGGAGCGATACCTAAACGCTGTTACTGCCCTAACCAAGGCATTTGCCATATCGGTACCACACCCCTACACCGAGGAGATAAGGGATGAGGTTGCCCTGTTTCAGGCCATCAAGGCAAGAATAGTTAAGGTTACCCAAAGCACCAAGAAACTCTCCGACGATGAGATTGACACCGCCATAAGGCAAATCCTCTCCGATGCCATTGTTACCGATGAGGTGGTAGATATTTTTGATGCAGCAGGGCTAAAGAAACCCGATATATCAATCCTCTCCGATGAGTTTTTGGCCGAGGTAAAGGGAATGAAGCATAAGAACCTCGCCCTTGAACTGCTCAAAAGGCTCTTAAAAGACGAGATAAAGGTTAGGATGAAGGTGAACCTTGTGCAGTCGAAAAAGTTCTCAGATATGCTCGACGATGCCGTTAAACGATACCAAAACAACCTTATCACCTCTATGGAGGTGATTGAGGTAATGATAGAGCTAGCCAAGGAGATAAAGGCAGCCGACCGCCGAGGCGAGGAGCTGGGGCTAGATTTTAGGGAGTATGCCTTTTATTCTGCCCTTGAGGTAAACGATAGTGCCGTTAGGGTACTGGGCGATGAGGTGCTAAGGCACATAGCACAGGAGCTGGTTGAAACGGTAAGAAAAAACACCAGCATCGACTGGACAGTAAGAGAGAACGTGCAAGCCAAGATGAGGATTGCCGTTAAGAAGATACTCAGGAAGCACGGCTACCCACCCGACCTACAGGCCAAAGCCACCGAAACGGTGCTGGAACAAGCCAAGATGATGGCCGATAGGCTATCGGAAACCGATACCAAGCAGTACCCTTTTGCTGATAGTAAAAAGGACTATGGAGTGGCTGCTGAGGGGGAGTAAGTTTTTTGGGTGCTAAATAGGCATTATTAAGGCCATTAAACTAAATCTAATACCCTATTTTTGATACATCATTTATCTAAAATAGACACTTTTAGACAACAGATTCCAGAATATGGCTAGGGGAGTTAAAACAGGAGGAAGACAAAAGGGTACAACCAACAAGATTACTAAAGACCTAAGGCAATTGCTAAAGGACTTTGTTTCTGGGGAACTAAACAACATAGATAACCTATTACCACAAGTTGAACCTAAGGATAGGTTAGAACTACTTGTTAAACTACTACCCTACACCCTGCCTCGGTATGAACAGGTAGCCGTTGAAGATGAACAAAAGTCATCTGAAGCCAATATATTCCAAGCCCTAAATAGTCAGGACTTACTAAACAAACTTGATGGCACATATAAAAACCCTCGAGAATCATTTCAATAGTTTTCACGGAAACCGTCCCTCAAACGTCCCCCTACAAAAACAAAACCCCTGTAATCTAATTGATTACAGGGGTTTTTTGTAGCCCCACCAAGAATCCCTGCCTGACTGGCTGCTCCAGCAGGCAGGCAGGGAACTTGGATCTACGGTTTAGGAAACCGCTATGCAGTATTTTCCTTGCTGGCAAGAATTGCCCGAAGCTTCCTCTTCCCGCTGGCTGTCTTGTAGTATTTCTCCCTGATCCTTGCCTGCTCTGAATCACCCACGGGTTCTGAAAAGAAGAGCCGCCAGGGAGTGTATGGCCTGGTGGACTGCACTTTGCCTTGGTTATGCTCGCTAAGCCTACGCCGCACGTTCTGCGACATGCCCACGTAGATTCTGCCATCGATTTGGCTTACCAGAGCATAAACAAAAAAGAGATTGTCCATATACAAAAAAGAGCGCTTTGTGCGCTCTATTGTAGCCCCACCAAGAATCCCTGCCTGACTGGCTGCTCCAGCAGGCAGGCAGGGAACTTGGATCTACGGTTTAGGAAACCGCTATGCAGTATTTTCCTTGCTGGCAAGAATTGCCCGAAGCTTCCTCTTCCCGCTGGCTGTCTTGTAGTATTTCTCCCTGATCCTTGCCTGCTCTGAATCACCCACGGGTTCTGAAAAGAAGAGCCGCCAGGGAGTGTATGGCCTGGTGGACTGCACTTTGCCTTGGTTATGCTCGCTAAGCCTACGCCGCACGTTCTGCGACATGCCCACGTAGATTCTGCCATCGATTTGGCTTACCAGAGCATAAACAAAAAAGAGATTGTCCATATACAAAAAAGAGCGCTTTGTGCGCTCTATTGTAGCCCCACCAAGAATCGAACTTGGATCTACGGTTTAGGAAACCGCTATTCTATCCATTGAACTATGGGGCCAAATTATTCTCACTATTTCAAATCGAACCTGAATCTACGGTTTAGGAAACCGCTATTCCCTGCCTGCGTGACGTGTCAGCAGTCAGGCAGGTATCCATTGAACCCTGCCTGCCTTTGGCAGGTATGGGGCCAACATTTCAGGTCGCAAAAATAAGTCTTTTTTGCTATCTCAGCAAATAAAATTCAACAACACATGGTTATAACACACCTTCACCCGTATAATTCATCATTTCGTAAAAAAGTTAACATCAAAACGACACCCACTTTCTTCCACATACGAAAATTATCATACCTTGAGATATGAAAAAAGGGTGATGAAAAGAAAATTTCGTTTCGAGCATAAAGTAATAATCTTATACCTATTGGTTGGTGGGCTATGGATCATCTTCTCCGATAAGATGATACTGCTATTTACTGATGACCTCGCCACCATTAGCCGTTACCAAACCCTAAAGGGCTGGCTTTACGTATTGGTAACCGCTGGATTATTCTTTGCAATCCTAAGGTGGTACATCGTAAGGCTACGTAAAGCATTGGATAAATCAGAGGAAAGTGACAGGCTTAAAACAGCCTTTCTGCAAAATGTATCGCACGAAATACGAACCCCCATGAACTCCATCTGCGGTTTTTCGTCACTTCTTGGCCGCGATGGGTTAACACCCGAAAAACGCAAGCAGTACACTGGGATCATTATCAACAGCAGCAATCAGCTTCTTTCCATTGTAAACGACATCCTTTGCATATCAAACATCGAAACAGGACAGGAATCTGTTAGCATGAACCCCACTCAGGTTGATAAAATTTTTGGTGAGGTTTTCGATATGGCTCACCCACAAACCAAGGCAAAGGATGTAACGCTTAAGCTCGATATCGACAGTAGGGTTAAAGACATTGAGGTATTAACCGATGGGCCCAAGCTAAAGCAAATAGTATGGAACCTTACCAACAATGCGGTTAAATTCACGCAAAAGGGCGAGGTTGTCATAGGCTGCACCCTGGAAGGAAACCAGCTTAGCATTCACATTGAAGATACAGGCATTGGCATTGCCCCCGAAATGCATGAAAAAGTGTTCGATAGGTTTGTACAGGCCAACCCGTCTATTCAACTAAGCTATGGTGGCACTGGGCTTGGCCTATCCATAGCCAAAGGCTATGTCTTACTTCTTGGGGGAGATATTAAACTCCAATCGGAACCAAATATCGGAACCAAGGTGTTTGTTTCAATTCCCATCGAAAATCCAGCTAAGCCAAAACAGTAGAAATATGCACAAACAACCCCAATATTGATGTGGTTATAATGGATCTGCGTATGCCCATAATGGATGGGTATGAAGCCACTCGCAGGATAAAGAGGTTAAGGCCTTCGCTACCAATCATAGCACACACCGCCTATAAAGAGCCCGAAAGGCAGGTGGGGGTAAACTTCAGGATGGATTCGATGAATATCTCCCCAAACCGCTAAACCAAAAAATTCTAAGCTCAATTCTGTCGAAGTATAAAAAGTAGGGTTGCACCAAAGCAATCCTTAGAAACTCATGAACAGCCCCCTACACATTTAATCCCCTATTTTGTGTAAGGGTGTACGACAAATTTCCTTATAGTATAAGTATTTGATATTAATCGATTTGTTTTGTTAATTTGACAAACCTTAAAATTTGACAAAATGGATGCAACTAAATTAGACCATATTTTTGAAGAATT
>Ga0334883_1006275_pt1 | contig 9945 bp, 6 predicted proteins | sample GraSluR1_MG_6_FD_207230 | JGI IMG/M metagenome (GOLD analysis project Ga0334883, IMG submission 207230) | Sludge microbial communities from methane-producing bioreactor in Wageningen University, Netherlands - Granular Sludge_09_05-R1 | ecosystem: Engineered > Bioreactor > Anaerobic > Unclassified ... | reverse complement strand
GAGTGCTCAGCTTCGAGCTTCGACACGGGAGGGAGTTGTGAGGATCAGCGACGTTCAGCGTGGCAAGCCGACCGTGCTGCAGGTGGTCCCTGGAGCCAAGGACGACTTCGGCCCTCTCCCTGCGATGACCGAGGTCGAGATCTTCTCCAGCGGGCTCGAGTCCGAGGCCCTGCTGCGCGTCGGGAAGTCGACCTGGAAGATCGAAGGCGCGAACGCCCATCACCAAGACCTGTTGTCAGGGGTTCTGGTTCGCGCTCTCCCGCGCGTCGCGTGGGTGGCGGCCCGCGAGCCGAGAGACGAGAAGCTCGCGGCGACGTCGCTCGTCGTGGAGATTCGGGAGTTCCCGTCCGAGAACGTGTGGCCGCAGCCCGTCGATCTCGGCGTCGATGAGAAGGTCGTCGAGGCCGTCCGCAGCAAGCGCAAGAGCCTGAGCTCGATCGGCGACGTCATCGCCTGGCTGGAGGAGCGGGTTCTCGTGACGGACCTGGGCGGCTCGACGCGAGTCCTGCTCTCGAGCAGCCCGAACCCGCAGGCGGATCAGCGCAGCGCCTTCCGGCTCTACGGGCGGGGGTGGATGGTGGACGTGGCGCGTGATGTGGAGGACCGGCTCCTGGTCACGCGGGTCATCGAGGCCAAGCGCACTCAGAGCGACGACGAGAGGCGTCCGATCCTCCTGGTCCGGGGCCAGTTCCGGTTCGTCGACCACACGGTGGCCGGGCGCTTTCGAGGCACTGCCCGCAGCGAGCTGGATCAGATCGTTGGAGAGGCCGGCAGCTACCTGGCGATCTGGCGCGAGTACAACAAGCTCGAGCGCCGCAGCATCCAGCGCCGCGCTCGAGATTTCGGCTGGCTGAGCTACCACTCGCGCCAACCTCTCGCAGACGGTCGCTGGCGCTTCCACCTGAAGGATGACGAGCGCCTGGAGGACTGCATGCGTGCGCTCGAGGAGAGCGAGTCGGTCGACCTCGAGGCGGCGGCGATTCCACCCGCAGAGCTCACGGAGCCCATCGACGTCGACGCCGATCAAGAGGACTCGAACGGGCGGGGGCGCATCTTCGCGGGCGAGTGCGTCGGGTACGACCGTCGGCGACTCACGCTCGATCTGCGCCTGCCCGCTGGGAATGACGAGGACAGGGACCCTCCGCCCGACACTGGCGTGCTGTTCATGAGCCTGGGCGGAGACCGAACCCGCCTCGAGCGCCGGAGGAAAGCGCAGGCGTTGATCGCGTCGGCCGAGTGCCCGATGCCGCAGCTGGGTCTGCTCATCGAAGGCAAGGTCGTCCCAGAGCGGCGCCGACGAGGCGAGAAGCCGATGTCGGCGGCCGCGCGAGAGGCGTTCGGCGGCGAGCCCACCGGCCGGCAGATCGAGGCGCTCAAGGTCGCCCTCAACACCCCGGACATCGCGCTGATCCAAGGACCGCCGGGTACCGGCAAGACGAGGACGATCGCGGCGCTGCAAGCCCGGCTGTCGGAGATCGCCGAGGACACCGACGGCGTCTCGGGGCGCTACCTGCTGACCAGCTACCAGCACGACGCCGTCGAGAACGTCGCCAGCGCGACGCAGGTGTTCGGGCTCCCTGCCATCAAGGTGGGGCGTAAGCGCGGCCAGACCGAGGAGTCGGACGGGTTTGAGCGCTGGCGCCAGGAGAGGGTCGACGCGGTCCGCGCGAAGCTCGCTGCCGCCGATGAGCTCCCTGCCTCCGAGGCCCTCCGGCGCTGCCGTGATCTGGCAGTAGGCTACCTGCACGCGCCCTCGCGGGCTGAGGACGTCGCTGGCCTCCTGACCGCCGTCCGCGAGATTGCAGCGCCACATGTCCCGCCCGGGGTCACCGATCGTCTCCTCGAGCTCGCTCAGCGGCTCCGAAGTTCCGCCGCACCTCACGGGGATGCGGATCCGGATGTCGAGCAGGCCATCAAGGCCGTTCGCGGCCTGCGGTGCTCCCAGGCGGCGTTCTCCGACGACGGCGACAGCCAAGCGCGCAAGGCGCTGCGACGGCTTCAGCGCCTCTCGGTGGTCACCCAAGAAGAGGAAGCGCTTCTCGAGAGGGCCGCGTCCTGGGACATCGACGTCCCACCGGATTTCCTTCCCGCGCTGGCCGAGCTTCAGGGCGCTCTGATCGACCGGTTGACACCGGACGAGCGGCCGAACAGCGCGCCGATGGTCAGCGAAGACGTCGAGCACGCGCTGGGATCGACGATCGATGCGCTCCGAGAGGCTGTCCGCTCGTCGCGGGGCGGCGTCGAGGCCGTGCTGCACGAGTTCCTGGACGACCTCGACAACGACCGCTCAGGAACTCGCGACGCGGTCGAGCGCTACACGGTGGTGCTCGCCGCAACCTGCCAGCAGGCGGTCGGATACCAGATGAGCCTGCTGAAGGGAGAGAACAACGTCTTCGAGACGGTCGTCGTCGACGAGGCAGCACGGGCGAACCCGCTCGACCTCTTCATCCCGATGGCGCTCGCGGAGCGAAGGATCATCCTCGTCGGTGACCATCGCCAGCTGCCGCACATCCTCGACCAGGAGATCGAGAGTGACCTCGACTCCGACGTTTCGGCGAAGACGCAGGAGATGCTCAGGACAAGCCTCTTCGAGCGGCTCTTCGCCCAGTTGCGCGAGCGTGAGCGGGCCGACGGCATCAAGCGCACGGTCACCCTCGATGTCCAGTACCGCATGCACCCCGTCCTCGGGGACTTCGTCAGCGACACCTTCTACGCCCCCCACGGCGAGGGATTCTCGTCTGGAAGGCCGCCGGGGGACTTCGCCCACAACCTGACGCGCTATGACGGCGCGGTGGCCGCATGGGTGGACGTGCCGATCGGGCACGGCGCCGAGAGGCGGGGTCAGAGCAAGAGCCGCGGCGCCGAGGCGAAGTGGATCGCCAACGAGGCCCACAGGCTCATGACGGAGCGACCCGAGCTGAGCGTCGGCGTCATCTCGTTCTACTCCGCCCAGGTCAACGAGATCCTGCGGCACATGGAGCCGCTGGGCATGACCGAGCAGCTCGAGGACGGCGCGCTCCGCATCCACGACTCGTGGAGGACGACGCGCAGCGACTCGGGCAAGCTCACAGAGCGGCTCCGCGTGGGCACCGTCGACGCGTTCCAGGGCAAGGAGTTCGACGTCGTCCTCCTCTCGATGACCCGGTCGAACGACATCGCGGCGGACCAACCGAAGCTGCTGCGACGGAAGTACGGGCACCTCATGCTCGAGAACCGCCTGTGCGTGGCGATGAGCCGACAGAAGCGGCTGCTGATTGTGGTCGGAGACAGCGGGATGTTGACCGGCGAGCAGGCCGCTGAGGCGGTACCGGGGCTCGTTCGTTTCTTGAAGCTCTGCGGGGGGGACCATGGCGTTCAACTTCACGCCTGAGAGGCCGGCGCTGAACTTCGGGCCCCGGCACCACGCGCGCTGGAGTTCCCGTCAGTTCCTCCTGTGGCCGGCGTGGGCATACCGGGTGGTTGCCCCTCGGGTTCGGCAGCGGAAGCTCAACGTACTCCAGCGCGCCATCATGGGGCTCTGCCGAGCCGGCGTGCCTCGGGTCGACTCCATCGCGGAGCACCTCTCGGTACACACTGACCTGGTCGCCTTCATCCTCTCTGAGCTTGGCGATCTCGGCTACCTCGACCAGCACGGGCTCCCGACCGAACACGGCGCGAGGGTCCTGGAGGACGACTCGTTCGAGACCCAGGAGATGGTCGCAGGGTACGTCTTCCAGGATCCGTGGAGCGGCGATCTCTGGCCGCGCTTCGTCGAGTCGCTCGACTACTGCGAGCTCGAGTTCAACGAGAACGGGTTCCCGTCCGTCCTGCTGGGAACCACCGGGAAGCCGCGACGCCACCGCACGTTCACCGTGCTGCCCCGCGCCCAGCTCGCGCCCGCGACGCCCAGCGCCGCCGCGGTCGTGCAAGCGGTCGCACAGCACAGGAAGGGGCTCCGCTTCAAGGATGCCGACGACCGTGATGACGAGGCGCTCGGGAACTTCGTCGCCTCCGGCGTGCAGATCAGCCGCGTCAGCTTCGTCGAGGAGGAGCCGCAAGCTGTCTTCTTGCTGACCTACCTCTACGTGCCGGAGTCAGACGCGGGCGCGACCGACTGGTATGCGTGCGACCCGTTCGGGCTTGGCCAGAGCGTGCGGCTGCGTCGCCGAGTCGAGGCGGTCATGCACGACGTCCCTGGGCTCTTCGGTGTCGTCAACCAGCTGGTTGGAGAGACGCTCCACGCCGGCTACGAGGACCAGCAGCGATGGCTGGAGACCATCCAGCTGCAGGCCGGCCTCGAGATCGATCGACGGCTCACCGTAGGCTTCAGGACGCACCGCGCGTTCGAGCAGATGCTCGAGCTGGAGGCCGCCCGGCAGGAGATGCGGTCGCTCGGCCGTGACTGTCCCGAGCGCAAGATCAACGAGGTGCTGCGTGCCGGCGTGAAGGTCCTCGAGGCGGTGTTCTCCTCGATCGCGGTCACGCATCCGCTCGGCGACATCTGGAAGCGCGTCTACGTCTCGCGAGTTGACCGGCGTACGGGGAGGCAGCACCTCGCGCAGCAGCAGGACCGAAGCGTCTACGCGGCCACCTATGAGGGGGCCTTCCGCTCCATAGGCTTCGCGGCGCCCATCCCGGAAGCGTTCTTGAACGTGAAGCCAGGGCAGGTGCGGTCGGTGTCCGAGTACCGCGACAGCTGGCGCCTACGCCCGCTCGTCACCGCCACCGCCCTCCTCGCGCAGCGCGACCCGACGCATCCGCTCGCCCGCGCTGCGGCGAGGTCCCCAGACGTCATCGGCGCCATCGACGAGATCGCCGCCGCGGGTGGAGGGGCTGGTCACGCCAACGCCGAGTCGGTCGCGCCGCAGCTGGCCGAACAGCACGCGGACAAGGTTTACGACGTCGTCTCGGTACTCCTCGATCTCGGCGAGGCGCGTTCGGATTCAACACGAGAGAGCACCGGAGGATCCCATGGGTAGGCGGAACAACAAGAACAAGAAACCGAACACCCCTCCGGTTGCGAAGCCGGCGCCCGCCCCGACGCCCACGACCGAGAGCGCGGAGCAGGTGCTCGCGAAGGTGGAGGAGGCCGCAGTGGCACACGCGACGGAGTCCGATCTCCAGGCGATGGAGGCCGCCCCCCCGCCACCGCCAAACACCTCGAGCGAGGAGCTCGTCCGGCGTGCTGCGGAGTTGGTCGCCCTGCTCGAGGCGCAGCGACAACGACTCGGGAGTGCCGAAGCCGACGTGGCCCGCCGCGCGGCCGCGGTCGATGAGCAGGAGAGTGCGCTCAAGCAGGAGCGGTCCGAGCTAGAGGCACTGCAGGGAGAGCTCGCGGCACGAGACGGAGGGGTCTCGGAGCGGCAGAAGAAGCTCGAGGCGGATGAGGCAGCCCTGCTCCGGCGACATGAGGAGGTCGTCCAGCGTGAGCTGGATGCCGACGCAGGCTTCAGCCGGCGCAACCGAGAGGCCCTGGCGCAGCTCGAGGCCGAGGGTGAGGCGCTCCGCGCCCAGTTCTCTCGCCACCGAGAGAAGATGGATGAGGAGCGCGCGGCCTTCGAAGAGGAGCTGCAGGAGAAGCGTGACCGGCTCACCGCGGACGTGGAGGCTCAGCGCGCCAAGGACGCCGAGGCCGCCGAGGCAACGCGAGCGGCCGCCGAGTCGGAGCTCACCTCGCAGCGGGAAGAGCTGGACAAGGCACGCGAGGTGCTCGCGGCAGAGGCCACGCGGCTCCGAAAGCTGTCGCGCGATCTCGATCTTGACCGCGAGCTGCTCAACGAGGACCGGGAGGCCTTCGACGAGAAGGTCGCCCATCGGGCGGCGCGAGAGGTCGAGCTCAAGGATGGAGAGCTCCGCGCGTTCGTCGAGCGACTGGAGGCGGCGCGAGCAGAGCGAGACCGATTCGCGCAGCTGCTCGCCGAGCGCGAGGAGGCCGACCGACGATTCGGCGGCGAGACGCCGGACGAGGTGCTCAAGCGGATGCGGGAGCTGGAGTTGGAGCGCGAGCAGCTCCGCAAGGCGCTCGGGGGGCGGCCGAGTGCCGAGGCGGCGCAGCGCCTCGAGGAGTTGGAGCGGCAGAAGGAGCTGTGGGAGTCGGACCGACTGAAGCTGCTGGCCGATCTCGGCGAGGCCCGGCAGGAGGCCGCCCGGAAGCGGATCGCGGTGACCGAGCTCGAGTCGCTCCGGGACGAGAAGCGCGCGCTCGAGTCCGCGAACGCGCTGCTCCACGAGGCGAACCGGCAGCTCCGCGCCGAGGTCGACGCGCTGGTCAAGGGAGTCGAGGGCAAGAGCCCGTTCCCGTCGTGCAGCCAGATGGACGCGGACAACGGGCTGCAGTCGACCCGCCCCACCACCGACGCGATCCGCAGCCTCGCGGACTTCGCCGAGTACGTGCGGCACCGCATGGCGTGGGACCCGAAGACGAAGAAGGAGCTGTACTACTCGGCGGAGGACGTCCGGAGCTTCCTCGGCGGTTTGGCGATGAGCCGGCGGCACCGGCAAGACGAGCCTCCCGCTGGCCTTCGCTCGCGCCATCGGTGTCGGAGCGGCGGTGATCGAGGTGCAGGCGGGCTGGCGCGACCGTCAGGACCTCATCGGCCACTTCAACACCTTCGAGCGTCGCTTCTACGAGTCGGAGTTCCTGCAGGCCATCTACCGGGCCTCCACTCCGCATCATCGGGACACGCCCTTCATCGTTGTCCTCGACGAGATGAACCTCTCCCACCCCGAACAGTACTTCGCGGACCTGCTCTCGGCGCTGGAGCAGGATCAGCACCGCCAGCGCCTGGTGCTTATGACCGCCGCGGTCGACCCGGCCCCGCGCCTGCTGGAGGAGGGCGGGACGAAGATGCCGATCCCACCCAACATCTGGTTCATCGGGACGGCCAACCACGACGAGACGACCAAGGACTTCGCAGACAAGACCTACGACCGCGCCCACGTCATGGAGCTCCCGCGTAACCGCGAGACCTTCGAGCGAAGGGACTTCCAGCCACAGAACCCGGTCAGCCTCGAGGCGCTCCAGACCGCCTTCAACGCGGCGGTGCAGACGCACGAGGGCGACGCCGCGAAGGCCTACGAGTTCCTCCAGGATGAGCTCGGAGAGACGCTGGGGCGCCGCTTCCGGGTGGGCTGGGGCAACCGGCTCGAGCGACAGCTGGGCTTCTACGTCCCGGTGGTGGTCGCGGCCGGCGGGACCGTGGGCGAGGCGACCGACCACATCCTCGCGACGAAGCTGCTCCGCAAGATCCGCGACCGGCACGACAACCGCCCCGAAGACATCATCGCGCTGCGCGAGCGCATCCAGACCGGCTGGAGCCTCCTTGACAAGAAGCACGAGCCGCGACGCTCGCTCGCCCTGCTGCGGCAGGAGCTGCACCGACTCGGTCACGATGACGTCTGAGGATCGATCCATGTACCGCGATCGGCTCACAGGGCGCCGAGTCTCGACTCCTCCACTCACCGGCACGCTGGTCGGTCGCTGGGTTCTGGACGCCGATACCGTCGAGGTGTTCATGAACTCGGCCGCTGCGGCGGCGGGTGAATTCCTCGTGCCTGAGACATCCGGGCACTGGCACGTCCTCACCGGCGAGGGCGAGCGACAGAGCGGGACGGTCGCCCGCGCGCACGCTCCCGAGGACCTGGAGGCCGAGAGCGTGCGCACGATCGGCGACAGGCTCGACGAGCTAGCCGAGGGCGGCGCCACATGGCTCGAGTGGATCGACGTCGTGCCGCTGGTACCAGGGATCTCGGAGCAGGTGGATCTGCTTCCTCTCGAGCGCCTCATCCAAGACCAACGCAACTTCGGGGCACTCAAGACGATCTGCTGGAAACCCCGCGCCCATCTCCACGTCGAGATTGAGCGCGCGCCCGTCTCCAAGGCGCGCCGTGTGCCTGCCGCCGCTGCCTCGTACCTCGCGGCCCACACCGAGGACTGGGACCGCCCGCTGCTGCGCGGCATCCTGCCAAAGCGGATTCTCGCGGAGGTACGGCAGGATCAGGTCGACATCTACGAGAACCGCGTGGCCGCGCGACTCCTCGACAACCTCGGCGCGTACCTGAACCGACGGATTCAACTGCTGCGGCGCCTGTTGAAGGTGTTCCAAGAGAAGGAGGATTACTCCTCGTCGATTGGCGGCACGTATCAACGTGAGCGCCGGATGAGCCAGCTGTGGGGGGAGTCGATCGACGCGAACGAGGGCCGCAGGAAGGCAGAGGTGGCGCTCAAGGAGCTCGAGGCGCTGAAGTACAGGCTGATGGGCCTCCTCGGCTCACCGCTTTACGAGGAGGTGCCGCGGCGAGCCCACGTCGCGACCACGCTGAAGACCACCAACGTCCTAGCCAACGACCAGCACTATCGGCGCGTGGCCGAGCTCTGGCGTGAGTGGGCACGCACTGGAGCGGGGCGCACGCGGAGCCCTGCCGAGCTCCACGCTGAGGCGCAGCGCTTGTCCCGAGGGCTTGACGCCTTCGCGATGCTCCTGGCCGTGCGCGCGCTCGACACCCTGGGCTACGAGCCGTCTGAAGCGGCGCTCTCTGAGCCGATCACGCGAGGCAAGGCGCTGCCCGTCCAGGGGCACGGTCTCGAACTCACCCTGAGCTGGCGCTCCGACGGCACGATCGGCGTGGGCGCCGGCGAGCGAGAGCTCACGATCGTGGCGCTCACTGCGAACCTCTCGGCGGGCGGCGATGACCGAGTACGCGAGAGCCTGCGCCGGATTCGAACGGCTCTCGACGACCGAGACAACCGCGACCTGCTGGTGCTCTTCCTCGCTTCGGACGAGGGGCAAGCGTCGACGGAGGCGGAGCTCCTCGCCTCTCTGCACACGGTGGGGAACGATCCGCGGCACGCGCTCGCGGGTGTCGGCTGCCTCCCTGTCTCGCCCTGGGAGCTCGGGAGCACCGAGCGCGTCGCCAGGGCCCTTCGGTGGTTCCTGTCGAGCGCCCGCTTCCTCGACTACCCCCTGAGGGTCGTCGTTCCCGAAGGGGCTCGTGACCTCATCGACCTGCGAGAACACGCGAGGTGGATCGCCAGCGTGGACGGCGGGGCCACCCTCGAGCTTCGAACCCCGCCCCATGACTACGAGTGGGAGGCGCTTGACGTCGAGTCGATCGCAAGGACCGCCGAGGCCAACTTGCAGGTGGCCAGAGCGGATCATCAGCGGCTCACCGATGAGCTACGCGACGCCGTGCGCCGGGGGAAGACCGGCTCGCTCGTCCGCCAGAAGCACGACGCGCACGAGGAGGTCCTGCGATGCGAGCGGATCGCGAAGGCTTCGAACGACCTCGCAGAGCAGCTCCGCGGCGCCCATGCCAGGGCCATCGCGCTGCTCGAATGTCCGACCTGCGGACGGACCGCCGATCCGGCTCGCGACTTCGAACCGCGGGACCGCGGCAGCTTCCGCTGCGAGTGCCGCGGCTGCGGCACGACCTGGGGGACGCGGCTCTGCGGCGACGGCCATCGCTACGCAACCATGCTGCCGAGCGGCGACTTCGTCGACGCGGTCCAGCAGGGCCCCGGCTGGGAGGACCGGGTCTACGGATGCGACATCCTCGCCCTGCCCGCGCGAAGGTCCGATGGGCAGTGGGGGTTCGTGTGCCCCAAGTGCGGTCGGGTCGGCTGACCGCTCACAGCTTCTCGGCCAGCCCCGCTGCGAGCATCGCGCGCACGAGGGACTGCGCCTTCTCGTCGTCGGTCTCGCCCTCCACCTCGAGGTCGATCTCGTTCATGCGCCGGGCCTGGTCCACCGCCCAGTCGATGTACTCGGACAGCGTGCGGTTCTCCTGCCCGAAGGCGAGCGCGTGCATCGCCTCGGCGATCTGCTTGGCGGTGCCCTCGAGCACCCGGCCGTCGGCCATCATTCGGATTCTCATCGCTAGGAGCGTGTAGCGCATAGTTCCAGAGGATCGACAAGGCGCCGGAATCATGATCTACTCGGGGCATGAGTACCCGCAAGCAATATAGGT
>Ga0334883_1006259_pt1 | contig 9972 bp, 5 predicted proteins | sample GraSluR1_MG_6_FD_207230 | JGI IMG/M metagenome (GOLD analysis project Ga0334883, IMG submission 207230) | Sludge microbial communities from methane-producing bioreactor in Wageningen University, Netherlands - Granular Sludge_09_05-R1 | ecosystem: Engineered > Bioreactor > Anaerobic > Unclassified ... | reverse complement strand
TCGTCTCCACAGGCTCGATCGTCCTCGCCTTCGGCTTCTCCGTCTTCGTGGGGATCTTCTTCGGCTTCTACCCCGCCTGGAAGGCCTCGCTGCTCAACCCGATAGAAGCGCTGCGGTACGAGTAGGGAACCGGGGAGCAAACCGCCCCTCGCTTCCTCGCTTGGGCGGGGAAGTGAGAGGCGTTCTCTGTTTCATTCAAGAACCTTTCGATGCGCGTCTCCTTCCGTCGTCCGGGATTCGCTACCTTCTCCGGCGATACGCGAGCAGCGCCAATGGGGCCAGCAACACAAGCAGCAACGGGGAGAACGAACCTCCGGCGGCGCAGCCGCTGCCTCCGTGCGGCCCGTGCGGATCGTCGGGGTCGCTCCGGCGCCCTCCCTCCACAAGGAAAACGGGGTCGACGACGACTCCGTTCACCGCGCCGTCGAGGTCGAAGCTTCCTCCGTCCTTGATGGCGAGGGCAAGGAGACAGTCGGCCGTGATCAGGTCGCCGGAGCCGAGCACCCGCTTCAGCGTGTTGCCCCCCGGCAACCGCTCCACCTCCACCACGGCGGAACAGCGGTCGAACAGTTCCTCCAGCGAGAAGACTTGAACGAACGCCTCCGCACTTTCAGACGTAAGCGCCTTGATCGCGTGCAGATTCCCGGCGGTCTTGCCTCTGAACGATTCGGGAATCTCGAAGAAGACGACCGCTGTCGCCTCGTCCGCGGAGAGGGAGTTCCCCCCTTGCCCCAGCATCGCCATGAACGCGGCCAGCGGCGTTCCCTCCGCTCCCTCGGGGATATCGAGACCTTCGAGAAGCCCTTGCAACCGTTCAATCCCCTCCAGCGTGATGTACACTCGCCCGTCGTCCCCCACTTCGAGAATGTCGAGGAGCGACTCGACGCGCTCCTGCGGTATGCCGCCGTCCAGCAGTACGTCCCGCAGCGCTTCCCTCTTCTGATCGGGCGTGGCGTTCGGCGGCAGCGTCACGACGAGCGGTCTAGGCGTGGTTACGACCGATCCGTCGGGAAGCGTTATGCCCGGCGGGATGATGACAGGTATCGGCGTCGGTGTGGGAGTCGGCGTGGGTGTCGGTTCGGGCATCCCCTCCATCTCGACGGCTCCTCTGTCCACTCCGGTCCCTTGGGGGCGTGCGACGCCCCGCTGGTCCCTCGATGGTGCCCCTGCCGTGGTTCCGGATCCGAGCGCGGAGCTGCCCGCGAGCAGCGCGTGCGTTTTCGTGGGACCGCCGTTGTCGGCGAGGGGGCCGAGTTTGGGGTCGGCGCTTGTGTTGCTCGCGCCGGTAATCACGTTAACGTCAACGATGGAGTAGGTTATGGCCGCAGTTCCGCCATGAGCCATTCCGATCTGTTCGGTCGTACCCGCTTCTCCCAGAAATTCTCCCCAGAAAATAGAGTTGGTTACGATGGGCTTGGAGTCATAATAGTTGGATATCCCGCCGCCGTGGTAGTAGCCGATATTGCCTGCAAAAGTGCAGTTCGTCACCGTCGGGTAGCTCCACTCGTTATGCATCCCCCCGCCCGCGTACGCGGTGTTTCCGGAGAAGGTGCAGTTCGTCACGAACAAAGAAGAACATCCGTGGTTCGACATTCCTCCGCCGCCATCCCTGACACCGTTTCCCGAGAAAGTGCTGTTCGTCACCGTCGGGCTGGATGTGTGATTGTATATACCCCCACCATAGTATGCACCGTTTTCAGAGAAAACGCAATTATTTATCGTCGGATTCGATGCGTCGTGGTTGGACATTCCGCCGCCGAACTTCGCGCTGTTCGCCGAAAAAGTGCAATCGCTCACCGTCGGGTGACTCCTTTCGTTGTTCATCCCCGCGCCATACGTCTCAATCGTATTTACAATATGCGCAGCCCTGTTTCCGGAAAAGGTGCAGTTCGTCACCGTCGGGCTGGAGTCATGGTTGGACATCCCTCCGCCGCGATACCACGATATGTTTTCAAAGAACGATGTGTTTAAGACGACCGGCGAGGAAGCGGAGTTGTACATCCCGCCGCCATAGAGTGATTGGTTTTTGGAGAACGCGCTGTTCACCACCGTCGGACTGCTGCCTACGTTGCACATTCCTCCGCCTTCCCCTAAGCCCGAGTTTTTGGAAAAAGTGCAGTTCGTCACCATCGGGCTGGAGGCGTCGTTATACATTCCGGCGCCGTGAGCAATCGCGCGGTTACCTGAGAAGACGCAGTTGCGCACCGTAGGGCTGCTGCGCACGTTGTACATCCCGCCGCCTTTGCGCCATTCTTCCTTTTCAGGTAAATTCGAATTCGCTTGTCCTGCGCTGACGACGAAACCGTCGAGGACGGCCGTCGCGTCCACGCCCTCGGCATAGACGACGTGGTAACTGTTGTCATTCAAGCTTGCCTAGTCGGGGTTCGGTCCGTCGTTCCCCAAAAGGTCGCCGGTGAGAATCGTCGCATGGGTTGCGGAATCGCGGTCGGCCATGCCGGGGTTTCCGGTAGCGGGGAAGCCTCCGTAAAGCGCGACGCCGCTCTTCAATACGAAGGAAACCGCACGATCGCTTTCATGCGGCGTGTAGCTTCCCGCGGCCACCCATATCTCGTCGCCGCTCTGTGCAGCCGCCAGCGCGTCCCGCAGTTCTGTGTACGCGTCGTTCCACGAGGTTCCGTCGTTCGCGCCCCCTGCGGCGGCATTCACATAGCGAATCGCGCCGGCATAGCCCGAGGTGAAGGCCTTGAGGCAGACGTTGCTGAGGGTGTGCCCGGCAATGGCCGTAATATCGGTCCACACGTCGCCGAGTTCGCTGACGTAGCTTTCCCCCGCGTTCGCCGTCGCGTTCGCGCTGTATCCGGGTATATTCTCCTCCACAGGAACCGGGCTGTTGTAGCCGGGAGTGGTGAGCTTCACCACGACGGAGAAGCGTTCTCCCCGGAGCAGATACACATGCGAATCCATCGCGACGGTGTGGTAGCCCGCGGCCGGAAGCGTGCCGGATTGGGCGAGGGCGAGCGTGCCGCTTCGGGGGTTGCCCGCTTCCACTCCCGTCCATATCTCGATCCGGTATGTCGCGCCCGTTTGCGCGGCGTAGAAGGAAACCGCCTTGAGCTGCTCGCCGTCCGACGACGGGCGGGACTGCGCCGACGCGGACGAGCCGCTCGCTGTGAAGATATTGGCGAACCACGCGGTATCGTTTCCTCCGTAGCCGTACGATCCCGTCCATCCGAGGGGGTCGTACTGGTAGATGTTTTCGAAGTTCGCTGCGTCCGCGCCGATGAAGAGCGCGGGGTCGATGAAGGTACCGGAGTACGGCAGCCACAAGTACCCGGCGTCGTAATTCGAAGGCACATCACCAGGAACTGTATACTCCGTTCCCCAACTATCCTTGAGCAGCCAGGAACCGGGTTCCGGCTGTTCATCGTCGCGCTCGTCGTCCCATCCGACGATCGCGTAGAAGGAGTACAGCGGCTCAGGCCCACCGCTATACTTTTGACAGATGCTCACGGCTCCGTAGTCCATGACGGCCCTCTTGAGAGCGTCGCTATCCGCTGCGCCTCCTCCCGGGCGAACAGGAAGATGGTAGACGTGCTCCAAGTGCTTCGATACCGAGTCGGACTCTTGCGGCAACATCGCGCCGTAGGGCCTGACGCTCTCGTCGACAGCGCCCGTCCAGCGCGCGAGAAGGGCAGCTGCCTGCCAGGAGTTGCCTGCTTGTTCGAAGACGTCGTACGGATCGGAAATAGCCTCGGCAAGAGTGAAGGCGGGAAGCGCGTCGCTCCGGTTCATGTAGGCGTAGTACGCCAGATGCCACTCCGAGAAGTCGTGCTCGGCTCCGTCCCGCTTTTTAAAAGTCGATTCCAAGGAGGCCAGCGCGCTGAAAGCCCAGCCGGGGCCACTGTAGGGCCCCTGGTTGCGCACAGGGGTTACGCCGGCATCCCGAAGATCGTAACTCGTCGGGAGAACGCCTCTTCCCATCGGTTGAGGAGCTGTTCTCAGCGGGGGCTTCACGTGCGAGAGGTCGAGCGGCGAGGGGCGGTAGCCAGAGCGGCGCGCTTCGCCGCGGACGCCCTGAATGGCGAACGGGCGCTGCTGCTGGTACTTCAGAAATTCGGGATTCCTCGGCGCCGCCGAAAAGGCGCGGCCATTCGCGGATGCGCAGCCGATGAACACGAGAAGGAGAAAAAAGAGAAGCGAGACGAGGATGAGGATGAGGAGAGAACGCATCGAACGGGAGAAACTGCACATAAAACCCATAAAAATTCCTCCTTGATGAAGAATCGGCAAAACCTGAGAAGGGGTTGCTGCCAAAATCGGGGAATCGGGCTTTTCGTGAGTTCGCGCCGTCGCCAGTTCCAGACGAGTGTGCAGAGTATCTCTCCGGATGGTTAAAAAAGCATACAAAATTATTAACAAAGAATAACAAACACACCGTGCGTTGTCAATCACTTCTTATAGTTCTCTATAGTCAGTTGATTCAAGGGCAAGCGAGGTCTCACATACGGATTCCTGCGAAACCAGCATCCGTATTGCCATCGATACGCGCTTTCGATATCCGCACCCGGCGGCCTATTGAGGGACTGCGATACAAGCAGGGAACGAAACAGGGCAAAGGCGCGTCCTTCCTCTCCGACTGGAAGGGCGCGCCTTTTCGCATTGCTGCTTCCCGCCGACTAAGTCGGGTTACCTGGACGAGGGTTTTTTCCCGCCGGACTTCCGGCCGTCGCGTATCTCGGACAACTGCGCAGGAGAAAAGCCGGTGTAGCGCAGTATCTTCTCCTCCGGCTCGCCCGCTTCGAGCATCGCCAGAGCTATGGAGATCCCCATCTCGAGCTGCCCTTTCTCGCGCCCTTTTTCAAGTCCTTTCTCAAGCCCTTCCTCAAGTCCTTCTTCGCGGCCTTCTTCGCGGCCTTCCTTGCGAGTCTTCCTGAACTCCTTCAGCATGTACGTCAGCATCTCGTCAGCCTCCTCACGTTCCAGACAGAGGTCCAGAGCGTCGTCGATCTCCAGGCCTTCCTTTTTCATCAGTATCTTCAGATAGCCGCGCAGATGGTTCGTCAACAGCTCCGTCTCCTCGTCGGACAGCACGGTCAGCAGCATCCGCAATCGCTCCGCGGCCTCCGCGAAGCTCTCCTTCTTCGACGGGGCCGCGAGGTAGCACAGCCCGCCGAGCGCGTCGCGAAACGAGAGCAGATCCTCGGGGCGCTTGTCCCGAAGCGATATCAGCAGATACTCGAAGTCGGGAACCAGACCGCGAAAGTCGGACGAACTCTCCACCTTGTCCGCGAAACGCACCGAAGCCGTCCACCTGGACGCCCCCTCGTAAAACACCACCGGCAGAACGGGCGGGAGCAGAAATCCGGCCCTTCTCGCCCTCGCTCCGGCCTGCTCCGTGCACCGTTTCCAGAACTCCACGATGTACGAGAGCAGACGGAACGGCATCAGGAAGTCCACCCGGGACTGATGCTCCACCAGAATGTAGACGTACATCTCCGCGCTTCCTCGACGTACCTTGTAGAGGACGTCGGACTCGTTTTTCGAGAGGTCGGGCGGGATGAAGGTGATATTCTGCAGCTCGACGTCCTCGACGGAAAGAGTATCCAAGTCGATGTCGCCGGGCAGGCGTCCTCTCAAAAACCGCCGCAGAAACTTCAGAAAGAGCCGTTCGTCGGCCAGAAGCCTGCGGAACGCCTTGTCCTTGTCGCCCATGAGACTCTCCTTTCGACGTAGCGCTTCGTGTTTTGATTATTATAGCATAATGAGTCATCCGTTTTCCCCCGCGCATGGAAAACGCGGGTTCGGAGAAGCGGCCGGCGAGTCGGCGTAGCAAGGGGCGATATGCTATGATGTGTACGATATCTTCATCCGACGGCGAGGCAGCATGCATCTTTTCGAAACGCTCCGCACATCCGTGCGCTCTCTTCTCTCCAACAAGACCCGTTCCGCGCTGACCATGCTCGGCGTCGTCATCGGCACGGCGGCGGTGATCGCGATGGCCGACCGTCGTCTCCGGCGGCTCCCTCGCGCCGGCCTTCGCATTCTCGGCCTTCGTGGGCGTCTTCTTCGGCTTCTACCCCGCGTGGAAGGCCTCGACGCTGCACCCGATGGAGGCGCTGGGGCGGGAGTAGAGGACCGGAACAGAGAAAAGGCGCGCTTTTCCTCTCCGACTGGAAGGGCGCGCCTTTGGTGCACTGCTGCTTCCCGCCGATCGGGGCGGGTTACCGGAACGAGGTCTTTTTCCCGCCGGACTTCCGGCCGTCGCGAATCTCAGCCAACTGCGCAGGGGAGAAACCTGTATAGCGCAGTATCTTCTCCTCCGGCTCGCCCGCTTCGAGCATCGCCAGAGCTATGGCGATCCCCATCTCAAGCCGCCCTTCTTCACGGCCTTTCTCAAGCCCTTCTTCCCGACCTTCCTTCTAGAGAAGATGGAGTGAGTTTTCATCATGTATCGCACGAACGAGGCGCTTTGGATGGCCGCTTCGCCGCTACCTTCTCCGTCCTGCGGCCAGAAGGATAAGGGGCGCCAGAAGGAACAGCGGCAGCGGGAGGAAGGAGCCGGTCGCGGCGCACCCCCCGCCTGCGTCGGTCGTCACTTCCGGCTCTGGCGTCGGCGCGCTTCTTCGTTCCGCCTCCACGATGAAGGCGGGGTCGACCACCGCTCCGTTCACCGCGCCGTCGAGGTCGAATAAGCCTCCGTCTCCTATCGCCAGCGCCAATCTGCTGTTCGTGCAGATCGGGTCGTCGGCTTGCAGCACGCTCTTCAACCGTTCGCCGCCCGGAAACGTCTCCGTCTCCACCACTGCGGAGCAGCCGTCGAGCAGATCCTCGAACGAATAGACGCGCCTAAACGGCTCCGCGCTCTCCGAGGAGAGCATCTTCACGGCGTGCAGGCGCTCGGAGCTTTTGCCGACGAAGCTCCCGGGTATTGCGAAAAAGACGATGGCCGTCCTCGGGTGCGAGGCCGAGAGCACCGCTCCTCCCTGCTCGTCCAGCACGGCGCGGAAGAGGGCGAGGGGGGATCCTTCCGCACCCTCGGGGATGTCGAGTTCGTCGAGCAGGCCACGAAGGCGCTCCATCCCCTCGTCGGTGATGTAGACCCGCCCGGTGTCGTCGATGTCGAGCAGTTCGAGTATCCCTTCCACTCGCTCGGCGGGGAGGCCCGATTCGCGCAGGACGTCCTGCAGCGCTTCGCGCTTCTGCTCGGGGGTGGGGTTCGGCGGCAGCGTCACCGTGACGGGCGTCGGCACAGCGGGGCGGGAGCCCTCGGGGAGCGGTGTTCCCGGAGGCACGACGGGAGGATCGAGCGGCTTCGGAGGTTCGGGAGTGGGCGTCGGCGCGGGTGTCGGTTCAGGTATAGGCGTTGGTGCTGGCGTCGGTGTCGGTGTCGGTTCAGGTGTAGGTGTAGGCGTAGGTGTAGGCGTAGGCGCTGGTGTCGGTTCAGGTGTAGGGGTAGGGGTAGGCGTAGGCGCTGGTGTCGGCGTCGGTTCAGGTGTAGGAGTAGGCGCTGGTGTCGGCGTCGGCGTCGGCGTCGGCGTCGGCGTCGGTGTTGGCGTGGGCGTCGGCGTCGATGTCGGCGTGTACTGCACCTGGAGCACGGTCAGCGAGTCCTTGCTCACTGTCGCATTCTGAATCTCAGGCTTCGTCCAGCCGCTCACATCGTTGAAAAAGACCGTATGCGAACCCGTCGGAAGATGCGTTTCCACATATCCAGAGCTTCTCCACGTATCGCCCGTACGCCATCCGGCGGCTGCAGGTCCGGCAATGTCCACGCGAAGATCTCCGACGTCCCGCACGTAGGCTCCCGCGCTCTCGATCAGTTCTCCGCGCTTCACGTTTTCTTCGTTGTCCTGGGGCTTCGTCCACCCTTCTACTTGGCTGAACACGACGGTATATGTTCCCGGAGGGAGGCTCACCGTCTCTCCGCTTTCGTGGTTTCCTTCCCGGCCGACTACGCTCCATCTCGCCTCGGCCGGACCGGTGATCACCGCCCGTAAATTGCCGATGTTTTCGGCGTACGTCACGCTTACAATGCGCTCCATCTGCTCTTTGTTCACAGTCGCTGTCTCGTTTTCCGGTGTTATCCAGCCGGGGACATCCGTGAATGCCACAGTGTACACGCCGCGGGGAACAGGTATGCTAGCACCGGTCTGGTAACTTCCAGCGCCGTCCAGGCTCCATCTCCCCTCCGCAGGACCGACGATACCGACCTTGACCGAACCCCATAACTCGAAAGCGCCTATGTCCGCAGGTAATCCTATAACGGACCGGGCAAAGCCGCGCTGGTCGTTTTCAGGGTAGAAAATCGTTCTGGAGCCCTCCCAAGGAGATTCTCCTCTATGGGCGCCCCCTGCGGCGATGGCGGAGCTGCCCGGACCGAGAGCGTGCGTTCTTGTCGGGCATCCGTTCTCTTCAAGATCGGAGGCAAGCTCGGGATCGCCATCAGTATTCCAACGATGAGCATCGTCTGCCTCCTGCAGATGTATGACACAGTTCCAAAAACGTTGTTTCGAGCTACCTCGCACAACTTGACCGTTCGGAGAGTCCGCCCCCCAGAAGATGCTGTTAAAGAAATACGCTTGATCGTCTCCTTCGTTGAACACTGCTCCCCCGCTCTCAGTCGCGATGTTTCGGAAGAAGGTGCAGTTCATCACCGTCTGAGGACCGGTATTCGAAAGAAACATCCCGCCGCCCTTCTTCGCGCTGTTATCCGAGAAGGTGCAGTTCTCCGTCTTCGAATCAAGCGTGTTAATGAGGTACATCCCGCCGCCGCCGCCATCCGTACCTTCCTCCGAACTCGCGATGTTGGCGGCGAAGGTGCTGCTTTTCACCGTCAGACGGCCTCCGCTATTGTAGATTCCGCCGCCGCTCCATTTCGCGGTGTTGGCGGTGAAGGTGGAACTCGTCACCTCCGGATGGCTGTTCTCTCCGTTGTACATCCCGCCGCCGTGACTCGCGGAGAAGTTTCCGGCGAAGGTGGAATTCGACACTTTCGGACTGCTGCCGGTATTGAACATTCCGCCGCCGCCGCATCCACCGGCAGTCTCGCTTGTCATATTGTTCTCAAACGAGCAATTCGTCACCTTCGGACTGCTGTTGCTGTTATACATCCCACCGCCGCTGCCCTTTGCGGAGTTTCCGGCGAAGGTACAGTTGTTCACCTCCGGATGGCTGTTGGTGTTCAACATACCGCCGCCCGCTTGAGGATTGAGAGTCGCATTTCCCCCTGTGATGACGAAGCCGTCGAGGACGGCCGTATCGTCCACATCGGTCGCCCTCACCACGCTGTTGCTGTTGCTGCCTACGATAGTCGTGGTGACGCCGTTTCCATCGGTTGCATCGTTTCCGTCGATGTCTCCGGTGAGGATGCTCCTGTATTCCGCGGGATCGCGATCCTCCATGCCGGGATCTCCCGTCGCGGGAAAACCTCCGTAGAACTTCACGCCGCTTTTCAGGACAAAGGAGACGTTACGTTCCGCATCCGTAACACCACTCGGATTCGCTGGCGTAACGGGCGTGTACCTCCCGGCCGCCACCCAAATTTCCGTGTCGCTGGTCGCAGCATCCAGAACGGCTTTCAGGTCGCCCCTCGCATCGTTCCAGGAGCCCCCGCCGCCATTCGCCCCTTCTTTCACATAGATCGTCGCCCCCTCCGCCGAGAGAGGCAACAGCAGCAAGGCGAAGAGCAGCAGCAGGACGACGGATTGATTCGGCGAATATCTTCTCTTGTTCATAACGTACTCTCCTCTCTTCGAATCCTCCCTGCGACGGGGAGACTTCCGATGGTGAGCTACTCCCTCTTCCCCCCAGACAGCAGGAGCAGGGGGAGAAGCAGGACGGCCGGCCACAGGGAGACCGAGGACGTCGCGCAGCCGCCTCCTCCACCGTCGGGTTCCGGCGTCGGGGAGGGGGCGGCGAGGGAGACTTCGACGAGGAAGGCGGGGTCGACGACGCGCCCGTTCACCGTCCCGTCGAGGTCGAAGAGGCCTCCGTCCTCGATGGCGAGGGCGA
>Ga0334883_1006253_pt1 | contig 9981 bp, 8 predicted proteins | sample GraSluR1_MG_6_FD_207230 | JGI IMG/M metagenome (GOLD analysis project Ga0334883, IMG submission 207230) | Sludge microbial communities from methane-producing bioreactor in Wageningen University, Netherlands - Granular Sludge_09_05-R1 | ecosystem: Engineered > Bioreactor > Anaerobic > Unclassified ... | reverse complement strand
TGATAACATTGTTTTTATCCCTTATTGGAGTTACAATAGGTAAAATTTTGGGTTTTTTAGTTGAAAAATATGCCGAATTGGCAGGAGGGATTATCTTGATTATTATAGGCTTTCAGATATTAATACAACATATTTATTTTTCATAAATAAAGTCATAATTTCAATATTTATAATTTACAGCTTATTTATTAACGATTAATTACAAACATGATTGAGGTAAATTAAAATGAATAAGAATAGCATTAAAAAAATTTTTTATATTATAATAATAAGCATTTTGTTATTAATAACTTTAATACTATTGTCCGGTTGTTTTCTTATTCCCAGTGGTTCAATCTATATTACTAGCGAGCCTTCTGGAGCAAAAATATATCTTAATGGTGGCTATGTTGATAGTGTAACTCCATCTCTAATTTCGAATCTTTATCCAGGCACATATTTTCTAAAGGTGGCCATAGATGAATCATCTACCAGTTGGGAAAAATCAATAAATGTAATACAAAATCAGGTCACGCCTGTTCATTTTGAATTAATACCCGAAGTAACTTACCGGGCTTTATGTATTGGTGTTGATGATTACAAAGATCCAGCCATAAAAGATTTACGTGCACCCTCATTTGATGTTGCAAGAATGAAAGAGGTATTTGAAAATTCAAGTTTTGGTTATAAGCAAAGCACTTTCAACAACATAGATACACTTATTGGAAGCCAGGCTACCGGGGATAATATTCTGCAGGCAATCTCATTATCATTTTCAGAAGCAGACAGTAATGATGTTTCTTATTTTTATTTTTCCGGACATGGCTGGAGTGATGGTAATATAAGCACCATATTACCATATGACGCTATAGCAAAAGACGCTTCCAGGGATATCAGTGCAGATGAGTTAGCGTCAGCACTTAGCATGATTCCCGGGATTAAAGTTGTCATTCTTGATTCTTGCTCTTCCGGTGGGTTTATTGGTAAAGGTATCTCTGATTTTACCCGTGAAGCAGGAGTAAATAATATTAATCAGTTTAATGATAATATAATAAATTCTTTTTATAAATATGATTTTAAATTAAGCAAAGACAACCTTGCGAAAAATTCATTTAAAGTTATTACTTCTGCTACGGGATCCCAAGATTGTTATGAAACTCTTTATCATCCAATTGACGGTAATCCTTTCGGATATTTTTCTGCTTCACTGTGTGAAGGCTGTGGATACAATAACTTTCTTTCTCCCTTACCAGCTGATTATAATTTGGATAACAAGATTACCATTAATGAAATATACCTGTATATCAGAGAATCATTAAAAAATCTAAATCAAGTAGCCCAGGTCTATCCTGCTAATTCTTCTTTTTCATTTATAGAATACTAAGCAAATGTGAAGACTTATAAAATTTGACAAATAACTGATATTCGTTATAATAAGTACACGAGATATTTTTACAATAATTAAATATAATAATAAGCCAAGAAATTATTATTGTTTTCACATATAATCTTATTCCTGCTTATAAAGTTCTTCTTTGATAGGTCCAATTTTTTAGTGAGGTATATACTAATATTTGAAATAAATGCTTATAAGTCTAAAGATTTGTAATCAAATAAAAACCATTTTTATGTATAAAAAAATTTTAAAAATAGTTAAAAGATTATGAAAAAAACTATTTTTAATAAAATAAAAGGAAGGTGAATGAATTTGAAAAAAAATAATCTAAAATCTTTTGGAATTGCTTTGATTGTTTTTGCAGTGATGTTAAGTGTGAGTGCTGGTATTGCAGCACAAGAGACAATTGTTTTTGGTGATGCGGGATGGGAGAGCATTCGTTTCCATAGCTATATTGCCGGAATCATAATGGAAGAAGGCTATGGCTACACCATGGATATGGTCTCTGGTTCAACGCCAGTTGTATTATTAGGCATGAGACAGGGCGATATTGATGTTCAAATGGAAATATGGACCAGTAATATCCAGGAAATTTATGACGAAGCTCTGGACTCCGGTGATGTGGTGGAATTAGGTGTTAATTTTGACGGTAATACCCAGGGTTTATATGTGCCGACATTTGTAATTGAAGGTGATTCAGAACGTGGCATTGAACCAATGGCGCCCGGATTGAAAACTGTAAAAGACCTTGCTGATTACTGGCAGGTATTCGAAGATGAAGAAGATTCCACTAAAGGTAGAATATACGGTTCACCTCCGGGCTGGAAGGTAGATGAAATCATGAGAACAAAAGTTGAAACCTATGGACTGGATGAGTATTATAATTACTTTAGCCCTGGTTCAGATACTGCTTTAGCAGCTGCTATTGTTTCATCTTACGAAAGAGGCGAACCTATTGTTGCCTATTACTGGGAACCGACCTGGGTTATGGGAATGATGGATATGACACTGTTAGGAGATGAGCCATACAGTGAAGAGCTATGGAATAATGGATATGCCTGTGAATTTGAAGCTATGGAAATTGCTATAGCTGCAAATGCTGATTTTGCGGAAAGGGCTCCGGAACTTGCAGAATTCTTAGGCAAATATCGCACCAGTGAACAGGTAACCAATGAAGCTCTGGCTTATATGATGGAAAATGAGACAGATGAAAAAGACGCAGCATTATGGTTCTTGAGAAATAAGGAAGATATCTGGACTCAGTGGGTTTCTGATGATATTGCTCAGAAAGTCAGGGAATCTCTGTAAATTATAAATACTTATTGTATAAAACTATAGAAACTCTTATAATTAATTAGGTTACTTATAAATTTAATTTTAATGAAATTCCGAATTTACTAGATTTTAAATTGTAGAAAGGAAGTTGCCTGCCTTAATTTCTGTGAGTTAAGGCAGGCAACATTAGGTTAATATGATAAATATCTTTTTTAATTTTCCCAGTGCCTGGCAGGTTAATTTAGGCAAACATGTAGCAAATTTTGTAAGATGGCTGGTGCAAAATTATTCTGCTTTTTTTGATGCTATCAAAGATGGCATTTTATGGTTTTTGTTGCAAACCAGGGGATTTTTTCTATGGATACCCTGGCCAATTGTTATTATATTTGTATTTATTCTGGGATGGAAAGTCCGGAATTGGAAATCAGGTCTAACTTTCTCAGGTCTAATTTTTTTAATTGGAATAATGGGTTTGTGGCATGAAATGATGCTAACATTATCAGTAGTATTGGTATCGGTAGTAATTGCCTGTTTAATTGGAGTACCATTGGGAATATTGGTTGCATACAATGATAGACTGGAAACTGTTGTAAAGCCAATTCTTGATGCTATGCAGACTATGCCCAGCTTTGTTTATTTAATACCAGCAATTATGTTATTCGGATTGGGTACTGTTCCCGCTGTCTTTGCTACAGTTGTTTACGCGACACCACCGGCAATCCGCTTGACTAACTTGGCTATAAAGGGCGTTTCCAGGGAGATGGTAGAGGCAGGGCATGCTTTCGGCTCTACAACCTGGCAGATTTTGACAAAAATAGAATTACCCCAGGCTTTTCCAACCATAATGATGGGGATTAACCAGACAACAATGCTGGCAATGTCGATGGTGGTTATTTCTTCAATGATTGGTGCCCGGGGATTAGGTTTAAATGTGTTACAGGCTATCAATAGAATTGATATAGGTATGGGTTTTGAAGCCGGGATTAGTATTGTTTTTTTGGCTATTATCATTGATAGGATAACACAGGGAATTGCCAACAAATACAAATACCCTAAATAGAGAATACAGAGAAAATGTTTAATAATTTAGCAAGATAGCTAAGGAGACCAGGAATGAGTGTAAAAATTAAAGTAGAGCATTTAACGAAAATTTTCGGGAAAAAACCAAAAGAAATACTGAAAAGATTAAAGAATAACCAATCAAAAGATAAAATATTTAAAGAAACCGGACATACCGTAGGTGTGAAAGATGCCACCTTTTCAGTAAATGATGGAGAAATTTTTGTTATTATGGGCCTTTCGGGGAGTGGAAAATCTACCCTTATTCGTTGTTTAAACCTGATTAATGAACCCACTGCGGGAAGTATATATGTTGATGATGAGAATATAGTTAAGTTCGATAAACATAAACTAAGAGAATTCAGACAGACCAAAGCAACTATGGTATTTCAAAATTTTGGATTATTAAATCATCGTACAGTGTTGGGTAATGTTGAATATGGGCTGGAGGTTAAAGGAGTTCCGGCTGATGAAAGAAAAAAAATAGCAATTGATACTGTTAATTCAGTAGGATTATCCGGATGGGAAGATAAATACATTTCTGAATTAAGCGGAGGCATGCAGCAACGGGTAGGATTAGCCAGGGCACTGGCAAATAATCCTGATATTCTATTGATGGATGAACCTTTTAGCGCCTTAGATCCTTTAATTCGAAGAGATATGCAGCTTGAATTATTGGATATACAATCCAAATTGCAAAAGACTATAGTATTTATAACTCATGATGTTAATGAAGCTTTTAAACTGGGAGATCGAGTAGCAGTTATGAAAGATGCTGAAATTGTTCAAATTGGAACTGCTGAAGACATCTTAAATAACCCTTCCAATGCTTATATTGAAGATTTTGTACGGGACATAGATCGCTCCAAAGTACTGCAGGCAAAACATATTATGTTTAAACCAGGTGCCTTAGTAAAGATTACTCATGGATTAAAGGTTGCAATTAAAGAAATGGAATCCAATGGCATATCAAGTGTTTTTGTGGTTGGAGAGAACCGTAAACTGGAAGGAATAGTTACTATCGATGATGCGGTTGAAGCAGTAAAGAATAAGAAAAAATTAACTGATATTTTAAGACAGGACTATTTTACTACTGAGGAAGAGGCTTATGTGCAGGATTTAATACCAAAGGCAATTGAAAGTAAGTACCCGATTGCGGTAATTAATGAAAATAAAAAATTATTAGGCATTATTGTAAGAGTATCAGTATTATCAGGCTTGACACATAATAATGGAGAATGAAAAAAGAAGAAAGTATATAGTCATTGGTATTTAGTAAATCCTTAGTTTTACTATATTTTTACCTATTTTGCTGGCAATGTTTATATCCCACTTTAGCAGTCTGAAAGGCATTAGATATTTATAGTATAACTCTAATCGCAATAAGGTAAGATATTAAACTAACAGATACAGATAAAAACATGCCCCAAATTATATCAATAATTGTAACCAGCAAAGGCCAGTCTTTCAAAGTTGCCAGATTGGTAAGGTCATAAGTAGAGTAAGTTAGGAGTCCGAAAAAAGTTGCTGCTGTTAGCAAAAGGCTTAAGCTTCTTTTTTCCATGGACGGCATTAAGACAAAATAGACCAGTCCAGCAATAAAAAGCAGGTAGAAAATAATGGCTGCTGCCCAATTAATATTTGTTTTCATTAAGAAGCCAATCTGATTACGATAGAAATTTTTTGCGACCACACCCAACCAGAGCATATCAATGATAAAGAATACTGGTAGAGCGATTAAATAGAGTTTGATAAACATTTAAACCTCCAATAACTGATATTTCTGTCCATACCTAATTTTTTAAATAATTTATTATCATTATATACTATAGATGCTAATTCTTTATAGAATTTCAACAGTTTCTACTATATTATTTTCGTAGCTAATCCAATCACTAAATCCACCCGGGTAAATTTTAGGATAATAACCTAATTCATCCAGCACTAGGAAGTTTACACTCGCGGCAATTCCCGAACCACAATATAAAATAATTTCCCTGTAGGGTTTAATCCAGCTCCACAATTTTCTTAAAGAATCTTTTTTCTTTAGTAATCCATTGTTTTTAAAATTTTTACTGCAGGGGAAATTAACAGCACCAGGGATATGTCCGGCCTTTTTGTATAAAGCTTCTTTCTGCCCGGTAAATCTTATGTTTTCACGGCTATCAATTAACAGTACATCTGATATATCTTTATTTTGTTTAATGTATTCAATATCACAAATTATTTCTTTATTTAAAGTAATATCTATATTATCAGATGTATTTTTGATATTAGTTTCAATAGTCTCTTTTGTTACAGGATAGCCCTTTTGCATCCAGTTTTTAAATCCACCATCTAAAACATAGCAATTATTGTGTCCGATATATTTTAAAGTCAACCATAGCCTTGCAGCTGCATTCATTTGGTCATCATAACCAATAATCATGGTTTCTTTACTTATCCCTGCTTTAGATATTAGTTTTTTTAATTGATTTATGTCTGGAAGAGGTCTGGCACCCCCATGGATTTCTGGAATGCCAACTAAATCATTATCCAAATCTAGAAAAATGGAATTTTTTAAATGTCCGGAAGAGAAAACGCTTTTACCATATTCAGTATTATAGAGATCGAAACGGCAATCTAAAATTATATTATTACGGTCATCAATATGTTCTTGTAGCCAGGGAACAGATACGATGTTTTTCATTAAACCACCTTTTACTCTTAAATTTTTTTATTTCACAAATTTTATTAGTTAATAGACAAAACAAAGTATATTATAAAACAGCAAATAATTAAATATTTTTACTATTGTAACAGAAAAATAGCACTGCTTAGTTATATTTAATCCGGAGAATTTTGATCTCTAATCCTGAGCCATAAATTCTAGCCATTCTTTGTTAGAGGTCGAAATTCACTTTATTAACTAAATTTGTTATAATAAATTGCTGATAAAATGTTAATTTAGACGGGATTGTTGGTTTATGGCTATATTTAGTGATATTGTTAAAAATAAAGTAAATACAGAAATATTGCAAAAAATCAGGGCTGAACAGAAATCTGTTTATGCCCTTGAACATATGCTGGGTTATCATATAAAGGAACTCGAAGAGCTGAGGCCACATAAAAATAATATTGAATTTATTGCTAAATCTGAGTATTTTGAAAACCCTGATTTGATAGATTTGTCTTATTGGGCAGAGCGAATCCAAAATATTGAAAATAGTATTAAAAAAAATGAAAAGAAGATTTCTCAAATTTATGACCGGTTATATTCCCAAATTATATTAAAGATGATTGAAGGTGAAGAATTAAGCTCCCTGGATATATTTTTTTATAATAGTAAAAAATATATCCAGAATATCAGGAAAGGAGAAATAACCTTTCGTAAATTGGTTGAACATTACAACTGGGAAGTTCAAATTTTTGTTGGGTTGGATTAAGCTAAATTTTTCATATTTTTATATTAGTTATTAGTGTAGTGGTGCCGAAGGGGGGATTTGAACCCCCACAGGTGCAAGACCTACTACGCCCTGAACGTAGCGCGTCTACCAGTTCCGCCACTTCGGCAATTTGCTTCAATAAAAACCACGCTGGTTGATTACTTTATAAGGATAGATAAAATCTGATAGCTTGTCAAGAAAATATCATTGGCAAAGTCAGAAAATACTTTTTGCGGAATTACCTGTTTTGGCATTGTGTTTTCAAAAAGACAATTTTGGTATATAATTATTTCTAATTGCTCGAAACTCGCTTTTATCGATAATAAGAAAAAAAGAGGTTATTATGTTAGAAAATAAAAAAAGAATCATCGACCTGGGGTTGGGTGACAGGATTAAAAAAGTATTTTACATTAAAGAGGCAGAATTCCGGTTGAGAAGAAACGGGAAAACAGTTGATGGCTTTTTAAAGATTGTTGATAAGAGTGGGGAAATTGAGGCAATTTATTGGGATATTTCTACTGAAAAGCTAAGTGAGCTCGAAAGAATAAAACTTGCTCTTATTGAAGGTCAGGTTGTAAAAAAGAAAAGCAATGGTCAATTACAAATAAGTATTAAAATATTACAAGAAGCCTTTGAATACAATGAAGAGGATTTTATTCCTTCTACAAAACAAAATATTGAAGATTTAATGCAGCAAATTGATGAAAAAATTAATTCAATTAAAAATCAATATCTAAAAAATTTATTGATTTCTTTTTTTGACGATACGCATTTTAGAGAAAAATTTAAAAAGGCACCAGCAGCTAAAAAACTGCATCAGGCCTATATTGGAGGGTTAGCTGAACATACAATTAATGTTGCTGACATTTGTGAGGCAATTTGTAAAATTCATCCCCAGGTTAACCGTGATTTTTTAATAACCGTTGCACTTCTTCATGATATTGGGAAAATTGAAGAATACCAATTAAATGGCACTATTGAATATACAGACAAGGGGAAATTGATTGGCCATATTATAATTGGCACAGAAATGATTCATGAAAAAATTAAACAAATGCCTGATTTCCCTGAAGATCTAACAATTATGATAAAACATTCTATCCTGAGTCATCATGGTAAATTTGAATTTGGTTCACCGAAATTACCCAGCATTCTTCCTGCAGTAGTTCTTTTTTATGCAGATGACACAGATGCAAAAATACATGGTCTTATTAATTTAAAAGAACAAAACAAAAACATTGATAAAAAGTGGAGTGAATGGATTTGGTGGCTAGAACGATCAATTTATCTGGCAGAACAGGATATTATGGAAGATAGTGCTACAAAAGCTAGGGAAGACTTAGAAGAGTAAACATTGAACTTAAATCAAAAATCGAAAGAAAAAGAGGAAAAAAAGTTAAACCCCTTTCAGGGGTTCTGAAAGCCACCCTCTATGCAGGTGCGATATTTACTTAATACACTATAGAGCTTATAAAGAGTTTATAATCTTAGGAATGCGCAATCAAAGTGAGACAGGAGGAAGCATATGCGTAACAGATTAACAGAAGCAGTTAACAATCACAAGGCTGATTATATTGAAATACGCCTGGAAAATTATGAATCTACCCATATTCGATTTCAGGGAAAAGATATGGAAAAAATAAGTAGTTCCCAACAAATGGGAGGAAATATTAGAGCCCTGGTTAAAGGGAAATGGGGATTTGTTACCTTTAATGGCTGGGATGACTTACAAGAGAAGGCCAGGCAGGCTGTAGATATTGCTACATTGATTGGTGATAATGTAAGTTATCTTACTGAAACAGAGCCCGTGGTGGAATTACTACTGCCTGAATGCGGGCATGATTTTAGGAAAGTAAGCCTAAAAGAAAAAGCTGCTATGATGAAAAACTACAGCAACATTATAATAAATTACAGTTCTAAAATACAGTCTTCTATTATAAACTATAGTGACAGGTATACCACTGTCTATTTTGCCAATTCAGAAGGCTCTTATATCAAGCACGAGAGGCCTTATTTGAGCGTTCATCTTACTGCAATTGCCCGCAATGGCGATGATGTGCAAATGGCCTCTGAGAGTACCGGGAGCACGAAAGGTTATGATTCTGCAGAGCAATTGTCATCCCTGGCACAAAAAACAGCTCGAAGGGCTGTTAATTTGCTGAGAGCTGAGTCAGTTCAGGGAGGAGAATATACTGTAATTCTTGATCCGGTTCTTGCCGGTGTATTTATCCATGAAGCCTTCGGCCATTTAAGTGAAGCAGATTTTTTATATGAAGACCCCAGAATGCGTAATTTAATGAAATTAGGAAAACAGGTAGGTCCCACAGAGCTTAACGTTGTTGATGACGGTTCTTTGCCAGGCCTGCTTGGTTCAGCCAAATATGATGATGAAGGAGTACTTACCAGAAAGAATTATCTTATAAGAGATGGTATCCTTACCGGACGTCTTCATTGCCGGGAAACTTCAGCCAGGATGGGTGAAGAACTAACCGGAAATGCCCGGGCTTTAAATTATCACTACAAACCTATTGTTAGAATGACCAATACCTATATAGAACAGGGGAAAACACCTTGTAAAGATTTATTCAATGGTATTAAAAAGGGAATCTATGCCAGACAGTTTTATGGTGGCAATACTACTTTTGAGATGTATACTTTTAGTGCCGGAGAGGGTTATATGATTGAAAATGGCAAAATTTCCAAACCAGTCAGAGATATTACACTCACCGGAAATTTATTTGATACCCTGTATAATATTGATGGCATCGGTAATGATTTAAAGATTATAGAATCAGGAGGTGGTTGCGGTAAAGGAGGACAACAGCCTTTGCCGGTAACTTTTGGAAG
>Ga0334883_1006250_pt1 | contig 9985 bp, 11 predicted proteins | sample GraSluR1_MG_6_FD_207230 | JGI IMG/M metagenome (GOLD analysis project Ga0334883, IMG submission 207230) | Sludge microbial communities from methane-producing bioreactor in Wageningen University, Netherlands - Granular Sludge_09_05-R1 | ecosystem: Engineered > Bioreactor > Anaerobic > Unclassified... | reverse complement strand
GAGACCCCGGTTCACCCCCACGGGCGTGGGGACTACACTGAACGAGAGCAGTATTCAAGGCACTCGTACTAAGAAAAGCCCTTCGAAGTCTTCAATGGATCTACCGGTGTTTCCCCAACTTCGTATTCGGAACCCCTGTTCACTATCGCTCGAATACAGCAACAAGCATCCACCATCTCCCGCCTGGGAACACGCTTTTTCCCAAAGGCGATCACGAACCATTGCAGATACTCGGCCTATGAAAACTCCCGCTTTGGGTTCCAAAAACCAGCGGCTCAACTCCCCGCGAAGGCTGGGCGAGACTTTTTCAAGAATCAAGACCAACATGATCGTCCTCAAATCCTTCATTTTGAACTTGATGAAGGACTCCGCCTTTCACTTCGCCTTCAACAGGATCCCATAACGCCCCTGGAGCCGCTGCGTCTTGATCAAAAGTCGTATCAGCTTCTTTTCCGCGTCGAGGCATCATCAAGACATCCTGTATATCAGGAATCACCCTCTCCAACAAGCGTGTTTCGGCAAAAGCATCGCGACATAACATACGCACCTTCCGTTCAAGTCCACTCTCCGGAGCCTCTGCAGCAGCACGGAAGGCAGCCGGAATGGTCACTTCCACCTTGTACAAATCAGCAACATCATACACGAACGACAACATTTTGCCGGTGTGGATAAAACCGAGAGCAGTAGAAAACCCGGCGGAAACAATGGCGGCATGACAAAGACCATAAAGACAAGCGTTTGCCGTAGAGAGCGCCCTATTCACCGGGTCCGCATCATGCCAGTTATCTCTGCTGTAGTTGCGTCCGGACCAAGCAACCCCATTTTCTTTAGAAGCTTTAGCATACGCTTCCCGAACCCTTATTCCCTCCATTCCCCGAATCTGCTGGAGGGTCAAGTTTGTGTCGAGCCGCTCCGAGAAACGAATCTGATAGCAGTTCCGTATTACCTGCATACGCAATTCTTCATCTGCCCACACTCTCGATTGGTGCAGAAAATTCGTTGCATTCCGAGTTTCTCCCATACCGGATGCGTAGAAACGGACTCCTCTTTCTCCGCACCACACCACGAGGCATCCATGATCCGCCAGCACCAGTATCGCGGCGTGTGTAATCGAAACCCCGGGTCCCAGCATCAACAGAGCCAGATTTGCGCACGGGACCGGTACTTTTCCATCCGCGTCGTGAACAGCGATGGCTTTGACATCTTGATCGATCTTGCAGTGCTCCACGTAGAGGTAGCTCCATCCGTCCCGGAATTTTGGAAGGACGTGAAGATCCTGCACTCTCATGATTTACCCTCCTTTTCAAGAACATCCGGCAGGTGCAAGAGAAAGCAGGCCAAAACCGAATGCCTTTGCGGAGCCGATTCCTCGAACAAGAGTTTCCCGAAAAGCATCGGAGTCCGTGACTCTCAAAACCCCTTCAAAAACTACAGCAAGATGTGTTGTGCTATGTCCGGTTTCAGAGACACGCTTTTGTCCTTTCACTTTTCCTTCGGTACGCGCGATAACATTTGGGCAACGCGGATAATGACCATCCGGAGACACCCCAATCTCAAAACCTCCGGGGACGTCTTTCTCCCGTTCCTGCCCTTTTCGAGCCAACCACTTCAACTGTTCTTCCTCGCGGTTCAACTCCACCCGTTTCCCATGCAACGGGTCGTCTTTTTTTCCGACTCTTTTGGTCGGATTTGCACGAAGCCGAAAAGTGAAGATATCGCCTTCCCGTATCTTGCTGCAGTATGGCATTATATCCTTGTGTTGATAAGGGTCGTTTGTTATAGAGTAATCCAAATAATCTTCGAGAGCGGCTAGAAACGACCAGTCCGGCTCAACAAGCGATTGGACGAAGACCTTGATCGCTCCTTCCCTTTCGGCTGCCTCGGCCCGGAAGAGAACTCCGTACTCTGCCCGCGGATCGCCCTCGAAATCCGGAAAAGCCCGCATGAGCGTACGGTGCATCTCATAGGGGTGCATCATTTCGCTCATCGCCCGTTTTGATCGTTGATTAAGACAAAGACGAGAGAGGTAGAGTTTCATGGGTTCCTCCTTTCCGGTGCATGAGTCATCGTTGTTGTTTCTATCTCGATACGCTGACATCGCCTGTACTCATAAAAACGAAGCTGATTCACTCGTAAAGCATCCTGGCGTTCGAACTCGCCGTCGGAATGCTCGATCCATGCTAAAAGTTTCGGAGGTGCTTTTTGTTTTTCTGTTTTCCGTGAACGAAGACACGACCAAGGTTCTTTTTTCAATGCATCCTCGACATCTTGATATTCATCCGTAAGTCTTTCAAAAACCGGACGGGACGGAACACAAGATTTGCGCCCGAGATAGAGCGGCCAGAAGGGTTTTTGAAGACTACCTTTCCAGGGACCGCTTGCATCAACTCCGACTATTCGCTGTAGAAGTTCCTTATCTTCGCTTGAAAGAGCAACTAAGAATGCCGCGTCATGCAGATATTCTCGCGGAGAAATAACGGTGCTTTCCCCATGCTCCAGCGCTTTTTCAAAACTTTTGGACGTACCGCCGCTGTGCTTGAATTCTCCAGCGGCGGTACGATGATACCCGGTCACGGTGTGGTAGTCCGTCGATACCACTCCCTCCCGTTCCACACGAACACCGAAAAGGAGCTTGCTGTCGAGGAACAGCAGATCATCACTGTCGCGCCGCAATCCGAGTGCGCAACCCAAAAGGCCGATCACTCCTGATTTTGTGGGCTCCGCACCTGTCTCACGCACATCCCAGCGGGAGCGCGTTCCCCACGATTGCATAGGGGCTTCCAAACGGAGCAACAGAGTTTCCTTAGTCACCTTGCATCACCGCCGCCTCCAGTTTTTCAAGGAGGGCGCCGAGGCTTTTTTCAGACGATACTCCTAAGATCTCTATATCCTTATTTTTCGAGAGAAGTAGACGCTTTCTCGCCTTCAACGTATACATCTCCGCGAGGGATTCGCACTCCTCTTTCAACTTCTTGGCGGATTCCGTTTCAAGGCCATCCCTGACTTTCGGGTTGACAGGGACGCTGAAGGCATTGGCGTAGCTGACGGGAAGGTTATTGTCCCGAAGCTCCACCCATACAAGGCTCGGGCGTTGATGTGCAGCGAAGGAATTCTGTTTCCCGCTGGGAGAGACGGAGCACGCAGCTTCGATCAATGCTCCGATGGCTTTTGTTGCCGTCTCGCGGGCCTCTTTTTCATCTTGAGCGCTGACTTCCCGCCTGAATGCCTTGCCGGTCAGATTATCGACCAAGCCTTCCACGTGAACATTGAAGTATTTATAGTAGCAAGCCGAATTAAACTCTATATCGCCGATCATATCGGCGCCTGCGCCAGCTTCGTCGTCCGCGGACCTCTCAAGGTCATCCATGGCCGTATAGTAGTCGAATTCATGATCCACTTTATGAGTGCTGATTGCGTGGGCAAATTGGCAGGAAGCCTCGACGTCGAGGAAAGCCTCGCTGGTCACCATGCGCCCGAAAAGCGCAATATCAACCACTATGGGACGGAGCCCCTTATCCTCTGCCTTTTCCTGCAAATCTTTTGCTTTAATCTTTTCGAACGCTTTGGGGGTTTTCGCCTCCCCGACCGCCTCCGCCAATACGTCGCTTATTACCCGTACATCCATTTCACTCAAAAACATTGTCTGCGCCGTTCTATAGTATCCGCTCTCATTCGCTGACTGTTCGGTACCGTCTTTATTTCCGAAACCGCTCGCTTTCCGAGCCGCTATTTCGGCCATCTCTTCATCGATGCCCATCTCCAGTAAACGGGTCCTGACAAGTTCGGGCAGAGAGCGCGTCCGTGTCCCTAAAGAGCCTTCAAAGGTTTCCCTGAAAATGGTGGAACGACGAATACTTCGTTTCAGGCATTGGCTGGAAATTCGCGCACGCTTGTAACCTCCGAAGAAAGCCTCTTTAGGGCTCCCCGTATCGTCACGATTGAGATTGCTCGGAGCGTGATTCTGCAGAATATGCACTTCAACAAGCACGGTCATCATTCCTTTTCTTCTGGATTTTGAACATGATTTTCAACGACATCATTGCTAAAGAAAGTGCTCGCCCACTTCTTCTGAACCCATTTATTCTGTGAATTCCAGTTTCGTACGTGTTCCAGAAGAAGAGGCCAATCCACACCAATACCCTTTCCCGCTGCGTAACGAATCATTTGCCTTAAACGATACGGCATGTCTCCGTCTCCGCTTCTCGGCTCATAGTCAGCATCGAGAAGAATATGAAAGCGCCGTTTGATGGAATCGCTACCGTTTCCAGCGATGGCTCTTTTCCAGGTCAATCCGAAATCTCCTTCCATTCTGTGACGGCCTGCACGGATATTCACCGTACTGTACTGAGCAAGGAGACTTGCGACAAGAAACGCGGCGGGCTGACTCGCAACGCCATGTATGAAGGCAATCAACCAGGAGCAGCGCCCTTCGATAGGATCCCGTTCGCCGCATCCTCGTCGAAGTCTGGCCAATTCACCGCTTCCAAGCTTTTCAATTCGTTCGATGAAGTCCTTTTCCGCTTTCTTATCATTCGTCATCGTACGACCTCCCCGACAAGTTTTGCGAGCGATCTTCCAAGTCTGGTTCGCGCATGAACCAAGCGCTCCAGCGCATCGCTGTCCGCATCCATATCTTTTGCTACAGCCTCGAATTGATCCAAAGCAATCTGACGGATACTTTTTCTCCAGTCCTTTGCTGTTTCCACAATGAGGACCGGATCGTCTGCGGCCTCCTCTTCCAGCCGCCCGAACGCTGCCATCAGTTCGTGAAAAACTGGTTCCAATTTCTGCCAATAGCCTCTTTCACTGCGAGCAAGAAGAGCCCCCATAACATTTCTTTTCTTTTTCCCTTTTACGGGCTGTTTGCTTTTTTCCTCGTATTCACGTGGATACAACGCTTTTACAGAGGCACGTAAACTAAAAGCAGCATCCTCAGCTTGCTTCAGTTCATTAAATAAGATCGCTCCCAAACGTGTATTACACCCCAACGAATAGGGTACGGTAAAAACTGACTTAATCCACTCAAACACTTTTGCATTATCTGCACGCATTCCATAAACATTTATTAGCAGCACATCACGTTCCTTTACTAATTTCAGTGATTGCTCCAGCACATCAGGTCTCCGAAAAACTATTTTCTTATCCCCACCAAAGCAACTTCTATCATTTAATAGCATAAGAGCGCCAGCATCTCTCCAAATTGGTCTATTTTTACATAGACGAATAGCAGTTGTTTTTTTATTTTCAAACTTATATGAAACACTTGGATCACGCCAATTGCTTTCTGAAGTATTGCCTTCTGAGGTATCCCCTTTCGTGAATCTCATTAAACTTACTTTTATTTTAGAACTTTCTGATTTTGGAATTAACTGAATCTGCCGAGGACGCCAAGTGAAAGCCTGAAGGACACTTATCTGAGAATAGGCTTTCCCAGGAGGCATTGAATTGCGCCAAGCTATCACATCGCCCTCCAAGCTTCTCTTTAATGTTAATGGCATGTTCAAGATAAGAGTTTCAAATAAACTATCACCTACTACCAGTGAATACAAAGGTGGATCTGAGTTAATCGAACGGCCTAGCCCAGAACCACCTGCGATCATAAAAGGAGCAATAGTCGTTAGCATCCTAGCTGCTTCTTGGCAGTTTACAGCTAGTCTTTCTTCATACTCATGATGCCAGATACTAACATTAGTTCCACTCGGCACAGCCGGAAACATCCCGGCAAGAGGTTTGAGCGGTTCATTGCCCATCTTTGTCTGCAGAAATGGACGCTCCGGATGGAAAAGGTCGAAGACATCGCCGCATTCTTTGATATAGCCTTGCATCAACTGCATATCGAACCGTCCTGCTTGCATCAAATCCTGAAGATCGAATTCGTCTTCCGGACGGCGGTCGGCCGTTATCAGGGCATCCAGAACAAAAGCCACCAGCAGTCTGTAGAGTCCAAACTCAATAATAGGAGCCGGAGAGCGGATTTCTCGTATCTGGTGAGCATCCTCCAGACATCCCAGAATCCCTCTCTCTTCAAACTTTCCGTCTAGATACAGCGCGGGTATCCACGGTTCCAACAGAACGTTGAAAGAAAAACTATTCATTCCGCCCTCCCGGCCACAAGGCCCAGTTCCTTGTCATAGACAACTTCGTATGAGTTCTTATGAATCTTGCCTCTCCAAACGCCGTCTTGGTTCAACGGTAGAAGCACAAGGCCCCGGAGTTTTCCCTTTGCTTCCACAGCAGGAGCAAATCCATCAAGAGGGGTGAAGATTGGTAAATACGCAGGTAGTTTGAGAGAACGCCGGTAGAGATCGCGAATTTCTCTCATTTTCAGGTCTCCTTTCTCAAGAAAAGCTATTTCCTCTTTATCGACCAGTATTGCCGTGCGGTCATTCGCACCTAACCTTGTTTGTGCACGCCAGCCGTTGCCGTCGTCGCTGTCGTCACCGGACGGCTCGTTATTGACCGGACGAAAACGCCTGACGTTTGGAACATCCAAGGCAAAACGTTTCCCCTTTTCGTGAAGCAACTGTTTTTCTTTTTCCCACTCCAGATCTGCCTGTTCAATGACTTTATTTGAGATGAACTCCTGGGCGTACAGATCCGTCCCGTAACAGGATTCGACAAGCATTCTGAAATCCGCCGGAAGGTGAAATTCCGTGTGCACGGAAAGGGTCGCCAGCGTACGAAACAAAGGTTTCTTTGCATAGACAAAGCCTGTGCCGCTGAAATCAGGCTCTTCTTCACCGAAATCCAAATCCGGCAAAAGGACGTGGAATACAGGGTCTTTTTCTCTTTTTCGATGGCGGTGCTCTCTGCCGCTCCGCTGAAGCAAAAGGTCAATAGGGGCTATCTCGCTGATCATGTGGTCGAAGTCGACGTCAAGGCTTTGTTCCACAACCTGCGTTGCCACCAGCACGAACTTGTCCGGACGTGCGGAAGTGTCTTTACCGAAGAGTTGAAGCACTCTCTCCGTGATCCGCTGACGATCTGAAGCGTTAAAACGCGCGTGAAAGAGCAGCTTCTGATGTTTTGGGAGATGTAGCGCCTTGTACACAGCTTGCGCCTGTTTGACTGTGTTCAAAATTACGCAGCAGCAACCGCCGTTTTCCACAAGTTCTTCGGCCTTTTCTGCGACAGCATCAGCTTTGCCAAGCAATCCGGGAAGCAGCTCTATCCGTAGAATTCGCTCTGAGGAAGCTGCAGTCGGATAGTTTCGCACTTCTTTCCCGCGTTCCGCTACAGTAACAAGGGGGTACGGGGATACTTTTTCTGCCGCGACGCCAACACAACCATAAGCTTCTATCATTTCGCGGCGCTGCTCGGAAGAAAGTGTTGCTGAAAGCAGGATGACGGGTATTCCAAGGCATGAACACCATTGAAGCAAACGAGCGATGATCGCGCTCATATACGCGTCGTACGCATGAACTTCGTCGATGACAAGAACACGTCCGGTCAGTCCGTAGAGGCGAAGAAAACCAAACTTCACATTCATCCCTGCCAGCATAGCCTGATCGACAGTTCCAACTCCATGGGCGGCAAGCATCGCTCTTCGAGTCGGTCTGAACCATGCCGACACTAAAGAACGATCATCTCCCGATTCGCCGGTTTCCGGCGTTTTTTCCGGTTCTTTGTCATCCCGCAACCATGCCATACCATGAACAAGGTGCACGCTGCTTCCGAAACCCATTCTTCCGAGATAATCGTCACGATAACGGTTATAGAGGGAATCGCTTGTCGCCATTGTCGGGAGAGCCATGTATGTTCCGTTATACCCTTGTTCCCGCCATTTTTCCGCCAAGATCCACGCTGCTTCCGTTTTTCCTTCACCCATGGGAGCCTCAATAATGACCAAGGAGGGGGGTATCACGGTATCCAAGAGCAAAGCTTGTATAGGCCGGGCGCTTGCAACTACACGATCTGCATGCCCCGAACTCGAATGACGCCGCAAATCAAGCCTTTTGACCCATTCCATCGCGACCTCGCGGACCGCAGGAAAGTACTTTTCTGGGTCGTCTATAGAATGTAGCCGAACATCGCAGAAAAAGTCTTCATTGCTGGCTATCCAGTCGGAAAGCACAATATGCCCGGCAAGGCACATTCCCAGAGCACTAAGGTCGCTCGCTTGCTCTTGCGGAAAGAACGGAGAACCGAGAACTCGGTATAACATTTCGGCAAAAGAGCGCTGGGCATCGACATAATTTGCCCGAACAGAACGAGATTGCTCTTCCCACCCACCATGATGGACAAGTACCGCGCGAGAAAGAGAATCCGCTAGACGTGGATCAACATTTCTTTCGAGGAGCCATGTTTTGGTAAAACTAGCGGAGAGCCTTTCGTGGCGACAACGATTATCTCCTGTGGGAAAATAACCTGCATCTTCTAGATCTTTTTTGAATTCCGGCACCTGATGTTGAAAATACGGGTCGGCTTTCCCAATATCATGGATTCCAACCAGAAAGGCAACACTTTCGCCAGGCCAACTTGAGAGAGGCTGAGGAAAAGAGAGCGAGAGTGCGACTGCGGCGGCATCGAGAAGGTGTTTCCACAAAGGATGTTTTGGATTGCTTTTAGCCCAAAGGACCTTGCAGTTTTGCGGCAACAATATGGAATCGGTCATTTTCCTTCATCACCACTTTTTCGTAAAATTACCTGACTATCATTCAAACTAAAAACCCTTCCTTTAATCTGGATTATACTCCTAATCCATCGACTTTTCTATAAAGCCTGTTAATCAACTTTCCTAACAGGGGTCATACTACTTATCGCCCCGAATCGGCAGTCCGACCCGGGGCGATAAGCGCAGTGAAGAGTAGATTTTTAATTTAGGGCAGAGCAATAGCGATTTGCCCTTCTATGTTTGGTCCACTTCTTTTCCCGATTCAAGCAGAGCTTCCAAAGGCCCTAAAACAGCAGGAAGATCCATTTGTATCGTTTCCCAGAGGATATGTTCGCTGATACCAAAGTACTCGTGAACAACGAAATTCCTCATCGCGCGCATTTCGGCCCAGGAGATATGCGGATACTTTTCACAGACGAATTCCGGCACGCGGGCCGCCGCCTCTCCGATGATCGTAATGCGGCGCACTACTGCGTCCATGGTGCGCTGCTCCGCGACGAAGTCGTCGAAGGTCATCCCCTCTATATAACCAAGGATCGTACGAACAGCATCGACAATATCACGTATACAAAGTTTCCAACTTCTAGACGGCATGGACGGACTCCTCGATGATTTCCGCTCGCATTCCTTCATGCAGCGCATCGGGCGTGACGAGGTCGACCTTCGTTCCGAGCAGTTCCTCAAGGCACTTCTGAAGGCGGGCGAAAGCGAAGAATCCAATCCGGGCGCCGGGTTCGAAGTCCACCAGCAGGTCAATGTCGCTGTCCGGCCCGGCCTCTCCGCGTGCGACCGAACCAAACACCGATAACGAGCGAACAAGGAACTGCTTCAACAGTTCTTTGTTGGCTTCAAGGATGCTCACCGTCCGTTCAAGCTGCGTCATGGCAATTCGCCTCCTTATCGGAAAGTATATCATCGTTACTCCGCCGCCATACACACAAAGAAAATGATCGTCTTCGAGGCGACACGGGAGGAACCACGCCTCCATGTGGATTGAACGTCTCTATCGGCCGACATGCAAAATCCCCCTTTCTTGACACCTATAATAATAAGTGTTACGATCGCCTCGGATAAGAGGGGGGCGGGGATGATCAAAAACAAAACCTCGAAAGAGATGATAGAGATCATCGAAGCTGACGGATGGACTCTGGACCGCATCAGAGGAGATCACCATCAGTTTGTTCACACAACAAAACCCGGAGTTGTCACCATCCCGCATCCGGAGAAAAACCTCGGAAGCTGGCTGATCGGCAAAATTCTCAAACAAGCGGGGCTGAAATAAGCCTGCTTCACCCGCAAAGGAGTGATCTGCAATGGCGGCGAAAAAGGATCTGCGCATCTATCCGGCTCTCTTCCACTTCGAAGAGGAGG
>Ga0334883_1006249_pt1 | contig 9986 bp, 7 predicted proteins | sample GraSluR1_MG_6_FD_207230 | JGI IMG/M metagenome (GOLD analysis project Ga0334883, IMG submission 207230) | Sludge microbial communities from methane-producing bioreactor in Wageningen University, Netherlands - Granular Sludge_09_05-R1 | ecosystem: Engineered > Bioreactor > Anaerobic > Unclassified ... | reverse complement strand
TCTACTGCGTCGCGGCCGAGGACGGCGCCATCCTCTGGCGCAACGTGGTGCTGGAGGATGCTCTGTTGAGCCCGGTGACGGTGGGCCAGCGTTACGTCTATGTCGGCGTGCAGCGCCTGGGTCTGGCCTTGCTCGACCGGGTGAGCGGCAAGACCGTCTCCTTGCTCGATATGGGGAGTGGCTTCACCAGCTCGCCGCGCCTGATCGACGGCGCGCTCTTCGTGCTGTCGAACCGCGGCTTGCTCTACCGGCTCGAGGTCGAAGACCAGCCCCTGCTCTAGGCTGCCCTCCTGGGGAGGTTTCGCCGCATCAGGGGCCGTGAGCCCACAGGGCGTGGCGTGGTGGCGGCCCCGGCCCTCGTCCGGTGGCCGCGAGGCCGTGACTAGGGGACCGGCACGCCGTAATCGTTTTGATTGAAGTCGTCCGTGGCGTCGGGTTCGACACCGTAGTCCGTGCCGATGGCATCCTCGATGACGTCGGGCTCGACGCCGTACTCGGTGACCACGGCGTCGTCGATGATGTCGGGCTCGACACCGTAATCGGTGGTGACCGTGTCATCGTGCATGTCGGGCTCGACGCCATACTCGGGGATGGCGATTTGGTCGTCGTGGACGTCGGGTTCGACGGCGTACTCGGGCACCACGTTGGTGTCTGGGGCGTCGGGGATGACGTCGCCGTGGACTTCTGCCAGGTCTTCGACATCGTCGGGATCGTCGAGACCATACTCACAGGCGGGGAAAGCGCCGATGAGGACGGCAGCGGCAGCGGCAGCGGCGGCGGCTTCCTTGATGGGGTGGGTGTTGGCTTTGCCGGCCTCGGTGAGGCCGTAGTAGCAGTAAGGGTCTTCGCTCAAGGCGCCTGTGACGGCGGCGGCGACACACTTGGCACCGCCACGGCACTGCTGCCCGTGCTTACAGACGCCGCACTTGCCCGTGAGCTGGGTGAGCTGGGGCTGGCGGTTGTAGCGGAAGACATCGGGCCTGTACCACAGGGTGGCCAGGCTCTCTTCGCGGAGGTTGCCCTCGATGAAATCTTGGCCGGGGAGGCTGGCTTGGAGGGAGAGGCAGCCTTTGACCGCGCCGTTGGCCTCGATGCCGATGCTCTGGAGGCCCGCCTGGCAGCCGCGCCAGACCTGCTCGCGGTGGCGCCAGGAGCGGGCGCGCAGGGTCTTGTCGTGGGGCCCGAAATAGCCGATGGAGTCGCCGATGCGCACTTGAATGGGGCTGCTTTTTTTGATGGCCGCGACCTGATCGATGAGCTGCAAGAAGAGCCCCTTGGGGAGGAGCAGGTCAGGCGCGTCGGCCATGGAGCCCATGGGCTTGGCGAGCTGCACCCGCCACATGCGCGCGCCGAGGTCTTGGGCGAGCTGGTGGGTGGCGGCGAGGGCCGAGAAGTTGCGTTGGCCGATGGTGCTCATGACGGTGACGCTGAGGCCTTCGGCGACGAAGGTGCGCACGGAGTCACAGACTTGGGCGAAGGTGCCACGCCCGCGCAGGGCGTCGTGAATCTCTTCGGGGCCGTCGATGCTGACGCCGACGTTGCACATGCCCGCGTCTTTGATCTGGCGCGCCACTTCCTGGGCGGTGTGACGTTTGTAGACCCCGTTGGTCACCATGTTGACGTGGATGCCCTTGTCAGCGATGGCGCGGGCGATGACCGGCCAGTCCGGGCGCATGGTCGGCTCGCCACCCGAGAGGGTGATGAGCTCACAGTCCAGGGCCGCCAACTCGTCGACCACACGCAGACACTCATCGAGGCGCAGCTCGTCGGCGCGCGGTGCGCCAGCACGAGAGCCGCAGTAGCCGCACTTGAGGTTGCACGCCAGGGTGATCTCCCACACGACGTTGCGCGGGCGCCACTTCATTTCGTCAACGCGTCGTCGCACTTGGTCCTGCTCTGCCATATTCAGCTCCATCTCTCGTAGGGTTCGGGTCGGGTGGGTGAAGCCTGCCTGGCGCTGGCTTCGGGGGGAGGCCGGGGCGGTCAACACCACCTCCGGATCACAGCGATCGCGTCTGCACCGACATTATTGCGGCATCGCCTGAGGCATGCAAATCACATTTTGCATCCACGTCCGGACGGGCGTGCGCGCCGCGGCGGAGTGGATACTTCGCCCAACGACTGCGTTCTTCGTGAGGCGGCTGGGTGGCTTTGGCGCTCATGGAACGCGTGGCGATTGCACCCGGCTGCGTTCGGGACTAGCCTAGGTGGCACAAGCGCGGAGTGTCCGTGGCGCACAGCGGGATGACATCGGCCAGGTGCCCCTCAAAGACAGGGCTGGCGTTGCCTGCGGTGGCTGGGATCGGGGCAGGGTGGGCGCGGCGGTGTACCTGCAGCGCAGCGTAGGGCCAGGGGCGACCTGGATGGGAGAGCTGACGTCTTATGTTGAACGTTCTCGTCGTGGATGATCATGTGGAGAGTCGCTACGTGCTGCGCTTCTTCCTGGAGCAAAAGGGGCACCGTGTCGTGGAGGCCAATGACGGTCTGCAGGCTTTGGAGCTGGGTCGCGCGCGCAGCTTCGACGCGGTGGTGGCGGATCTGCTGATGCCTGGCATGGATGGCTACACCTTGTGCCGCGAGTGGATGCGTGATCCAGCCCTCAGGGAGGTTCCTTTCATCGTCTGCACGGGGACCTATACGGAGGCGCAGGATCAATCCCTGGCCCTCGAGCTGGGAGCGGCTCACTTTTTGGTGAAGCCCGTCGATCCCGGCCGGGTTCTCAAGGTGATCGAGGCGACCATTGCTGAGCGTCGGGCGCGGCCTGCGGTCGCGCGCGTGCTGGAGCCGCACCAGGAGGTGTCCCAGCTCGAGCTCTACAACCGGCGCTTGCGCAACAAGTTGGACCACAAGATGGCCGAACTCTCGGCGACGGAGTCGCGCTTGCGCGACTATGTGGAGCGGATGGAGGCCATCGCCGACAACAGCGGCGATGCCATCATCTCCTTCGATGCCAGGGTGCGGATCCAGGCATGGAACCATGGCGCCGAGCGCCTTTTTGGTTACACCCAGGAGGAGGTCATTGGGCAGAGCCTGGCCTTGATTCTGCCGGAGCAGCGCCGTGAGGAGGTCATGGAGCAGTATTCCGAGGCCTTGCTGCAGCGGCAGGCGCGGCGTTGGCAGAGCGCGCGGCGGCACCGCCTGGGCCACGAGATCGCCGTAGATGTCGCCCTCTCGCCGCTGCGCGAGGGGCTCGGCGCGGTGGTCGTCTACCGCGATCTGAGCGAGCAGCGGCGGCTCGAGGCGCGCTTGCAACAGGCGGAGCGTCTCGAGATCCTCGGTCAGATGGCGGGCGGTATCGCGCACGATTTCAACAATCTGCTCACGGTGATCCGCGCCCACGCCGAGCTTCTGGAGCAGAGTGGGCAGGTGGGCGGAGCGGCACAGGAAGATCTTGCGGTGATTCTGGAGACCACTCAGCGCATGAGCACCATGACCCGCCAGCTCTTGGCTTTTGGCAAGCGTCAGTCGCTGGTGTCGCGGGTCACGGATCTCAACGCCCACGTCGAGGGGATCCTCCCGTTGCTGCGTCACCTTCTCGGTGGTGCCGTCGAAGTGTACTGGCACCCCTCGGAGTCTCTGCCGCCGGTCATGGTGGATGAGAGCCAGCTCACCCAAGTGGTGATGAATTTGGTCGTCAACGCGCGGGATGCCATGCCGGAAGGCGGGCGCGTCGACATCGTCACGGCCTACGTCGAGGCGCCTCCTGGCTTGGTGCCGGGTGATGTTGACGCCGGGTCGTGGGTACGGCTCAGCGTGGTGGACGCTGGCGTTGGCATGGACGAGGGGACCCAGCAGCGCATTTTCGATCCCTTTTTCAGCACCAAGGCGGGCGGAACAGGGCTGGGTTTGGCGACGGTCTATGGGATCGTCACCCAGCAAGGCGGCCGCTTGGCCGTGGTCTCCAGTCCGGGCATGGGGACCACGCTGCAAGTCGACTTCCCTGCGAGCACGGCCATCCACGGGGCGGTGCCAGACGCCGTGGCAGTGGCGGCCGAGCCTGAGCGGCAGCTCGCGACCGTGCTGGTGGTGGAGGACGACGTCATGGTGTTGCGCCTGGTCAAGCGCGTCCTCGCGGCGCAGGGTTACCATCTACTGTTGGCGCAGAGCGGCCATGAAGCCCTCGCCTTGGCGCGGGGATTCGATGGAGTCATCCACCTCTTGTTGACCGATGTGGTCATGCCCGGGATGAATGGCGCTGAGCTCGCCGAGCGCCTGCGCCAAACGCGGCCCGAGACGGCGGTGCTCTTCTGCTCAGGTTACACGGCCGATGCCCTCCAGGCCTATGGCTTGGGCGCTGAGGGGGCCATTGAACTGCTGCAAAAACCCTTCACGCCAGAGCTGCTGGTCACCCGGGTTCGGGATGCGCTGGCCAAAGAGCATCAGGCCTGACACCGGCGCCAGAGGCGCGCCTGTTTTCAGTGCTGGTTGTGGACCTTGCGGTAGAGGTCGCCAAAGAGATTGTGCGGATCGAGTCGCCCTTTGGCGGCGTCCCATCTGGGTTTGGAGTAGATGCTCCAGAAGGTCGTCTCGTCGTAGTGATTGCGGGAGATGAGGGTCTTGATGCCGTGCAGGGCGTGCACCTCCCGCTCCAAGTCCACCGAGAGGTCGCGCTTGGGATCTCTGTTGGCCTTGCCGTAGATGGCGCAGTCGATGAAGAGCTGATCCTGCAGCGCCTCTTGATAGGTGTCGTCCAGCCATGGGTAGGGCGTGGCGATGCGGTAAGGGACGATCCACAGGGGCCAGAAATCGAAGACGTCGCGGTACCAGTCCATGAATCGCGTGAAGTTGCGCGCCGGAATGAAGACATCGATGACCACGTCCGGGCGACCCTTGAGCCGCAGGAGATGGCGCAGGCGCGATGACCAGCGGATGAGGTTGGTGGAGCCCAAGAACCAGCGGCCAACCAGGCGGCGCACGAGCTTGTTCTCCAAGGGAGGCACCGTGCGAGTCAACCAATGACACTCCGTATCGTAGCGGAAGTAGTAATCTTCCAAGCGCATGAAGTCTTGGGTTTTGGTGCGAGTGCTCTGGTAATAGATCTCCGTGCCGGTGTAGTCGCTGAGCTCGGGCGCGTGATCGACCATGGTGCCCAGGCAGAGGGTGTAGTGCCGCGGGCCATGGATGATGGCGTCGACGAAATCGTGATCGCCGGGCTCACAGCGCGCGCGCAGCGCCGCCCAGAAGTCGTCGTGGTTGTCGAAGCGCTGATAGGTCAAGGCGACGTAGGGCTTGACGGGGACCAGAGAGAAGGTGAGGGAGGTGAGGGCGGCCAAGGTGCCGTAAGAGCCATGGACCATGTGGAAGAGGTCGGCGTTCTCCTCGGGGGAGCAGTGGATGACCTCGCCCGTGCCGCTGACCAGCTCGTAGGCCAGGCAGGTGTCGTGGAAACCGCCATGACGGTAGGACATGGACTCGAGAGAGCAACCCGAGACGGCGCCGCCGATGGTGATGCCTTCGAGCTCGGGGACGGTGTAGGGGGCGAGGCCCAGAGGGATGGTGCGTTGGACGATTTCCCTGAAGGTCACGCCAGGTTCGGCGACGCAGAGGCGTTTCTCCACATCGATGTGCAGGATCTCCTTCAGATCGCTGACGTCGACCTCGCCGCCAGGTCTGGCCTTGCGGAAAGGGTTGGGGACGACGTGCGAGACGCCGCTGCGGCGGAAGCGCACCGGGGTGCGGCGCTGGGCCAGCTCGGCGATAGCGCGGGCGATGCGTTGGACTTTTTCATCATGATTCATAGATGGGCTCCGAGTGCGTGAGGCCTGTGGGGCGTCACAGATGCGGGTTGACGCAGCGCGTCAGGCTGGCGCAGGGTAGACCAAGACGACGCACCTGTCCAGGGATGCGGACGGGGGTGGCGCGTTTAAGCGTTTGAAATGTCACGACATATTGACGTGTGTCTCACTCGTCGAGCCTCTCCAAGGTCTGCTGCATGCGGAGGAGGTGGGGATAGACCGCCGGATCTCCACTGCACTTCTGCCACCCTGCCTGGGTGGCGAGGCTGACCTCGATGGCCAACTTCTGGCGTGCCCGCTGTCGTTGGTCGGGGGACGCCGTAGCGTGGCGGGTCTGGGCCGCGTCGACGAGCGCCTCGAGCTCTCGTTGGTGCTGCTGCCACCAGAGGTCGAGAGCGCGCGCCATGCGCGGGCAGGTGTCGTGATGCTGGGCCACCACGAGGTGCCAATCCTGGAGCAAGTCGCGCAGGCGCTCGTCTTCATCGCGACAGGCTCCGAGGGCGACGCTGGCGAGCAAGGCGAGGGAGAGGAGTCGGAGCGCGCCTCCGGCGCCGCGAGCTCCGCCCCGCGTGTGGGTTCTGGGCGACATCTTTCTCAGCCGGCGAAGAGACGGGCAGCGCGATTGCGAATAGAGGCGGCGGCGTCACGTGAGCGTTCGAGGAGGAGAGGATCGGCACTGGTGCAGTAGGGGAGACGGGCCAGGGCGTCGAGGGCGCGCAAGCGGATGGCGGCGTGGGGGTGGCGCAAGGCGGGGATGAGATCGCCGCTGTCTATGGGGTGGCCGCTCTCGCTCAAGATCAGCGGCACCAGAACGCGGCAAGTCTCATGGGGTTGCCAGGTCTCGCGGCGCAGCTCTCCGACCTGGAGGAGGGCCTCGCAGATGGCCACAGCCGGTGACCAGCCGATGGCATCGAGCTGGGCGCGGGCGATGAAGGCGTCGAGATCGGGTGAGGCGTGGAGTCGCCCCTTGTGGGCGAGGGCGAAGAGGGCTGCGGCCTGCAAGCGCTGTCCTTCATGGAGGTGGGTCAGGCGATCGATGCCCGCCAGTCCGGCAGAGGGGCCATCGCTGTGGTTGGCCGTGGCGGCGAAGGCGATGACGTTCTGGGCGAGGCCCTGTTCGTCGAGGAGGGCGAAGGCCAGCACCTCTGCCAGGCGCCTGACATGGCTGTTGGCGCCGAGGGCCGTGCTGATGAGCTGGGGCAGCTCGGGCGGGAGCACCGCGGCAGGTCGTGGATAGACCATGGCCTCCAAGGCACGGCAGACGTAGGCTTCGTGCTGCGGCTTGTGCAGCGCCGCCTGGGCGATCTCCGTGGCGTGCTTCAGCGTGTCAGGGAGCCCGAGCTGCCCGCTGGCCAAGACCAACAGGGCCCGGCGTGAGATAGCCTCAGGTGGCGCTTCGTCGAGGGCTTGGGTCAAGGCGGCCACGCCGCAGGGCAGACGCGACTCGAGGATGGTGCGCAGGTAGTCGCTGAGTTGGGTGGGCGTGGCGGCCAGAAGCAGGTGGGCCACCGTCGCGGCGTCGGCGGCTTGCCCATCGGCGAGGACGGCACAGAGGAGGTCACTCGAGCCGTTGGGGCAGGCGAGACAGCGACGCTGCAAAGCGGCGACGCTGGGGTTGGGATCGCATAGCGTCAGGAGGCGGCACAGGTGCTGTGTCGCCTCTTGCTCTTCGTCGCTTTGGGCCAGCACCTCCTCTAGGAGAGGGACCAGATGGGCTTGGAGCTGGCTGAACAGGGAATGTGGCGCGATGTTGCGGAGGAGGTGTCGGTTGCCGTCGATGAGCTGCTCTTCCAAGGCGGTGACGGCGATCTTGCGCACATAGACGTCGTCGTCGCGCAGCCATGGGGTGAGCTCCTCCATCGCGGCGACGCTGGCGCTGAGCTTGCGCACCACCTCGCGGCGCACCCGGGCGACGGGATCGCTGGCGTGGCGCCGCAGGGCTTGGCGTGCGTAGGGGTGGGCCTGGAGATCGATGCGATTGGCGGCCCGCCAGCGCCGATCGGGGTCATCGGCGTCGAGCTCGGTGAGGGTCTCGACGAGTCCCTGCAGGCCGAGGCTGTCGAGGCAGCGGCGCAGCGGGTCGCCGGGGCTCGTTGGGCGCAGCGCCGCGTCGAGCAAGGCGGCTTTGACCTCATCTTGGGTGGTGGCGGCATGGCAGAGGGCCGAGAGAGCTTGCTCCTGATTGGGTCCGCCGCTGCTGAGGTGGTCAATCAAGGTGTGGATCGCGTCGGTGTCCATCGGCATTCCTTGGGTTCATGAACGAACGGTGTGACTAGACCGCCATGGAGAACCATTGATGAATACAGCCTTGGATGAGGTCTCGGCAAGCGCGATAGCTATTGAGAGAGGTACCGATGGGGTCAAAGACTTCAGGCAGAGGCGGGGTGGCATAGGCGGCGAGGAGGCGCGCCGCGGCGTGGGCCTTGGGGCCGCACTGTCGAATGGCCACGACGTGTTCGGACTCCATACCGAAACAGAAATCAGCGGCGTTGGCCAAGGTCGCGCTCAGGGCTTGGGAGCGGTGGGCGCTGAGATCGCCGCCGACTTCGGCGATGGCGGTGCAGGCGTGGGGTTGGGCCGGTTGGTTGATGAGGCCCAAGGTGCCCATGGAGATGATCAGCGGCTGCCAGCCTCTCTCGGCGAAGAAGAGGCGGGCCAGCTCGACCGCCATGGGGGAGCGGCAGATGTTGCCAGAGCACACGAAGATGATGCGTTGACGGTTCCAGTCGATGGTTGGCATGGCAGGCTCTGGCTGTGACCCACACCCAGGGGTGGGCGCGGGGACTCAGGGATGGGGGGAGGTGTCGAGGAAGGGATGATAGGGTGACGGGACCCTGCTGCGACACTGGGCCAGGTCGAGGGTCGTCAGGGGGCGGCTGTTGTAGGTGTTCCAGAAGAGCACTGGCCCCTTGGGGGGGCGCAGGGCGCAGTCCCGGAGCGCGCCGGCCAGGGCCTTGCCCGTGTAGGTCGGCTCTAGCTGCGGGCCACCGGCTGCGGCCATGGCCTCGATGGCGGCCACGCCTTCTGGCGTGGCTTGTCCGTAGCCGCGGCCGAAATGATCGTGGAGGAGGCGGAGGGGACGCCGCACCAACTCGCGGGCTGGACTTCTGACATGGTGGTCACGGAGCAGACCCAGGATCTGGGCCGCCAGGTTCTTGACGAGGCGGCGATGACAGATGACGCGGTCCACCACGCGGACGCCGATGACCTCGATGGGGAGCTCCAGCAGGGCACAGCCGAGCCACAGCCCGGCGAAGGTCCCGCAGGTGCCCGCGGCGACATAAATGCGCTGGGGCAGGGGCAACAGGCCAGCGTCGATTTGGCGTTGTAGCTCGGCGGCGGCCTCGACGAATGCCAGGGCGCCCAGTGGGCTGGAGCCACCCGCCGGGATGTAATAGGTCTTCTGAGCCTGGACGCTGAGCCAGTTGCGGATGTGGTGGCGGAGGAGGTTGGCCGTCATCACGGGCAGGGCGGCCAAGTCGAGGTTGGCGTTGGTGGCGGCGATGGCGCACAGGTTGCGGGTAACGACGGGGCTCGGCGGTTGGGGAAAGTGGAGGATGTTGCTGCTCAGACCGACGTGCTCGGCCATGATGGCCGTGGCGAGGCAGTGATTGGAGCCGACGGCGCCGACGGTCCACACCGTGCGGTGTCCTTTGGCGCTGGCGTCGGCCAAGAGGAGCTCGAGTTTGCGCACCTTGTTGCCGCCGTAGAGGGGGCTGCAGCGATCATCCCGCTTCACCCACAGGGCGGTCGTGCGCCCTTCCCAATGGAGGCGGAAGGTGTCGACGGGGGTGGGCCACTGCCCCAGCGCCAAGCGCGGCGGGCAACGGAGCTGAGGGAAGGTGTGAGTGAGCTGCCAAGTGGCCGGTGCGGTCATGATCGTCCGGGGTAGGGAGGGGCGGGCTGCGCGTTGCTCGTCGCAGCGCACCAACGACACTACCACCTAAAGGGGCTGGGGGGGAGGGGGCAATATAGGGGCGAGGAACGAGGGGCGAGGCGGTGATGCGTTGGATCGGCCGACACATAGGTCGGCCGATACGGATTGATTTTGAGGAGTGGGATGGGTGTTTTGGGTTTGGCATGGCTCGGCCGACACATAGGTCGGCCGGTACGGATTGATTTTGAGGAATGGGATGGGTGTTTTGGGTTTGGCATGGCTCGGCCGACGCATAGGTCGGCCGGTACGGATTGATTTTGATTTTGAAGATGATGGCCCGGCGGGGATTGTTAGCCCCAGTGTGGGGCAGGCTT
>Ga0334883_1006244_pt1 | contig 9992 bp, 8 predicted proteins | sample GraSluR1_MG_6_FD_207230 | JGI IMG/M metagenome (GOLD analysis project Ga0334883, IMG submission 207230) | Sludge microbial communities from methane-producing bioreactor in Wageningen University, Netherlands - Granular Sludge_09_05-R1 | ecosystem: Engineered > Bioreactor > Anaerobic > Unclassified ... | reverse complement strand
TGTCTGTTGGAACTGAGTATCACAAAAATGCAATTAGACTCAATACAGGTCGAAATGCATTTGAGTATGTTTTAAGAGCAAAGCAATACAAAAAAGTATATTTACCTTACTATACATGTGAAGTAATGCTTGAACCAATTAATAAATTAGGTATTAAGTATGAATTTTATAATATTGACATAACATTTTGCCCGATATTTGATTTTTCTAAACTTAGATACCAAGAAGTTTTCATTTATAATAATTACTTTGGAATTTGCGATAATATAATCGTAAGTATTGCATCTAAATGCAAAAATCTTATTATTGATAATTCTCAGGCTTTTTATTCATTTGCCTTGCCAGGTATAGATACCTTTTATTCACCCCGAAAGTTTTTTGGGATACCTGATGGCTCTTATCTTTATACCGACAAACTAATTAATAATCAACTTGAAAGAGACATATCTTATCAACGTTTTGAACACTTGCTGGGAAGAGCTGATAGGAATGCCGAAGAATTTTATAATATTTATAAGGAAAACGATGCTTCACTAAGCAACCAACCAATAAAACTAATGTCTAATATCACACAAAAGATGTTATCTTCTATCGATTATAATACAATCGCTTATAATCGGAAATATCACTTTAATTTGTTTCACTCTCAATTACAGAGTAAAAACAATTTATGTATAGACATTGATTTAAGTACTGTTCCAATGACTTACCCACTTCTGCTCAGCAACGGCAAACAAATTAAGGAAAAACTTATTAAAAATAAAGTATACGTAGCAACTTATTGGCCAAATATAATGAACCATCTGTCTCAAAATTGTATTGAATCTGAATTTGTTGACAACTTAATTTGTATTCCAATTAATCAAAGATTAACAGTTGATAATATAATATATATATTAGAATTATTAGATTCATAATGAAAGTAGTTGTTTTTATCGGGAACAGAATTAACACCATTAAAATATTATTGGGTGATTCTGAGAATTTTTTTTTAAAAAAAATTTTCGCTCTTAAAAATAGTCTTTTACATAATTATTGTAAAGAACAAAATTTAGAGCATGAGCTATTTGAAATTAATCCTTATGATAGGGAATATATTTTCAATTATTTCATTAATGAAAATTATGATATGATAATATCTAATGGTTGTCCATTCATTTTACCCATAGAAAAAATCAAAAAAAGCAATCCTTCAATTATTGCAATTAACACACACCCAACATATTTACCCCACTTAAAAGGTAAAACTCCTTTAAATGGTGTGTTTATGCTAAATTATAATTTTATTGGAGCAACAACTCATTACATAAACGAAGGAATAGATACTGGCAATATTATTTATCAAAAAAAAACATATCTAACAAAAGATCTTGATCAAGGATTAATTTACATGATTTCCTTTGACTTAGAAACAATAGTATTCAAAAAAGCAATAGAAATTCTAATTTCAAAAAAATTTAATTATCCTGGAAAACCGCAAAAAGGTAAGGGTAGTTATTTTAACAGAAGCAATAAAATTATGAATGTAAATTTCAACCTAGACAACACAAATACAGTTGTAAAAAAAATAAACTCAGTTGGATTAATAGAAATTGGTGTAGAAGTTAAAGTAAATAATGAAATTTATGTTATGCATAATGCTGAACCCATTATAAACTCTTTTATTTTAAATAAATATAAAACATTTACTCAAGGAGAACTTTTATATTCATATAGTGATAAGTTATTGATTAAAACTATCGATGGTATTGTGAAAACTGCATATATTAAGAAAATATCATGAAAACGGATCAACTAAAAGTTAGCGTTCTCATAATAACTTATAATCATGAGAAATATATCTCAGAAACAATACAAGGAGTTTTGTTACAAAAGACGAATTTTGACTACGACGTTGTAATTGGAGAAGATTGCAGCACAGACAATACACGAGAAATTATTTTAAAATATAAACAATTATATCCTAATGTGATCAAAATGCTTTTGCATAAAAAAAACATTGGAGCTATGGCTAATCAGATAGCAGTATTATCTGAATGTACTGGTAAATATATTGCTATATGTGAAGGAGATGATTACTGGTCAGATTATCTAAAACTACAGAAACAAGTTGATTTTTTGGACAATAATCCAGAGTGCTCATTAGTATGCCATAGTATTATGGATGAAATTGGTAGCCGTCTGAACACAAGGCAAATAGTAGATGTAAATCGCTATTTAACAAATGAGGAAATAATTATAGCTAGAGGAATGATAACACCAACTTTATCAATTGTTTTTAGGAGAAAACATCTTGAGAATTTACCAAAATGGGTGGTAACGTCACCCGTTGGAGATATACCTTTAGTTTTCTATTTAATGACTAAAGGTAAAGTTTTTTGTTTTAAAGACATAATGGGTGTGTACAGAAAATACCACGCTACATCGTGGTCAAATAAAAAAAGAAACATCTTACAGAGAACCGACTTTTCCATAAGGTATAATTTTTTTTTACAAACATTTAATAAATACACGCAATATAACTATGATAAAATGATTCATATTCATTCTGGATTATCACCTGCTAAGTATTATTTTTTTAAGATAGTATCAAATATTATTTTGATGTTTGCCAAAAACGTTTAAATCTGTTTTAAAATTTAATAATAAACTCAAGAATTATTAACCAATAAGCTAATATGAATAAAAACACCCCTAAAAATATTATATTTATTACAAAAGGTTCTCTTCCTTTCCCTCCAGTCAAGGGTGGAGCAGTTGAGAATTTGCTGCAAATTATTGTCGAGAAAAATGAAGCATACTGTGATTATAAATTTAGTGTTTTTTCAATTTTTGATCACAGTTTAGAAAATTATAATTTTGAGAAGTACAAAAAATGCTCATTTAAATACATTAATCCATTTTCTTATAACTATAAAGTCAGAAGATTTTTCAGATATATCATAAATAGAAATAAGCATAAATATTTTGGTAACCAATTTATTACTGAAGTTATAAATAGAACCAAAAACGAGAATTTGGAGTTAGATGCTATTATATTAGAAAATGCACCAGAATATGCAATACCATTGAGAAAAGTTACAAATAAACCAATTATTCAACATTTACATAATGAATTGTTGTACAAAGGATCACGACATGATAAGAAAATAAGCAAAAGTTCCGATCTATTTATATCTGTAAGTAACTATATTACAAATCGAGTATCGACAACTGTAGAAGATACATCAAAATTAAAAACACTTTATAATGGTATTGATTTGATATCTTTCAATAAAAAGTTACCAAAGCAACGTTATGATGAATTAAGGAATAAATATGGTATCAACGATAATGAGATTGTCATTGTTTTTACTGGAAGACTACAACCTCACAAAGGTGTAAAAGAATTATTTCTTGCATTTAATAGGATCGCACATATTTACAATGTTAAACTATTGGTAATTGGTGCTTCTGGTTATTCAACTACAAAAAAGTCTGAATATATTAAAGAATTAGAACAAATTTCGTCTTCGTGTAATAATCAGGTAATTTTTACCGGATATGTTGATTATAATACTATCTCAGACTATTATAAAATAGGCAACATAGGTGTTTTGCCATCGTTGTGGGAAGATCCGTGCCCTCTGTCATGCATTGAATCATTAGCAAGTGGATTACCTTTAATTACAACTAATTCAGGTGGTATTCCTGAATTAGTAAATGACGATTCAGCTTTTATTATTGATAAAAATAAGGATGTTGTTTCCCAGATTGAAGAGAAGCTAATCTTGCTTATAGAAAACAAAGAGTTAAGAGAATCAATGGGAAGAGCTGCAAGATTAAGATCGCAATTATTTTCAGATGAGAAATTCTATCAGAATTTTAAGCAATTGATAAATGAAAACATATGAATATATTGTTTTTATATACTAGTTATATAGATCCTACTAAAGGTGGAGTACAACGAGTCACAATGGTGCTTGCTGATTTTTTTGAATCTAAAGGGAACAATGTTTTTTTCTTAAGTCTTAACAAGCCAAACGATGTAGATAATATTGAAAAACGACAATATTTCGTACCGGACAGCAAAAAGTTTAATACGAACGCTAACATTAATTTTTTGGGGTCATTTATAGCTAATAACAAAATTGATATTGTAATAAATCAAGGTGGACTAGGAAAAGATTGCTCAGCATTAGCAAACTATTCAAATAAGTTTGGAGCAATAGAAATTTCTGTTTTACATAATTCACCTCTTGCTTCTAAAATACATTTTAGTTCTTCAAAAAAAGACATATTTAAAAAATATCATTTAGACTTTCTTTTACCAGTCACAAATATAAAGTGGATTAAGCAATTAATTTTGAATTTATATAGGTTGAAATATCAATCACATTTCAGGAATTTGTATAAATACAGCAACAGAGTTGTTTTATTATCTGATAATTTCAGAGACGAATTTTCTTTTTTAGTTGGAAGTGAGCTAGAAATAAAAAAAATCACAGCTATTTCAAATCCATGTTCTTTTGAATTCAAAAATGATAATATTGTTCTTAACAAACAAAATACCATTTTATATGTTGGTCGAATTGATTTTTCTCAAAAAAGAATTGATTTGCTGATCAATATTTGGAATCAATTATACAAAGATTATTCAGATTGGAATTTGGAAATTGTTGGAGAGGGTCCAGCCTTAGAACAAGCTAAAGGTCTAGTTAAAACTTTGGGATGCGAGAGAATCAGCTTTGAAGGAAGACAAGATCCGGAAAAGTATTATAGAAAAGCATCAATCTTCTGCATGACTTCATCGTTTGAAGGTTTTCCTCTAGTCTTGGTTGAAGCTCAAACATATGGTGTTGTACCAATTGGGTTCAATAGTTTTGCTTCAGTGACGGATGTTATTCACAATGGAGAAACCGGCTTTTTGGTGGAGCCTTTTAATGAAGAATCTTATGTTGAAATTCTTTCAGATTTAATGAGTAATAATAATTTGCTTCGTTCAATTTCAAAAAACTGTAAAGAATCAGCAAAGAGGTTTGAATTGGGTGATATCGGAAATCAGTGGTTAGAAATGTTTGTACATTTGAGAAGTTAACAGTATGAAAAGAAACACGCTGAACACATTTCTTTCCACATTAAACTTTGTTTTAATATTTATAGGATATCAGTTTGCAACAAGCATTTTTTTACCAGCATCATCTGATATTGAAGGTGTATCAAGGACTGTTACTCTGCCATACAGAGCACTTGCATTATTAATTGGGTTTTTGGTAATTTTTTTAAATTATAAAGTTAGCGTTGGAAAAGTTCACATTGCCTTGAAGTTATTTTGGATATATTGGTTTGCACTAATAATTAGAATATTTTATGATACGGAATTACGAATTGATGTGCATGTTAATAGTACTACACAATTATGGTTGTTGATTTTTGGTATGTGTATCATACCAATGTATTCTTTGATGAAGACACACAAATACATCAATTATCATAAAGCATTTGTATGGATTTATATAGGCTCTTTTATCACATTAGTTCTATCACTGTTTAATAATCCGACTTTGTTGTCGAGTGCAGAGGAGATCACTCAAAGAGCTGGAGGCAATTTAGCCTTTAATTCAATAGCATTTGGCCATTTGGGTACAACGGGTGTTATAATGTCATTATTTTTATTGACAAAGGATGAAAAAATGAGTAGTGTCACAAAAATGTTGGTGATAGGTATAATGTTATTATCATTCTTTGTTATGTTAAGAGCTGGCAGCAGAAGTCCTATTGTAGCTTTGTTTGTAGTCCTCATTTTTTGGCTATTTGCAAGAGGTAAAAACGTTGTATTAGGAGCAACAATGTCAATTGTAGCTATACTCGTTATTGTAACATTTATAGACCCAATTCTTGGATTATTTGGTGATATCTCTCCAATAATAGAATCCAGATTAAGGGCTAGTATTTATGAAGGGGACTCAAGTGGACGAAATCCGATTTTTGAGACTGCTTTTCAAGCATTTTTAGACAAGCCTATTTTTGGTAAACAATTTGCTATATTTAATAATGGAGATTTTGGTTATTCACACAATCTTATATTGGACTCACTTATGGGTCTAGGAATATTTGGAGGTATAGCAATGGTATATATTTTATGGATTGCAGTAAAAAAATCATACTTTTCAGTAAGAAATAAAGATTCAAACTATTGGATTTCACTAATATTAATACAACAAATTGTATTAAGTATGTTTTCGGGTGCTATATATTACAGCCAATTAATCAATGTGTTGCTAGTTTTTGTTTTTATTTCTAATTATTCAAAAAAGCATTCGTTGTTTTTAAAATCAATAAATTAAAAAATATTTATTACGTTAAAATCCTTAAATACAATTGATTGTAGTTAGAAAGAACTGTTTGTATTGAAAAATTAATTTATGAATAAGAAAAGCGTATTATTTATTATTACTTCAATTTCTGAATATAGGGTTTTTCTTTATAATCAAATAAGTGCTTTATATGACATTACCGTAGGATATTATATGAAAGATAATACCCTTTCAAATTGTTATTTTAAAAAAATTAAATTTCCATATATAAAAATTGGTCCTTTTTTGTTTTCCAAAAATGATCTTAGTCGTTATTGTAAAAATTTCGATGTCGTAATTTTTGAACCAAACATGCACAATGTGTCATATGTTTTACTACCCTTCATAAATAAAAAAAGCAAATTTATAGCTTGGAGCATAGGAATTCGTGCATCATATACGAGAAGATATAATTTAAGAAAAAAAAAAGATTTATTAGATCTAATCATATTTAAAATATTTGATCAGTCAGATGCTTTAATATTTTATTCAGATCATGCTATTAAGTTTTGGGAAGATACCAAACTTGATAAATCAAAAATTTTTATTGCACACAATACAGTACCAGTCAAGATTAATGTAATTTTAGAAGATAATTTGAAGCAAAATATTTTATTTATTGGTACACTATACCCTCAAAAACGTATTGATGAATTACTTAATGCTTATAACGGAATTTTTAAAAAATATCCCGATAAAATTCCAAACTTATTAATTGTTGGAGATGGTCCAGAAAAGAGTATCATTGAAGAGTATTTGATTGATAAAAAATTGATTGATAAAGTTATACTTTTAGGTTCGATTTTCAATGAAGATAAACTCTGCGAGATATTCAAAAGTTCATTAATTTGTGTATCACCTGATCAAGCCGGTCTATCAGTTTTAAAAAGTATGGGATATGGTGTTCCTTTCATTACAAGAAAGAATGCTGTTACAGGAGGTGAAATATTCAATATTGAAGATGGAATAAATGGTTTTTTATACGATAATGAATTTGATCTGATTAATATCTTAGAGAAAACTATACTAAATAGAAATATCTTCATAGAAATGGGGTACAATGCTAGAAATTATTATCTAAAAGAAGCAAACCCGGAAAAGATGATAAATGGTGTTGTAAAAGCTATTGAGTATTCGTTAATGAAATAAATGAATAGAATACAAGATTCTTATTTTCAACAATTATGAATAAAATCATCTATCACATATATTCAGGTACGAGTGGTAATTCTGGATTATATCTTGACGAAATTTATCAAGTTCTTAAAAAAGAAGGATTCAAACAAAGAGTTTTCGTAAGTTACTTTTATCCATTTGCTTATGGAGAAAAAGTATTTTTCCGATTTGGTGATATTGCACACAGTAAATTTAGAGGCCGATTTAGAAAAGTGATTCAATTAATTGAAATAATAATTGCATATATTAAAATTCTAGTATATTCATCTATTAAAAAACCAAAAATAGTTAATTATTCTCATATAGGCCAGAGTTATTTTTTTATCTATTATTTTCTTGTCTTGTTGAAAAGAATAACTGGTGCTAAATTGATTATAACTTGTCATGATGTTAAACCTCATAAAATAATCAGTGGTGAAATTAAATTTCGTCGATTAATTTTCGAATTAGGAGATTATCTTCTTGTTCATAATGATAACTCCATTAATGATTTAAATACAATATTTTCAATAGAAACTGACAAAATAGTTAAGCATCCATTTCCAATAATGGATTTAACAAAATTAAATTATCTAGACACAACGTTTAAGCCATGTGATTTTTTATTCATAGGTCATCTTAGAAAAAATAAAGGGATAGAATTTCTTCTGAATACTTGGAAAGAATTTTCTTCAATTTATCCCGAAGCTAAATTATGTGTTTGCGGCAATAAGACATCAGATGTGTCGTTTGATGTAGAAGAACTAATACCTCATAATGTTGATTTTCACTTAAAATACATATCTGATCAAGAATATTACATGTATATAAAGTCAGCTAGATTTGTAATTCTTCCTTATTTCGAAGGAACAAACAGTGGTATTATATCAACCGTTTTATCTATGGGTGTAAATGTTGTAACATCTGATATTCCAATGTTTAAAGAAAATCAATTTATTTGCGATTCTGATATGTTTAAGTCACATGACAAACAGTCTTTAATATCTATTTTGGAAAAGAAATATTTAGAACACAATAATTCTACGGGCTTTGATAAAATCAGAAAATATCGCAATAATTTTGATAAATCTGTTAAACAAGTTTACACTAAAATTCTGGGCAACATTGTCTAGCTTTTTATTTTAAATCTTGATATCTGTTTTTTGAGAGTCAAGTTTCTATATATCATTATCAGTAAATACAATTATAAATAGATATGTCAATATTTAAACATAAGATTCTTCTATTAACCGGCGGTACTGGTTCTTTCGGTAACGCAGTTCTTCGTCGCTTTATGGATGACGATAGGTTCAAGGAAATCCGTGTTTTCTCCCGTGATGAGAAAAAGCAGGACGATATGCGTCACTCTATACAAAATCCCAAGGTTAAGTTTTACATTGGCGATGTTCGGGATAAGCGGTCAGTGGATGGGGCGATGGTGGGGGTTGATTATGTTTTCCACGCTGCTGCTTTAAAGCAGGTTCCTTCTTGTGAGTTTTTCCCTATGCAGGCGGTTAGGACTAATGTGATAGGGACTGAAAATGTACTGGATTCTGCGATTGAGCATGGAATTAAGAATGTGGTTGTGCTTAGTACCGACAAGGCGGCCTACCCTATCAATGCTATGGGAATCAGCAAGGCGATGATGGAGAAGGTTGCTATTGCCAAGGGTCGTTCTTTGGGTGTTGATGCATCTACTACTATTTGTTGCACCAGGTATGGCAATGTTATGGCTAGTCGTGGGTCGGTGATTCCTTTGTGGGTGGAGCAGTTAAAAGTCGGCAAACCGATTACCATTACTGATCCTAAGATGACCCGATATATGATGACTCTTGACGATGCTGTGGACTTGGTGCTTTATGCATTTGAGCATGGTAAAAACGGTGATCTTTTTGTGCAAAAAGCTCCTGCTGCAACATTGACAGTGTTGGCCGATGCGTTGAAAGGTTTGTATAAGTCTAACAACGAGGTAAGGGTTATTGGAACACGTCATGGTGAAAAGTTATATGAGACCTTGGTTACACGAGAAGAGATGTTCAAGGCTCAGGATATGGGAGACTATTACAGGATTCCGGCAGACAGCAGGGATCTGAACTACGACAAATTCTTTGTTGAGGGCGAAGAGGATATCTCTAAAGTAGAGGATTACCACTCCCACAACACAAAGCAACTGAATGTTGAGGAGATGACACAATTGTTGCTCAAACTTGAATTCATTCGAGAAGATTTGAAATTATGATTAGGGTAGGAATTACAGGGCAGGCCGGGTTTGTGGGGTCACATCTTTACAACCATCTAGGGCTGACCCCGGATAAATACAAGCGGATACCCTTTGAGGACCGCTTTTTTAGTGACTCTGCTTTGCTAAAGAGCTTTGTTAAGCAATGTGATGTTATTGTCCACCTGGCTGCTATGAACCGCCACCCCGACCCTCAGGTGATTTACGATACCAATATCGGGTTGGTAAAACAGTTGATTGATGCTATGGAAAGCGAGGGGGTT
>Ga0334883_1006242_pt1 | contig 9995 bp, 8 predicted proteins | sample GraSluR1_MG_6_FD_207230 | JGI IMG/M metagenome (GOLD analysis project Ga0334883, IMG submission 207230) | Sludge microbial communities from methane-producing bioreactor in Wageningen University, Netherlands - Granular Sludge_09_05-R1 | ecosystem: Engineered > Bioreactor > Anaerobic > Unclassified ... | reverse complement strand
GGCGGTTACATGAGATTTACATGAGACCTATGTATTATCTACATGAAAACCTATTGAGTTTCATGGGGATTCAAGTAACAACAACACTCGATGAAAACATCTTGAATGAGGTAGATAAACGCGCAAATGCCGAAAACCTATCACGGGCAAAATACCTAAACCACATTATAACCACATGGGTTTTACATGAGATTGATGGTGATGCCATCGCCACTTCATTGACTGATAAGGTGGCCTATCTCGAGGAGACCATCGAGGAGCTAAGGCGGGATAAGGCCTTCCTGCAGGGGCACGTGTCGCAACTCCTGGCCGAACAAAACAGGTTGCTACCATCACCCAAAACCAGCCTGTGGTCGAGACTATTCACTCGGGGGTGAGGTCCTGCCCGGAGGGAGTCTATCTTCTTTCCCCTGCCCCTGGGAGGGGCGGGGTGGTCCGTTGGCGAGAGAGGGGGACCCTCGCCGGTCCCCCGGCGCGAGGTAGGACCGGGGCGAGGTCGTCCGCGCTATAATTTTAAATTCACAGTTTCCGATAATATCACCTGTCAGCAGATTTCTCCAATCTGTTGTCATGTGTAACCATCTCGGGGGGGCGGGTCAAACCTTGCCTGGGCCTTGCCCCCTTTTTGGTCTTGTGTTGTTGCGTTTTCACCTAGCCCTGACACCTACCAACCAACCAACCAACATTTTTTGTTTTCACCCTGGTTGAGAGAGGGGGGGTGTGTACCGGGGGGGTGAGAGTGTGCCTGCCTGCCGGTGGGCCTGCCGGGGTGTCTCCCTGTCTGTACCCTATTTAATTAAATTAACGCCTGGAGGGGTGGGGGGTGACTATCACCATCGACATTTTACCCTGCCGTGAAGTGTGGTCCTGGTGTCCTGGTAGGGGGGGCGGGGGTGCGAATACACCTGTTTCAGTTATACTATATATACGCCAGCGGGGGGGGTCCTGGTTATTTTCTCTATACATTTAAATTAACAAATATCGATTTTCACCTAAGTGGAGGTGAAAGCCTTAATTGAAGTTTGTTGATAAGCTTCGTCAGATAGCCAGCGATAAGGGCATGAAAGATGCTGAGTCGGCTAATGTCGGGGCCGTTATTGGATTTATCGTGATGGCTGTGATCATGGGGATAGGGGTCGTTAAGAAAAATTTGGCGTCTGAATGTAAGAAGGCGGGCCATATTTCGCGGAATCCTCTATCAGGTGGAAACCGCCACCCCGACCATCGCCAACAGTTCCGGGTGGGCCGCCACGCAGGCCCAACTTACTGCCACGGCATCGAGTGGTTACGGTCTGCTCGGGATTACCCTGATAGTCATGGCCGCCGTTGCCATCCTGGGAACGCTGTTCATGCTTGTTGGCCGCGCTGACTGAGTATAGCCCGTTGAATGTTGCAGGACCTTCCTGCATCACTCGAAACTCTATTTTTTGTAAAACGTGGGTGGTTACTGGTGGTATCGCGTTTCACTGAATTTCAATGCCAGTGTTTCGATGCCAATTGATGCAGGACCTGCATCATCGCCATCGCCGCCATCATCATCATCCAAAAAGTATTGGCATAGGTCGGGATACTCGTCTAAAATTATCGAGAAGAACGATGCCGCGATACACAACGGGCATGCCGATAACTCGTTCTGTACCGAATTAACCAGGCCTGACGGTATCTTCCCATGCCGCCGGTGGTATTTATTCAACGCGACCAGGACATCGAAAAGATACCCTGGCAGGTTATAGAATTTTTCTTCCGTCATACCTGGAGTTGCCTGACACTACGCCTGTCTTGCAGGTCTCGAAACCACATGAAGGACATCGATACCCTGACACAACAAAAAAGCCGTTCTGATACCGTCCATAAAGGTCTGATAGCGATATTTTTTGATGGCATCGGTCACATAACCGGCCGCCATCACCGATACCCTGTTTTTCGGGGTCCTGCATTAACCGGTGTCGGTCTTTTGCCGGTGGCCTGTTCTTCCCTGGGGCCTGTGGTCGCATCCACCCGGTGAGGTCCTGCACCATCTGAAAATTTGTGGTTTGTTGTATATTTATGATTATAGCCGCCCGCGTGGGTTTCTGTCATTCAGTTTCACCTGGTGGTTTCTGTCATTCAGTTTCACCTGGTGGTTTCTGTCATTCAGTTTCGCCCGGGGGTTTCTGTCATTCAGTTTCACCTGGTGGTTTCTGTCATTCAGTTTCGCCCGGGGGTTTCTGTCATTCAGTTTCACCTGGTGGTTTCTGTCACCCTGATTGCCGCCGGTGGTTTCTGTTGCTTTGAGGTTTTTTCCGGGTTTTGCCTTCAATGCGAAACATTGCGCAAAATTTTAAATATGGGGGGGTCCAATTGGATTTCAATGAAGAAGGGAGGGTGGTTTCACTACCTTGTTTTGAGGTAAAATGATACGGGCCGAAGTTTGGCCACGGAAGCCCGTATCAAAAAACACGATAACATATGATAATTGCCAACATACATATAAAAGATTTTTGCATACATTTGCCTAATTTGTCTATTAGGGGTGGTTGCCTGTGATTCCTGCAGGCGAGGCCCTGCCCTGGGATCTCCTGGTCGATGACATGCCGGGGGACCCCTATGGTATCCCTGATCCCATAGGCACAGATAAAAAAGTTCTCACTACATCGCCGTTCTTTTCCGATTACGGGCATATTCCTATCGGGGAATTTTTTTACCATATTGACCTGGTCGGAACAGGGTATGCCAAAAAGAAATGTGGTACTGCCCTGCCGGATAAGGCGGGGGTCTGTTCCAATAAACCAGGGACCCATAAGCCGGTCCTGATACCTAACCATTGTAACCGCCGGATCTGCCCTGTCTGTTGGACCCATTGGGCGGAACAGGCAGGGAAACGCGGCGCGGACATTCTAAACGGATATTTGACCGCGAAATATGGCCCGGAACAAAAAGCACTTCCTGGCATGGATCGGGATCTCATGTTGCCGAGGCATTTTTCATTCCATCCGCCCAGGCGGATTATCAACATCCTGATCGATGAAGTGAAAAAAGAGATCGCGAAACCGTCAGACTTTCAGCGCGTATTTCTGCGAAAACTCCGCGATATGGCCCGGAATATTATTGAGAGTGCGGGTGGCCAGGGGGGTCTTATGGTGATCCATGAGATCCGGTTGTGTGACGACCAGGCGGATCTTCAGGGTGATCTCCGTCTCTCGACAAACCGATACAGGCAGGTCCTTGACCGCCGTGATTGGCGTGACCATGTGAAATACTACCCACATATCCACGTTTTGATATTTGGGGCCATAGAGAACGCGAGAGAGTTTGAGGATCGGACCGGGTGGACATACCGGAACCATCGGGTAGTGCATGAACCGGAGAAGGCGATCCACTACCTTCTCTCCCATGCATCGGCCGCGACCCGGATAAACGCCATAACTCCGTTTGGATGTTGTTCGCAGCGCAGTCTCGCGAAAGTGAAAGAATACAGATACCGGGAATATATCCGGTGCGATGAGTGTATCGATGAAGGGGTGGACCCTGACAACGCGATCCGGGTGGTCGGCACGTTAGACCCCCACAGCCTGGTCTATGAGAACAGTAATGACCCCCTTGCCAGGTTGAGCGGGGGCCTTGGGAAACTCATTCGGTGGTCTATCGATGACATCACCCCGAGGCATTTTGCCAGGGTGCATAGGGTGGGGGTCTATGAGATCGTTCGCCCCGGGCATAGGGTACGCCGAGAAAAAGACCCGACATATCTTGGAGAGGACTGGTGGACCAAATACCTGCGTGAAGGGGTCATTCCGGGGTCCTGGTTTGATCCGGGTGGTGCGGGTGGTGGCCCCCATGAACCTGACAATTGAGTACTGGTTACTCTCCCGGTCCGTCAAACGGCGGTTACATGAGATTTACATGAGACCTATGTATTATCTACATGAAAACCTATTGAGTTTCATGGGGATTCAAGTAACAACAACACTCGATGAAAACATCTTGAATGAGGTAGATAAACGCGCAAATGCCGAAAACCTATCACGGGCAAAATACCTAAACCACATTATAACCACATGGGTTTTACATGAGATTGATGGTGATGCCATCGCCACTTCATTGACTGATAAGGTGGCCTATCTCGAGGAGACCATCGAGGAGCTAAGGCGGGATAAGGCCTTCCTGCAGGGGCACGTGTCGCAACTCCTGGCCGAACAAAACAGGTTGCTACCATCACCCAAAACCAGCCTGTGGTCGAGACTATTCACTCGGGGGTGAGGTCCTGCCCGGAGGGAGTCTATCTTCTTTCCCCTGCCCCTGGGAGGGGCGGGGTGGTCCGTTGGCGAGAGAGGGGGACCCTCGCCGGTCCCCCGGCGCGAGGTAGGACCGGGGCGAGGTCGTCCGCGCTATAATTTTAAATTCACAGTTTCCGATAATATCACCTGTCAGCAGATTTCTCCAATCTGTTGTCATGTGTAACCATCTCGGGGGGGCGGGTCAAACCTTGCCTGGGCCTTGCCCCCTTTTTGGTCTTGTGTTGTTGCGTTTTCACCTAGCCCTGACACCTACCAACCAACCAACCAACATTTTTTGTTTTCACCCTGGTTGAGAGAGGGGGGGTGTGTACCGGGGGGGTGAGAGTGTGCCTGCCTGCCGGTGGGCCTGCCGGGGTGTCTCCCTGTCTGTACCCTATTTAATTAAATTAACGCCTGGAGGGGTGGGGGGTGACTATCACCATCGACATTTTACCCTGCCGTGAAGTGTGGTCCTGGTGTCCTGGTAGGGGGGGCGGGGGTGCGAATACACCTGTTTCAGTTATACTATATATACGCCAGCGGGGGGGGTCCTGGTTATTTTCTCTATACATTTAAATTAACAAATATCGATTTTCACCTAAGTGGAGGTGAAAGCCTTAATTGAAGTTTGTTGATAAGCTTCGTCAGATAGCCAGCGATAAGGGCATGAAAGATGCTGAGTCGGCTAATGTCGGGGCCGTTATTGGATTTATCGTGATGGCTGTGATCATGGGGATAGGGGTCGTTAAGAAAAATTTGGCGTCTGAATGTAAGAAGGCGGGCCATATTTCGCGGAATCCTCTATCAGGTGGAAACCGCCACCCCGACCATCGCCAACAGTTCCGGGTGGGCCGCCACGCAGGCCCAACTTACTGCCACGGCATCGAGTGGTTACGGTCTGCTCGGGATTACCCTGATAGTCATGGCCGCCGTTGCCATCCTGGGAACGCTGTTCATGCTTGTTGGCCGCGCTGACTGAGTATAGCCCGTTGAATGTTGCAGGACCTTCCTGCATCACTCGAAACTCTATTTTTTGTAAAACGTGGGTGGTTACTGGTGGTATCGCGTTTCACTGAATTTCAATGCCAGTGTTTCGATGCCAATTGATGCAGGACCTGCATCATCGCCATCGCCGCCATCATCATCATCCAAAAAGTATTGGCATAGGTCGGGATACTCGTCTAAAATTATCGAGAAGAACGATGCCGCGATACACAACGGGCATGCCGATAACTCGTTCTGTACCGAATTAACCAGGCCTGACGGTATCTTCCCATGCCGCCGGTGGTATTTATTCAACGCGACCAGGACATCGAAAAGATACCCTGGCAGGTTATAGAATTTTTCTTCCGTCATACCTGGAGTTGCCTGACACTACGCCTGTCTTGCAGGTCTCGAAACCACATGAAGGACATCGATACCCTGACACAACAAAAAAGCCGTTCTGATACCGTCCATAAAGGTCTGATAGCGATATTTTTTGATGGCATCGGTCACATAACCGGCCGCCATCACCGATACCCTGTTTTTCGGGGTCCTGCATTAACCGGTGTCGGTCTTTTGCCGGTGGCCTGTTCTTCCCTGGGGCCTGTGGTCGCATCCACCCGGTGAGGTCCTGCACCATCTGAAAATTGTGGTCTATTGGAAATTTAAAATTATAGAAGCCGCGTGGGTTTCTGACATTCAGTTTCACCCGGTGGTTTCTGACATTCAGTTTCACCCGGTGGTTTCTGACATTCAGTTTCACCCGGTGGTTTCTGTCATTCAGTTTCGCCCGGGGGTTTCTGTCATTCAGTTTCGCCCGGGGGTTTCTGTCATTCAGTTTCACCTGGTGGTTTCTGTCATTCAGTTTCACCCGGTGGTTTCTGTCGCCCTGATTGCCGTCGGTGGTTTTTATCGCTTTGAGGTTCTTTCCGGGTTTTACCTTCAATGCGAAACATTGCGCAAAATTTTAAATAGTGTCGTGGCGCAATGATTGTTTAATGAATGTGACGGAGGCAAGCCTGCCTTAAAAAGGTAAATGATATGGGCGAAATGGTTTCCCGACCAGCCCATATCAAAAAACACACGAGTTGTTACACATGATTATTACCAACATACATATAAAAAACTTTTGTAACATTCCGACTGTTTTCTCCCAATTGGAGGTCTGCCTGTGATTCCTGCAGGCGAGGCCCTGGTCCGGGATCCTGGTCATGCCGGGGATCCCCTTAATGGGTATCACGCATTACCGCCAACCCACGCATTTTTTGATCCACTCAATTGCCGGGTACTCCCTGGGACCGGGGAGGCATACGATACCTGCGGGGCGGCGATAAAGGTTAACCGGGAGGGGAAAAATATCGGTCACCTGGTCGAAATGTGTTCCAATGAACCGGGGCATTATAAGCGCGAAATACCAAAAACCTGCCACCGTCTTGAGTGTCCTATCTGTCAGTCTGGTACACTTCAACGTGCGGCGGAGGCGATGGCGAACCGGGTGAACGGTTATCGGCGGGCGGTTCAACATCGCAACATGACACTCGATGGCGTCATGATCCGATCCGGTGGCCGGCCGCCCCGTCATGCCACAATGGAACTATCACGGCGCGATACTAACGCCGTCTGTGAGCGCACGGTACGGGCGTTAAATAAGCGATCTCCGGGCGAGTGGAAATTAGAAGACGCAGAGGCGTTATTTGTCGAAAAGTTCCGTGCGGCGGTCCGCCGTCACTTGAAAAAGTTAGACGTTGAGGCCGGGGCGATTGTTGTTCATTTGGATCGCGTCACTGATCGAGGAAAACAACTATTCCGTAAAGCCCACCCTGGTGTCATTCTTGCATCAGAAGACGATCCCGTCTCGGGCATTGCCCTATGGCGTTGGATCCGCGACCAGGACAATTGGCGGGAACTGATCTATTTCGCCCCACATGCCCATATCCTGGTCTATGGTTCTCATGTTGTCGACACTCAAGACTATTACGAAGAAACCGGCACGTTTTACAAAATTATCCGCGATATAACGCCGAAAGTAAATAAAGATCACGAGTATCTCGATAACCGGAATAAGGTCGTTTCTTATGAAGAGGCCGTACTCAGCGCGATCACTGGTGTCTGTTATTATCTGTTGTCACACACTCCGGTGTCAAAAGGTCGCGTGTCCTGGTCGCCGTTCGGGGGCCTTCACTCATCGAAATTAAGCGGGGCGTATACGATTAAGAAAGACGTTAAAACGTGTCCGAAATGTGATTCTGATATTATAAAAGCCGTTGAAGACGATTCCGGCGAGATTGTCGAAGAGGTGATCAATAACCGTACCGGGGAGGTCGCCGTCTCTTGGAAGAAGAAAAAGATCTGTTGGTGGTGGTTCAAAGGGGATCCGATACCGCCCGGGATACCGCCAAATGCCCGGGGGTCTCCCCGGGGCGAGGTTAAGAAACCATTTGCAGACTACAACATGAAACGGATCGAGGACAAATTTGGATCCGGGTGGGGGGTCGTGAAGAAACGGGGAGGGGGATCTATCCGTGGATAACCGTGACCAGGATAAACATCTTGTAAATGTCGCCCTGGACGATTGTCCTGGTCCTGTCCTGAAGGTTACTCCCGAAGGTTGGGTTATCCGTGACTGCGATAATTGCATCCTGTTCCCCTGCGGGTTATGGACCGGCCGCCTGGGGGAGTAACATGAACCTGACAATTGATTACTGGTTACTCTCCCGGTCCGTCAAAAGGCGGTTACATGAGATTTACATGAGACCTATGTATTATCTACATGAAAACCTATTGAGTTTCATGGGGATTCAAGTAACAACAACACTCGATGAAAACATCTTGAATGAGGTAGATAAACGCGCAAATGCCGAAAACCTATCACGGGCAAAATACCTAAACCACATTATAACCACATGGGTTTTACATGAGATTGATGGTGATGCCATCGCCACTTCATTGACTGATAAGGTGGCCTATCTCGAGGAGACCATCGAGGAGCTAAGGCGGGATAAGGCCTTCCTGCAGGGGCACGTGTCGCAACTCCTGGCCGAACAAAACAGGTTGCTACCATCACCCAAAACCAGCCTGTGGTCGAGACTATTCACTCGGGGGTGAGGTCCTGCCCGGAGGGAGTCTATCTTCTTTCCCCTGCCCCTGGGAGGGGCGGGGTGGTCCGTTGGCGAGAGAGGGGGACCCTCGCCGGTCCCCCGGCGCGAGGTAGGACCGGGGCGAGGTCGTCCGCGCTATAATTTTAAATTCACAGTTTCCGATAATATCACCTGTCAGCAGATTTCTCCAATCTGTTGTCATGTGTAACCATCTCGGGGGGGCGGGTCAAACCTTGCCTGGGCCTTGCCCCCTTTTTGGTCTTGTGTTGTTGCGTTTTCACCTAGCCCTGACACCTACCAACCAACCAACCAACATTTTTTGTTTTCACCCTGGTTGAGAGAGGGGGGGTGTGTACCGGGGGGGTGAGAGTGTGCCTGCCTGCCGGTGGGCCTGCCGGGGTGTCTCCCTGTCTGTACCCTATTTAATTAAATTAACGCCTGGAGGGGTGGGGGGTGACTATCACCATCGACATTTTACCCTGCCGTGAAGTGTGGTCCTGGTGTCCTGGTAGGGGGGGCGGGGGTGCGAATACACCTGTTTCAGTTATACTATATATACGCCAGCGGGGGGGGTCCTGGTTATTTTCTCTATACATTTAAATTAACAAATATCGATTTTCACCTAAGTGGAGGTGAAAGCCTTAATTGAAGTTTGTTGATAAGCTTCGTCAGATAGCCAGCGATAAGGGCATGAAAGATGCTGAGTCGGCTAATGTCGGGGCCGTTATTGGATTTATCGTGATGGCTGTGATCATGGGGATAGGGGTCGTTAAGAAAAATTTGGCGTCTGAATGTAAGAAGGCGGGCCATATTTCGCGGAATCCTCTATCAGGTGGAAACCGCCACCCCGACCATCGCCAACAGTTCCGGGTGGGCCGCCACGCAGGCCCAACTTACTGCCACGGCATCGAGTGGTTACGGTCTGCTCGGGATTACCCTGATAGTCATGGCCGCCGTTGCCATCCTGGGAACGCTGTTCATGCTTGTTGGCCGCGCTGACTGAGTATAGCCCGTTGAATGTTGCAGGACCTTCCTGCATCACTCGAAACTCTATTTTTTGTAAAACGTGGGTGGTTACTGGTGGTATCGCGTTTCACTGAATTTCAATGCCAGTGTTTCGATGCCAATTGATGCAGGACCTGCATCATCGCCATCGCCGCCATCATCATCATCCAAAAAGTATTGGCATAGGTCGGGATACTCGTCTAAAATTATCGAGAAGAACGATGCCGCGATACACAACGGGCATGCCGATAACTCGTTCTGTACCGAATTAACCAGGCCTGACGGTATCTTCCCATGCCGCCGGTGGTATTTATTCAACGCGACCAGGACATCGAAAAGATACCCTGGCAGGTTATAGAATTTTTCTTCCGTCATACCTGGAGTTGCCTGACACTACGCCTGTCTTGCAGGTCTCGAAACCACATGAAGGACATCGATACCCTGACACAACAAAAAAGCCGTTCTGATACCGTCCATAAAGGTCTGATAGCGATATTTTTTGATGGCATCGGTCACATAACCGGCCGCCATCACCGATACCCTGTTTTTCGGGGTCCTGCATTAACCGGTGTCGGTCTTTTGCCGGTGGCCTGTTCTTCCCTGGGGCCTGTGGTCGCATCCACCCGGTGAGGTCCTGCACCATCTGAAAATT
>Ga0334883_1006238_pt1 | contig 9998 bp, 10 predicted proteins | sample GraSluR1_MG_6_FD_207230 | JGI IMG/M metagenome (GOLD analysis project Ga0334883, IMG submission 207230) | Sludge microbial communities from methane-producing bioreactor in Wageningen University, Netherlands - Granular Sludge_09_05-R1 | ecosystem: Engineered > Bioreactor > Anaerobic > Unclassified... | reverse complement strand
CGCGATCGCCCGCGACCTACAGGCCCGCACCGGCTGGAGCATCAAACGCATCATCCAAACCCTCCAACCGCTACGCCACGTCACCATCACCATCAACGGTCACCCGATCGAAGCCCAACCCGCCATCCCCGACAACACCCGAGAAATCCTCAACGATCTCGGAATTTCGGGGCACTAAACCTGTGGAAGTCAGGTCGGACAGGTGCGGGGTTCCGGGTCTCGTTCACTGTGGGCCACGCGAGCATCGCGGCCGCCGTGCGGGCTGTGGATGCCGCCCGGCCGTCCGCTCTGACCTTCAACCCGCCCAGCCTCGACGCACTCTTCCTCGCCAACTACCGCGGGCACGTCAACGAAGAGCATGCCGGATGACCGCCCCGACGCTTTCACAATCAGCATCGCCAGACACCGAACTCTGTGGTTACCGGCTGGTGGACGATGATCGCCGTGCTCCTACGGACCACCCGGGCACGAATCATCGGTTCCATCGGCTTCGTCGGACTCATCGTCGTCGCCGTGGGACAGGGCATCTCGGATCTGTTCCCCACCGCCGCTGATCGGCAGGCGTATGCGGCACTCGCGGAGGGCTCCCCGACGTTCTCCGTGTTCAATGGGAAGGCCTACGACCTGACCAGTCTCGGCGGAATCACGGTCATGAGAGTCGGAATCGTCGGCATGGTTGTCTTCCCCCTCGTTGCCGCCACACTTGCGGTGATCCTGACGCGCGCCCAGGAGGATGCCGGTCGTGTGGGCTTGCTCACCGCCTACCGGATGCCCCGGCTCGCGCCCCCTGCTGGCCACCAGCGGCATCCTGGCCGCTGCGATCATGGCAAGCGGAGCCACCGTGTGGGTGGGGCTATCGGCGATCGGGCTCCCTGCGCTACGGGGCGGTGATCGCCGCCCTGATGCTGGCATTCGAGTTCCTCGGCCTGCTGGCCGGCCAGCTCGCAAACAATAGCCACCGCGCGCGGGGCCTGTCCTTGGGGATGATCGGAGTGTCGTTCCTGGTGCGCGCCGTGATCGACGGCAGCCGATCGGTCGCCCCGTGGGCGACCCCGCTGAGCTGGTTCGAAGAGATCCGCCCCTTCGGCGACACCCGGTGGTGGCCTTACCTGGCACTCCTCGCCCTCGCCGCCGCTGGGCTCACGGGGAGCCTCGCCCTGGCAGGGCGCCGCGACCTCGGTGCCAGCCTCATCACGCCGTGCCCCGGGCCCGCCACCACCAGCCGGGCAGCGGGGCCGCTATGGCTTGCGTTCCGGCCCACCCGCTCAACCTGGCTGGGCTGGCTGATCGACACTGTCGTGTGGGGACTCGCGATGGGCTGGGCCTCGGATCAGACCCGGCGATTTCTCCAAGAATACCCCGATGTTGGACGCCTACCTGAGGTATCAGCACTTCTTGGCAAAGGCCTGATGGGCAGCCGCCGAGCCAGCCGGAGAGCCCCCGGGCGGATCCTGCTGGGCCCATCGGAGGCGTCATCTCGATCCTCCGAAGGCCGAAAAAATAGGACACTCACAGGGCTACCAAAGGCTTGACTAGGAGGGTATGGTTACTCGCTGGGTCCAGAAATGGACCTGAGACCGACCAGCAATGGCGGCCCCTACTACCAGCATCGACGCCGGCCCCCTACCGGCGCCGGACGTGTCGGCCGTCATTGAAAGAGGTCCTATGACCACCCTCGGTGCCACTGTTGCTGCCCCGATCCACCCCGGGGAAATCCTCATGGAAGAGCTGTTGATTCCGCTGGGCATCTCGCAGCGACGACTCTCGGTTGCTACCGGCCTGTCGCTGCAGGAGATCAGCGAACTCGTCCACTGCAAGTGCCGCATTACCTCCGATCTCGCGCATCGCCTCGCTGCCTACTTCGGCACTTCCGATCAGTTCTGGTTCGATCTGCAGGACAGCTACGACTTGGAGTCCGCCGAAGCCGCGTGCCTGTGCTGACCAACCCGGGATAGCAGCCCGGGTTACCACGCGATTCACTATTGTTTGCTGCATGCTGATCAGCGCCTACTCAACGCGGCTCGAGTTCGTGCCACACGACTTCACCCCAGTGGACGGGCATTTCCGCTGGCATGAGTCGGGCGAGCAGGATGCCGGCTTTGCTGCGTCGTTGAGCGAGCTCGAGGACTATGTCTCACGCGCCGGTGTCGGGCAGCCGGCAGAGACCGTCCGCCTGCTGATCGGCCATGTTCGCGACACGCAGCGCTCCTACAGCTTCACCCTCGACGGCGCCGACCCAGCCCAGCTCGCCCGGCTGACCGCGTGGGCCACTGAGGCCAACGCCATCCTGGTCGCCGAGGGCGCCCTGCTCGACCCCGCCGGACGTCCGCTGCTCGCCGGGGCCCACGGTGCCCCCACCGGCAAGGTGCCACTGACCCCCGAATCGACAGAGCGCGCCCAAACCATCCGCAGCTGGCTGGCCTCGGCCCACGGGCTACAGATCCCCGGCGATCTTCCTCCGGTGCGCAGCGCGGCCGAGACCCGGACCCGAGACGTCAGCGATGTCGGGCTGCGCATCATCGGTCTGGTCATGACCAGCGATTTCGCCTCCTCGGTCATCGCCGGCAGTCCCCTCAACCAGCGCGCCATGCAGGCCGTCTTCCCGCACGCGATGGCCGCGCTGCCGCCCACCGAGCGCGAGCTCTTCAACCGCCGCGAGACCGGCGCCGCCCGCAAACTGCAACGTCGCATCGAGGCGGCAAACGAACTGCTCTGGGCGGCCGGACGCACTACCCTCGGCTGGCCAACCACCGACTGCCATCCCACCCAAGTGAAGGACCTCGTGCTGCGCCGCGGCGAGCAGGGGTTTCTGGACGGCCTGCGGCTGCGCGGAACCAACGAACTACTGGACGAATACGAGTGCCTTTCCTCGCTGATGTGGGCGCTGAACAACCAGGAGGCGCTGCGTCCGCGCGTCTACTCGGACGCGGATCCACGCATCGTCGCGCAGCGACTCATCGCCCTGGAATGGCTGCTCAAACCCCAACTCGCCTGGGACGACGCGCAAGGCTGACGCCTCCGACCGGCACGGATCAGCCGACCTGAGGTAGATGAAGCTTGCGAAGCACGGGATTCAGCAGATCGAAGAACTCCTGCACCCGCAACAAACGGGTCGCCAGCAGCAGCACCACGAGGAAGCTCAACCCACCGATGACGCCGCCGCCGAGCTGCCACACCCAGATCGTCCCGGCACTCATCTCGGCCTCAGGAATGGGCATCAACGCCAGGATTCCGCGGTAGGCACCCCAGGCCGCGAGACCCGCCAACCCCGACGCGGCGCCCAGCCGCAGATACATCCCCAGGATCGACCCCAGGCCCATATCCCCGATCTGACGGCGGGTATAGAGGACGAAAACCAAGGCCAGTGTGGTGTTGCCCACGAACATGCCCAGGCAGATCACCAGCAGCCCGTACTCCAGCGGCACCAGGTAGGCCAGCAGCGCGAAACCCACCTGGAGGAAGGTGAGCAGGCACTGCATCCACAGATTGGTCTTGCCCTGTTCGGTTGCGAAACAATACTGCTGCTGCAAGGTGACGATGGTGTAGCCCAGCATGCTCGCGCTCATCACCATCAGGGGTAGCGCCGTCGCACGAGCCTGGTCGGCGTCCAGGCTGAAGTAGACCACCCGGACCGCCGGAACAGCCAGCGCGATGAACAGCGCTGAAGCCGGGATGATGCCCAGCGCCGGAAGGGTCAGTCCGCGGCGCACCAGTTCGCGCATATCCGACAGCCCGATCTGGGGGTCATCGCGTCGCTGCCAGGCCCTGGCAAGCTGCGGGAAGAGCGCCGTCAGCAGCGAGACCGCGATCAGCGAATAGGGCATTTGGAAGAGATTCAGGGCGTTCTGGTAATGCATGTAGCTGCCCACTTCGATTCCGCGCGCGTGGGCGGTATCGGCGAGATAGGTGGCCACTTTCATGATCAGCAGGCCACCGCCCTGAGCGATGACCAGCGCCAGGAAGGTGAGACCGGCGAAGCGTCCGAGCTGGCCGAAACCGTGCCCACGCAATCCCCAACGCGGTCGCCAGCGGAAGCCGGACCGGTACAGCGGCGGGATCAGGATCGCCGCCTGCACGGCGATGCCCAGGGTCGCGCTGCCCGCCAGCACCCAGATCATCTCCGGCGTCCAGGCGGACGCATCGTCCTGGCGGCCCCACATGCTCAAGAAGACGATCAGCCCCGCGATCGCGACCACATTGTTGGCGACCGGAGCCCAGCCGTAGGCTCCGAATCTGCCGCGCGCGTTGAGAATATTGCCGAGCACCGCGAAGATGCCGTAGAACAACACCTGCGGCATGCAGATAAAGGCGAAAGCGATCGCCAGCTGCAATCCACTGCCGCTCAGCGAGGTGAAGGCCCGCATCAGCAACCCGGCGCCGGCGGTACACACCAGCGCGACCGCGGCGATCAGGACGAATGTCGCGGTCACCAGGCGGTCGACGAAGTCCTGGCCGCCGTCGGGGCGCTTCATCGCCTTGGTGATCTGGGGAATGAGGATGGCGTTCAAGATGCCCGCCGACAGCAGCACCAGGATGAAGTTCGGCAAGGTATTGGCGGCCTTGAAGGCGCTGCCCGCGACCAGGGTGCCGAGCACCGCAGTCTGCAAGGATGCATTCACCATGCCCAGCACCCGGCTGACCAGGGTTCCCGACGCCATCAGCAGTGAGTTGCGTCCCAGGTTCTTACGGTCGGCCTCGTCGATGGCATCGACCAGCGACTCCGCCGAATCGTCCGGAGCCCTGGTCGCAGGGACGGCCCGGTCGAGGCGGTCCGGGCCCGGCTCCTCGGCTTGCTGCTTGCGGGCCGCCGGAGCTGATGGGTCGAACTCGCTGTCCCAGACGATCCGCGGGATGATGCGGGTCTCGATGAAGGCTTCGGGATCGTCGAAACGCTGGAAGGACAGCTGTTCGGGCTCGTAAGCGTCTGCCGCCCGTTTGGGAGCGGCAGATGAACCGGGGTCAGGAGATTGGGCCCGGCGAGCGGGCTCCTCCCGGGGCTCGCCGGCTTGCGTCAACGGCCAGTTCCTGCGTACACGACGGCTTCTTCGTCGCTGTCCAGGCCGAACGCGGTGTGGGCGGCCTGAACCGCGGCGTCCACATCGGCGACATCGACCACGACCGAGATACGGATCTCGGAGGTGGAGATCATCGAGATGTTGATGCCGGCCTTGGCCAGCGCGTTGAAGAAGTTCGCGGTGACACCAGGATGGGTACGCATCCCCACGCCCACGACCGAGACCTTGCCGATCTTGTCGTCATAGCGAACCTCGGAGAAGCCGATACGGTCCTTGGCGGCGTTCAGCGACTCGACCGCCTTCGCGCCATCGCTCATCGGCAGAGTGAAGGTGATATCGGTGGCGCCGGTGGCGACCGCCGATACGTTCTGCACGATCATGTCGACGTTGATGTCCTGGTCGGCGATGATGTCGAAAATGGACGCGGCCACGCCCGGCTTGTCAGGAACCCCCACCACCGTGATCTTCGCCTCGCTGCGGTCGTGGGCGATTCCGCTGATGATGGCTTCTTCCATGGCGTTGCCTTCCTCGAGACTGATCCGGCCGGTGACCAGTGTGCCGGGATTGTTGCTGAATGAGCTGCGCACATGCACGGTGACTCCCTCGCGGCGCGCGTACTCGACGCAGCGCAGGTGCAGGATCTTCGCGCCACACGCCGCGAGTTCCAGCATCTCGTCGTAGCTGATCTGAGAGAGCTTACGGGCTCCGTGGACGATGCGCGGATCGGCGGTGAAGACGCCGTCCACATCGGAGTAGATCTCGCAGATCTCGGCGCCCAGGGCCGCGGCGAGCGCCACCGCGGTGGTGTCGGAGGCTCCGCGTCCCAAAGTCGTGACGTCCTTGGTGGCCTGCGCGACGCCTTGGAAGCCAGCCACGATGACAATGTAGCCGTCCTGCAGTGACTGCTCGATGCGTCCGGGAGTGATGTCGATGATGCGGGCGTTGCCGTGCTGGGCAGTGGTGATGACACCGGCCTGGCTGCCGGTGTAGCTCAGCGCCTCGGCGCCCAGATCGTTGAGGGCCATCGCCAGCAGGGCCGCCGACTGACGCTCACCGGTGGTGAGCAGCATGTCGAGTTCACGGGCCTGCGGCTCGGAGCTGACCTCGAGAGCAAGATCCATCAGGTCATCGGTGGTGTCACCCATCGCCGAGATGACGACGACGACCTGGTTGCCGGCTTGCTTGGCTTCCAGCACCCGGCGGGCAACGCGCTTGATCGACTCCGCGTCGGCAACCGAGGATCCGCCGAACTTCTGGACGATCCGGCGGTGCTCACTCTGGCTCATCTATGCCTCCCTGACACCCATAAAAGCAGTAGGCGCCGGTCCAACTTTAGCCGCTCAGCGTAGGCTGAATCCGTCGGCGCACGGCGAACACGGGTGGAGCGGATGGACTGGGCGCTTCTCGGCACGGAAACACTGCGAGTGCTCGCGGCTGCCCTGCTGTGCGGGCTGATCGGCCTGGAGCGGCAGTTCCGTCACAAGAACGCCGGCGTACGCACTCACTCCCTGGTCGGCATGGGCGCCTGCCTGTTCACCATCGTCGGGATGGACCCGAGGGTGATCTCGGTCGCACCGAGTGCTGTGGACACCACCCGAATCGCCGCCCAGGTGGTGAGCGGCATCGGGTTCTTGGGCGCTGGTGTCATCTTCGTCAACAGGGACGCGGTGCGCGGCATGACCACCGCCGCCGGCATCTGGCTGTCGGCCGCCGTCGGGATGGCCTGCGGCGCCGGATTGGCGCTGCTGGGTGCAGCCACGGCCGTGCTCTACCTGGCGATCGTGCTCGGCGTCGGCCCGCTGCTGCACAAGTTGCCGACCGGGGATCGTCGAATGCTGGTGCGGCTCATCTACGTGGACAAATCGGGCACCCTGCGCCAGGTGCTCACCGCCGCCACCGAGATGGGATTCCTATCGTCGGTCATCTCCACCCGGCAGCGCCGAGGATCGGATCCGCCTACGGTCGAAGTGGTCATCCGTTTCACCGGTGACCCGCCGCTGCGCGATCTGGTGGCGGAACTGTCCGAGATCCAGGGCGTGCAATCCGCGGTCGTCTTCGAGGACTCGCACAACGACGAAATCTGACACCGACCTCGCCCTCGTCCGACGGGACGCCTGCCAGCGGGGCCGGCACCTTGGGAGCCTCTACTTCATGAGGCACTCTGGAAGATAGACAAGGAAGGGAGAAACTCATGGCGACAACACTCGAAGGCAAGAAGGTTCTCATCCTCTCCACGAACTATGGCACCGAGACCTCCGAACTCTTGAACCCATTGGAGTATCTGAGGGAGCACGGCGCTCAGGTGACGGTGGCTGCTCCACAGATCTCACCCATTCAGACCCTTGAAGGCGACAAGGAACCCGGGGCGACACTCGGCCCGGATATCACGCTGGCAGATGCGAACCCTGCCGACTATGAGGCCGTCGTGGTGCCCGGTGGCACCCTCAACGCCGATGCCCTGCGGGTCGACGCGGACGCTCAACGCATCGTGCAGGGCTTTGCCAACAACGGCAAGGTCGTGGCTTCGATCTGCCACGGACCGTGGCTGCTGATCAATGCCGGAATTGCCGGCGGGAAGACGCTCACGTCCTATCCGACGATCAGCACCGATCTGGTCAATGCCGGGGCGACCTGGGTGAACCAGGAAGTCAAGCTGTGCCGTGCCAACGGCTACCGGCTGATCACCTCCCGCAGCCCACAGGATCTGGCCGCGTTCGACCGGGCAATCGCCGACGAGTTGACCCACGCCGACGCCTGAGATGCTCAACGGCCATCTCGGCTCGGCCGCAAACCTCGGATACGTGTCCGGCTTCGTGGCTGGGTAGCCTTGACGTTATGAGCCAGATGCCCATCGATGATGCCGAACGCGACCGCGTGATCGCCGCGTTGCAGCGTAGCCACGCGTCCGGCTATCTCAACGACGCGGGGCTCAAGCAACGCGTCGAGGTTGCACTGGCGACCGACGACCCCTACCGGCTGAACAGCCTGTTGACAGATCTGCCCGGTACGAACGCCTATCTGTGGTCGCCATCGGCTCACCAGCAGGTGGCACCGTTTGCCCCACAGGCCCAGCAGCCCCCGAAACAGTGGCAGGAGTTCCTGCGCACCTACTGGGGTCTGCTGGTGGGGGTGGCGCTGCTGCTGCTCATCATGATGGGCAATGGCCACTTCTCCTTGTGGTGGATGTTCATCATGGTGGCCATCTTCTTCCCGCGCGGGATGCGCAGCAAGATGCACCGCCAATCCCCGCCTGCTCCACCGTTTCAGCCCAATCCCCCGACGCGTCCTGCCCAGCCCTCCCAGCCCCAGGATCAGTTCGACGCTGACGAAGATGACAACGGAACCGACCGCTGGAATCAGCCCCCGACCGCCCCGCGCAGCTGATGCATCGGCTGCCGGAGCCGGCTGTGCTTCAATCGGATAACGCCTGTATCTTTGTGCTCGATCCGCTCTCAACTGGGTGAGACGCTGGACAAACGAAAATCACCAGCAGGTAGCGTAAGTCCCTGCAGTGCCCCGCAATGGCGCGCAGTGACGTGGAAGGAACCATCGTGAAGAAGACCTGGCGCTCGTTCGCGGCGCTTGCCTCAGCCGGCATGCTTCTTTTGGCCGGCTGCGGCTCGGATTCGGGCTCGTCGAGCACCGCCAGCGCCGGCGGCTCGGACACCGAGTACAAGATCGGCATCACCCAGATCGTCTCGCACGCGTCATTGGACGCCGCGCGCGAAGGCTTCAAGGATGGCCTGGCCGACGCCGGCCTGAAGGTCAGCTACGACGAGCAGAACGCGCAGGGCGACCAGGCCACGGCGTCATCGATCGCCAATAAGTTCGCCGGCGCCAATCTCGATCTCGTGCTGGCCATCGCCACCCCCACCGCCCAGGCCACCGCCCAGGTCATCAGTGATGTGCCGATCCTGTTCACCGCGGTCACCGATCCGGTCGCCGCCGACCTGGTGGCCTCCAATGAGGCCCCGGGCGCCAATGTGACCGGCACCACCGACATGAACCCGGTTGCCGAGCAGATCGGTCTGGTCAAGCAGGTCGCGCCGGACGCCAAGACCGTGGGCGTCATCTACTCCTCCGGTGAGGTCAACTCGGCCGTCCAGGTTGAGCTGGCACGCGAGGCCGCCGCCGCCCAGGGCCTGGAGCTCGTCGAGAAGACGATCACCACCACCGGTGAGGTGCTGCAGGCCGCCCAGTCGCTGGATGTCGACGCCATCTACGTGCCGACCGACAACAACGTGGTCGCAGGCCTTGACTCGGTGCTGCAGGTCGCCGAGGACCGCAAGATCCCGGTGATCGCCGGTGAGACCGAGTCGGTCTCCAAGGGCGCCCTGATCACCTACGGACTCGACTACTACGAACTCGGCAAGCAGACCGCCGAGATGGCCGTCAAGATCCTGACCGAGGGCGCGGACCCCGCGACCATGTCGGTCGAGTCTCAGAAGACCCCGAAGCTGGTTATCAACACCACAGCAGCAGAGCGCATGGGCGTCACCATCCCGCAGTCTCTGCTCGACAAGGCTGACGAAACGGTTAACTAACACATGATCACAGCGATCGACCTCGGTCTGATCTTCGGATTGATGGCGCTCGGGGTCTATCTGACCTTTCGCGTCCTCGATTTCGCCGATCTGACCATCGACGGTAGTTTCACCAGCGGCGCCGCCACGGCAGCCACCCTGATTGTTGCGGGGTGGCAGCCGTTGACGGCGACCCTGGCGGGAACTGCCGTCGGGTTGGTCGCTGGACTGGTCACCGGTCTGCTCAACACCTGGGGCAAGATCCACCCGCTGCTGGCGGGCATCTTGACCCAGATCGCGTTGTATTCGATCAACCTGCGCATCATGGGTAAGGCGAATGTGCCCCTGCTGCGTACCACCACGTTGTTCACTCCGCTGCGCGACAAGGGTTTACTGGGTACCTGGGTCTCGGTCGGGATCCTGGCAGCGCTGCTGGCCGTCTTCGTGGCCGCGCTGGTCT
>Ga0334883_1006235_pt1 | contig 10001 bp, 9 predicted proteins | sample GraSluR1_MG_6_FD_207230 | JGI IMG/M metagenome (GOLD analysis project Ga0334883, IMG submission 207230) | Sludge microbial communities from methane-producing bioreactor in Wageningen University, Netherlands - Granular Sludge_09_05-R1 | ecosystem: Engineered > Bioreactor > Anaerobic > Unclassified... | reverse complement strand
TCTTTGATGACGAATTTATTAAACATGTACAATACAAAATTAACAGAAGACCAAGAAAGAACCTAGGATTTGAGACACCTAAAGATGTTTTCTTTAAATCTGTCGCATTTGCTTGTTGAATTTACGCTAGTGAAAAATAAAAATATTTTGCATTTTGTATAAATTCTGTTTATTTTTGATGTGTAATCTAAATATCAACTAAAACTGTATCACGATGAAACGAAATTTACTGTTATGTGTAGTCATCTTGTCTTTTATAGCAAGTGGTACACAGGCTCAAATTGCCTTTAACAATAACTTTGAAACCTGGAGTAATGATTTGCCCGACGATTGGATGGGAACACAAACAACTATCGAAGAAGATAGCGTTTTTATGTACACTATTGCTCCCTTGTCGGGAACGCGTGCTGTGAAATTGCAAAACCGCGAGATACCAATCAAGAAATTTTCAACTCAAGCCTTTAGTATTGTTGAAGGAGAAAAGTACTATGTGTCGTTTTGGGCCAAAGGGCGTGGCAATATTGCAAGTATCAAAGCCTGGTCGGGCAACAACACAACCGTGTCGCCCTTAATCATGGTGAATACCGAAACCTGGGTGTATTACGAGCGCTCGTTTACAGCATCAGTAAGCAGCGACGAAGCTGAATTGGTTTTCGAAATACGCCAGACAAAAGCCGAAAACGACGATTTGCAAATTGATGATGTTACTGTTTATAAATCGGCAGGTGGCGCAGCCATGATCGACAATATTGGAATATACACAGGTATGAATGCAGGGGGCGAACTTTTCAATCAGGTTTTCGAAGTGCCTGCAGGGAGCGGCAATCACACAGTGTATATTGCAAATATGTGGATGGGAGGTATTTCGCAGAATTCGGAGCTGCATGTTGCTGCCCAACGGTATGGAAGTCTGTCGAACGAATTCGACTATTCGTTTGGTCCGGTAGCCAACAATTACTACAAACCTGAATACTTGGTGAAGTATAATCGTGTATGGAAACTTACTGCCGAAGAAATTGACCTGCACATTGCTCACTTTGCCGACGGCGGTTATGAAATGCCCGAAGCCATTGCCAATTGGCCAGCTAATGGTGATGAGGAAAATGGCGAAGCTGCGCTGCTGGCTCCGTTTTTCGATGGAAACGAAAATGAAATATATGAACCAGAACTCGGCGAATATCCTCTGATTAGAGGCTCTATGGCTATATATGCCATTTTCAACGACCATAAAATAACACATGCCTCTGGCGGGCAAGCCATTGGCATCGAAGTGCATGCAATGATGTATTCGGTATATGAAGAAGAAAATTTTGATTTGTTGAATACTATTTTTGTCAATTATCAAATATATAATCGTTCCGAAAACGACTATCATGCAGCGTACTTCGGGTCGTTCAGCGACATGGATTTGGGTGCTGCTACCGACGACTATGTTGGCTGCGATGTCGATTTAAACATGTACTACAGCTACAACGCAAATAACGCCGATGCCAACTACGGAGAGCCTGCACCTGCACAGGGAGCTGTTTTTTTGAATCATCCTATTTCACATTTTGTGTACTACACAAATGGGACCGGTGATTATGGCGATCCGGAACAGGCTCCCGATTTCTATAATTATTTAAAAGGTGTTTGGAAGAATGGAGAACCCATGACATATGGCGGACAAGGTCATGGTGGTGAAACACCGGTAGATCACATGTTTACAGGTATTCCCGAAACAGGTGAGGGATGGACAGAAATAGGCGAAGGTAATACTCCCGGCGATCGCCGGGGAGTGATGTCGGTTGGGCCGTTCTCTATGGCTTCGGGCGGCAAAATATGTGTCGATCTGGCCTTCCCGTTTGCCTGGGATATAGATGGAACGCATCTTACATCAATTGCTATGCTGCGTCAGCGTGTGCAGGCTATTCAAACATACTACGATGAGCAAGGCTATATTTGCGAAATTGCCAACGTGGGTATTCAGCGCCCTGCAGGTAATATTGCTAGTGTACGTGTGTATCCAAATCCCAGCTCAGGCCTTGTATTTTTCGATCTGGGTTCAACCGAAGATGCAATAGTAAAAGTATATTCGCTAACAGGTAGCCTGATAAGCGAGAAACATGCCGGCTCAAGTACTTTTAGTATCGATTTAAGTGCTTGCAAAGGCATGCTGTTGTATGTTGTTGCCGACCATAATGGTTCTATAATTGGTAAAGGAAAAGTGTTTGTCGACTAATCGGTTTGCCAACAATAAATTACACTATCCCGACAATTCATCGGGATAGTTTTTTTATGAATTTATCAATAAGCTTTCGAGCTCACTGAGCAACATGGCTGTTGCTCCCCAAATAGCTTTTTCGTTGTATTTGTAAAAAGCTGCCTCAATGCTAAAGTCGCGCACTACTATCTTTCCATGACCTTTGTTTGAGAAAAGCTCTAGTAAATCGCATGTAAAATACGATTTTACTTCGTCGGGGCAAGCTTCTATGATCGGTTGCTGCTGCGCCACAGCTATTACCGGAAGTACCGAAAAACCACTAACGGGTATTTGTATTGCACTGAGTTTGCCTAATACATAAACTTGTTCGGTGATAATTCCAAGTTCTTCGTTGGCTTCCCGTAGAGCTGTGTGCATTAAACTATCATCGGAGTCTTCGAATCGGCCACCCGGAAAAGCAATTTGTCCGCTGTGTGGCCCGGCATCTTGCGTACGCTCGATAAAAATGGTGTGCATACGATTGTTCAGCGGGAACAAACAGATTAATACGGCTGCCGGTCGCAATGTTTTGTTGGTGAAATATTCTATTCGATTGCCGGGTACAACCGGCATCATCTTGCGATGTGCTTCTTTGCCCGGTAGAGGTAATTGCAGGGCTTTTTCCAGTTTCCCTACAAGGCTGCCAAAGTCCATGGCTACCATGGGTTATTTGCGAACTTTGCGAACGAATTCCTCTACTTCGGCAACACCACCCTGATACACTAAATATCCGTTGTAGGGTTCTTTTTCGGTGATTTCGTCATTTACCGGCGTAAGCATGAGTCTGATAACTTCGTCGCGGTCTTCGGTTTGGCCCAGTGCCCACGATAGCTTTACGAAAGCTACCTCAGGCAACATATTGCCCAGTGGAACAATTCCCTTCGACATCATATCGCGACCGGTATCGTATACAAACATTTGTACGTAGCCCCAAATAGTTTGCAGTGTCATAAAAATAAGAACGCCTTTTTCTTTGGCTCTAACAATGGCGGGGTACAGTTCTTTGTTTACATGACCAAGACCTGTGCCCACAATTACGATACCCTTGTAACCCAAATCAATCATCGAGTCGAGAATATCAGGGCTCATCCCTGTGTAGTAATACAGCATGGTAACTCTATCGCTATAGTAAGGCTTCAGAATCATGCTTTTATCGTTGCGGCGTTTGTTGTATTGTTTTTTGATAGGCACAACCCCATTGCGTGTAACGGTGGCTACCGGTGTGTCGCCTATGGTACGAAAAGTGGAACGATACGATGAATGCATTTTACGAACCCGGGTTCCTTTATGCAAGAACCCATATTCGTCGGAGGTGGGGCCAAACATGCAAACCAACACCTCTGCAATGTCGCCGGTTCCGGCAGTCTTCATGGCGTGCATCAGGTTGAGAGCTGCATCGGAACTGGGGCGGTCGCTTGAACGCTGCGATCCTACCAACACAACAGGTACCGGAAGATTCTGACACATAAAGGTAAGTGCTGCTCCCGTGTGGTGAAGTGTGTCGGTGCCATGGCCAATAACTATTCCATCGATGCCATTTTCTACTTCGCGCTGAATGGCATGGGCAAGTGCTATATACTGAGTTGGTCCCATGTTTTCGCTGAAAACGGCAAACAGTTTCTCGGTGTCGAGGTTGCAAATGTCGGCCAATTCGGGAACGGCTCCATATAATTCTCCGGGCGAAAAAGCAGGAATAACGGCTCCGGTGCGGTAATCTAAGCGTGAGGCAATGGTTCCGCCGGTACCAAAGAGTTTAACATGAGGCAAGCCCTCGGTGTAGGGGAATTGTTTCTCGGGGATGGCATAGTTGGCTTTTTTATAGCCGGTTTCCTTCATATTAATAATTGTGTTCACGTCAACGCCAATGTTGTAGCCTGTTATTACCTTTATCACAATATGTTCGGCATCGTCGTTTATCGAACGTGGTAATACAGTGCCGGTAAAAGTGCCGCGAGTGGTTTCCATTTCGGTTTGACCCCAAACCCTTACGTTGAATTTCATCAGCACATCTAATGCTTTGCCTTTATATCCCTGAAACAAATCGGAATTGCTCATTTCTTGTAAAATTATCTTATAAATACTTAATTACTTTACTCTTTCTTCTACTTGGTTGCGCAAATCGGTAAGTACAATATTGCCCTCGGCTATTGGCCGTAATTGCCCCATAATCCAGCAAACACGATTTTCGAGAGTTTTGTTTCTTCCTTCTTCTTCGAATTTACGATTCAGAAAATCGATACGACTGAATATTTCATCGCGGCTGTATTTTTTAAAATGTATGGTAGTAAGCACCGACTGAAAGTCCATGTTTGGATGTTCGTAAACAACAGGTAGCATTCGTTGCATAAGGGGGCACTCAAGTTTGTTTTTTACCACAAATTCGATGAGATCGTAAATGCGTTTATAATTAAAATCGGACGATTTGCAGTAATGACCTTCTATGTATTTCAATCGTTTGGCCATCATCATGGCTATTGTGCGATGTGGTAACTTCAATGCGTCGCCAATGCTTTTGATGAGAGGAACCAGATTTTTTTTGAGCAAATACATTTGCATGTCTTCGGGTACATTCCAATTGCGGAGCATTCCCATCAATTCGGTAATATCGAGTGGTAAATCTTTTGCAAGATTTTCGAGATGCTCGGCTGCAATTGGAATAGGGGCAGAGTCGGTGTCGGGATACATGCGGTCGGCACCGGGCAAAACGCGCTCGAATATAGTGCTGCCGTCTTCGAACGATTTGCGTGTTTCGTTAGGAACACCCATAAATGCCATTCTGCAACGCTCTTCGATTACTTCGAGAGCTGTTTTTACGTCATCTTCCGGACTCCAGAATATCAATACGGCATCTTTTTCCTTATCCCACTGCATCATCATGCCAATAATCTCCATGTCGGCGTCGGTTATTATTGGTTCAAAATCTTCGGTGTGAACCATATGGGGTTTTTCTACACAGGCAATTACTTTTAAGCGATCAGAAATTTCATCGGCAAAAATCTTAGTGGGCTGTGTGAAATGCGATAATATGCCTTTGAACCCGGGCAGCTTAACAGCGTAGAGCTTATCGCCACGGTCGCGGGCTTCTTTTATAGGTGCATACGTTACTTCGAATGCATCATAGTCTAGCTGAACCGATTCCATTTTCCAGGCTTTCGGCTTCGGAAAACGTTTCAGTAATTCTTCTCGTATGGCCAGCAATGCCCACTGGCGGAATGCCTCAACGTGTGTGAGCTCGGGTATCCATTTGGTGTGAGCCACGCCTTTGATTTCGACGCGAGTACCACCTTTGCAGCTAACGTTTACATCCTGACGTGAGGCCCCTATTCCTGTTCTAACTTTCCCCGAGCTGCGATTGATGAAACGAATTACATCGCAGCCTTCTTTTACTTCGTCGGGGTTTTTGAATTCGGGATAGGTGACAGTTTCTATGAGAGGCATGCCCAGACGGTCGGTTTTATATATGCGCCAGTGCCCAATGTCAGAAATCTCTCGACATGAATCCTCTTCTATGCTAAGTTGAATAAGCCGAACTTTCTTGTTTTTGAGTTGAATATCGCCTTCAACACCTAAAATTGCCGTGCGTTGAAAGCCCGTAGGGATGCTCCCGTCGAGATATTGTTTGCGAATAATGTGTACTTCTCCCACCAAATTCATTTTACACAACATGGTAATTTGAAATGCAATGTCGAGGGCTTCACGATTAATCAGAAACGGGGGGGTGTCATCAACCTCGTAGGTGCAGGCATTTTCGTTGTTAATGCGATACACAATGTTTTTACGGGTTTTAAACTCCATTAAAGCCGTTCCGTCGTATTCGCCAAGCTCACTTAATGTGGGGCGCATGTGGCGAATTACTTCTGCATCATACTCATCGTGGTCGTGATAAATGCCGGCAGGGCAATTGCAAAATAGTTTCTTTTTGGTTTTTAGTTGCTGATGCACTTCGAGCCCCGACATAAAGCCGATGCGGTCGTAATCGGCCTGAGAGGCATTCTTACGATCGACATAAGCTATTTTTTCGCGGGTTTTTAAGAAATTCTGGTACGGATCAAATGCTTTTTTCATCTATGTCCCTTTTATCGGTAATTACATTTTTAGCGGCTCAAATGTACAGCGGTTTTGGCATATAAACAAGGGTTTTTATACACATTTTATGTTTGAAAAGTTATTATTTTAAACCTGTGTTTTAAACATTACTCCTAAAAGTTAATAAAATAAAGCAAACCGTTTGCAATGTTTTACAATCATAACATTTGCACAAGATTTGGTCTTAAGGATACGCTTGTTGATGAAAAGCACAATACTGTGAATTAGCTGTAAAACTGCAAATCGAAATACAGATTTTATGCAAGTATATTCCGGCTGAACTGCCTCTTAAAAATTGTAATGGTAAGCGATACCCGCAATATAGCTGTCGTATATACGGCGTCGTCCAAACTCACGGTTGTACATGTAAAACACTTCTACCGAGTGCCTCAGGTTAAATGTATATTCGATGCCACCCGTAATGCGGTATTCGTCGATGTTGCGGTTTTGCAGCTTGTTCAACGGAAAAAACAATTCGGAAGACACAAAAGGTTCTATGTGGTGAGAAACGCGCCATTTAAGACTGAACTTAGCACGGGCATAATAATCGGGAATCAATCCGTATTCGGAACAGCAAATGTCTTTAAACTGTTGCTGAAATCGTGCCCTGAAGACCAATTGTAGTGGTTTTACAGTTTCTGATGCCGTAATATCGACGTAGAAACGATGACGTTGCGAATAAGAGTTGTCGATAAGTCGTTTGTTTGCGAAACGATAGGTAGCCGAAATTCTGTATTTCTTGTTGAAACGATATATAAATCCCAGCTCGTTGTTGATGGTTCCCGGCTCACTAAGGTTTTCGTTGAGCCGCAATTCGTTTGAAAGACGTACCGAAAAGCTTTGGTTTAATTTCTTTGTGAAATCGATTTCAGTCCATAGCCCCGCATCGTTAACCTGAGCATTTACCAATACGGCAAACCACAGTAGCCCGAGTAACAGACCTATATTCCTGAGCAATTTAATCATGGTTTTTTGAGCCGTTTGATTTTTTTCGTTCGTAATAGAATATTTTTACGTTGGCAGCATCGCGCAAAAAATTGATTTTACCAATACTTACACGATGAATATTTAAACCTGTACGTGCCTTCAGGTCTTCGATCAAATCGTTGTATTTTTCGGGTTTAATGTTTTCGATGTTTTCGTAAAGAATGCTCTTCGACAGCTCGCGCTTAAAAACAATACCTCCGTCGAGCAAAAACAGGAATGCCAACACAATTCCATGAATTATTACAAGGTCGAGATAGTTCAAACTGATGGCACTCAGTAGGCCAAGTGCAATAAAAACAAACAGGTATGTCATGTCTTTCATCGAAATACCTGCTGTGCGATAACGCAGCATGGTAAACACGGCAAACAAACCAAAAGCAGCTCCCATCGATATTTTTACATCGTTTAAAACAAAAGTGAGCAGATAAATCACCACATTAAACAACATATACGAAAAAATATAATCACGCTTCTTGTTTGCCGGAAAATAAATCAGAAAAACAATAATGAGCATGGTAAGTAAATCTATTCCCAGATTTACATAAAAGCCTTCGTGAAGCTTTACTTTGTCTTTTTTCTTTTTCTTGTCTTTGTTTTTTTCTTCTTCAACCCAATTGGTATTGGAGTAACTCTCGTCGCCCGTAGTTCCTTCGAAGCTTACATCATTGTTGCTGCTTTCATCAACATTGTCAGAAAACCAGTCGGTAGTTTCGCCGGCATCGTCATCTGCTTCGATTTGCGCCTTAAGCGAAAGCGGCATGCACATGATAGAAACGAACAGGAAACTCAGTGCAATTTTTTTAATGTTTTTCATAGCATATCTTGTTTATGTCTCTGAATTTTTCTTTGAAATTATTGGTTTTTACGTAGCTATACAAACTCGAAATTCCGAGGCAATATTTGCTGAGCGACATTTTGTTGATATGATGCAGGTGTAATAATTCTGCTGCTTTAGAACGAACGTTTGCTGCCCGTTTTATTTCGGCAATCACCAAATTATTGTAATTCGACTTCTCTGTTTCATTCTCGAACCAAAGATCAATATCAATAGTTAGTCTTTCGTCGAGTTGCTTGCTTACCAATGTTATTCGTTGATAGTGTACTGTTATTTTCGGATTGAGAATTTCGGCATCAATTGGCGATTTTGCCGACAGAAAACGGCGTTTTTTCCCTTTGATTTTTTTGCTGAAATCGCTGCAAACAATTCGCTGTTTGATGGTTCGTTTTTTATTGCTTTTGAATTTTAGCTCAAAAAAGTTTAGGTCAGAGTCTTCATACCTTCGCATCCTCACCTTGTATCGATTCATTTTTCCATTGTGATGCTGATGGTAGAGCGCAAAATCGTGTGTGTCGTAATACACTGTAGTATATTGATGACTTCTGATTCCGTTAACTTCTAGAACACGGTAATTCTCACTTAACTGGTGTAAAATATCCACAATATTACTGCTCGGTATAGCGTATTTGCTGTCGACACGGTTTAGCAATTTCACCGATTCCATCTCGTCGAGGGCAATGGGTTCAAATATCTGCAATATGGTGTTTAAATCGTTCAATTATTTTAATAGTTCTCGTAGGTAGTTTTTCGCACCGATTTTAGTTTGTTTAACTGGTCGAATTCTTTCTTTTCGGTTCGTAAACCACGTACATCGTAACCGAAGGTGCTTTTTTCGATGAGATTTCCTGCTGCATCTTTTTTGGTTTCGGTGATTTTATTGCCATCGGCATTGTATGTGTATGTGATTATAAAATGGGTTCCGTCTTTTGTGTCTTTTTCCGATTCCTCAATCACATTTCCGAAGTTGTCGTATTTATATTTCTTCTCGTTTTTTACTTTTCCCGATTTCGAATACTCAGTTTTCGAAAGGGTTTTTCCATTCTTGTTGAAGGTTTCAACCGTTTCGGTAAAACTAATCTGCTTGCCGTTTTCTTCAATGGTTTTTACCACTGTTTTTGTTTTAATTTTATATTGTTTGGCCTGCTTGGCACTTTGACCATAAACTCCAATTGTAAAAACAATCAGGATTGAAAAAAATAATGCTCTCATAAACTATTAATTATAGATAATAAAATGTGGCAGTTCAATGTTTTTGTCGCCTTTCGAAATCTCGAATTGCTGCACCACAGCAATGGTCCCGCTTATCGATTGCAGCGTGGAATCTTTCGAGTAAACATATACGGTATAATTACCCGGTCGTAAGTAATTAAAGCTATAAGTGCCTCTATAATCGGTCCGGATACGTTCGCTATATCCCAAGGCGTCACCATAAATAATGTACACCGCTTCGTCGGCACCGGCATATTCGCCAACCAGATTGGTGAAAGTAGCGTTGTAGTCTCTTACCCAAACACTTCCGGTAACGGTGCAGTACCCACCCTCGCCTTCGGGTTTTTCGCACGATTGCAACATTACGATTGCGCTAAACAGTAAAAAAGTCTTAAGAATGATTAAACCAAAAGATTTCATAAAAGCCGGTTTTACAATAAATTAACAATAAATTTTTGCAAAGTTAACTTTTAAAACAAAAATCGTGCATTTTTATTGCAGCATTTTGGTGTCGTAAATTCAACAAGCAAATGCGACAGATTTAAAGAAAACATCTTTAGGTGTCTCAAATCCTAGGTTCTTTCTTGGTCTTCTGTTAATTTTGTATTGTACATGTTTAATAAATTCGTCATCAAAGAT
>Ga0334883_1006232_pt1 | contig 10006 bp, 8 predicted proteins | sample GraSluR1_MG_6_FD_207230 | JGI IMG/M metagenome (GOLD analysis project Ga0334883, IMG submission 207230) | Sludge microbial communities from methane-producing bioreactor in Wageningen University, Netherlands - Granular Sludge_09_05-R1 | ecosystem: Engineered > Bioreactor > Anaerobic > Unclassified... | reverse complement strand
GAGTTCTTCAAGAACCCCCAGATCAGCTTCTTCGGGTATGAGCCCAAGCAGCGCCTGACCGATATCCAGCCCTTCAAGGTGCCCACCGCCAAGACGGCCTCGACTCTGTCGGTGATCACCTTGCAGCTCTGCGACACGGCGGCCCGGATTGCCCGCCTGAAGTTCCAGGTCTACCGGTACTTCCTGCCCCTGGTCGGCGAAGAGCGGGCTCGCCGCATCGCCGAGGTCCAGGTCAGTTTCGATCCGCGCGCGGGCAGCATCTCGTATCTGGATGGGGTCATCCGGATCCCCGGAGGCATCGACCTGACCAGTGACGAGTTCAGCGAGACCTTCATGCACGAGTGGACCCACCACCTGATGAGCATCCTGGGCCCGGACCCCGAGGTCGAGGACCTGCTGGGAGGTGCCCACGACGTCTGGACCCGGGCCGGGAATCCCGAGCTGGCCTGGGATGAGGGGCGGGCCCACTTCGTCTCGGTGCTGCTCTCGCAGGGGCTGAAGTTGCCTCGAAACCCGAAATCCTTCACCCGGGCCGGTGCCCAGGGGCGCCTGGGGGCGAACCCGGACGCGGGCGATCGCATCGAGGGGGTGGTCACGGTGGCCCTGCTGGACCTCTACTCGGCCTCGGGGTTCAAGAAGACCACCGAGGTGATGAGGAACTTCCTGGGGGTCAACGACCATGCCATCGCCACCCTGGGGCATCCTCCACGCACTTCGGCGGAGTTCTTTCGGACGCACAAGGCCTGGCTCGAGAATCAACGCTCCTCTGGCAGGCTGGATCGGGCCACGGCCTCTCGGTTGCTCCAGACCGCGGACGAGGTCCGCAGGAAGTACCAGGTCGGCCCATGAGCAGGACCCCGTTGCGCCCCCTCTTCCGCTCCACCCTCCTGGTCGCCCTGGCTTCGTTGCTGCTGTGCACGGGCTGCTTCTGGGGAGGCTCCTCGCCGTTCGGCCAGGACCGCGATCAGGAGAGCCCGACGACCCGGGCCGAGCCGGATTCGGATTCCACCGCTCTTCCCAGCGCGGATTCGGAGGCCCTCCGTGGGGTCGACCTCAACCCGCGCCTGCCTGGAAAGGAGGTGGGGGAGGATCCGGGCTCGCTCTACTACCTGGCGGACCCTGGAGACGACTCCTTCGCCCTGGCCGGTTTCGAGACGGAGGGGGTGATCCGCTCTCCGGGAGAAGGCGCCCTGACGCCTCCGGAGCCCCCGATTGTCGCCCCGCCGACCAGGCGGCCTCCTCCCGCCTGGACCCCTGAGGCTCCAGGGCCCGAAACCTCGGGGTTTGAGGCTCCCGCCCCCGAGTCGCCTCCCGATCACCTGGCGGAGGCCCGCCAGCGCAAGGAGAAGGCCTTCGAGCGCTACACCCGCCTGGTCACCACCGGAGGCGAGGGCGACGTCCAGGAGGCTCTGCGCGAGTACCGCGAGGCTGCGGCCCGTCTCAAGGAGCTGGAGGGGCGCTAGGAGCGCCAGGCGGCAGCGCTGGTATAGGTGCGTGTGCACCGGACTGGAAGAACAGTCGAAACCCGGGCAGGGATTGGCGGACCTGGCTTGAGTAAGCCCGTTCGGGGGCTACCCGCCTTCCAGGCGCCGGGTCAGCGTCAGGCGGTTCCGGCCCTCCAGCTGCTCGTATTGGACCGAGTCCATCAACTCCCGCACCAGCAGCAGCCCCAGGCCTCCGACGGGTCTGTCGGCGAGCTCGGCCGTGACGTCCGGAGCCTCCACCTTCAGCGGATCGAAGCTCGGAGTGTCGTCCTCCACCACCAGTCTCAGAACCTGGCCTTCGAGGAAGGCCTGCACCTCAATGCTGGACTCATTCCCCTCCGGGGTCCCGTAGGTGACCAGGTTCGTCAGGACCTCCTCCAAGGCCACGTGGACATCGTGCAGCACGCTCTCCGGGACCCCATGGCGGGCGGCGAACTCCCCCAGCTCACGGTGGACTCGCGGCAGCTCCTCCAGGACCCCCCGCAAGGCCAGGGTCAGACTGGGCCCCTCGGTTGCAGGATTCCCCTGCGCAGGTCCTGTGGAGGAACCCTCCCGCAGGGTCAGACCAGGACTAAGCCCCTCGGTTGCCCTTCCCAGGTAGCGCAGCGCCAGCAGGGTCATGTCGTCGGACTGCCCTGCTCCCTGGCAGAAGCGCTCCACTTCCTCCACCACCTGCTCCACCGCGGAGGAGGCGGGCGTCAGACCGGTCTGCTCCAGGACTGCTTCCAGCCGTTCCTCCGAGAAGAGCCGACCCTCCACGTCCATGGCCTCGGTTACCCCATCGCTGTAGATCAGGAGCCCCTCGCCCGGAGCGAGGACCATCTCGAAGGTCTGATAGGTCTCGTCGGCGCAGACCCCCAGAGCCATGCCGCTCAGGTCCGACAGCGGAGTCACCTTTCCGGCCCGGACCAGGTACGGGGGGTTGTGGCCGGCGTTGGCGTAGCGGACCCGGCCCGTCCTGGTATCGAGGATTCCGTAGAAGAGGGTCACGAACATCAGCCGCTCGTTTCGGGCGGTCAGCAGTCGATTGACCCGCGTCAGGCAGTCGCCGGGAGCCTCGTCGCTCGAGGCCAGGGACCTGCCCAGGGCCTGGGTGAGGGAGGCGAAGAGGGCCGCCGCCATCCCCTTGTCTGAGACGTCAGCCAGGACGAAGCCGAATTGCCCCTGGCCCAGGTCGAAGAAGTCGTAGAAGTCTCCGCCCACCTCGCGGGCGGGGGTGCACCGGGCGGCCAGGTCGATCCGGAGCTCTCCCTGGAACGAGGGGACGATCCGGGGAAGGATCGAGCTCTGGAGGTCCCGAGCGATCTTGAGTTCGGTCTCCATGCGCTCCTTGGCGGCCGTGGTCCGGGTCAGTTCGTCGATGTGCCGCCGGAGGTCCTGGAGCATCCGTCCGAAGGCCTCCTCCAACTGGCCGACTTCATCCTCCGAACTTCGAGGGGGCAACTCACGGTCGAGATCCCCCGCGGCCACCTGGCGGACGGTCGAGGCCAGCGCGGTGATGGGGCGCACGATCGAGCGCGAGATGTGGACCACCACCAGCGCCAGCACGAGCAGGCCTGTCAGCGTCAGGAGGCCCAGCTTCCAGGTCAGCCTCCAGGCCGGAGCCATCACCTCGTGCGCGGGGTAGACCAGCGCCAGGGAGATGCGCGTCCCGGGGACCCGGTCGACCAGCATCCAGGCAGGCCTCCGGTGCACGGGGTCCTGGATCAGGGCGACACCTGCCCGGGTGGTGGCGATCGGTGGGGCCAGGTCCCAGGTCTCCGGATTCACCAGCCCCGAATCCGGCCCGACGGCGAGTCTTCCATTCGGGCCGATCAAGACGGCGTAGCCGGTCTTGCCGACCTTCAATGATTTCAAGTCGCGGGCCAGGTGCGCCACCCCCAGATCCAGGGAGAGGGCTCCGACGACCTTCCCCTCCCGATGGAACGGCACCGTACAGGTGAAGACCCGGGACCCCCAGGCTTCGTGGATGGGCCCCCAGCGGGACCTGAAGGGGCTTCCATCCCAAGCGGTTACCTCGCTCTCTGCCAGGGGGCTCACGGAGTCCCCGGAACGACGGAAGCCGGCTGTGACCTTCTGCCGCCCTGGCCCTGGGGATACGTCGAGGTGGACGGCCTCGATCTCCTGAAAGTGGAGCAGCAAGGCCTGAAGGACGCGATCGGCCTGGGGCAGGGAGGGGTCGGACATGATCTCCAGCCCTCGGGCCACCGCGCCGGCGAGGTGGGCAAACCTCTGGAATTCGCGACCCATGCCGTCGGTGTAGCTGTCGGCCAGGGCCTGCGATTCCTCCTTGAGGTCCGAGAGGATCTCGCTCTGGGCCTCGATGAAGACCAGGACCATCATGCCCAGGAAGCACAGCACGGTGCTGCCCAGGACCAGGACGACCATCCTGGAGAGCAGGCTCTTCCGGATCGCAGGATCTGCTGGCATGCCCACCCCTCCGCCTGCCGTCCCCGAAGACCGCCCGAGCCGCTGGCAGGCAGGGGGAACTTCCTCCCGACCCGTTGAAGAACCTGTCCACTCAATCGAAGAGTCTCAGGGGGGGCACCGTGATGAGCGTTTTGACCGACGTCTCGCTGAGCGTCGACGAGATCCTGGACAAGGCCACCCAGGCGGCCGCCGTTTTCAGCCAGTTGGACCAGGCCCACACCGACCGGATCGTGCGGGCCGTCGTGCGGGCCGGTCTCGAGCACCGGGTGCGCCTGGCCAGGATGGCCCAGGAAGAGACCGGAATCGGCCGGTGGCAGGACAAGGTCGTCAAGAACTTCCTGGCCACCCAGATGGTCTACGACAGCATCGCGGATCTCAAGACCGTGGGCGTCATCTCCGAGGACCACCTGACCGGCATCACCGAGATCGCCCAGCCCATGGGTCCCATCCTCGCGATCATCCCGGTGACCAACCCGACCTCGACGGTGCTCTTCAAGGTGATCATCGCCCTGAAGACCCGCAATCCGCTGATCATCAGCCCCAACCGCCAGGCCTCGCGCAGTTCCTGCGAGGCGGCGCGGATCTGCTACGAGGCGGCCCTGAGCGAGGATGCTCCGGAGGACTGCATCCAGTGGCTGACCGAGTCCTCCCGCGAGAGGACCCAGGCCCTGATGAGCCACCGCAGCCTGGCCCTGGTCCTGGCCACCGGAGGCCAGGGCCTGGTCCGGCAGGCCTACAGCTCGGGCACGCCCGCCTTGGGGGTGGGGGCCGGGAACGTCCCGGTCTTCATCGAGGCCAGTGCCGACGTCCCCTTCGCCGTCGACCAGATCCTGACATCCAAGACCTTCGACCACGGGACGGTCTGCGCCAGCGAGCAGTACCTCATCCTGGAATCCTCCATCGCCCAGGAGGCGCTGGACTGCTTCCGCCAGCGCGGTGCCTACCTGGTCCGGGATGAGGAACTCCCGAAATTGGAGGAGGCGGTCTTCGATCGCGCGCGGGGGCTGATGAGGGCCGAGATCGTCGGGCGCTCTCCCCAGGTCGTCGCCCGCCGGGCGGGCTTCGAGGTGCCTCCCGAGACCTCCATCCTCCTGGCGCCCCTCGCCGGGGTCGGCGAAGCCTGGCCTCTCTCGTCTGAAATCCTGGCCCCGGTCCTGGCCTTCAAGGTCGCCTCGGATTTCCAGGAGGCCGTCAATCTCTGTATCGAGATCAACTTCTACGGCGGGATCGGCCACACGGTCAGCATCTTCTCCAACGACGAGGCGCGAATCCGCGACTTCTCGCTGGCGATGAACGCCGGTCGCATCCTGGTCAACACCCCGTCCTCCCAGGGCGGGGTCGGCGGGATCTTCAATACCCTGGAACCCTCCCTGACCCTGGGATGCGGCACCTCCGGGAAGAACATCACGACCGACAACGTCTCCGCCCGCCACCTGCTCAACATCCAGCGCGTCACCCGACGGCGCGACAACCTCAAGCTGCAGCGGATGGGCACCGCCATCCTTCTGGACGAGAGCAAGGACGCCGCGCAGATCGAGCGGGAATACCGCCGCAACTCCTGAGCCGGACAGGCTTCGGAATCGCATAGAGGAGGGGCCATGGTTGTCTTTTCACTGGATGGGGATCGGCTGATCTGTGCCTTCTCGGGGCAGATGGACACCGTGACGACCGCCAACCTGACTTCTGAGGTCACTGCCCGGGCTGCCGAGGCTCCGGGGCCCGTGGCCTTCGATCTGGCCGAGGTGGAGTACGTGTCGTCGGCCTTCCTGCGGCTCTGCCTGCAGGTGGGCAGGCAGAAGGGCGCCGGACAACTCTCGCTGGTCCACGTCAGGCCTCAGGTCCTGAAGGTGCTCAAGATCGCCGGCTTCGACAAGATCCTCTCGGTGGGACCTTCCTGACCAGGCCCCGACGCCGGGGGCTCCCTGCCGCCCTCTCGGTCCAGGTCGCGGAATCCGGCATGTTTCCCAGGAAGTTCCTGGGAAGGATTGCGGATTCAGCCGACGAGGACGGGCGTGCCGGCCTGGGCCAGGTAGAGTGAGGTCAGCGCCGCGCCGATGGCCTGGGACAGGTCCCCCAAGGCCGCGGGGACGAGAGTAAGGCGCTCGCGCTGGGCCGGCCACAGGTAGGGGTCGGCCGCCTCGCGCAGGAGGCGCAGGTAGCGCTCGCGGAAGGCCGGGCTGGTCGCCTCGGGGTCCATCAGTCCGCCGCCGATCACGACGAATTCCGGGTCCAGGGCCATGGCGAGATTCGCCACGTGCAGGCCCAAGGCGCGGGCCTGGAAATCGAAGATCTCCTGGGCCAGGGGATCGCCTTTCTGGGCCAGCCCGCGCAGGGCGAAGGCCTTCTGGCGGGGAGGGGCGGACGAGCGCGCCAGCTCGTGGTCCGGATGCTGCGGCAGGCGCCGCTCGATCAGGTAGGGGAGGCCCGCCAGCGCGGTATACATCTCGACGCAGCCCCAGGTGCGTCCGCAGCCGCACGGATAGGCGGGCTCGTCCAGCAGGTGCAGGGGGGCCGGCATGTGGGCCGCCTCCATGCCGTTGAGGGTGTCGCCGTCCAGCGGCAGTCCGTGGCGATCGACGAAGGCGCAGCCCAGCCCCGAGCCGGGGGCCAGCATCAGGACCGTCGCCTGCCGCGAGCCGCGCGCGTGCTGGGCTTCGGCCACCCCGCCCATGTTGCCGTCGTTGCCCACCACCAGCGGGACAGGCCTGCCGGCCCTGGCCGCCAGGGCCTGACTGTAGGCTTCGTGGACGTTCCAGTCGACAAAGGACTCCGGCAGGTTCGGCGAGCGGCCCAGGACGCCATAGCGCGGATACGGCCCCGGGATGGCCAGCCCCACGCCCTGCACCTGATCCCATTCCAGACTGTGCTCGGCCAGGTAGTCGCTGGCAGAGGCCACCCAGGCCTGGACCACCGCGTCGGGTCCACCCTCCGAGCCGGTGGGTCGCTGCAGGAGCCGGGTGGAGACGGTCGTGCCGTCCTGCCACACCGCGCCCACCTTGGAAGTGGTGGCCCCTCCGTCCGTGCCCAGGAATACCCGTCGCGCCGCTCCAGCCACGTGTGTCGCCCTCCTCGTCGTCGGCCTGTCCTCGGGCTGATACCGCCCGCCCCACAGACTCAACGCTCATTCCGTGCCTGGGGGCGGGATCCTGCGGGTGGGGGAGGGGGTCCGCGTTGCGCGCCTGCGCCGTGTGTGTGCGCCCGCGTTGCGTGCCCGCCCACCCGTGCTTGCCCGCTCTCCGTCATGTTTCGCAGGAGGTTCCTGGGAAGGGTGGTGCTGATGAGGAAGATACGCGACTGAAGGGGGAGTCCAAGAGAAAGGAGACGGCCGGGTGAGAACCGGCCTGCCCGTCGGGAGGGGCTCGGGGAGAGTGCTGCCCCTGCCGCGCCTGGGGACGGCCCGTGGACAGCGAAGCTGCCCACCGCCCGCCCCCAGGCGCTTGGAAAACTCTTCGAGTTTCCCACAGGGGCTTGGACAGCTCCGGCCTCCGGCCGGACCTGCCCACACTCCCCCCGACCGGCGGCGGCTACCTTTCGATCGAGGAGAACGAGACCGCCTGCCGGCGGTGCCCTTCGGGAGCGTGATCGTGTCTGGGGGAACCGGCAATCGCTTTCGGGCGGAATCAGTGATCTTTTTCAGCGGAATACGCACCTGCTGGAACCGGCGCGCCGAACTGGTGCCCGCGCACCCGACATCGCGCTCCGCGTCGCGTGCCTGCCCCCCCTGCCCGCCCCCTGCGTGCCCGCCCGCCCGTGCATGCCCGCTCTCCGTCATGTTTCGCAGGAGATTCCTGCGAAGCGTGCTGGATTGCGAGGCTGGCGGGCGCCTGCGCTGGCGTGTCACGACGCGTCGGGCCTGGGGCGGCTGCGCTGGCATGCCAAGGCGCGGGCCTGCCGTCACGCTCCGCTTCGCTTGCCCGCTCTCCATCATGTTTCGCAGGAGATTCCTGCGAAGCGTGCTGGATTGCGGGCGCTTGCTGGCTTGCTGGCGCGGGCGTGCCAAGACACGGGCCCGCCCTCGCGCTCCGCTTCGCCTGCCCGCTCTCCATCATGTTTCGCAGGAGATTCCTGCGAAGCGTGCTGGATCGCACGCACGATCAGGGGCGAAGTGGCGGCAGACGCAGGAAAGGGGATGAGGTATACTTCAAGGAGCCCCCTCAGGTATACCTGGGAGGAACCACGAGGTGAAGTCCGTGCCTGGAGTGACCGTCAAGATTCCCAGTCGCGTCCGCGATCGGCTGAAGGCTTTGGCCCGAGGCTCCAGCAAGACCATGGGCCGGGTATTGGAGGAAGCGGTGACCTGCTACGAGCGCAACCTGCGTGACGACCGCTATCTGGAGGGGTGGACCCGGTTCCAGAGGGACGAGCCCGAGGCTTTTGCCGACTACCTCCGCGAATCGGAAGAGATCCAGGCGACGCTCACCGATGCCCTCCCCGAGTAGGCGACCCGAGCAGGGCGAGATCTGGTTGGCGGACCTGGCGCCTCCCGTAGGCCACGAACAGGCGGGTCCGCCCCGGCCGGTCCTGGTCGTCTCCGGCTCGGTCATGAACCGAGCCCCCTACAACCTGGCCTGGATCGTACCTTTGAGCACAAGGCTTCGAGGACTCCCCGGCCACATCCGCCTCCCCGCCGCTGATTCCGGACTTCGAGCCGATAGCGAGATCCTCTGCGAGCACCTGCGCTCGATCTCGCACCAACGTTTCCGCTCCCCGGCGCCGCTGACGCGGGTCCGCCCCCAGGTCCTGCGCCAGGTCCTCAGTCAGATCCGAGAACTGATGGAGCCGTAGCGCCCTCGGGACCTCCGCTTGACGCCTCCCACGCGTTCCGTCGGGTCGTGTTGCGGCCCCGCTCTCCGTCATGTTTCGCAGGAGATTCCTGCGAAGGGTGCCGGATAGCGGGCGCTGGCGAGCGGCTGCGCCTGCCTGCCCAGGCGCGGGCGCGACATCGCGCTCCGCTCTCCCCGCTCTCCATCATGTTTCGCAGGAGATTCCTGTGAAGGGTGCTGGATAGCGGGCGCTGGCGAGCGGCTGCGCGGGCGTGCCAATGCGCGTCGCGCCTGGGGCGCTGCTCTGCGTGGGGCCACGGCGTCGGGCCTGGCGCGGAGCAGGCGTGCTGGATTGTTGGCTCCGGCTCTTCAACGCGAGGCCGTGTTCATCAAATCGCAACATTCCTGCAAGCATGTTGAAACATTCGAGGCGCCAAACGTTCAATCTTTGTCTCCAGAATGAAAATATGAGACGTCTTGATGATTTGGGTCAGATTGTGCGTGCGGCCAGGAAACGCCTGGGCTACAAGAACCAGGCCGGGCTGGCTGCGTTGGTCGGCGTGGATCCCAGGCGCCTTTCGGAGCTCGAGCTGGGCAGACGCCCGCTGGGGCCCGAGGTCATGGGACGCCTGGCGGAGTGCCTCGGCCTTCCGCAACTCAGGGATGTGGCGAAATGTTCTGGTTGTCGGGGGCCCAGGCAGGAAGAAGCCTCGTTCCTCCGTACGACTCGGGTCTCGCGGCCTCTCTACGACCCACCTCGGGACCGGAGTCAGGAGGTCCGGCGCCACGCGGCCAGGCTCGAGGACGGCGGATTGATGGAGAGCCTCCAGAAAGCCCATCGCGAGCGGCCCGACGCGCAACGCGTGGCCTGGTTCCTCGAGTCCATTTCGTCGGCCTCGTGGCTGGAATACCTCTACCCCGCCTGGGAGTTGACCAGCCCGGACGCCAGCCCCCTGCGCCTGGCACCCAACGAGGTCGGCTACGCGCACTATGCGCTGGTTGACCCCGAGACTCACGCGGCCGTGGGGGATCGCCTCTGGCCTTGTCTGGGCATCCGCCGCCAGGGGCTGACGGTGCTGCAGTTCTTCAACGCGACGATGCGGACCCCGAAGCGCCTGTGGACCGTGGACATCCTGCAATACTCCCGCCGCCGACGGGCGCCGGCGCGTTGGTCGGTCGTGGAGATCGACGGCTTAGGCCACCGCGGGCACTGGGATCGCGTCAAGGAAGAGCAGGTCGCCCTGAGCACCCTGCGCCTGACGGGCGACCAGGTGCGAAGCGGCCAGGCCTGGAGCCGGATCGCGAGCTGGCTCGAGACCCCAGGTGCTC
>Ga0334883_1006231_pt1 | contig 10006 bp, 7 predicted proteins | sample GraSluR1_MG_6_FD_207230 | JGI IMG/M metagenome (GOLD analysis project Ga0334883, IMG submission 207230) | Sludge microbial communities from methane-producing bioreactor in Wageningen University, Netherlands - Granular Sludge_09_05-R1 | ecosystem: Engineered > Bioreactor > Anaerobic > Unclassified... | reverse complement strand
GCTTTGACCTCGAAATCCCGGGCCAGCGCCGCGAGCGGGCGCTTCGCATCGGCCAGTGTCTGCTTCAGCGCTTCCCAGCGCGAGCGACCTTGGGCCTCATCGGGCACGGTCATGCTCAGCGAGCGGTCGGCCAGCACGAGGAAGGTGGCCGCTTGCTTCTCGGTCTTCGTATACACCAGCGTGGGCCGCAACATCGCCAGGATGACGAGCAACACGACGGCAAAGCGAAGGGCCGCCAGGATCCGCCGCCGCTGCCGCGTCGTCCGTTCTCTGCCCGGGCCCAGCGCCAGAAGCGCCAGCAGCACCAACCCGGCCCCGGCGACCAGGAGGTAATTGTCGGCGACGGGGTAGAAGGACCAGCGGAACATGGCGGCGGAGATGGAATTGAAGATTGGAGATTGGAGATTGAAAAGGTCCCGGTGGGGGCTATTCTCGGTAAAAGCGGTTGGACAGGACGTGTTCGAGGCCGAGTGTCAGGGCCAGTAGCGCGATCAGCAGGGGGAACAGCTCGCGTCCGACTCGCTGCATGGTTCGGTCGCCCTCGAGCTGATGGCGGTTGCGCGCGACGCGGTAGGGTACGGGACCGAACAACTCGGCGAGCTCTTCGTCGGAGAGCCGATCGAGTTCGGTCGCGGCCGAGGCCAGATTGACGCTGAACCCGAGGTCGACGCCCGACGCGATTCCACCGGCCTGGACGCGGTAATTGCCCACGTCGTCGGTCGAGGTGACCGTCAGCATGTGGCGGCGCAGATCGGGGGTAAGCCGCACCTCGGGGGCGTCGGAGTCGAGCGGCGCAAGCACGTAGGTGCGAAACTCCTTCTCGGGATCGAGCTGCAGGGTGACCGTTTGTCCGGCGAAGTAGTTGAGCTGCCGGTCCTTGCTGCCCACCAGGTACGAGGCCATTTCGTTGGCGAGCATGAAGAAGGGCCACGACTCGACGGGCAACAGGTTCCACGGCTGCCGGTTGGGATCGTCGGAGACGGGCGTGGTCATCGTGACGGCGCGCCCGCGCCCCAGGGGACGTTCGAGGATCGCCGGTGCCCCATCGCTGAAGGGAACGACGACGTGGACTCCGCCGGCCGGCTCGTCGAGCTGCCAATAGCGGTAAACCGGGGCAAGCTGCCAGGGGACCGATTCGGCCAGATCGCGGAAAGCGGCCAGAATCGGGTGTTCGAGATGGCGGGGCGCCAGGTACAAGCTCCCGTCGGGCCGCCGGGCCTGACGGAGCAGCTTGCCCGCCAGCAGTTCCTGGGCCGCCGGACGGTTGAACGACTCGACCGACCGGGCGTTGCGGCCCAGAAAGACGGCGACCCCGCGGCCCGCCGAAACGTAGTCGCCCAGCCGTCGCCAGACGTCTTCCTCGAGGGCGGTGGGGTCGACCAGGAACACGGCTCCGTAACGCTCCAGGGCGGTATTTGCCAGTCGGCCCAGATCGATCACGTCGCACTCGAAGCGGGCCTCGCCGGTGCGGCGCAACTGCGTGGGCGCGAGCATCTCGGTGAGGAACAGGGCGTAGCGGTCGGCCGGGTTCGGGGCGGCCACGAGAATGCGCCAGGCCGGCGTGACCTCGACGGTGAAGAACCGCCGGTCGTCCCAGGGGAGCCCGTCCTGCCCCACGATTTCGACCCAGCCTTGGTGCGTGCCCACGTCGAGGTTGCGGATCTGAAACTCGATCGGCGCGACCTGGCCCGACTCGAGCGCCACGGTGCGCCCGTCGCGCCGTTGCGGCACGAGCTGCGAGGCCTGCGACTCGCCGGTGCCGCGCGCCAGGATCTGCACCTCGACGGTGCGCTCTCCGCCCAGGCCGCGGTGCGCGATCTCGGTCTCGAGGCGCAAGGGGGTGCGGCTGGAGATCACCTCGGCCGAGAGCCTCAGATCGCCCAGGGACGAATTCGTGGGGTCGTCGACGCCCACGTCGACCACGTAGACGCCGACGTCGGGCATCGCGGCCAATCGGCTTCGCAGCGCCGCGGCCCTTTCGCGGGGCCAGCCCGCCCGGGCCAGGTCGCCGAACAGATAGATCTCCCGGCGAGCCAGATCACTGCGCCCGAGAAGGGCGACGGCCTCGTCCAAGGCGCGCACCAGCGGCTGCGAGTTGGCCGCCGTCTCCAACCGCTCGATGCGGTGCTTGGCCGCCCCGCGATCGACCTGAAAGGCGGCCGGACCGGGCCGGGTGTCGAGCACGGCGATCTGGCTGTCGGCCGGAAACTGCGCCAGAAGCCACGACCCGAGTTCCCGGGCCGCCTCGAGCCGAGTGCGGTTCTCGTGCCGGTAATCCATGCGCGGGGCCGTGTCGAACACCAGGGCGGCCGCCACCGGCGCCTCCTGGCTCCCCCAGCTTCCCGACAGTTTCACGCTCGGCCGGGCCAGGGCCGCGGCCAACAGCGCGATCGCCGCCACCCGAAGCGCCAACAGCAACAAATGCCGCAGGCGCAATCGCCTCTGGTTCGTCTCGTGCCGCTTTTCGAGCAAGCGCAGCGCGGGGAACTCGAAATGCCGCGGCCTGCGCCGCATGATCAAATGCAGCACGATCGGCACGGCGATCAGAGCGGTTCCGGCGAGAAACCAGGGGTTGACGAAGGTCATCGGCAGGGCGGGCACGAGGGAGACTTAGTATCTTGCTTTCCGGCTCACCAGGTACTCGGTCAAGGCTTTGTCGAACTGCATGCTCGTGTCGATTTCGACGTAGTCGATCCGGGTGCGGGAGCATTCGCGGCGATACACCTGGCGCAGCGATTCGAGCTCGTCGAGATACTCGCGGCGGAAGTTGGCCGCGTCGAGCTGAAGCCGATCGTTCGTCTCCGGATCCTCGAACTCGACCACGCCCTCGAAGGGAAAGCGGACCTCGGCCTCGTCGAGCACGTGAAAGAGAATCACGTCGTGTCCGCCGTGGCGCAGGCGTCGCAGGGCCTGGAGGATCGGGTCGGGATCGGCCAGCAGGTCGGAAAACACCATCACCAGGCTGGCGTGCCGGAGCATGGCCGCCACCTGGGTCAGGCTGTGGGCCACGTCGGTCTTTCCCGCGGGCTTGAGGTTCGCCAGAAGCGACAGCACGTCGCCCAAGTGCCGGCGCCGCGACCTGGGGGCCAGGCTGTTGCGAATCCGCTCGTCGAACGTGATCAAGCCGACCGGGTCCTGCTGGTGGATCATCAGGTAGCAGAGGGCCGCGGCCAGGCAGATGGCGTAGTCGAACTTGGTCAGCTCCTGCCGGTAGGTGTAGCCCATCGACCGGCTCAGGTCCATCACGAGGTATCCGGTGATGTTCGTCTCGGCCTCGAACTTCTTGACGTAGAACTTGTCGGTTTTGGCGTAGATGAGCCAGTCGATGTCCTTGGGATCGTCGCCGGGCGTGTACTTGCGGTGCTCGCTGAACTCGACTGAGAACCCGTGATACGGGCTGGCGTGCAACCCGTGCAGAAACCCCCGCGCGATGAACTGCGCGCGCAGATCGAGCCGCTTGATCTGGCGGATGACTTCGGGCTTGAGGTAGCTTTCGGCGGCGGGCATAACCGGATGCTGAATGAAACGGATTCACCGGGCCTCGAATCGCCACTGCAATCGCGGCCCGTCAAGCAACAACGCCCCGTGGTTCAGCACGTTTCGCCCGAGAACGCCGCAGGTCTCGTCGATGATGAGGAACCGTCCCCGGAAGACGCGCCCCAGAAACAGGATCTCAGCATTCACGGCCATCCCGAGGCTGGTGCTGCCGTCAAAACCTCGCAGAACGAACGTCTCTTCCACGTCGCTTCGCAGGCCAAGCCGGTCGGCACAGCTTGCGGGGATCAAGCTGACGTCCGCACCGGAGTCGATCAGCATCGCCACGTCGGGTATGCTTGCGGTGTGGTCCGGCGTGCGAACAAGCACCTTGGCCAAGGGAGCCGGCGGATCGAACTGCTCCCCGTCGTAGTCAGGCATCGCTCCCGTCCTCCGTGACTTCCATTCTGAAATGGACGGCGTCGGCCGGATCGGCCAGCCGTGGGCTGGAAAGGTGGGCCCCTTGCGGAGCCGCGACCTCAACGACCCCCGGTACGACCACGTACACCTTGGCCTTGTCGGGCAGATTCACCCCGGTCGGCAGCCGGATGCGGCCATTTTCCACGACGCCTTCGTAAGTCGTCACTTTCATGATTCGTTCTCGCTCTGGAGGTACGTCTTCCCGGAGTCCCTACGCCTGATACTTCGGTATCACCGGCGGCGGCGTTTCGCGCACCAGGCGCTCGATGATGTCTTCGTTGGTCATGCCCTCGGCCTGAGCCTGGAAATTCGCGCTGATGCGGTGGCGGAGCACGGGAACCGCGATCCTCTTGACGTCGTCGATGCCCACCGAGTGCCGGGCGTCCATGGCGGCCAGCGCCTTGCCGCCCTGGATCAGAAACTGCCCCGCGCGCGGGCCCGCCCCCCAATCGATCCACTCGCGAATGAACTCCGGGGCCGACGGGTCCTTCGGGCGCGTCGACCGCACCAGCCGCGCCACGTACTGCACGATGTACTGGCTGACGGCCACCGAGCCGACCAGCTTCTGGAGGTTGAGAATCGCCTTGCCCGACAGCACCTTGCGCACCTCGACCTTCTCGCTCCGCGTCGTCGAGGCGAGGATCTGCTCCTCCTCCTCGGCCGACGGGTAGTCGACCTTGATGTTGAACATGAACCGGTCGAGCTGCGCCTCGGGCAGCGGATACGTGCCCTCCTGCTCGATCGGGTTTTGGGTCGCGATCGTGAAGAAGGGCTCGGGCAGAGGATAGGTCTGCTGGCCCACGGTGGCCTCTCGTTCCTGCATCGCTTGCAGCAGGGCGGCCTGGGTCTTCGGCGGCGTCCGGTTGATCTCGTCGGCCAGGAGGATGTTCGTGAAGATCGGGCCCTCGACGAAACGAAAGTTCCGCCGCCCGTGCTCCTCCTCCAACACGTTCGTGCCCGTGATGTCCGACGGCATCAGGTCGGGAGTGAACTGGATCCGCTTGAACTGGATGTCGAGAATCTGGGCCAGCGTGCTGACCATCAGCGTCTTGGCCAGCCCGGGCACTCCGACCAGCAGGCAGTGGCCCCTGGTAAAGATGGCGGCGAAAATCTGCTCGATCACGTCGGCCTGGCCGACGATCACCTTCTGAAGCTCCTCCTGCATCAGGCGCCGGTGGTCGCTGAAGTCCTGGAGGACCTCTCCAATGCTGCGTGTTTTGGTGGCCAAGGTTCTTCCTGCTCGGGAGTGCCTGTCGACGGAGTGACGACCTCCGGTGAATTGTACCGCCCCGGCGGCGATCCTCCCAAGAGGCAGCGCCGGGTGTTGATGACTTAACCTTTCAATTCTAAGATACTTACGGAAACCGATCGGAGATCGCGAACAGGGAGCGGGGCGATGCGGACGGCAGTCATTCTGGTGCTTTCGATGGCGACGGCGCTGGCGGCCGTACCGGTTGCACGGGCCGCGGTCACCGCCGAGCAGGTCCGCGTGGCCATCGAGCGTGGCACGGAATACCTCAAACGACAGCAGAAGACCGACGGGCGCTGGGATGACTATCCACCCCGCTACGAGGGAGGCGTAACCGCCCTCTGCACCCTTGCCCTGCTCGAGTCGGGCGTCTCCCCCGACGACGACGCGATTCAACGCGCCCTCGGCCAGTTGCGAAAGCTCCGCCCCGACAAGACTTACGTCGTGTCGCTCCAAACCATGGCGTTTTGTCAGGCGCATCCCGATCGCGATCGGGCGCTCATCGAAAGAAACGTCCGGTGGCTCGAGTCACACCAGATTTCGAGTGGGCAAAATCGAGGGGCCTGGGCATACCCCGAGTCGGTGGGCGACAACTCGAACTCGCAGTTCGCCCTGTTGGCCCTGCACGAGGCCGAACGCGTGGGGGTCGAGGTCGACGGACGCACGTGGCGTCTGGCCAAGGCCTATTGGGAGAACGCCCAGAACCCCGACGGTTCGTGGGGGTACATGGTGTCGCCGCGGACGGGCACGGGCAGCGACCCGCCCTGCGGGAGCATGACCTGCGCCGGGATCGCCGCCCTGGTTATCACGTCCGACATGATTCGCACGAGCAACGCCGAGGCCGAGGGCGACACGATCCGCTGCTGCCTGAATCGCGATTCCGAGGAAAACCGGATCGACCGCGCGCTGCAGTGGCTGGGCAGCGATCGCGTGTTCGCCGTGAGCACCAATCCGGGCCGCACCCAGTATTGGCTCTACTACCTGTACGCCTTGGAGCGCGCCGGACGCCTGACGGCCCAGCGTTTCATCGGCCGGCACGACTGGTACCGCGAGGGGGCCGATTATTTGCTCCAGAAGAAGGGCGGCGCGGCGGCCGACTACTGGATCGGGGTCGGAACCGGCGAAGACAACCGGCTCGTGGCCACGAGCTTCGCCCTGCTGTTTCTCGCGAAGGGACGGCGCCCCGTCCTCCTGGCCAAGCTGAAGCACGGCAGCGACAACGACTGGAACCAGCACCGCAACGACGTCAACAACCTCACCCGCTACGTCGAGTCGAAGTGGAAGCGCGACCTGACCTGGCAGGTGATCGACGTTCGAGCGGCCGCGGTCGAGGATCTCCTCGAGTCGCCCGTCCTGTACCTGTGCGGCGGCAACGACGTGTTGCCCGCGGCGGGCGAGGCCCAGGACGCGCTGGCCCGCAAGCTCCGCGCCTATCTCGACCGCGGCGGTTTTCTGTTTGCCGAGGCCTACTGCAAGGGCGAGGCGTTCGACCGGGGCTTCCGCCGATTGATCGAGAAGGTGTTTCCCGAGCCGGAGTACCGGCTCGAGCCCTTGCCGCCGGGCCATCCGGTGTGGCGGACCGAGGAGGCCGTACCGGCCGAGCACGTCCGGCCGCTCTGGGGCGTCGACTTCGGCTGCCGCACGAGCGTCGTCTACTGTCCGCCCGACGACTCGGGGCGCGTGCGCCCGTCGCTTTCGTGCCTTTGGGAGCTGTCGCGCAGCGGGCGCGACCGGCAGTTCCCTTCAGGCGTTCAGGCCCAGATCGACGCCGGCCAGGCGATCGGTATCAACGTGCTGGCTTATGCCACGAACCGCGAGCTGAGGTTCAAAGACCCCTCGAGGCCCGAGACCGTGGCCGACGGCTCGGGCAGCGTCAAAGCGCGGGGCGAGCTGGCGATCGCCAATCTGCGGCATTTCGGCGGCTGCAACGCGGCGCCCCGCGCCTTGCCCACGCTCGCCGAGGTGGCGAGCCGGGAGCTGCGGCTGCGCGTGCGAGCCGACGAGCGCGAACTGCGCATCACCGACGAGGCGATCTTCGACCACCCGATCGTGTTCATGCACGGGCGCAGCGCCTTCCACCTGACCGAGGTCGAGCGAAAGCAGCTTCGCACCTACGTCGAGCGGGGCGGGGTGCTGTTGGCCAACTCGATCTGCGCCAGCCGGCAGTTCACCGACGCATTTCGCCGCGAGATGCGATCGATGTTTCCCGAGTCGCCGCTGGAGCCGATCCCCGGCGACCACGCCATGTTCACGCCCGCGTTCGGCGGTTACGATCTGTCGACCGTCACGCGGCGCGACCCGCAGACCAGTTCGCGCAACGAGCCGCTCCGAGATCTGCGCCGCAAGGTGGCGCCCGAGTTCGAGGGCGTGAAGCTCGACGACCGTTACGGCGTCGTCTTCTCGCGCTACGACTTGAGCTGTGCCCTCGAGAAGCACGACTCCCTCGAATGCCAAGGCTACGTGCGCGAAGACGCCGCGCGGCTCGCCCTGAACGTGCTGCTTTATGCACTGCAGCAGTGACCCGGCCCCACGCCGCTCGGAGAACCGAGCCCGAGAAATCGGGCCCCTACGAACCGAACACGCCTCGCAGGGCGGGGTGGAGCTTCCGGTAGAGGGGGAACCGCCGGGCGTACACGGCCGATGCCTCGGGATCGGGCCGGTAGGTCTTGCCCGGCTTGCCCACGCGCTCGAAGGCGTCGTCTTCGTCGCGATAGAGCCCGACGCCGATGCCGGCGAGCATGGCGGCTCCCAGGGGGGTGGCCTCGTCGACGGCGGGCACCTCGATCGGGCGTCCGGCCACGTCGGCCTTGTTCTGCATCCAGAAGGCGTTGCGCGTGGCCCCGCCCACGGCGACGAGCTTGTCGAGCTTCGTGCCCAGCCCCGTCTCCAAGGACGTGACGATGTCGAGGAACTGGTAGTCGAGCCCCTCGATGATTGCCCGCAGCACGTCGCCCTGGGTGGCGAGGTTGCTCAGACCGACGAACGCCCCGCGGCTATCGGGATCGACCACGGGGCAGCCGGCGCCCGACATGTGGGGCAGAAACATGACGCGGCGCGCGCCGGGCGGCGAGGCGGCGGCCGCCGCCATGAGGACGTCCCAATCGGTCCCCCCTTCGCGGCGAGCCTTCTCGTCGGCCTCGAACCCGAACTGCTTTCGGAACCACTCGAGCATGTCGCCCGCCGGGTTGCCGCCCCAGGTGGCGTACCTTCCCCGCGCCACGTGCGCCTGCACGGTCATGCCCATGGTCTGAAGCGCAGAGTCGAGCACGGGCCGGTCGGTGGCGGCCAGAACGCTCTCCCAGGTGCCGGTCACGTCCAGTGCGACGCCGGGGCGAAAAGCGCCGACCGGCAAGGCCCCGCAGAGATGATCGTGTCCGCCCAGCACGACGGGCGTGCCTTCGGGCAGTGTCGTGGCCCGGGCGGCCGAGGCGGTGATCTCGCCCAACGGCGTACCGCTGGGGTAGGCGTCGCAGAGCAGGCGGCGCTCGATGCCCGATGCCTGCAACAGCTCTTCCGACCAGTCGAGCCGCCGCTGATCGAAGAGCATCGTGCACGAGGCCATGCTGTAGTCGGTGGCCTGGCGCCCGCAGAGCATGGCGTTGACGAAGTCTTCGATCAAGAGCCACTTGTGGGTGCGCGCGAAGACGGCGGGCTCGTTCTCGGCGACCCAGAGCATCCGCAAGGCGCTGTGGATGGGCCAGACCGGATTGCCGCCGATGGCGAACGTCCGCTCGATTCCCACGTGCTCGGCCCACCACGCCCGTTGCGGCGCGGTGCGCGGATCGTGCCAACTGATCAGCGGATAGAGCCACGCGCCCCGGTCGTCGACGGGCAGGCCGTCCATGCCCATCCCCGTGACGGCCACCGCTTTGATCCGCCCGGGGGCGTCCAGGGCGGCGACCGCATCGCGGATCGCCGCGGCCGTGCCGCCCCAGATCTGCTCGGGCTGCCAGACGGTCCACTCGGGATGCTCGGCGTCGGGGTGGAACCGCTCGGTGGGGCGGCTGCCGGCGGCGACGGTGTTGCCCGCCCGATCGTACGCCACGGCCTTCAGGCTCGTCGAGCCCAGGTCGATTCCCAGAAGGCACGATCCGTCGCGGTCGGCGCCGGGCATCTCAGAGTCCTCCGCCGGGGCGGCCGAAACGCCTCCGCGAGGGCTTCGCCTCGCCCGCCTCGACGGCCTTGATCTTGTCGCGGGCCTGGGCGACGAGGGGGCTGCCGGGATAGTCGTGCACGAGCTGATTCAGCACGGCCAGCGCGCGGTCGGACTGCTCGCGCTCGATTTCGCAATCGGCGGCCAGCATCATCAGTTGGTCGACGTGGGGCGAATCGGGATGGATCGCAAGCTGCTGCTCCATCAGGGCGATCGCCTGAGCGTACTGGCCGCGGGCCGAGCGGTACCGGGCCAGGGCCAGGTTCAAGTAGCCGTCGATCTTGTCGGCGGGGAACTCATCCTGCCAGGCGTCCAATTGGGCGGCCGCCCGCTCCAAATCGCCGGTTTGGAGGAACTGCTCGGTCGAGCGGCTGTGGGCCCCTCTCCAGGCCGTTCGCTCGATGTACGAGCGGGAGTCTACCAGGGCCGATTCGGCCGCGCGGTAGGCGCGCCGCGCGGCCTCGGCGTCGCCGGCTCGGGCATGGTAGTCGCCCCAAACGCGGTGCAGCCGGCTGGCGACCTTGCCCGATCGCGTTTCGCGAAGATGGGCCGCCGCGGCGTCGAGGAGCGAGCGAGCCGTCTCCGCGTCCAACAGATCGTTCAGCGCCACGTCGGCGGCCTCGACCTCGCATTCCGCCTTCAGCTCGGCG
>Ga0334883_1006227_pt1 | contig 10017 bp, 7 predicted proteins | sample GraSluR1_MG_6_FD_207230 | JGI IMG/M metagenome (GOLD analysis project Ga0334883, IMG submission 207230) | Sludge microbial communities from methane-producing bioreactor in Wageningen University, Netherlands - Granular Sludge_09_05-R1 | ecosystem: Engineered > Bioreactor > Anaerobic > Unclassified... | reverse complement strand
GATTGAGCGATACGATTATGGGAAGGCCCAGTTCCTTTGCTGCTTTTGTACCGAACTTCATCATAATTGAGGGACCGATGCACCAGCAGCGGTCAACTTTCTCTCCACGCTCAACGACCATCTTCATCGCCTCTGTTACAACGCCCTTCATGCCCTCTGAGCCGTCGTCAGTGGTTATGATGAGCTCGTCAGAGTATTCGGCGCATTCTTCCTTCATTACTACAAGTTCGGAAGTGCGTCCTCCAAGTATTGTGATTACCTTGTTGCCGGCCATTTTAAGTTCCTTGATGATCGGATAGAGAGCAGCAATTCCCACTCCGCCTCCGACCATCAGTACCGTACCTAACTTTTCGACCTCGCTCGGGGTACCGAGAGGACCGGAGATATCCTTTATGGAGTCTCCCACATTCAGGCACGACATTGCAGCCGTGGTCTTGCCTACTACCTGGAAAATTAGGCGGATAAGCCCCTTTTCCTTGTCGTAATCTGCGATAGTAAGGGGTATCCTTTCTCCCTTGTCATCGACGCGAAGAACGACAAACTGGCCTGCCTTGGCATGCTTTGCTATGCGGTCGGCTTCTACCCATATGTCAAATTCTTTGGGTGCGATCTTTTGCTTTGAAACGATCTTGAACATAATGTACCTCCTCTAAAGATTCTTCATAAAACTGTTGTTTGTAAATTTTTAAACATGCGTTGTTAAATCTATCTCAATTTGTGAATAATTGCAACATATAAAAGCAGGTAAAAGCAAACCACCCAAAAGAGAAATAAAACAACAATGGTTCGAGGCTGTACAAAAGGGCCCAGATCACTAAAAAAGAGAGCAATTAGCGATGATCATTAAACTTTGGGCAAAGCCATCAAAAGTAGATAAGAGATCTTTTGTCAAAAAATAAAACCTGAAATTGGCGTTATAATTAACCTGTGGGACGTTTCAGGCCCAAACCAACAACAAGGAGTGATCGTGATGGAAGTAAAAGTATTTTCTACCAATACCTGCCCGTGGTGCGATAAGGCGAAAGAGTATCTTTCGTCGCTTAATGTTGAATATGAGGTCAAGACCGTTACCGGAGACAAGGCTGCCGCAATGGAACTTGTAAAAAAGACAAGGCAGATGGGAGTTCCTGTCATCCAGATCGGTGAAAAGTATATAGTAGGCTTCGATCAGGCCAAGATCAATGAAACTCTCAAGGAAGCAGGTCTGCTGAAGTAATTTAAAATCTACCCCAAGGGGAGTGTTTTCATGAATAACCTCTCGATCTGCTTTAATTTTGGAGGAGCCCTGGGCCGCGAAGGAATTCCTTTCTCTGACTTTAAAAAGGGGCATTCTGCTGCATGTGCCGAAGCAGCAGAATGGCTGAAAGATACCCCGGCAAGTTCAGAGGGCCACGGATGGATGGATCTTCCAGAAATTGATACAGCCGAAATCAAAAAAACGGCAGAGTGGCTGAAAGGCTACGATTCGATCATCCATGTCGGCATCGGAGGTTCGGCACTTGGCAACCTGATGCTCAACCAGGCTTTACTTAGCGAATTCTATAACTCTGACGGCGCCGGCCCGAGGTTTTATCTTGCAGACAACCCTGACCCCACCAAGACGCGAGCCATCTGGGAACAGGCAAAAGGGGGAAGGGTCGCTCTTGTCGGTGTCAGCAAATCCGGAGCCACGGCAGAGACTATGTCTCAGTTCCTCTGGTTCAGGAATGAAATGATAAAGCTCAAAGGCGATGCCGAAAAAGATATACTTGTCATAACAGATCCCCAAAAGGGGATATTCCGTTCCTTCGCCCGCAATTCGGGATGCAGGGTAATGGACCTGCCTGCCTCGGTAGGAGGAAGGTATTCGGTTCTCTCTGCCGCAGGGCTGGTAAGCGCCTCTGCAGTAGGCATCGATATAGACCAACTTCTGTCGGGCGCAGGCAAGATGAAAGAATATCTTCTTGATAACGCATCCATGGACACCAATCCCGCATGGCTCGCTTCATCCCTGCACTATTATCATGAAAAACAGGGCAGGCCGATGGCTGTCATAATGCCCTATTCGAGCAGGATGGCTTTTTTCGCCGAATGGTTTGCCCAGCTCTGGGGTGAAAGCCTTGGAAAAAAGGGCATGGGAACAACTCCGGTAAGGGCGGTCGGCGCCATCGACCAGCATTCGCAGGTCCAGCTATACACAGAGGGCCCCGACGACAAAATCTTTACCATCATTAATTTTAAAAAGCATGGTGACAAGGTCAATGTGCCTCCGGTGGACTGCGAAGCGCTGAAGCCGCTTTCCTACCTCGACGGTGCAGAGATCGGCAATATGCTCGGGCTTGAGGCCATGAGCACTGCAGCAGCTATAGCAAAGACCGGACATCCTCTGATTTGGATAGAAGCAGAAAAGATAGACTGTATAACTCTGGGCGCTCTGATATTCTATTATGAATATATGACAGCAATGACCGGCAGAATGATGGGGATAGACCCCTTTGATCAGCCGGGGGTCGAACAGGGGAAAAAATACACGTACGGACTTATGGGACGTAAGGGATTCGAAGAAGACGCCGCAGAAGCAAAAGACTGGTTCAAAAAGATATCCGGCATCACCCTGGAAATATAGATGTTAAATTTATATGGATGGCAAGGAAACCCATTGATCAATGAAAGAATATAAAAGCCCGGAAAATTTTTCCGGGCGAATTTTTATTTGATTTTAGCGGGATGGTTTTTTGATACGGAAGTCTTCAGTCAGAGATCTTAAGCCTTATAAATTCTCCCTGAAGGTTCCAGCTTTTTTCCTGTATGTTGCTCAATTCTCCCGGCTGTTTCCATGGAAGCATATTAGCAACGCCAAATGCGTCAACTACTGCAATGAAACGTGAACCGCTGTCATCGATATAAAGATAGACGCCTTCGGGTTGTTGTTTTGCCATAATACTGCTGCCTCCGTAAATTTATCTTTTTTGTACGCAGTATATGTTACTACATTAAGGCGGTTCAGACCAGTCAGATCTGCCTTTTGGCATGTCGATAATGTTATGGGAGAGGATAAGATGGTTCTAATTGTTTTCAGCTGGCTTCTCTTTGCCGTTTTAGTTATTACTCCAGGCATAATAGTTTTTCGTATTTCCCAAAGAAACAAAAACAAGGGCTGAAAGGGGCGTTTTGAACATGTCTCCCCTGATTTACTATCTGCTTGCTTTCGGCGCATACACTATCTCAATAATCTTAATGACAGGACAGTCTTTTGCCTGGAAAGAGACGAGGCTCTCGTTTTATCTTGGTGGGCGAAGATTTACCGCCTTGCCGACGACGGCAACTTTTTGTGCCACATGGATGAGCCCTCTCTCTCTGGTAGGGTACAGTATGTGGCTGTACAGCGACGGTTACGTCGCATTTCTTGCATCTGTCAACGGTTGGATACTGGGGCTGCTTTTTTTCCCGTTTATCGTTAAAAGACTGCGTATGAAAAGGGTGCTTTCCCTTCCTGAATGGCTGGAGAAAACCTATGGCGATAAGAGAGTCCGGAAACTGGTCGCTCTGACGATGATATTTCTTTATACGCTCTACCTTGTAATACAGTTCAGGGCCTTCGGCATAATCGTCTCTTATATGCTGGATATACCCTCAGGCTTTGCTTCGACATCACTTATATATCTTTTCGTGCTCTACACTACCTTTGGAGGCTACATCTCAGTGGTAAGGAGCGACATGCTCAACCTTTTGCTTATTGTGCTTGGCGTAACAGTGGCTGCTGCTTTTGCCCTTCCGTCAGGTTTCTCCTTTACGACCGCTGCAGATGTATTTTTAATGAAAGGCCAGCTTGAAACCGTAAAATCACTAAGCAACGCCGAGATCTTTTCAGCCTTTGCAATAATGCTATCCTGGGGGCTTGGAGTAGCAGGAAACCCTCAGTACGCTGTCAGAATACTTGCCAGCCGGACAGAAAAAGATGCATACAAAATGATAGCAGCTTCACCCTTTATAGTCGGGTGGATCTACATTTGCGTAACTTTTTTCATCTTGGTCTGCAGATCCTATTATCCTGCGATAGTCAACATAGAAGAAACCCTCTCTTTTGCCAGGCTCGGGCAGTATCTTCCCGCCTTTGCCAGCACATTTTTGCTTATTGGTGTAATCGCTGCGGCAGTGAGCACAGCCAATTCCCAGCTTTTGCTTGCTGCGTGCTCGCTCTGTTACGACCTCTTCCCGATCAAAATGGAAGATAATAGTAAAGAGAGCATCGTATATTATGAAGACCGGTTTCTCGTAATAAACAGGATAGCTATAACTGTAATAGCCTCCGTTGCGCTTCTATTGTCCCACGCGGGGCTCCCCGGCTATCTGATGCTGGGGCGCATTAGCTGGACTCTTGTGGCTATCTGTTTTTTCTTCCCTCTCTTTCTTCCTGCATGGATAATCAAAGATAAATTATTCTTCGTCTTAAGTACGGCTCTATCTGTCCAATGTTTTTTGGTTTTTGCGGCAGAGATCAGTCCCGAAAATGCAATGCTTGCTGTTCTGATGCTTGAGGCGCTCCTTTTTAAAATGTTCAAATATTCGACTCTGGAGGAGAGAATGAAAATAGAAGGCACTGTGGGGAGAGAGGAAAGAAATGTTTAACAAATACAGCCTTGAAACCCTTATGAAATGGATATTCATGTCCCTCGCCATCTCAATGGTCGCTCTGACACTGGGCGCCAGACTTCACCAGAGTTATGTGGCCAAAAGGACCTCGGCGGAAGAATTCGGCAGGGAATTAATGCTCACGTCGGAGGAAAGGGAGTTTTCTCTACAGAAAGAGATAGTGATGGGTCAGCTCGGACCTTTTTGGAGGGAGACTCTTTCGAATGAAAAACCGGAGCTTGTTATCAAAAACGGAGATCAGTCGTTGGGTTTCATTCTTGATCCCAAAAGTATAATTATTTCTCTTGTTGAAGATGAGCGCTACCTCATCCTTGTCGGTCTGCTCGGCCTGATAGCTGCTGTGGAACTTGCCGTTCTTATATCTTACGTGCTGACAAGGCCCTTAAGGCGTCTAGCCTGGGGATGTAAAGAGATCGCACAGGGAAGCCAGGTTACCATAAGGCACAACGCACTAAGTCCTTACGAGTTCCACGAGCTTACAGACAGCTTTAATGATATGGCCAGGCAGCTTGAAAGATGGAAAGAGGTACAGAGACAGGTAAGCAGGATGGACAGGCTGGCGGCTCTGGGAGAGATGCTCTCCGGATTGTCCCACGAGATAAGAAACCCCCTCGCAAGCATCAGGATCCAGCTGGACCTTTTGAGGATGGAAGTGGAATCGATCCCTGATGATCCAGGATCTTCAGCCGGTATTGGCCTTTCAGACGCTAAGGAATATATTACTATACTTGACCATGAGATAGACAGGCTTAATAGGACAGTGTCCCAGCTTCTTTCTTTTGTCAGGCCCAAACAGCCCATAGTGGCCAAAGTCCTGTTGGACGACGTACTCCCATGGTGTTTGTCGATGTTAAAGCCTCAGGCTGAGAAACAGGGAATAGATCTTGTCACCCAAAAGATCGACAGCGGTGTGACCGTGCTGGCTGATAACGAGATGCTCCAGCATGTTATCATGAATCTTTCGCTAAACGCTATACAGTCAATGTCCGAATGTGGGCAGGAGAGGGATAAGAAGCTTTACATATCGACAGGCCATTCAGGAACGGGCCATGGGATCAACAGCATGGGGTTTATCAGGGTAAGCGATACAGGACCCGGTATACCGGCAGAGATACAGCACAGGATCTTCGATCCATTCTTTACGACCCGGCAGGATGGGACGGGGCTTGGTCTCAGTATAGTGCAAAGGATAGTAGACGGACTGGGAGGAACCCTCTCCATGGACACTTCTTCAGAGGGTACGAATTTTAACATATTCATACCCCTCGCCGAGAAGGACCGGTATGATGTAGATCTTTACCCAACGGAGGGATAGACAAATGAACATATGGATAGTTGACGATGAGGTCAACCTTGCAAACGGACTGAAAAGAGCCTTTGAAAAAGGAGGCTACAATGCGAAAGCTGTAAAAACTATATCCGAACTTCAGCAACTTCTTGGTGTGGAGATCCCTTCCCTTATATTCCTTGACCAGAGACTGCCTGATGGAAACGGAATAGACATTCTTCCCGCGATCCTTAAGCAGTACCCCAGATGCAAGGTGATCCTAATGACGGCCTTTGGTGACTCCAGGCTGGTCGTAAGAGCTATACAGGAAGGGGCATACAACTATCTGGATAAACCTTTCCCGCTCGATGCGGCAAAAAATATGGTAGAAAGAGCCATAGAATCGATAAGATTCAGGAATCAGGCGGAATTTCTCCTCTCTGAAGGTCCCAACAGGCTCCTCGGCAGTTCAAACGCAATGGAAAAGATAAGGGATAACATTATGAAGATAGCTCAGCACCAGAATATTACAGTGCTGCTTAGGGGTGAAAGCGGAACGGGCAAAGAGGTGGCAGCCAGAATGATCCATCATGCATCGGGCTGCAAGGGTGATTTTGTTGCGCTTAACTGCTCGGCGATCCCTGAATCACTGCTCGAATCAGAGCTCTTCGGCTATAACAAGGGAGCGTACACAGGTGCAGAGACCGATAAGCAGGGTCTGATTGAAATTGCCGACAAAGGGACACTCTTTCTGGACGAGATCGGAGACATGCCCCTCAGTCTCCAGAGCAAACTTTTCAGGTTTCTTGACCAGAGATCATTCAGGCCCCTGGGGAGCACAAAAGAAAAAAATGTCAGCCTTAATCTCATTTGTGCTACCTGTCTGGACATTGAGAAACAAGTTGGGGAAGAGAAGTTCAGAAAAGACCTATTCTTCAGAATATCAGTCATACCCATAACTATCCCCCCACTTAGGCAGAGAGATAAGGATGTGCTTGAGCTTGCGTCTTTTTATCTTGCAGAATTTTCCAAAAGGCTGGGAAAGAGTGCCACATCTTTTACAGAGGATGTAAAAGATGTGTTCATGACATATTGGTGGCCGGGCAACGTAAGAGAGCTGCGCAATCTGATAGAACGGATACTGATACTGAAGGATAACTCTGACAACATGGTAAGGCTTGCAGATCTTCCTGCAGAAATGTTTGAGATCCAGCAGCAAACTATTGTGGGTCACACTGCAGGTCATTTGGAAGGCGAATCGCTTTCGCACACGATGGACAGGATAGAACGGGAAATGATAGTATCCGCACTTGCGAGATGTATGGGTAGCCGTACACAGACCGCAGCGGAACTTGGCATCTCAAGATTCTCACTGTTAAGAAGGATGCAAAGACACGGGCTTGAGTGATCATAGGCTGATCCAGCGACAAAAGCTCAAAATTAAGAGCAGGCTCGATCCAAAAGTCCTGCTGGGATCAAACCTGCTTTTTGTCCCGTTGGAAGAACTGGCGGAAAAGTGCAGTAATATCCTCGGAGACAATCCTTTTTTTCATTTTGTACCTCCCGGATGGCAGAACAGCGCAGTTGACATAGATGATCTGGATCCTGATTCGATGCCTGCGGCCAAAAGCATTGAGGAGCACCTTTCACTGCAGATAGCAACATGTCCGGATATCAGTGAGCTTGCGCCACCCTTCTCATCCGCCGGATTCTGGTGCTCTTTTCTAAACGAAAAAGGGTATTTGAATACTTCAACGGAAAGCATAGCTCAGAGTATCGGAGTGTGCACGAAGAAGGCGGAGAAATATATAAAAAAACTTCAGGAATATGTGGATCCGCCGGGCCTTTTTGCAGCAGATCTGCGGGAATGTCTGCTCATTCAGCTTGAAAGGGCAGGACTTAAATATAATCTCTCATGGTCAATACTGACTGAAGGCTATAAGCATCTGGAGGATGGACGCCTACCAGACCTTTCAAAAAAAATGGGATGTGACAAAAGATCCATAGAAGAAGCGTTGGCTTTGCTCCGAAAACTCGACCCTTCTCCTGGATCCGGATTTTTGACCGCATCTCCTGCATATCCTGAAATAGAATTTGTGATCAGAAACGGTAACCCGGCCCCGAAATTGGTGCGCGAGAACCTACCGTCGATCAAAAACAGCTTGGACGAGATGCCCCTGACTGTCAACGAACTTCTTGAAGAAAAATGGATATCTCCTCTCTGGTCCAAAACTAAATTTGCGCTTATCAGGCTGGGGATGAGATACAGGACCCTGCTAAGGATATCAATTCTGATATCAGAGATCCAGTCAGAATTCCTAAAGGGTGAAAAAGATGCCATATCCCCCCTGACTTACCGGTATGCCGCTGCAAAGCTTAGTCTCAGCCCCTCAACTGTATACCGCTCTATCGACAGTACCTGGTGCCGCGCTTTTGGCAGGACCATCAGGATGAGCACTTTCTTTTCAAGAGGACTGTCATCAAGGCCAGACCTCAGCGTGAAGGAACTTAGGTCAAGGATACTCGTGCTTAACCAAAAGGGTAAAAATGACCGTATGATTGGTGAAATTCTTTTACTGCCGACAAGAACCATTGCCTGGCACAGGGGGAAAATGGGTTTGTCACGGGCATCAAAGAGCAAAAAATACACAATATTATGAAATGTGTGCATTCTTAACTTATGTTCGAAAAACGCACACATGATTATGTTTTGGGTAAAACACAGACTATCTCTCCACAAAATATAACCTTTCTATCAAAGTTAAAATAGACCTCTTTCTTAAAAAAAATATTTAATACTGTAAATATTAATGTATGTATAGTTTTATCATCTTTAAATTTAATTTTTGTAAATTTGGCAACTTCATTGCATGTAATAAAGCAGGTGTAAAAGCTTTATAAATTTTGGAGGTGCTGAATTATGGCAGAAAAGAAAAATGAATCAGGATCAGCAGCAAGCGTTCTTATCGGTGCAGCATTTTTGATGGCAACTTCGGCTATCGGACCTGGGTTCCTGACACAGACAGCTGTTTTTACAGACAAGCTGAAAGCGGCCTTTGCTTTTGCAATTCTAGTTTCGATACTTATTGATATCGTAGTCCAGATGAATATCTGGCGGATACTCGGCGTTTCGGGCAAGCGAGCGCAGGACGTAGCCAATGAGGTCTTTCCGGGACTGGGCTATTTCCTGGCCTTCCTTGTTGCATTGGGAGGACTTGTCTTTAACATAGGCAATGTCGGAGGCGCTGCCATGGGACTCAACGTCATGCTCGGAGTGCCATTTGTACCGGGAGCGATAGTTAGTGCCGGGATCGCGATAGCCCTCTTCCTGAACAAGGAGATGGGCAAGGCGATGGACAATTTTACAAAAATACTTGGAGTAATAATGATCGCGATGGTCCTTTTTATGGTTTTCAAGACACAGCCCCCGATGGCGTTGGCACTTAAGGAGACGGTACTTCCTTCAACTATAGACTGGATGACTATCCTTACCCTGGTTGGCGGGACTGTCGGCGGATACATTACCTTTGCGGGCGCCCACCGCATAATCGATGCGGGGATAACGGGAATGGAAAACCTTCCTAAGATATCTTCCGGTTCTGTCAAGGCTATCTCTATCACCGGCATAATGAGATACCTTCTTTTTCTTGCAATACTGGGTGTAGTCGCTACAGGAGCGGTACTTGACCCTAAAAATCCTCCTGCATCAGCTTTCCTCATCGGAGCAGGACAGATCGGTTACCGCATATTCGGTGTGATACTCTGGTGTGCAGCCATCACTTCTGTTGTAGGTGCATCCTATACGTCAATATCCTTCCTCAGAACGCTTTTTGGAAAGATAGAGCAGTATTCGCGTTACTGGATAATCGGATTCATCTGTGTTTCGACGGCGATTTTCTCAACGATGGGAAATCCGGTAGCACTTCTGATAGTGGCAGGTTCACTGAACGGGCTGATCCTCCCTGTTTCTCTTGGAGTCATGCTGCTTGCCGCTTTCAATAAGAAGATAGTCGGAGCTGATTATCACCATCCGAAAGTCCTTGCGGTATTGGGATGGATCATGGTGGTATTTACGGCGTGGATGGGCTTCAAATCATTGACCGGAATAGCCAAACTTT
>Ga0334883_1006223_pt1 | contig 10022 bp, 5 predicted proteins | sample GraSluR1_MG_6_FD_207230 | JGI IMG/M metagenome (GOLD analysis project Ga0334883, IMG submission 207230) | Sludge microbial communities from methane-producing bioreactor in Wageningen University, Netherlands - Granular Sludge_09_05-R1 | ecosystem: Engineered > Bioreactor > Anaerobic > Unclassified... | reverse complement strand
ACTCTACCCCTTCAACCGAAGACAGTATCATGTCACCAACCATGTCTCTGCGTTTCGCCCCAATTCTACTCACCTTGTGCGCCATCGTTACGGCCGGCGTGCTTTTTCCCGCCACAGCCCTGGGCGATGAAGAAGGACGACTCATCGTCGTCCTTGATCTCAGCGGCACCGATGCCAAGAAGATCAACCAAGACTTCCTTGAAATCTTTCAGGGAACGCCGCATGTCGTCTTCGGTGCGGAAGACATGATCGACGCCGGCGTGCGCAACGGTGTCCGCGAAGAGGCCTTCTGGAACAACCCAGAGCTCATGGCCAAAGTCGCTACCGCCGAGGGCTACGACGCCGTCATCATGGCTGACGTGACCAAGCCACGCCGTAATTACGTCCTCTCTATCTTCGTCTTTGAAGCCCGCGAAGGAACCATCGTCGGTGAACATGAGGTCGACATCGGCAGACGAACGCGCATCGAGAGAGCCACGCGCGAATCGATCCTCGCCGCCCTGCAGCCACACATCCTCGCCACCGGGCAGAACCTTCCCCCGGTCATCGTCACCGTCAAAGTCTCGCTGACATCAACCCCCTCGGGCGCGACGGTCCTGCGCGATGGCGTCCCTATTGGCAATACCCCCCTCAAACTCGAGATCGAGTGGAGCGAAACGCCAGAACTGTGGGAACTCACCTTCGACGCCATCCCTGCCGGCACCGTTCGAGTCGACCTCACCCAGGACGCCGATTACCACCTCGACCTCAAGCTCGAAAGTGACCCTTTTACCGACAGCAGCCCCTCGGAAAAAGTCGCCCTCGGTCCAGGACGCCCGATCCTGCAAGTCGATCTCGGCACCAAGCTCACCACCCGCGCCGTCGATGTCACCGTGAAGGAAGGTAACGAACTCTCCTATTCATCGAGTATCTTTCCGGTCTTCGCCGCTAGCCTGACCTTCTTCCCCTTCGCCATCTTCTCCTCCAGTGACGCACTCGCTGGCATCGGACTCTTCGCCAATGGCGGCATCGGTTTCTTGGAAACCACACTGCCCCTCTATCCAAACGCCACCTCCATCGAGACCGATTGCAAAGCCAACGATGATGGCACCGTGGTCTGCAGCACGACCCAAACACAATTCCAGGTCGGTGCCACCTATGTGTGGCTGCTGCAATCCTTCGAAAATGGACAAGCCGACCCCGCGGGAATGGCCCTCCACTTCGATGTCGGCTACAACTGGCTCGTCTTCGACATCGATCCCAACCCCACTTACCAAGGTCATGGCTACCAAGGACTACTCGGCCACGTCGCCTTCTCCACCCCCCTCGGCCTGCCGGCCCTGCGCGGCAAAGCCGGCTTCGGCTTCCTGGTCAACTTCGGTTTCGGCGATGGCGACATGATCGCCGACTGGGGGAAAAACGCCGACGGGTGGGGCCTCAGCGCCGATGCCGAGCTCTCCTTTGAGATCTTTGCCGGCCTCTTTGTCAAAGCCGCTTACGAACTCTTCTACCTCTCCACTTCCTACGGGGGGCAAGGGTGCCAGAACCTGCCGGGTTGCGATCCCGTCTCGGGGAGCGTCGCCACCGATCTCTTCCATCAGATCAACCTCAGCCTCGGCTACAGGCTCCACTAAAGGGGCGAGCCTGCACAGGTCGGCTCGTCATGAACACTCGCCCTTCACCACCGCCCTCTCAAAAAAGACCTTTTCATAACGCCGCGCTCACCACCCTCTTGTGCCTGGGCACCATGCTAGGCTGTGCCCCCAAGCCCTACGACATCGTCGTGCAGCCAGGGCAACTCCTCAGGATACCTGTTCCTCCTGAGGGCCCTGTGCTTCTCGCCACCCCCCCGGTGCTACCACCCAACTGGCGCGGTGATGAAGCCTACAAAAGGCTGCACCAACTCTTCACCGCCCTCGATGAGCACGGCTGGAATGTCGTCGCGCCCTGGGAGTACACCCCCCACCGGCGCGCTCAAGGCAAAGAAATCCTGCAGGCCTCCGATGCCAACCGCGTACTCGCCGCCCTCGGCTTTCGTCCCTCACAAGTCTGGCTCCTCGACATTCGCATCACCGAGTCAACCTCAGCCCAAGAAACCGATAGCCATCGCCGTGATTCGCGCCAGCAGGCCTTCAGACACCGGCGCTACTTACAAATCGATCTCCGCATCGTTGATCCGAGACTCGACAAAGTCCTTCTCGCCGCGGCAGTTGAAGTCGTCCAGAACCCATTCGCAGCGCAAGACGCCGCCGTCGATCCCATGCCGAACCTCACCCAAGCCATGAGCGCTCTCGCCGAGGACCTCACCAAAGCCATTTCCAAGCAAGCACAAGTCGAATTCGTTCCCGGCCCCATCGCGCCCTACCTGGTGCGACACAACCCGCAGCGCCTCGAAGGGAGGCTCGCACTGCACCAGCCCTCCCTCGGCCAAGAACTGGCCAATGCCACCGAGACCGAGCAGCTTGCCCTGCTGCTCGCCCATTATCACTTCTTTTGGCCCGACGCCGATATCGACACGCTGGTCCTGTTGCGAAGCCTGCCCATAGGTCTCTTCGTCACCGCTGCCGCTCAACTCCCTTGTGATTGCCGCAACGACGACTTCCTCCTGCGCGACAACGGCGTCGCCCTCGACGGCGCTCACACCCTCAACCGCATGCTCCGTCTTGCAGAAAAAGGCCCACGTCGGCTGACACTCATCCGCGCCGGCGAAACCATCGATCTCCCGCTCTCACCGCCATCAACCTCGGCAGATTGAGCGCTCTGCCTTAGCCTTGGCCGCGCCCATGCGCTTCCCCCCCAAACTGCGTCAGCCGCCTCTGACGGCGCACTTACTAAGTGCGTTGTTAGCCCTCGCTTGCCAAAGCGACCCAGGGCCCACGGCTGCCGCCACATCACAGCCCCAAGAGGCACCGCGCGTTCAAGCAGGCCAATGGATCACCTTCCCTTGCACTGGCGAAGTGCTCCTCACCCCACTCGGCGGATGGTCCGGGAGCGGCGCCACGCAACGCGCCTTTCACGCAGGTGACTACCTCTGGCGCTGCCTCGACACCGCCATCCAAGGACGCGTCTCTGTCGCCCCTGGTCCCTGGAGCCACACCACATGGCAGCACCTACCCCAGGTGTTGCGCCTTGGTTCTACGGTCCATTTCTCGGCCCACCGTGCCGACCGCTGGGGCAACCTTGACCCCCAAGCCCTCCCCCTGCTCTTCACCCCCCACGACGCGGTGGCCATCAGCCATCAGGGAAGCCACCTCATCCGCCCCGGCCGCATCACGGTCCAGGCACGCCTCACCCACGATGGCCTCTCCCCGCCAGCATCCTTCACCGTCGACAGTGGCCCACCTCACATCACCATCACCGATCCCCCCCGCGGCGCGATTCTGCCTTGGTGGCCCAATCAACCCATCCTTGTCTCGGGCACCGTCACCGATGACGGCCCCACGCCACAGCTCCTCATCAATGGCATCGCCGTCCATGTCAACGCAGACAGCACCTGGCAACATCCGCTCTGGCCCTCCCACCACGGAATGGTTCATATCCATGTCCAGGCCGTCGACGCCGCTGGCTACCTCGCTCACGCCACGCGCACGGTCCTCTTTGGCCCCCTGCGCCAACCCCACCTCGGTCACCAGCAAGCCCTGCGCCTCCACCTCCCCCATCACCTCCTCGACAACGACACCCCTGCCATCGATGATGTGGCACGCGCCCTAGAAATCTTGGCAAATGTCATCACCATCCCAGACCAGAGAATCGACTTTGGCTGTGAAGGCAAAGTGCGCCTCACCCACATCTCCGCCCGCACGGAACGCATCGACATCAAGCCTGAGCAAGACAAAATAAGCCTCGCGCTCCACCTTGGCCACCTCTCTCTTCGCGTCTCTGCCGACGTCTGCGCCTGCCTCTTTGGCTGGCAAAGCGCCTGCATCTCGACCAGCGCCACCGTGCAGTGCCCACGGGCAGCTCTCTGGGTGGACATCGCCGCTTCCCCCAGCCCCACCCCCTCTCTGCGAGTCACCCGCACCCACATCGACATGGCGCCGCTGCAAATCAATTGGCGCTTCTGGGATGGCCGCATGGACTGGGCCATCGCCCTCTTCGAGTCACAGATTCGCGCCACCGTCATCCACGAAGTCGAGACCAGACTCGCGCGTCTCCTCAGCCAGCAACTCAACCTCATCCTCAGCCGCGCCCTCCCCAACTACCGGCTGCAAGTCCCGCCGCCTTTCGCAGAGGAGATCTTGCTCGACACCCATTTACACGCCATACACCTCGAGCCCCATGGGATGAGCCTCGATCTGCAAGCCAAGCTCCTGCACTCCCCCTCAGACCACTCCGAGCACCTTCATCACCTACAGCTCTCCTCCACCTCTGCTCCAGCGCTCCCCGCTGACGCCGTGGGCATCGCCATCGCCCTCGACGTGATCAACGACGCGATCTTTTCCCTCTTCGCCCGCGGCGCGCTCCATGACCTGTCCTTGCAACTGCAAGAACTTGGACTCGAAAGCCTACCGGCCCTGCGCAGCCCTATTGGCGTCCACGCTCACCTCCCCCCCTTCATCACGACTGGCCAGGCAAGCGCAGCCATCGCTCTCGTCATCCCCGACTTGGAGCTGCACCTCCGTACGGCCCTGGCCGACCTTGCCCTCTCCATGTCGGTCATGGTCCCAGTCCATCTCGGCTTCGAGCGCGCCTCCTATCGCTTGCGCCTCACGCTCCTCACCGACGATCTCCACCTCCAACTCTCACCCGCTTCCATCCTGGAGGCACAACATCTCGCCCCGACTCTCGCAGACCTCGAGAACATCGCCAAAATGAGCATCACTGCGCTCTTGCGTGACTTCAGCCTAGCGATTCCCTTACCCATCCTCGATCTAGGGCGCGTGCCTGGCCTCGACAACGCACTCCGCATGGTCCTGCACGACGTCCAATTCAGCGTCACCCCCGGGGCATACCTCACCGCAGTTGGCCAGGTTCGCGTGGCCCTGCCGTGAATGGCGCTGCGCATGCCAATAGGCCAACACCAACATGGGCAAGGCGATCAAGTCGCTGGGATCGGGCGTGATGCTGATCGCTTTTCCAGGCCACAGGCCGTTCATCCACGCATGCCATGCCCCGTACCAGCCTGAGAACCAAACAGAGAGCTGTAACAGAGAAAAAACCACGCCCGTGGCACCACAAAACAAAGCCATGAGCCAAGGCGATAACCTGCAACACTCACCCCGCCACGCGCGCAGAACAAAGTGTGAGAGCGCCCCAAGAAGAAGGGGGAAATAAAACAGTCCAGCGAAATCACTGAGCTTTCCGCTCAACCAACCCGGCACGAGGGCATGGCTCTTCAGCAGGTGATCGTTGACCACCAACGAAAACAGCGCCAAAATGCACCACGGGTGTTGATGGGCTGGCCATATCCACGATGTGAGTCTGCCTTCTCTGCGCATGCCTCTCCTACCCGGTACCAAGACCGCAGCCTAGCCCGCAACCCACGCTTGGCAAAGTTTACGGGCCTTTCTCCACTGCCACCCGCCAGAAGCACGCTCTTGACAACGACACACCCAGACTCTAACCTCCTGCAACCTTTTCCTTCGTCTGTTGCCGCGCCTCGTTGCCGCAACAGAACCTAGGGAACGCACTCGGGTTGCACAGCGAAGCACAGAGGTATCCGCATGTACTTGACTGAAGACCAAATTGCAGCCATCAAGGTTTCCTTGGACGAGCAACGGCAGGAAATCAGACAAAAAATGGAAGCGCGAAGAAACGAGGACTTCGAACCGGAGACGCGCGGGGATGAGGCCGATATTGCCAACTCCGAAGGTATCGTCGCCACCCTGGACCGGATGCACAGCCGCGACCTACGCCTCCTGAAGAAGCTCGACGAAGCCATGCAATGGATGAGCGACGACGAGTTTGGTTACTGCGAAAAGTGTGGAGAGGAGATCGGCTTCAAGCGCCTACTCGCGCGGCCCGCAACGAAAATGTGTATCGAATGCAAGCAGAGCCAAGAGCAGCGCGAAAGGGGCTATTTCCACCCGCGTCCGCGCAAAACCAAGGCACCCACGCGCTCCTGATCCAACCACACGGCGAGTGGCAACGTAAAAAAACGCGCCACCGCCACGTGGAAACACGCACCACGGCTGCCACATCTCGCAGACCGTCAAACCGCTAGCATGGCCTTGGCGGGGACCTTGTCAAAGCACAAGAGCAGATCGCGGAAGGCCTCGGAGTAGGCGACGCGATCAATGGCGCTTACCTCGATTTCGCTCTCCGCGCAGGTAAACCGCAACGAGAGTATCGTCAACTGCCGATCGTAGCCCAAAACATCCGTGTCCAAATGCACCGTCTGGTCCGGCGTCGGGTAGTGCCGATAGGAATGTGTCGCGTTGCCCACCTCCCATGGCCCCCCGCCGTCAGTCGACCAACCTCGCTCCTTGACCACCCGATACAAGTCGTTGGAATCGGCACGCAGACCTACCAAACGCAAGATCTTGCCCCCGTCCACTTCTTGCGCCAAGGCGTGATAAATCTCGCGCTCCGTCTGGGCAAAAGGCTGCACGATCTTCATGATCGCCAGACGTTCGCGCCAGGCAGCCTGATCCGCAGCCTCGAAGAACAGCGGGTGAAGAATGATCACCGTGTCCTCTTCGAGAATCTCGACCGGAGCACCCTGCGCATCGACAAAGGCCTCGCCTGAGGGAATGAAGGTCGCCACTTCTCGGGCCTCGACGACCTTGGCCCAAACCAGTCGCTTACCCAAATGGGACATCACGGGATGTTCTCGGAAAACTTCGAGAAAATCTTTCCCCTGCCAGGCACGGCGGTTGATCATCGACTGCTCTAATCGCCGCACTTGGTAGCTGATCGTCTCGACCAAGAGCTTCTTCGTCGCTTGAAACTCTTTATAAAGCAGAGGATCTGCGTCCTTCGCCGTTTTCGGAAATGAGCGAAGGTGGCGTCCCTTGGCGTCCAATACGGTCGTCGAAATCCGCCCATCAACCTCGAGACGCAGCGTCACCTGGTGCGAACCAAAATCAAAGAGACGGGAAGAGTCGCGCTCCAAATCACCCGTGTCCACCGCATAGTCCAGGAACACGTCGCGATCGAGACCATCCTCCTTGGCGATGCGATCAATGGTCCTGTTGATGAGCTTCACCACCTTGCGGTTGCGAATCCGACGACGCATCTGCAAAATGGCACTCAGCGCGCTCCGCGTCGAGATGGCATCCAACGTGTCGAGCGCAGCAATGGCATAGGAGGGCTTGCGCCGCACCATCTCCGTCGCCGCCTTGGCAATCTGCGCCACCGACTGCGGCGTTGGCACCAATCGCAGCGCCCAAAAAATGCCCGGATTCAGCGAATAGGCATCGCCGTTGTCCGCGCGGTACAAATCCCACAACAAACGACAGGCAGCCTCCTCACCCAAATGCTCCAGAAGTACCTGCGTGCGCTCCAACCATTCTTTGCTCGGACGCTCACCGCTCGAAGTGCGCAGCGCCAACAACAGGTCCAGAGCGAAATCGGGCCGCTCCTCATAGGCGCTCACGCACGCCACCACCTGTTGTACGCTGGTGTGAAAATCCAAACGGCGCAGCGCCTTCTCTAGCGCGACCACCCGCCGCTCGCTCACCAGGCTCGCCAAATAATCCAAGCCTCGGTCTTCCAAACGCAACAACGTTCGCACGTACTTGTAGGCCGACGTCGGCGAGGCCCAGCGCGAAGCATCGACACGCTCACCCGTAAACACATTGATGTCGCTGGGCAGAAGCTCGAAATGGAGACCGGAAGACTCCAAACGCTCGAGCTGCTCCTCAGAAAGCCGCATCTCATCCAAAAGGCTCTCGAGAATCGTCTCGATGATCTCCCGCGTCTCGCCAGCCTCATAGCCGCCACCACGCAAATACAGATCCGTCAGCCGATCCATCAACCAACAGCGCTGCCGCGTAATGGCGTAACGAAGCACCAACACCGTAAACTCGCGACTCCAGGTCGATTGCTGCGGTACTTCCACCACCTCGTCCCGCCAAGCCCGCGCCAAGTTCGCCAGGGCCGCAGGAGGCATCTCCGCCTGTAAAAGGGACGCAGCCACCACCGGCGACGCCACGCCGCGCTCAGTGGTCACCAGAACCACCCAATTCGCAGCTTCCTCTCGGTTGAGACACGACGCCTGCCAACCGGCAGCCACCCGATGGAAGGGCTGCTCACCCAACATCGCGCTGAATGCCTGATAAACCGGGATCAACTGCATCACCCAATCGGCCACCCGCTCCTCGCCATAACGCGAGGTGAAGGACTTCCAATGGGCTTGCCAGGCCGGCGAAGGACACACCACCTCGTGCTCTGGATCGGGCTCAAAGTGATAAAGGCTAGTCAAAAAGTCCAACAATGCCGCGCGATCCTCACCCACCGCGCTCGACACCGCGTCGACTTCGTAGATCTCCAACAACTCATGCGGCTCCAGGGTAAAACCGAGCCGACGCGCCACCGCTGTTACAGTGATCTGAGAAATCAAGGTCTGGTGCAAATGCGTCGTCACCTGGTCGAAGGGAAGATCCACCAGGGGCAGCAACTCCGCCAACGCTTGCGGAACCGTGTCACCATCCAGCTCCAACAGCGGCGCAATGAGCGCAGAAAAACGCTCGCTGCCCCCCAGACGAGACAAATGCTCCGACTGGGGCTCGACGTTACGCGCCAGAGCCCGCAAAGCCGAGATCGCTTCATCCCGCACCAAACCAAACTCGCCACACAAATAGCTAAAATTGTAAAAATAGTGATCGTCACGGGTCAGATAGAGATCACCGCGACTACACGCAGAATTGCCGCCCTCGATGAAACGCTCCTCGAGACAACGCGCCAACTCCACCGCCCTAAAGGCAATGTAGGCTCGCGCTGCCGCTTCGTAGTCGTCCTCGGGAGGGTGCGGTGCCAGCGGAATCGCCGCCGTAAGATTACGCCACTGCTGGAGAATCAAATCCTGCGTCGTCGCACTGAAATGCCGAAAAAGCGGCAGGACTTGGCTCGGGCTGACGTGGGAAGCCAATGACTCCGCCAGCACCACCCCGGGCTCATCGGCGGCTAAATCAAGGGGATCCTCCAGCTCGCAAGCCAAAGTCAAAAGGTCACCCCAGGGCGCACCAGGACCATCACCCTCTTGAAAGAATGCCACGCAGCTCTGTAAACCCTGCCTCAGCTTGTCCTCGAGCTGGGCAGCCTCACCATAGGGTGATTCGTTCTTTCGTAGGGCGTGACCGCCTCGCCTCATCCAATCGCGCTTGGTTGCTAGTGCTCTTTCCACAGGCTACCTCTGTGCAGCTCGAGCAGACATCAACAACGTCATTTCCAAAGCCACGTCAGACTTCATTCATCCAATTTGATAACCCTCCACGGCCATCTCCAACACCCATCGCTTACCCAACGGGTAGGCCAACCCATCGCGCGAGCCCGGCCTTTTGCCAAACAAGCTTCTACTTTGTATGGTTTGTATCCGGGGGTCTCTGCTTGAGACGTCAGCCACGCCTACGCTGAACAACGTCTTCAGTCGCCAGCCTGGAGCCAAGACGGCCTCTACTCCAAGCCCACACAACCGTGGTCCGCCGCTGAGCTTGTGACACGCACCCATTAAAGTGGCCCCACGTTGTTCAACGGCTGCTGAACCATATATGAGCTGAAGCGTCAGGTAAAGAGAAAACGCATTTCCGATTGTATTCAATATAATTACAAACACTTGAGCCTCAAATACACCCGAATCGTCGCCCAGCCACCTTGCGGCAACGACCTTTTCTCGGTAACGAACTTGCCCCCTCCTTTTCATCCCTTGCCCACCGTTCTCTACTGAACGCTCGCAAATATCCCTTTTTTCCCCCACCAGCCAACGCCGGTTATGCTCCACATCGTCGCAGAGGCGAGCCCAGGCGCCCCACTGACGACGAGGCGACCGCAATGAAGGTCCCCTCATCATGGATGAACGACGGCCAAACACGCGAACCTGAGAAGCAAACTCTCTTATACGCGACTTTTGCCAGCAAAGGTGCAAGGATGCGCAGCAACCCAAA
>Ga0334883_1006213_pt1 | contig 10036 bp, 6 predicted proteins | sample GraSluR1_MG_6_FD_207230 | JGI IMG/M metagenome (GOLD analysis project Ga0334883, IMG submission 207230) | Sludge microbial communities from methane-producing bioreactor in Wageningen University, Netherlands - Granular Sludge_09_05-R1 | ecosystem: Engineered > Bioreactor > Anaerobic > Unclassified... | reverse complement strand
ACGGAGAGTTCGTGCTTGGCTCTCTCTGCGGCTTCTTTGAGGCGTTGGAGGGCGGCGGGTTCGCTCCTGGGGTCGATGCCGCCATGGTTGGCGGCAAATTCCGTGGCGAGCTTGTCGATGATGAGGTTGTCGAAGTCTTCACCGCCGAGGTAGGTGTCGCCGTTGGTGGCGAGGACTTCGTAGAGGCCGTCGCCGAGTTGGAGGATGGAGATATCGAAGGTGCCACCGCCGAGGTCGTATACGGCGATGATTTCGCTTTTGGATTCGCCAAAGCCATAGGCGAGTGAGGCCGCGGTGGGCTCGTTGATGACGCGGAGTACATTGAGGCCGGCGATGCGGCCGGCGTCACGGGTGGCTTGGCGTTGGCTGTCGTTGAAATAGGCCGGGACGGTGATGACGGCGTCGGTGACGGCTTCGCCAAGATAGTCTTCGGCGATTTCCCGCATATGGGTGAGGATCATGGCGGAGATTTCGGCCGGTGCATAGTCGCGTTCGCCAGCGCGGACCCACGCGTCTCCGTTGGGTGCTTTGATGATGGGGAAGGAGGCGAGCTTGATGGCGTGTTGGGTTTCGTCGTCTTTGAAGCGTCTGCCGATGAGTCTCTTGACGGCGTAGATGGTTTTTTCGGGGTTGGTGACGCCTTGTCGTTTGGCGATCTGGCCAATGAAGCGTTCGCCGTCGGGGCTGAAGCCGATGACGGAAGGGGTGGTTCTCGAGCCTTCCATGTTGGGGATGACGACAGGGGCCCCGTTGTCGAGGACAGCGACGCAAGAGTTGGTGGTGCCGAGGTCGATTCCGATGACGCGAGACATAGATCAAGCTCCCATTGCAAGCCGATGGGGACGTTAGTCGAGGCGTGATGCCGAGGCGGTTGGGGTCACTCTGCCGGGTTTTCGTTCGAGCTCACTTCGCGGGCTTCACCGGAAGAGTCTACGGCGATCGCCGTGTCATCAGCAACGGTCTGCTCAGGGGTCAAGGGCTCACTTTGTCCCGATGGCAGCTTGGAAACCACGACGAGGGCCGGTCGGATGAGTCTGTCGTTGAGGAAGTAACCCCGTTGGTACTCTTCGAGGATGGTGTTAGCGGGGAGGTCGGGCTTTTCGATCTGGTGGATGGCTTCGTGGCGCTGTGGGTCGAAGGAGGCGCCGAGGCTGTCGAAGCCGTTGCATTGGTGTTTGCCGAGGGTGGCTACAAACTGGCGTTGGACCATTTGCACGCCTTGGAGGAGGCTCTGTCGGTCATCAGAGGTGGCGGCGTGGAGGATCGCCCGTTCGAGGTTGTCCTGGACGGGGAGGAAGTCGACGATGAGTTTTTCGTTGCCAAAGCGTTTGAGGTCTTCTTTGTCGCGCTCGGCCCGTCGTTTGAAGTTCTCGAACTCTGCGGCGACGCGCAAGAGGCGCTGCTGGGTGGCGCGGAGCTCTTCCTCAAGGGCCACGATGCGGGCTTGCATGGTGTCCATTTCGGCCTGTTGCGGATCTGGCATGTCGTCATCGATTTCGATGAACTCGACGCCATCGGCTTCAGCGTCGTCAACATGCTGGCTGGCCGTGTCCTCGCAAGGTTCAGAGGGGTCCTGCGGTGAAGTGGGCGCCTGGGGGGGGGCGGCGGGTTCCGTCGCGGCGCTGTCGTGGCTGGCTTGGGCCGCTTCGGGCGGTGTGCTGGGTTGAGGCTGCGCGGTGGTGGGTGTGGTTTCCTCGGATGGCGTTGTTTTCAGAAGGTCGTCGGGTCGTGTCGTTTCTTGTGGCAGAGGCCCTTCTTGATCGTCGACCAAGAGCGTTACCTCATGTTCGTCGTCCATATCAAAGTCATCGACTTCGATGGCTTCAGCGCACGCATCGGCATCGTCGAGGTCTCCGATATTTATGGGTGTGTTTTCATCCACTTCGTGAATTTCTTTGATGTCGAGCACTTCCACGTCATCCGAACCCATGTCATCTCCTCAAGCTAGACCGGCAATCCGTAGGCAACGAAGCGCCCGACGCCATGGTGGCGCGCGCCCCGATGGTTGCGGGAATAGCCTGCATGAGTCGGTGGCGGACGTCAATTGCGCAGTGTCCACGGGTGTGGATCCGGGTTGCATTCCCGCTGTTGACGCGCTTTCTGGGGGCTGCGGGTGAGGTGGCAAAGGGGGGGTGGTGGTTTGGTTGCGCCTGGTAGGGTTGGTGAACTAAAGTCGGGTGCGTGCTTGGTAGTGGCGTGCGGCGGCGTCGGTCTCGCGATGCCCCAGGCGCTGGGATTGCGCGGAGCATCCGTGGGATCTAGCGAGGAGAAACACATTGCGTAAGTTATTGGCATTGCTTTTTAGTTTGGGGCTGTTGGCGAGCACAGTGGCCTGTGAGAGCGAGCGCAGATCCCAGAGCGGTGGCAGCGCTCCGCCGGCGCAGGAGGCCGTGGCGGCGGCGGCTGGCAATGAAGGGGAAGGGGCAGGGGCTGAGGAAGGTGTGCCTGCGGCTGGCGAGACGCGGGTCGAGGTGCGGGGTGATCTGCCGCGTTTGGCGATGCCGAGTGAGCTGGAGCAGCGCGAGGGCAAGGCCGTCGAGAGTGAAGCGTTGGCGACCTTGGGCAGCTCAGGGGCGGGTCCAGGTAACAACTGGGCTTTCGACAGCAGTAGCAGCGGTGGTTTTTTCCTGGTCGCGGCGAGCAGCCGGGTGAACACGGCCGGCGGCGATGTGCTGAGGCGGGTAGACTTGCGCGGGGCGCCCCAGGAGTATGATTTCAACCCACACGTGGAGGGTGCTCAGGGGATGCATGTGTTGGTGCCGTCGGCGATGCGGGGGCAGTGGCACGATGCTGATTTTTCTGGCGATGGTCTCTTCGTGGGGCGGATTTGTGGTTTGGTACCGGGGCCAGCGAAGCGGGTCTTTGCATTGGCCGGTCGGGGGGCCTTTTTGTTGGATCCTTACACCCGAGAGGAGGCGGTGACGCCTGAAGCGGTGATCGTTTTCCCCTTTGGTACCAATATTTGTCGGGGGGTCTATTCGGAGTCGTGGCAGAAGCTTTTTGCCATCGATGTGGGTCGGACGGGGGCCAGCGGTGGTCAGCGTGGGGTCTACGTGGCGGATTTGCCGGCGGAGCGCGGCAAGAATGTGCTGTCGTCACTGTATTTGGTTGCGAAGGACTATGGTTTCAATTCGCACTCCAAGAACACTTTCCAGTCGGTGAACCTCTTTGGTGACGCGTTGTACTTGATTGAAGGCAACGCCCGTTTCAATGCGAACTGGGACACGGGCGTGCACAAGGTGCCGCTGAACGTGCTCGGCGAGCCATTGTTCAGCCAGGCCGTGTTGGTGCGTGCCGAGAACCCCATCGACAGGGCGCAGGGATGTCCGTTGAGCGCCGATAATTTGGCAGGCTCCTTGGTGGTGCCTGGCACGCCGCCGACGTTGTTGACGGGGGGCACACGGGCCGTCGTTGCATGGGATCTATCGCAGACCGTGCCGGTGCGGGTGGATATGGATCCTCGCCGGCCGGGGGTACAGGGGGTCGACATGGATCCCTTTGGCCAAGGGGCGGCGCGCATCATGTACGCGCCATCGGGTGAGGCCGTTTATGTGATGCCTCACTGTCGTTCGGGTGGTGTGAAGGTCGACCTTGGCGGTGGCTATGGGCCCCAACACGCGCTGCGTCTGGCTGAGTTGACGCTGGCGGGCGGGACGCCGGCCTTGGCCGGCGACGGTTTGGACGCCGGTTTCGTGACTTTTCTCCAGGAGCTGATTGCCAACGTCAAGCCGAGCTATTTGCCGACCTTCAGGATGACTTATAGGGACATGGCGGTTGGGGTACGGCATGTGGGACTGATTGGTTCGGGCGTGTCGGGTGCGAGCGGCTTGGGCCCGGGCTCGGACATGGTGATCATCGATTTTGCGAGACGCAGCCCACTGGCATTTGCCGAGCCCAGCGATCCGCGGCGGGCGCATGAGCTCACCTACGGGTTTCGCTTCGCGGCAGGTGACAGCGACTTTGGCGGGAAGGAGCAGTCATCTCACGCGATCATGTGGATTCCCTAGAGAGAGTTCGTCTGGCATCGATGCTTGAGATCCCAGCGGGGGGTGGACCTATATGGACGTGATGCAGTGGATGAGAGCGCTGGTGGTGTCGTTGTTGGTGGTGATTGGCTTTGGCCTCGCCGCCCACACGGTGTATTGGCTGTTTCGTTATTTACTGCTGGGAAAGCGTGAGCAACGCTGGGACGGTTGGCGCGAGCGGGTGTGTGCGTTCGTGCGCTACGCCCTGGGCCAGGGGCGTGTGATTGCCGAGCCGGCGGGGATACTGCATTTTTTCATTTTTTGGGGCTTCATCGTCTTGCAGATCGAGACGATCGAGTACCTCATCCGCGGGGTGGTGGATGGTTTTCACTGGGGGCAGTTGATCGGTGCTGGCGCCTACGACGGGCTGATGTTCTCGCAAGACGTGTTGGGGTTGTTGGTGTTGGTGGCCGTGTCGGTGGCATTGTTTCGCCGCTACGTGGTGCGTCCGCCGCATGTGGTTCGCACGCTGGACGCGGCGTTGATCCTGGTGTTGATCGCCGCGTTGATGGTGACGAAGTTTTTGGCGAATGGGGCAGAGATTGGCCAGGGGCATCAAGGTCATGACGCGGCGTGGACGCCCATCGCCTCGTGGGTGGCGGCGCTTCTAGGCGGTGGCGCTGGCGACGGCGACTCGTGGCGCTGGGCGGCCCTCTACCACGTCAATTATTTCCTTCACATTGGGATTGTGGTTTTCTTTGCGAACTGGATCCCCCGTGGCAAGCACTTGCACCTATTGGGTGCTTTACCCAACGTTTATTTTTCGAGTTTTGGCAAGAAGGTTGGGGCGTTGCCTCCCGTAGACATCGAGAGCGCGACAGAGGCGATGATGGATGAGGCGACGGGGGAGTCCTTTTACCTCGGCGCGCGTCACATTCATGACCTCAGTTGGAAGCAGTTGTTGGACACCTACGCTTGCACCGAGTGTGGGCGTTGTGAGCACTATTGTCCGGCCTACAACACGGGCAAGGCGCTCAATCCGATGATGGTGATCCACAATCTAAAGGACGCGTTGAAGGCGCGTGGCCGAGCGATCTTGCGCGAGGGTGTGGCGGCGGACACCTTTGCGCCGTTGGCGGACAGTGTGGTGTCGCGGGAAGAGCTTTGGGCTTGCACGACCTGTGGCGCCTGTGTGGCGACTTGTCCGGTCTTCATCGAGCACGTCAACACGATCGTCGACATGCGGCGCCACCTGGCTTTTCACGGCGAAGTGCCGCAGGAGTTGGCCAACACGTACAGGAACTTGGATCAGAGTGCGAATCCGTGGGGCTTGTCGGGTTCACGGCGCGGGGATTGGGCGCGGGATCTGGGTGTGCCAACGGTGAAGTCTCTGGGGCGTGCGCCTGAGGTGTTGTTTTTCGTGGGTTGCGCTGGGTCTTATGACGAGCGTCAGAAGAAGGTGGCGGCGAGCTTCGTGCGGATTCTGCAGGCCTTGGAGGTCGATTTTGCGGTGCTGGGCGCCGAAGAGAAGTGCTGTGGCGATACGGCACGGCGCACGGGCAACGAGTACCTCTACTGGACGCTGGCGCGTCAGAACATCGAGGTTTTCGAACGTTATCAGATCCGCAAGGTGGTGACGACCTGTCCCCACGGCTACAACGTTTTGCGCAATGAGTATCCGGCGTTGGGTTGTGAGCTCGAGGTGTGGCATGCGGCGGATTTTTTGGCGACCTACGTGCGATCTGGGCGTTTGGGGTTTAGGGCATCGGCGCTGGGTCGGGTTGCTTACCACGATTCGTGTTATTTGACGCGGTGGAACGCCATGGGGGCGGAGCCGCGCGAGATCTTGGCGGCGATTCCAGGGGTGGAGCCGCGCGAGTTTGCCGCCTGTGGCAATAAGGCGATGTGCTGTGGTGCCGGTGGCGGGCACATGTGGATGGAGGAGGACGCGGGCCAGCGGGTGAATGTGGCGCGGGCCGACCAGGCGCTGGAGACGGGGGTGGATGCGGTGGCGGTGGCGTGCCCGTTTTGCATGACCATGTTGGAGGACGGCTTGAAGCACCGCCAGGCGGAGGCGTCGTTGCGTTTGTTGGACCTGGTGGAGATCGTGGCGGAGCACATGGAGGTGCGCGGGGCGGAGTCCAGTCATGGCAGCGTGACGGAGTCCGCAGTGGCGCGAGATTGATGCGATGAGAGCGCTTCCCTTGGGCATTGATTTGGGGACGTCGAATTCGAGCGTTGCCATTTGGCGGGACGGCAAGGTCGACGTCGTACGCGATGAGAACGGGGAATCGTTGCAGGCGTCGGTGGTGTCTTTTTTGGCTGACGGCAGGGTGCTGGTTGGCAACGCCGCCCGGATGCGCGCTGGCGCCGCGCCGACGGAGACGGTGTTGAGCTCGAAGCGCCTGATGGGTCGTCCCATCTATTCTCCCGAGGCGGTGGAGAGCCAGCGGCGCATGGCCTGTGTTTTGGACGAGGGGCCGGGGCGCAGTTGTGTGTTCAGCGTCCATGGTCGGCACTATGCGCCGGAGGAGATCGGGGCGTTGATCCTGGGACGGATGGCCGATATTGCTGAGGAGCATCTTGGGGTGCGCAGCAGGCAGGCGGTGCTGACGGTGCCAGCGAATTTTCGGGAGGCGCAGCGTTCGGCGACCATGCGTGCGGGGCAGCGGGCCGGTTTGGAGGTGCTGCGGCTGTTGAACGAGCCGACGGCGGCGGCGTTGGCCTATGGTTTTGGTGAGAAGCCATCGCGGCGGATGATTGCGGTGTTCGATCTGGGTGGTGGTACTTTTGACATGACCCTTTTGGAGCAGCGAGGGGAGGTGTTTGAGGTACGGTCGACAGCGGGCGACACTTTCCTGGGCGGAGACGACATCGATGAGCGCTTGGCTGAGGCCATGGCAGGTGCCTTTTTGATACAGACGGGGGTCAACCCGCGTTCGGACAAGTCTTTGTGGCAGCGGCTGCGTGCCGTTGGGGAGGCGATCAAGTGCAGGCTGAGCCACGAGACGGAGGTGGTGGTTGAGGTATCGGAGCACCTGGCGGGTGTCTCGCGTCCGGTTGCGGTGACCTTCTCTTTTGACCGGAGCGCCTTCGAGAGTTGGTGTGAGCCGCTGCTGCGGCGGACGCTGGTGACGTGTGATGAGGCGCTGCGGTTGGCTCGGGTGAGCGCCGAGGAGATCGAGGAGGTGGTTCTGGTTGGGGGTTCGACGCGGATACCGCTGCTGCAGGAGATGGTGGCGCAGTATTTTTCGCGTCAACCCTTGATGCGCCTGGACCCGGGTTTGGTCGTGTCTTTGGGGGCAGCGATCTATGCCGGTTCGTTGACGGCGATCAGCTATGGCGATGGGATCGCCTCTTATGCGCCGCCCATCCGATACAGCGGCGGCACGGTGAGGACAGAAGCTTTTGATGGCGCGGTGTTGCCCTTAGATGCTTTGGATGGCTCAGAGGAAGTGGAGGCATTGACGACGTGGGAGCACCCCGAGGAGCCTGACACGTTGCACACGGGTGCCGTGCCAAGTCTGCGGGAGGGGGAGGTCGGGCTGCGGGTGGGGTCGTTGCCGTTGCTCATCGATGTGACCTCCCATGCGATTGGTATCGCGACGCTGGGTGGATTGTTCGACGCCATCATTCCGCGCAATGCCAAGGTGCCCACGGAGCACACCCGGAGTTTCACGACGACGCGGGATGGTCAGGACTCAGTGCTGTTGCAGGTCTATGAAGGTTCAGCGCGGCTGACGAAGGACAATCACAAGCTCGGCGAGTTGGCGCTGCGCGGATTGCGCAAGGCGCGTCGAGGTGCCACCAAGGTTTTGGTGACGTTGTCGTTGGATACCAATGCGATGCTGCATGTGGTTGCAGTGGATAGCGAAACGGGTCAGAGTGCGCAGTGTGACTTGGTAGTGGCAGGTCTGGCACCGACGTAGTTATGCAACGTATCAGTCTCGAGAGCGGCCCCAGGGTGCGGATTGCGGTGGCGTCTGCGGATGCCAATGTGGTGTCTCGTCTTGGCGAGTCCTTGTCGGTTCCGGGTTATGCGGTTTATGGGACCTGTTCCTTTGGGAAGGCGAGTGAGTTGCTGGGACGGCACCGTGTCGACGTGCTGATCGTGGATCAGGTTCTGCGAGGGGGCTTGGGGCTCGATCTGCTGGGCGAGGTAGCTGGTCGTGGGGCCCATGGGGTGTTGCGATTTCTGTTGGTACACCTTGGGGATGGGATTCCGCCGCGTTTTCAGCGGGTCTTGCTTTACCACGATGTGATCGCTTACCCGGCCCCGGCGCAAGCGTTGCTGGAGCAGATCGAGCGCTGGTTGAACAACCCGAACACGCTGCCTGACATGCGCACCCTGCAGGGGAGTCCTGGGCGGCGCAAGCGACAGGTTCCGCCGGACGATTATCAGCCGTCGGCGTCAGCGCTGGCGGCGCAGGCCTTGGCGCCGATGTCGGTGACGCGTCGCGCCCGGAGCGTGGAAGCCTTCATGGAAGAGATTCGGCAGCGGGTGCGTGACTTGGCGGCCCAGCACTATTGGGGCATCCTCGGTTTGCCGGCCCAGGCACCGCTGAGCGAAGTGAAGGCGGCCTTCGACGTGGCGAGTATGCGCTTTCACCCGGATCGCAACAGGGGTCTGAGCACACTTGAAGGGAAGCGGTTGTTGAACCAGCTCTATGCCGCCATGACCGAGGCTTACGACGTGTTGAGTTCACCTGAACGGAGTGCGCGCTATTTGCAGGTGTTGCGGGAGGGCTCACTGCGTTTGGTCGAGGGGCACCGGGCGGATTGGCACGGGCTCGAGTCGTTGTCGGCGCACCCGGGGGCGCGGCGATTTTTGAAGCTGGCGCAGACGGTGCTGGATGCGGGCGACTTGGCGGCCTGTGTGCAGAACCTGCGTTTTGCGTTGAGCATGGAGCCGGAGAATGTCGCGTTAGCGGAGAAGGCGGCGGCCTTGGAAGCCGAGGCGGCGCTGGCGGCTGACGAGGAAGGGACTCGGAGTAAGGAAAGAGGCGAGCATGAGTGACGAGCAAGGGAAGGCGGCGGCGCCAGCGCAGGGTGAGAAGAAGGGCAGCGATTTGTTACCCCGGGTGGTGACGTCGGTGGTGGCGTTGCCGGGGCTGATCGCGCTGGTGATGTGGGGACCGCCATGGTTATGGGCGTCGTTTTTGGCGGTGGCGACGGCGGTGGCGTTAGATGAGATCAACCGGATGCTGTTGAAGGAGGAGCCGCGCTGGGTACAGTTGGCGGCTACAGGCCTGGGCTTGGTGTTTTTTTTCGTGGTCTATGGCTGGGTGGGGCCGGGGGCAGGTTTGCGCGCCTACGTGGCGGTGCCGGGTGAGGTGGCGCTGATGCTGCTGTTGGCGGTGCTGTTGTGGGCGGGATTTTTATTGCACCTCATGCGGGATCGCGCGATGGAGCGCGCGGCAGGGGCGGTGAGTGGGACCTTTGCGGGGGTGTTGTATGTGGGCTACACCTTCGTGTGCTTGGCCCTGCTGAAGCGTGATTTTGGTGCCGAGGGTGCGGGGTGGGTGTTGATTTTGTTGGCCATGACGTGGATGAGTGATACGGGGGCGTACTTCGTGGGGCGCGCCGTGGGGAGACGCCGCTTGGCGCCAAAGGTGAGCCCCAAGAAGTCCGTGGAAGGCGCGGTAGGCGGGCTGGTGGCTTCGGTGCTAGCGGCGTTGGCGATAGGGGCGTTGATGCTGCCGGCGTTGAGTTTGGCGGAGACGGTGTTGCTGGCGGTGGTGGCGAACTTTTTGGGGCAGGTGGGTGATCTTTGCGAGTCTCTGCTCAAGCGTTCCGTTGGGGTCAAGGATTCGGGTCGGATCATTCATGGGCACGGTGGGATCCTGGATCGCATGGACGCGGTGTTGTTCACGGTGCCTTGGGTCTATGCCTTCGCCTTGTATAAGGCGGGCCATTTCTTATCTTGACGGTGGGGCTGTTGCGGGGCGGGCGGATGTCTTTTCATCTTGCCCGGGGCGACGAAGTTGATTATTGCCCGTGCAGGTTCGCATGAGCCGAGGGCTCAGGTGTAGGTCTAGATGTCACTCATTTATATTGTCTTGCTCATCGGT
>Ga0334883_1006202_pt1 | contig 10055 bp, 6 predicted proteins | sample GraSluR1_MG_6_FD_207230 | JGI IMG/M metagenome (GOLD analysis project Ga0334883, IMG submission 207230) | Sludge microbial communities from methane-producing bioreactor in Wageningen University, Netherlands - Granular Sludge_09_05-R1 | ecosystem: Engineered > Bioreactor > Anaerobic > Unclassified... | reverse complement strand
GCAGCTTTTTCGCCCCCGACGGGTCCATGCCGAGAACGCCGTTGTTCGTCTTGAACCCCGTAGCCAGCGCCGTCCCGGCGGCGGCGGAGTCCGTCACGGCGGCGTTCGCCGACCGCGTGGAGATCTTTCCCCGCACGACCAGCCCGCGCAGCGCGAGCGCCCCGTTTCCGGATGCAAGGCTGTACAGCTCCGCGGCCTTGATCTGCGCCTCCCCCATGCCGTCGCCGATGAAGAGAAAGACGTACTTCGCCCGCTCGTTCGCGCCTCCGAAGGCCGCGGCGGCGAAGAGGAGCAACACGAGCAGAGTCAGTCCGACAGTGCGCAACAAACGGTTCATTTCATGTTCCTCGAATGACGACTAAGAATGCTCATAAATCCTCCTCGGAAAAACCGCACTCCTCGATCAGCTCCTCGAAACGCACCGTCTTCTGCGCGCTCTTCAACCACAGACTATACGCTTCGAGATCGCGGGCGTCTTCAATCTTTTCAAGAAAGGATTCGCGAGTGAACGGGGAAATGCTCCTATTTTTCTCACTTCGCGTGTTCATCTAGCATCAGGCGCTCCTCGGGAATCGACCGCACAGACGGCTTCTTTTCAAAAGGCCCCCAATTCCGTCTCCCCCTCTGTTTTTTAAAGCAACGAAAAGATCTGCACTGTCAACGCCGAACAGAATCATTCGACAGTTTTAAGCAAATCCAAACGACAAGCTAATAGTTTTTATAGAAGGCCTCCGCAGTAAACTTCACAAACTCTTCTGTCTTCTGCCAACTCCGGCTAATCACTTGCCAAGGTTCCAAACGAGCGATCTCCGTCTGCAGCTCCTTAGCGGTCTTGTTGCTACAGCCTAAAATCTTTTGCACGGAAGAGGAGGCCACCCCCTCGCACTGGAAGATATAGGCGAACTCCAACAACTCTTGAAAATTGAAAAACTCCTGCTGGTAATCATTTGGTGATTGGCTAGCGAAAAATACAACCACGCCTTTTGAACGCCCTTCACGGATAATGCGCTGTAAAAAGATGTTGTTCTGGCTAAGATAGTTGTGGGCCTCGTCGATCACCAGAATAGTCCGTATAGCCCTTCTTCCTTCCGTAACAGGACTGTCCGGCATGTATGCCATCTCCTTATACATGCGCTCAATGACTAAATAGGCCACAAGCTCCTTCAACACCGGCATTGCATGAACATCGATCAGAAGCGTACGGTTGGATATTCTTTCAATAGGGGGCGTTTCGTTGCCATGTTTCCAGAACAGATCAAACTCCGAAAGATCCCGCAACACTTCGATCAAACTGTCGTCTTTCTTTCCATCCTCTTCATAGGAAGCCAAAGCGATTTCGAGAATATCCTGAAAATCGGGATACGGAGCCTGCATACCAGCGCGCTTGGCGTATCCCGCCCGAATCGCTTCAGTCAAAGCTCCTTTCTGAACAACCCCTAATTTGCTATTGATGGATGCAAAACTCTCAGCTTTTTCACGCGCCGATACATTGATAGTTTGCTCATCATAGGAAGGCAGCACAAACGGATTTATCGGCAAGCTCTGCGCGGTTTGTAAAAGCCTGTACGGCTGAACCTTGGCGATCTCCAAAAATCTTTCATTGTTCACTACATCGCCTTTATAATCAAAATAAACAAAATTCGTCTGATAGCTGGACTGTATTCGTATATCGGCCAGCAGCTTCAGCAAAAACTGTGTCTTTCCAACTCCGGGCTTGCCCATGATTGCGAGGTGAGAATTTGCGTGCCGTGCAGTGTTGTTCAGCTCCATAATCAACTCTTCCCGCTGGAGCAGTGTTCGCCCTATGAAAACATCCAATCCCTGATCAGTTCCCTCTCTGCGTCCCGACAACTTGACTTCCTCCGTCAGACGGGCAATTAAAGCATCGCCGCTACGCCCTGAAGACTGGAAGAGTTCGTTCAACAATCCTGCGCCAAAGTCAACATGGTTTTTTATCAGAGAACGGTTGGAGAACAGTTCCTCCTCGCCGATGGTAGGTTTCTTATAGACATAGGAAAGCAGCGTGCGAACAAAAACCTCATCCTCGGCAAAAAAAGTCGGTCGTTTCATCTCGCTCCCGCTGAAATTCAAACTTATCGGCACTTCCGTTCCCGCCTTTGCCAGAGAAAGTGCAAAAGCAATTCGCGCCAGTGCGGCTTTTTCCAGTTTCGTTTCAAAGCGCAGGGCGCTCAAGATTTCATCCGCTTCGCTTGAAGTGTACAGACGATCGGCCATAGTCTCAGTTCTCCCAGAAATATCCGGATTCGAAAACAGTCAACTCCTGTCTTTGGTCGAAGACAAGACACCCGGCGCCGCTCAAGTGTGGTTTCAAACTTCGGTAATAGTTTGTATCTATTTCAGTATCTGTTGAAAGAATCACTACTTGCTCTCCCGCATTGGGAAAGTAGTTGTTTACGATGTTGTCGCGGTGGGTACTGTCAAGCCTGGAAAGGGGTGTATCGATGATAATTGGAAGTTTAAGCTGGCTGGTCTGGGCCAAACCCCAGAGCAAAGAGATCGCAAAAACCTCCTTTTCTCCGGCCGACAATCCCGATTTTTTTATCTCGTGACCGTTCCGGTCCCTTATACAAACTTCGTAGGTTTTTTCGTCTATCGTCATATCCTTGATCAGACCGCTACGGCTGGAGAGCAAGCGATACATCTCGAAGGTCTTTTCCTGCAACAGATGTACTTTGTTCTTTCGTAAACGGACGATAAACTGATTCAGCACGCTCGATATAACATCGCACTCCTCGATGAATTCAGCTTTTTCCTTGGAGACATTGTGTTTCTCATAGAGCTTTTCAATCTCTATCTCAATCATGCTGATCCGTTTTTCCAAGGAAAGGATGTCTTCTTCCAGCAAACGAACCTGCTCGGTTTTCCGTCCTATCTGAGTCGAACAGCCCTCCATTTCCGACTGAAGTTGTTCGAATAACTCCCGTTCCGATTCGATCATACTGCTTAAACTGTTCAGCCCCGTTAATGAACGGACCTGCCCCTCCAGTTCACGCTTCTCTTCCAACAAAGGCTGGAGCATGAAGAGTTCGCTTCGTTCCAGAGTTTCCATCTGGTTGAGAATCCGCGCTGCATCCCGCTCAGAAAGATCCAAAATTTTAGGGACATCTTCTCGTCCAGCTCCCTCTTTGAGTAAACGGACAATACGTCGTTCCAATTCAGCCATCTTTTCAGCCGAAAGTCTTTCTCGATAGATGGGCTCCGGTTCCTCGACCACACGAACCAGACGTTTGGCCAGCTCAGCGGCATTTTCCTTGATAGCGGCTCCAGTAGAAGAGTCTCGTTCTTTTTCGATCTGAAGGCGGATACCCTCGAAATGTTCTCCAACGAGCGCAAAGGGAAGAGCTTTTCCGCAAAGGTGTGCAATCTCGTTTTCCACCTGTGCCAAGCGGTTCGAAGCCTGAAGGCGGCGCTTCTCTTGTTCGCGTATCGTCTCGCGACTCTCGGGTTCGGTATGAAAAGCCGTCTCGAAACGCCTCTTCGCCTCCGCTAATTGTTCGCGAAAACATTCCAAATCACTTTGTAGTTCTACACGTTCCTGCTGTTTGCGCCCCAATCTCCCCTTCTCTTTTTTCAACTCACTCTGCTTGAACTCCAGATCTTCATCAGAGATCTCCACAAACCCCTTGCGTTCCTCTTGTTTGATATACGCCAAGTCAGCTGCAAGACGGTTGATATTCTGAATGCCCAACGCGGCTTCCAAGGAGGATTTCAAACGAATCTCCGAGTGATCGTCGGCGGCTATCTGTTGAATCTTCTCTCCGTCGAAAAAGAAAAACTGTGTAATTCCGGGAGGAATTGCAGCGCGGATAAAGTCCTGCCAAATTTCCTGATTCTGCACCGAAACCCTTCGTCCGTCACGAACCACAACCAAGCGTTCGGAAAGATCGCGAGGCTTGGGTTCAGCCACAGCTCCTGCGCTCCATGTGCGTTTGACTATAAGCTCCGTACCGTCGTCCATCTCCATAGACAGTTCGAACATAACGGCGACGTTGCCTTTGGCTTTTTCCATCCGGTTTATATTTCGAAAAATATCTTCAACTTTTGCCCCGTAGAGACAGTAGTTTATTGCCTCGATGATGGAGGTTTTCCCCGCGCCATTCATACCACCGATCAGGAAAATACTGCGTCCGTCTCCACCGACGGGAAACAGTATCTCGGTGACAAACTGAAACGACTTGTAATTCTCCAAGGTGAGTTTGAGGAATTTCATGACGCCTCCTCCGAGCTGCACTTCAGGATCTCGCGCAATGCATCGTAAATTCCGGTCCGGCGTTCTTTGAATTCATATTCTCGTACCGTTTCCAGCATTTTGAGTACTTTTTCCGCGCTTGCACCGTGCTGCCGGCACAAATCCTCAAGAAGCTGTCTGTCTTCGGACGTAAGGTTCACGGCGTTCCCCCCTCCTAGCCCACCGGTTTACCCGATGGCAACTGTCCAATCAACGAATCGAAGTCATTACCGATCCTATCCTCTTCGGTCTGTCGCCTACGACTATACTTTTCATACTCGCCTTCCGCCATTTGGCGAGCCATCTCGTGGGATATTTTGCCCGCATGGGTTAGAATCTCACGGTCGTTAATGTTCAAAAAGGCGTCGAGTTTGGCGATCCAGTCGATCATGTGCATGGGAATTCTCCGCATCGCCTGCCCCTCGGCGAATATAAGATACTGTTCCACAAGGTTGTTCAGCGCTGCCAGCTCATCCTCGTTCAGATAGTTCTTGGCTATGGTTACATCCTGTTTGCGCACCTTTGTCCCGCGCCAATTCGTCAACCCCATATACGGCTTTTCGCTGTCGGCGCGCGAATGGATGATTTCGGCCGCCGTACGGCCTGTAATGGCCCAGTGCATCTTGTTCTGAACCGTCTTGAAGAAGTTGATGCTGGTATCCGTCGTCGGATCGTAATCGATGCTAGTCGCGTAGATATCAGTGATCTTCTGGTAGAAACGCCGCTCCGAAGTACGGATATCTTGTATGCGACGAGTCAGCTCCTCGAAGTAATCGAAGGGTTGATCCGGATATTTCAGCCGTTCGTCGTCGAGCGCAAAACCTTTGATGATATACTCCTTCAAACGGTGCGTGGCCCAGATACGAAAACGCGTGGCGACATGACTCTTTATCCGGTAGCCGACGGAGATGATCACGTCGAGATTGTAAAAATCCAGACTCCTTTGAATCTGGCGGTTCCCTTCCCGACGAACCGACAAGATTTTCTTGTAGGTTGCTCCCTGCTCCAATTCTCCTTCCTCGTAGATATTGAGGATATGTTGACTGATGTTCTGCTGGGTGGTCTGAAACAGTTCGACCATGTGCTGCTGTGTCAACCAAACCGTCTCGTCCTGCAAGCGAACTTCCAATTTCACGCGACCGTCCTCGGTCTCGTAGACTAGAAATTCACCCTTGCCTTCCGGAGCAAGCTCCATCTCATTCTTCCGGCTCATTCCCGCACAGCCTCTTCGATAAGCTGTTCGACGCGGGATTTAGCCTGGTCAAGAAGCTGTTTTGATTTCTCTCCTATGTAGTAGCTTTCAATAACCAGTTTGTGAATCCGCCTCCTAAGCGATTGCGGAACGACCGGTATTAAGAAACATTTTATATCTTTCGGATAAATATAAGACTGTGAAGTACCACTCTGAAAACACTTAGATTGAAGGAGCCCATACTTGGAATTTAGCAAAATATGCAAATACGCTGCCTCTTCAGGATCATAACAGCGCAACATAGTAATAAAACTGGCATGCACAGCTTTTTCATTAGCAAGCCAAATATTTGTTTTTCCTAAATATGCTCCAACGGAATAGTAGAGAAGATCAGAGACTCTTATAGTTGCATTCGGATTAGTTTTTACCCAAGAATCATGTGTAAATAAATCTTTACCATAATATTCTGGAGAAATGTTACCAAGATGTTTTTGAGTAATTATTGGCAAACCTTCATCCGAGTAGGGAGGATTAGCAAATTTAAGTATTGTTACAAAATCAGTTATTGGGCGCAATGGATAATATTTGGCAATTTCTTGCTGAAAATAACGAAGCTCAGGATTGAAAAATTCCGCATCGGTGCGGCGAGATTGCTCCAGTTCACTAAACCGGGCAGCGTACCCCACAGGTTTGTCAAAATGGAACTTGTCCAGCCCTAACTCGGATTCGAGGAGCTGTTTGGCTTGAGCATAAGAAGCAATAGATGCTTGCCTTTTAACAAATGCCTGCTTGTAGATATTTATAACTGAACGAACATCTTCCTCCGGTAAAAGAGGTATTATTATTTTTTTCAACCGCTCAAGAGTGATCATTTGTTGAACACCACCTGATCCCTCACGTGCAAGTTGATATTTCCCGTAAAAAGACCTTAAAAAGGCGGCAATAAAATAGCCAAAACTGGAAGATGAAAATGGTTTTATTATTGCCACATCCCTATTCATATTCGCAGGAAGCAATTGATCTTCTGCAACTCCAATCTCCCCCAAGGTTCCTTTAATCGAAATCAAAACATCACCAGTATTTACTCGGGCCCTTGCGTTTCGTTGATCAACTTCAGACCCAACATAACGTATATAATCAAAATCTACATACCCCTGCTTAATATTTTCTGCGGTTAAATATTTCACACCATTACAAACAAACTTTACAGATCCATGTTCACCATCTGTTATTTTCGCTAAAAATCCAAGTGGCACACACTTCAACTTAGAAAGCCTACGATCTTGCTCTAAATAATTCTTTTTATAAAATTCGGAATCCAATCTAAAGCTTGATCTGATATCTGATAACAGAATAGATGTCCAAACAGCCATCACTCAGCCCTCCAGAAATCAAACCCTTGCTGTTGAGCAAAGCGTACGAAAGCTTCGGTGATGCAAATTCGCTCGTCGGAAATGCTGGCGGCATCTGCCAGCTCAGCGGCAGAAATATCGTAATTCACCAGATCCTGGTCTATTTTGGGCTGTCCGCCGGCGTCTTCCGTCAGATGACCGTCCGTGTCGGTTAAGTACTCGTACTCACCGGAGTTATTCTTGCCCCCTCGTTCGCTTACTGCCATAAAGATGGGGTAATCGAGTCGTTTAGACACCTCCGCAGTAATCCAGCGCTCTTTGAGTATGCCTATCAAATCGCTGTCCGCCAAAAGCAGTTCCAGCTTTCCTCTGTTGCTGAGGAGTTTCAATGCATACTCGGCTGAAGGAATCTCTTGTTCTAGGCGTTTTATATCGGCTTTGTAGCGCTTCATTTTCTCTTTCTGCGCCGATTTGAGCGCTTGCAGTAGTGCTTTGTGCCGCTCCTTGACTGGTTTCAAGCGAATGGCTAATTCGCGTTTGGGTCCGTCGAACAGGGTGGAGATAGCTTCGATTTCTCGCTGCTGTTGCAGCGTCAGGGCCTCCACATCGCAGTCGAGATCCGCCAGTTTCTGCTTTGTTCGAAGCAGCTCGGCTTTAAGATTGAGCACACGCTCTTCGGCCTGAATACTTAGCTCTTCGTCTATGATCGGTTTGGCGGTTTCTTCATCGGATGATTCTTCCTCGCCGTTGCTTTCTGCAGCTTCTTCTTCCGGCGCGCTGAATGTTTCGAACAGCAGGTCCGCAACAGCTTCAGGGATGCGCTCTTCGGGGATTTCTCCTTCATGTTCGGCCAGCAGAGAGCGTACCTCCGTTTCGTAGGCGGGGGAATCCCCGGCTACGCGTTGATGAATAGCGGCAATTTCTTCCAGTTGTTTTTCGGTGTATTTCTGCAGGAACAGCACGGACGTTTTCGTACCGGTATGAGGTTTGAATGTATTCGGGTGCAAGCCCACCACTGCAAGCAGACGGGCTTTTTTTAGAATCCACTCGCGTATGAAGGCCAGAGAAGAGTTGTTGAATTTTCCCTGCGGTAAAACGATGGCGGCGCGTCCGCCGGGACGCAGCATTCTCAGGATACGTTCGATGAAAAGCACATCCCGTTCTTCTTTGGGAGCCTTGTCCTCACCGGCGCGTTTCAAAGCAGGCCTGGCCAGTTCGTAATGCCCCAGCATTCCGCGCTCTTTCATCTCTCCTGCAAAAGGTGGATTTGCAAGAATAACATCGAATTTTAGGTCGCCGAAATATTCCCATGCCTTGTCGTCGTCTCTCAGCATTTCTCCTTCGGGGATTCTTTTCGCTGTCAGCCTGGCTTGGCGCAAACCGTGCATTAAATCTTGGCCGGAGGCGTTCTCGTACCACGTTTTGGGATCAAGGCTGCTGACGTCTGGACCAAAAATATTGGTATGCCCATCTCCGGCGATAAGCATCAGAGCGCGGGCTGTTTTTGCGGCGCGTGCCTCGAAGTCGATACCCCACAGATACTTGGAGGCATATTTATGCTTGCGCAGTTCGCGCTTCTCATTGTCGTCGGCAGGATAACACCACTCCATGGCATGTAATAGAAAACCACCGGATCCGCAGGCCGGATCCATGACGTATTCCGTTTTTTTCGGGTTGAGCATGCGAACGCACATCTCCACCACATGCCGCGGCGTAAAAAACTGCCCCTTTTTTTTCTTGGCCTCGGTGGGCAATAAATATTCGAAAGCGTCGTCCATTATCCGGAGGTTTGAACCCATGAGGCGCACGCCTTCGATAGGACCGACGCAAACCTGCAGATGGCGCTTGGCCAATTCGATATCCTCGTTCTCTTTGAAGATACCCGGCCACTCTTCGCATGCTTTTTTAAAGAGACTGTTGATGCGATCATAGGTTATTTCCGGATCCAAGGCCTTTCCGAATTCGACGGTTTTGTCCCTGCGGTTTTCCAGAGCCTCTTTTTCATCCCATATTTTGGCAAAAATCAATTTGAATATCTCGTTGAACTCGTCCTTACCGCTATTTGCCAGAACCAGCTCTTCCAAGTCTTGTATAATTTTTTTAAAATTAAAGTCTTTTTTTAATTGAAGGAGGGTTTTTTTTGCTTCTAATACATCCTTGGGAACCTGTCCGCGTCTTGGTATATCGAACAGGGTGTCTTCGAAGTCTCTCGGATAAGGCCTATAGAGAATAATGCTGTCGCTGCCGTTGGACCAGACCGCCACCGGCGCGCCCTTCGCGTTCATGTAGCTTTTAAGCTGCTCAATGCCATCTTTGCGTTTGGGCTTTTTGCACTCGATGATGATTTTCGGAGTTTCCTTGGTGTTATCAGTGTAGACTATAATATCCGCAGCTTTAGTTCCGACTTCGGTACCAAATTGAACGCTTGCCTCCAGTTCAATTTCATCCTCTTTATAGCCATACTGATTGATCAGCTTGTACACCCAGAGCTGGCGAATGATCTCTTCAGGACTGGACTTGCCGTCTTCGACAAACACCTGAATTTCATCATTGCCGGAGGAAAAGGGGATAATACTTTTCAGGTAATATTTGGTTCTTCCAGCATCGCGTCCTGTTGCCGAAGTTTTAGAGTAAATATATATAATATCGTGAAGAGGCTTACCAAGATTCACGAATTCGGTGAGTTCATACTGAGTGGCAGGATCTTTGAAAATACGGTCGATAATGTGCTTCGTGTCCATCATCTCACCCTTTTCAGCTTAACTTTATTGCTACATTGACATTGGCTTCGCTTTATATGGTTTCTCTCGCTCTTTTCCTAATCAATATATAGTAAACATATGGTAGACAATATAACACACCGAGAAGAAGTGTCAAATGATATTTTTGTATTTTTTCAACACAGAAAAAAAGGGGAATATACCCCCGCCCAGGAAAGAAGGCTTCTCGAAACGGCCATTAACACTGTCGCAGATGCAGCAACACAATTCGGAACAACCTACTCTAACAAAACAAGTGGTTGTAGCATGTTTCGTGACAAAACGTTCAGCCCACTGTTACAACCACTATTTTTACGCTGATCTCTCCCCCGGCACGACCTCCGCGACACCACCTTCGCGAGAGAGCATCCTTCGGCGGTCTAACCAGACGACCGCCAGCGCGCAGAGCGCGAAGAGGTACATGTCGTGCGGCTGGGCGTCGGGCCATATCGGGTTGTTGAGCTGGAAGTGGAAGAGCGCCGCGAGCAGAATGCTCCCACCGG
>Ga0334883_1006201_pt1 | contig 10055 bp, 7 predicted proteins | sample GraSluR1_MG_6_FD_207230 | JGI IMG/M metagenome (GOLD analysis project Ga0334883, IMG submission 207230) | Sludge microbial communities from methane-producing bioreactor in Wageningen University, Netherlands - Granular Sludge_09_05-R1 | ecosystem: Engineered > Bioreactor > Anaerobic > Unclassified... | reverse complement strand
GCCGGGAGATCAGGAAGGCGAACCTGGACATCGAGATCGTCCTGGACATGTTCAACACCATCGAGAACTACGACATGGCGATCCTGGTCAGCGGGGACGGCGACTTCGAGCGGCCCCTCCGGCTCCTCCGGGCGAGGGGGAAGAGGTTCATGGTCATGTCCACGAAGCGGTTCATCGCCCGGGAGCTCCGGGAGGTGTCAGGGATGCACTTCGTCGACTTCGAGGACATAAGAGGCGAGGTCCAGAAGGAGACCTGACCTCTTTTTTTTCTCTATTTTTGTCTTTTCGCAAATTCGTCTCTGACCAGTGGGTAGTAACTCAGAGGTCACTGGACAAGTCCATTTCTCAGATCCCTCGCGAGGTCAAACATCGTTCGTAATACTTTTTTAGAAATATTAGGGTCTGTGCGTGACTTCCGAATATGACTATTATCGGAAGTCTGATATAGAATGATTCGCTACATAACGATCATGGGAGTCTCGAAATTGATCAGTGTAGACGAATTCAGGAAGTTGCTCGATAAAGTGGAGCCCGGGCGGGATCGGATCGCTATCATTCTCCTCTTCGCCACAGGATGCCGTGTCGAAGAGCTGGTCAGCACCAAACTAGAAGATGTTGATACAGTTAAAGGCGAGATCCACATTCATGCTGGCCGGACAAAGACCCGACAGTACCGGGACGTCGTTATACCCGAGTCCATGATCCCCGACGCGGAGAGATGGATCAAGAGCCTGCCCGAAGGTTCTATCTGGCTGTTCCCAGGTCGAGATCCTTCGAAGCACATCTCGCAACGCTGGATTCGGATGGTGATTGACAAGGCGGCGAGAAAAGCTGGAATCCAGAGACCTTATGCCATGGCGGATGATGGAAGATCGCTGAACATCGTCAGTCCACACACGTTGCGCCACCTGCATGCCGTTACCGCCTTGGATAGCGGTGTTCCGTTGAATGACCTACAGCAGCAGCTCGGGCACACCGATCTGAAGACGACCTCGATCTACCTGAAAGCTGATATCAATCACCGGCGGAAGAGCTACGAAGGGTTCGAGATCTGAATTGCTATACTGCACAAAGATTACTTAATCTAGTTTGACTATTGCTTCCTGGTAACTCCAAAATTCTGACCCACCAACCGTGGAACTTTTGGGGGGCGATCTATGGCAAGTAGGCATATTGACGCGGGATCTCAGAAGCGTGGGTTTATAATCGTGGTTTTGGTCCTGTTGAGTTCCTCTTTGTCAGCATTGTGCGCCTTTTACGAGATCAGCGAGGATGAAACAGGCTGGACCACAGGCTATCGAAGGAGCATGAAAGCTTCTTTTGAGCTTTCAGGATTCGCCCTGGGAGATGGGACTTATCGCCGGTACACTGAGATCGATGTCAACGATGTTCGGATGAGGGAACGGATCGCAGCGACGGAGGGGTCTCTGGACACCGAGGAGAGCATAACCCTCAGCGCAGATGACAAAATCCCATGGGAATCCGAGCTTGAAAAGCTTCCAGGTGGCCAGGATTACACCCTGACGGTGAACGAGACCTGGCCCGTATCGCTGACGGCGAAACGGAGCACCGATTACGTGGGCCAAGGTATGAACGATCGTGAGATCTTCGGCAACAACCTGGACTATGTAGGATCTCAGCACCTCTACACGACGGACTTCCGAAAGGATAGGACCTGCGATCTGGATCTCAACAATACCTGGTTCGAAGCTCTGCTGAACGATACGACGAATACCATTCTTGAGGACATATTCAGGCCCGCCAAGACCACAGATTACAACCTCGATTCATATTCCACAGGTCTTGTCATCCTGAAGTACAGGCAGTCCTCGGACAGAGAGCTAGCCAGCGAATCTGAAGAGCGATATGCTGGGACTTTCAGCATCCAGCGTCATATCTCGATGGCTTCTCCTGGGATAAACAAGACCGAGCAGGAAGTCGATTGGCTCGAATGCTGCATGGGCGGCGATCCCAACTTCACACGATCCCAGAGTTGTGACTACATATTTCTTGAAGAGGGTGCAATATGAATATGAAAGGACTATTGGGTACCCTAATTCTTTGCAGCCTGTTATGTTGCCAGGGGCAGGTAGCGGGAAATTCAGCCTTGCTCCGTTACGATGACGGCACTCCAGAAGACGGAATGTGGATCGATAGCAACAGAGGTCATGCAGTTCTATTCACCCCTCCGAGCAGTAATTGGACCCTCTTAAAGATAGCGATATCCGGGCGGCTGAACCCCGAGTCAGACCAGAATCTCATCGTTCTGGAGATCTGGGACGATAATTTCGACCTACTCTACAGCAGAGCCGACAACCCCAAGTCTTATTTCGGGGATGAGTTGGCCTGGGCCGAGATGGATGTCCCCGACGTCTCTTTGTCCGGCAACTTCTTGGTATGCCTCTTTGAGTTCTCAAATGTATACGTGGGAGCCGATCTATCCAACACCTCTTCAGGCAGGTCTTATATAGTCTCCAGAAATCCGAACCGTATCGTTTCCTGGGATCTATCCTATCCGAGCAACAAGACCGATTGGTCGATCGTGGCCGTGGGAGTCTCCGCGATGCCAACGGTCGATCTCGTCCTGAATCCGAGCGAAGAAGCTGTGGTCGTGGATGCGATGATAACCGACCCGGATGGAGACCAGGCCATAGGCTCTGTACAGGTTATCGACAACGAGAGCCTTGATATTCTTTGGTCTGAACAGAAGGCGATCGATGACGGGGAGTCGAACCTCACTTTCACCTGGCCTTATACGATTTTCCAGATGACCAACGAGACCTATAATTTGGAGCCGGTATTCGCGATCAATACGATAGGAATCGATCCGAACATGGCGCCATATATGGCATACCTAGCACCTTGCCTCATCAAGATCTCGGCAGAAGATCCCTATATAGAAGGAGCAGCTTATTTCGGCCTGGATGGCGAGTTCCACGCTCTGATTGATTGCAACGGGTTCACCCATTACATGTCGAAAGAGATGCTCAAGATAGTCCAACCCGGAAAATCCTACGGCGATTATACAAAGACCAATATAACTTTGGTGGAAGGCGTATCTTCTCTGAGTTTCTACAACTTAACCCTGGAGAAAGGATTGGTCGCATATCCACCCATGGTGCTCGCAAGATCGCCCCTCCACCATTATAAACTGAAATTGAATCATCCAAGGGCAGCCGACCCGGGAGTATATTTGATGAGGGTACATGTGTTGGATTCGGCAGGAAATCAGGTATCAGCTCTTACTGACATGTTCCGTCTCAGGCCGGAAGGTATCGGTGTTTGATATGTAACAGTCAGAATGAAACGCCGTTTATTTAGGATGATCCGGATATGGAACCAAGCGACTGCAATTTAATTCTTTTCCTTTATTGCGTCAAAAAGCAAAAAAACGCTCAATTACCAATTATACACTATCAATATAGCTAGATTTAAGTACTTGGATGGCACCATTATCTCTAAAATCTCTAAAACGGAGGTTAGATCTGGGGCGCATTAGAATCAAAATAAAGTTGGCCAATGTAGGGCGATGGCTTCAGCAGATATTGATGTAGTTGCTTTTTATTGGATTTCCCGGCTAGAATAGCGATACAGTTTAGCCTAGGTTTCGAATCTTAAAAGACTGGGCTAAGTTCGATCTGGATGAATTGTGGTTGCACGTATGATGACAATCGTATGTAATCCGACCACGTTATGTTCGTCAAGTGACTTGAGATGGTGAGATCAATTCGCCAAAATCGGAGGCGGATATAAATGAGCACTAAAGAGAGTCTAGCACTAGTGACCTTAATGGTGTTGATGATTTTTTTAATACCCGGAGCGTATAGCGTTACTGTTACCACCAACACCGATACCGGTGGCTACACTGCAACTTACAGCGCACCGGATGACGGAACAGTCAAAGCCAGCACGTCGGCATCCTCAGAAATCGGGTTGGAATACCAGGTGGCGGGAAGCGGCAGTTACACAGATTCCCATTCGGTCTCCAACACTGCTAAGGCGTATGCCGAAGTTGGTGTGAATATTATCAATGCTACGCACTATGAGTACAGCTGGGATTTAACCCCTGCAAAAACCGCCAAGAAATCTAAGGAGGTCTTTGCTAGCGAATATCTTGACGTTACATACGCCGATTACATCAAAGCTTATGCCAACGCTCGTAATGGCGATGGGCATACGGTAGGCGTTAGCACCGAGGTAACTTCGGGTTCTCTCTCGGAATACTCCAACATTGCCTGGGCATCAGCCAATGAAATGAACGCTTCTCAGCAGTTTAGCACCGCATCTGGGGCTTTCATAAAGACGGAATCGACGTCATCAGTTCCGATAACTACTGTTTCGGCGAAAGGAAAGAAGAAAACAACTTCACTGACACAAGAAGCTGGGGTAAATACAACGGTAACAAGCGGCACTCTGAGCAATTATCTGGATTCTGTTCAAAAATCGTCAGGAGTTACTGATATTGCGCAGAGCGGCCATGTTGAGGGCACCTTTACCAGCACAGCTTCAGCAGGAACCGAGTCCAAAAAGAGGACATCGAACTATGGCACCATCTACGACCTTGACATGAAGGCCAAAATCGAGGGTGGATCGCCTACTGTTTCTGGTAGATTGGGCTACTATGTCGATATCAATGATTCAAGCGCAAACAAGATTCAAGGCGCTGTGAACGCCGCAGAATCCAATGATGACATCAACGTGGCTGCAGGAACTTATTACGAGAACGTCGTTGTAAATAAGTCGGTGGATATCTTGGGTTCTGGATCTGACAAAACTATCGTTGATGGTAATAAAACTGGTTCGGTCTTCACGATCGATCCTGGCGTGACGACGACCCTTGCCAACATGAGCATCACCAACGGTAGCGCATACGAGGGTGGAGGCATATACAACGTAGGTGTTCTGACAGTCGAAAACTGCAACATAGCCAACAATTCTGCAGAGTATGGCGGTGGAATTGCCAACTACTACGGCAGCACGGTGAACATGATTGGAGGCTCAATAACCAACAATTCTGCAGAGTATGGCGGCGGAATTGACAACTACGACGGCAGCACGGTGAACATGGCTGGGGGCTCAATAGCCAACAATTCAGCATACGAAGGCGGCGGAATTTTCAACGAATACGGCAGCACGGTGAACATGGCTGGGGGCTCAATAGCCAACAATTCAGCATACTACTACGGCGGCGGAATTGCCAACTACTACGGCAGCACGGTGAACATGGCTGGGGGCTCAATAGCCAACAATTCAGCAACTGAATATGGCGGCGGAATTGCCAACTTCTACGGCAGCACGGTGAACATGATTGGAGGCTCAATAACCAACAATTCTGCAGAGTATGGCGGCGGAATTGACAACTACGACGGCAGCACGGTGAACATGGCTGGTGGCTCAATAACCAACAATTCAGCATACGAAGGCGGCGGAATTTTCAACGAATACGGCAGCACGGTGAACATGGCTGGGGGCTCAATGGCCAGCAATTCAGCATACGAAGGCGGCGGAATTGCCAACTACTACGGCAGCACGGTGAACATGGCTGGTGGCTCGATAACCAACAATTCTGCAGAGTATGGCGGCGGAATTTCCAACTACGACGGCAGCACGGTGAACATGACCGGAGGCTCGATAACCAACAATTCAGCTGGCGTTGGCGGTGGAATTTTCAACCTCGAAGGCACGGTGAGCATGGCTAACGGCTCAATAGCTAACAATTCAGCTTACGTTGCCGGCGGAATTCTCAACGACAACGGAATGGTGAACATGAGTGGCGGCTCAATAGCCAGCAATTCAGCATACGAAAACGGCGGCGGAATTGCCAACTTCTTCGGCGGCACGGTGAACATGGATGGGGGCTCAATAGCCAACAATTCAGCATACGAAGGCGGCGGAATTGCCAACTACTACGGCAGCACGGTGAACATGGCTGGTGGCTCGATAACAAACAATTCAGCAACTGAATATGGCGGCGGAATTGCCAACTACTACGGCAGCACGGTGAACATGACCGGAGGCTCGATAACCAACAATTCAGCTGGCGTTGGCGGTGGAATTTTCAACCTCGAAGGCACGGTGAGCATGGCTAACGGCTCAATAGCTAACAATTCAGCTGACGTTGCCGGCGGAATTCTCAACGACAACGGAATGGTGAACATGAGTGGCGGCTCAATAGCCAACAATTCTGCAGAGTATGGCGGCGGCGGAATTGCCAACTTCTTCGGCGGCACGGTGAACATGGCTGGGGGCTCAATAGCCAGCAATTCAGCATACGAAGGCGGCGGAATTGCCAACTACTACGGCAGCACGGTGAACATGACCGGAGGCTCGATAACCAACAATTCTGCAGAGTATGGCGGCGGAATTGCCAACTACGAAGGCAGCATGGTGAACATGACCGGAGGCTCGATAACCAACAATTCAGCTGGCGTTGGCGGTGGAATTTATAACGACCAAGGCACGGTGAACCTGAGTGGAGACAGCTCAATAGCCAACAATTCTGCATACGCCGGCGGCGGAATTTTCAACGAATACGGCAGCAGCACGGTGAACCTGAGTGGAGACAGCTCAATAGCCAACAATTCAGCAACAGAATATGGTGGCGGAATTGCCAACAGCGGCACGGTGAACATGTCTGGTGGCTCAATAACCAACAATTCAGCAACAGAATATGGTGGCGGAATTGCCAACAGCGGCACGGTGAACATGTCTGGTGGCTCAATAGCCAACAATTCAGCAGACTTCGGCGGCGGAATTTACAACACCTACTACGGCACGGTGAACATGACCGGAGGCTCAATAACCAACAATTCAGCAGAATACTATGGCGGCGGAATTTTCAACGCAGAAGGCACGGTGGACATAAGTGGAGGCTCTGTCACTGGCAATAACCCAGATCAGATCTATCCGCCGCTATGATGCTATATTGCTGTGTAGGAAAGCTGGGATTCTGCCCAGCACCCTATTTTTTTATTACATCGGGAGCGCGGAGGGTCAAGAATACCCCAACCTTTAGGTTGGGGATGAAGTGAACCCTCGCCCGGTTTTCATATTTTCTTAGATTGAATAACAAGGCCCCTCCAGTAACCGAACGCAGAGTCACGATAATTTCTGAGGAGGAGGTTTGGGCAAACGAAGACTCGACGATTGGATTCCGTCAAACCGGGCCGCGCGCAGTTTGATTGTACGTGTTTAGATCAGCTCAAAGATGACCGAGGGCGCAGTACCATATCTTTCAAAGAGGAAAAATCGAATTGCCTTCAGACGCTTCGCAGCTTGAAGGCAAGGTATATGGTGACGATTCCGCCAGCTATGACCAGTCCCGCCAGGAAGTAGACGAGCATCAATGCGCTGAGGACGGGCGCTGCCAGGATCAAAAGTCCGAAGAGGATGGATAGAACTCCCTTGATAGCCGAAGCCCAGCCGGTCTTAAGAGCCCAGAAGAGGCCGATGGCACCGTAGCAAAAGGCGAGCATCGGGCGGGGCGTTGATGCACTCTCCCAGTCCCGTTCCTCCAGGAGACGGAAAAACGCCGGCAACAATTCTCCTCACCGCAACACTGCCAGGCCCATTAGGGGCAGTTCCGTTTTATGCAGATATCGGAACACATGTTTTCCAGCGAGATATTGAGATTTTACGTATTGAATATTCATGGAAGCAATTGTCTCCAGGAAGAAACATCTCTATCGCCGGATTGCCTCGGCGACGAGCCCCGCCGCCGAGACGGTGCTGACCGCCTTCTCCAGGGTGTCGGTCGCGATGATCGACTCCACCCCCGCCCGGCACAGTTTCAGGACCGCGCTCCCCGTCAGGACCGGATGGACCGAGCCGAGGTAGACCCTCTTCGCGCCGCTCGCTCTAAGGATCGAGATCGTCTGGGCCATCGTCCCGCCGGTGGCGATCATGTCGTCGAGGATGACCACGTCTCTCCCTGAGGCGTCAATCTCCTTGGGGGCCATGGAGACCTCGGTCCCGCTGTGCCTGGTCTTCTCCAGGTAGTCGTAGGGGACCCCGAGCCTCTCGGCGGCGGCCTTGGCCATCCGGACCGCCCCCTTGTCCGGGGATATGATCACCGGGTCGTCTAGGCCCATCTTTTTGATCTCGTCGGCGAGGAGGGGGGTTGCGTCGAGGTCCGTAGCCTGGTGGCTGAAGCTCTTGAGGACCGACCGGTCGTGGATGTTGATGGTGAAGATCCGGGAGCCCTCCGCGAGGAAGGCGTCTACGGCAACGGCCATCGCCCTCGCCGAGAGGGGCTCGCCGGGCTTGAACTGCTTGTCCTGGCGGGCGTAGCCGAAGTAGGGGATGACCAGGTCGATCTTCCTCCCCCGACAGACGTCTAGAAGCTGGAGGAGGTGGATGATGTCCCGGTCCGAGGGGGTGCTCTGGACGACGACGATCCTGCCCTCGAGGTCGGAGCAGACCTGAGTATAAGCCTCACCGTCGGGAAAACTGCTGTACTCGCACAAAGCCAGATCTTCTTTGAGAATTGCCGCTATCCTACCCCCCAGAAGCTGGGAGGATGGTCCACCGATGATCATCACTAATCGCTCCAATATCTAATTTTTTACACGATGTAACTTGAGACCCGGTCCGCCCTACCCATCCATCCCGTCAGCTCCCGACGACCTTCATCTCCGCCCTGACGGTGGGGACCACAAACGACCCCACCATCCGCGCGTCCGTCCCCACCCTGATCGACGAGAGGAGGTCGAAGACGTTCCCCGCCAGCATCAGGGACCGGATCGGTTTTCGGGCGGCGCCGTCTTCGACCACGAAGACGTTCCTCGCCTCCACCGAGAAGTCGCCGGAGACGGGGTTTGCGGTATGGGCCCCGATGACGCCGGTGACGAGGTAACCCTGACCCGTCTCCGCCAGGACGTTCGAGGGATCGGCGGAGGAGACGATGACGTTCGTCGTCCCGATCCGCGGGATCCCCGCGTAACCCGGCCGGTCGGCGTTCCCCGTGCTCAGGGTCGCCGTCGGCTCCTTCCCCGCGGTGTAGGTGTCGTAGAGGTAGGCCCGGAGGATCCCCCCCTCCACCAGGGTCGTCCTCTGGGAAGGGACGCCCTCGCCGTCGAAGCTGGAGGTGGCCATCCCGGCCGGGAAGAGGCCGTCGTCGATGATCTTCAAGCTCTCTTCGGCCACCCTCTCCCCGATCCTCCCCGCCAGGGACGACCTCCCCTTCTGGACGAGGTCTGCGAAGGTGGAGGGGAGGAAGGCGTTGTCGAGGATCTCGGCGAAGGCTATGGGCCCCAGGAGGACCTCGGCCTTTCCGCTCTCGGCCCGGGCCCCGCCCAGGGACCTCGCCGCGAGGTCGGAAGCGGACCTCCCCACCTCCGAGAGGTCTTGAGGGGCGGACCTGGAGTTGGCAAAATCGTAGCCCGTCGAGGCGGAGCCGTCGGCGTCCCTCGCCACCGTCTCGATGAAGGCGGTGAAGGTCGTACCCCTCTCCCATAGCTCCAGGCCGTTGGTGTTGATCAGAAGCTCCGTCCCCGAGACGGCCGAGACCCCCCCGGAGACGGGCTCCGCCCCGGCGACCGTGGCCGCGCCCTGGATGAGGGTTGCTGCCAGCTCCAGGCACTCCTCCGGACCCAGATCGGCCGTCGCCGGATCGTAGACCCCCTCGGGATGGGCCGCCGCCCTCGGGACCGGCAATGATCGCCACTTTTCGTCGGAGCCCCGGGCCCGGGCCGCCCGAACTGCCCCCTCGGCCACCAGATCGAGCTTCGATAGGTCGCTGGTGGCCGAGAAGCCGACCGCCCCCTTCAGGATGGCCCTGAGGCCGAGGCCCCGGGAGAGGCTCTCGCTCGCCATCTCCACCCGATCTCTCCGGAGGTCGACGTCTACGGATCTGACCATAAGGCCAAAGACCTCCGCCTCCTCCGCCCCCGCCTTCTCGGCCAAAAGTAGGAGTTGACGGGCTCCCTCAAAGAGATCCTCGATCATGATGAGATCAACCGATGTAGCGGAGGTCTTCCTCGCCGCTGGTCTCGAAGGGCATCTGGGCCTTCTCCATCTCCCGGAGCTTGCCTACTATCCGCTCCATCTCCCGCGCC
>Ga0334883_1006199_pt1 | contig 10059 bp, 10 predicted proteins | sample GraSluR1_MG_6_FD_207230 | JGI IMG/M metagenome (GOLD analysis project Ga0334883, IMG submission 207230) | Sludge microbial communities from methane-producing bioreactor in Wageningen University, Netherlands - Granular Sludge_09_05-R1 | ecosystem: Engineered > Bioreactor > Anaerobic >... | reverse complement strand
GAGTTTTTCAAAAGCGAAGGGCCCGAACCTTCCTTTAACGGGTATTACCGGTTTTGCAAAGAATTTATTCCGGGCCTGGTGGAAAAACAATCCCTGGATTTTAACTGCAACGAATATTTTTTCATTCTGGAAAAATACTACCAGGGCGGGGAATACGAATACCTGCTGAACAAACCCATGCAGACCGATGAATTTTTCACCTGTCCGTTTATTGTGTTCGAACTGGACAACATCAAAGACCACCCGGTCATTTTTCCGGTGGCCACGCTGATCATCATGGATATTTTTTTGCAAAAGATGCGAAGACTAAAGGGCGTCCGCAAAGTCATTTGTATTGAGGAAGCCTGGAAAGCCATTGCAACCCCTCAGATGGCAGGATATGTGAAATACTTTTTCAAAACCATCCGTAAGTTTTTCGGGGAAGCCATGGTGGTTACCCAGGAAGTGGACGACGTGATTTCATCGCCCGTAATCCGGGATGCCATCATCAATAACGCCGATACACGCATTCTGCTGGATACCGGCAAGTTTAAAAACAAGTTTGAACAAATCAGCCAGGTACTGGGATTGACCGAATTCCAGAAAGAGCAGGTATTGTCCATCAACAGAAACCTGCCTGCCGGGCGCAGGTTTAAGGAAGTATTTATTGCACAGGGCCCGTGGTCCCGCGTGTTTGCCCTGGAAGTCAGCCGCGCGGAATATTACTGTTACACCACCGAACAGAAAGAGAAAGAAAAAGTCCTTCAAAGAATAAACGGGGATGAATCCATTCAGGATATTCTCCGGTCCCTGTAAAAAAGTTTAATCACTAAAAAATAAAAAAACGATGAAAACAAAAATTTTAGCAATTGTCCTTTTGGTAATGGTTTCAGGCCTTTTTGTAAGGCCAGTTAGAGCCCAGTCCCCGATACCGGTAACCGACACCGGTGCAGGTATTCAGCGTGAGTTTCAATGGACCCAGGAAAAGGGGATACTCACCAAAATCAACCTGTACAATGTGCTGATAAAAGCCCTGAACGGCGACATTAAAGGCCTTACAAGTGAAATTCTGGGTATCGACCAGAAAATGCTGGAAAGCCTGGAGAAGGTATCCGTATTAATCAAAGATTACAAGCGGGTGAAGGAAACCCACGAAATGCTAACCAAAGTGGTGGAAATTTACACCAAAAAACTGCCGGCACTGGTGCAGGATGAAAACTTTACCCCGCAGCAGGCAGCCGTTATTGTGGAGTCCTTCGATATCATTCTGGAGGATAGCCGCCAACTGGTTACCACCATCATGAACAGCATCCTGAAAGACAATCAGTTTTTGATGGACGACAAACAACGTTATGACACCATCAATGAGATTTACACCAGCGTCAAACAACATTACGGAACCATCAGCTACCTCTACAACAAGCTGCTTTATGCCTCTTACATGAAAAGTCATAACAGCGGCAACCTGGAAGCTTTTGCCTTTTATTACAGTTTATATCAATAAAACCTGAAGTGATGAAAACATACCGTATCATTAAAATAATCCCCGCGGTCAGAATTATTTTTTTAATTCTAATGACACTCGGTGTGACCATAAACAAAGCCAACGGGCAGTTGTTTGAAGTCAAATCCTGGACCGGAACCTACCCGGATATGAACGGGAGCTATCCGCTGACTTTTATTGCATTTAAGGGAGAAGTAATTCCTATTCCCCATTTTTTTGTCCGGTATTATCCCACCCACAACTACAAAGACCAGATGGCAACAGATGCTGTGGATGCCACGGAAATTGCCGGAAAACTCCGGACAGATATTTTAAAATCCATATTTAAAATCATGGAAAATTCCCTGATGGAAGGCCGGTTTTTGGAAACCACCGGGATAAAAATCAACACTACCGAACAAAAAGCAATTACAGAAAAGATTTTTAACGCCCGTTTCGATAAGTTGGAAGATATTTGGCAGATAACCGAAGGTTTTATCCGGTTATACCAAAAAATCTCCCGGTTTGACGAAGATACTGCACCAAAAGAAATCAAAAGGATTTTTAAAAAGGAAACCAATGAACTGTTTATCCGTTTTCTGCTGGTTAATCTGATGGAATCCGGGCACGCCCAAAAACTGGATTCCTTTTCTGAAATCAGCCGGGAGCTTACCCGGTTGACTGGTGAAACAGACTATACCCTGAGAAAGATATGGTTTTTCCAAAATCCGATGGGAGAAACCGCATATAACAACTATACTTTTTTAACCCGTTAAACCGAAATTTTATGTTGTTACAGGTAATCACAACAGAGGGATTTTTTACGTTCACCGATTTTTTAATCAATTCGGGAATCGGCCATGCACGTATCCTGGTTGACATGGCCCGCGCTATTGGTGGCATTGCCGCCTTTTTGTACATCTCCAAAAGGATTTATGAACAGCTTATTGCCGACAACCCGGTATCGTTGCTGCCCCTGCTCCGGCCTTTTGCCCTGGTTCTGGTTATAACCTTCTGGGGACCGTTTGTCAACCTGCTGCTGGTTCCCACCAAAGGATTGACCAATCTTTCGGAAGCAGTTTATGCCGACAAAAAGCATATCGTCAAACAAAAGCTCGAAGAAAAACAACAGGCTATCCTTTCCACCGATTTGCCCCTGTTTTATGAAAACGCGGAAAAAGAGGCGGCGCTGTGGGACAAAGGCATCAACCTGTTGCTGACCACCTACAATATCGTTTCGGGCCGGGCCCTGCAAAACCAGATTAACTTTTTTATTATGGATGCCATACGGCAAATACTGGAATCCCTGTTTGAGGTGCTGGTTTACCTGGTGGCCTTTTTACGTACGGTATTTTGTATCCTGCTGGTTATTTTCGGGCCGCTGGTGTTTGCCCTTTCCATTTTCGACGGGTTTCAGGACAACTACCTGCAATGGATTGCCCGGTTTATCAATGTGAACCTCTACCTGCCCATTGCTTTACTTATCCTTTCACTGGTTCAGGAAATCCTGATTTTTGTGCTGGATGCAGAAATTGCGCAGATTACCGCCATGACCATTTACCGGCCGCAGCTTTTTTATGTTTCCAGCCTGGTCGTTCCCGTTTGCGGAATTATTGGCATGGCGATGGTTCCCAAAATCGCTTCCTGGATTGTACAGGCATCGGGCACCAACTCCGGAGGAGGCAGACTGGCACGTGCAGCCATTCTGATGGCAGCTACCAAAGGTGCGATGAAATAACCGTAAGTCTCTCATCTATGTAATCAGTACTTTTTACTCAATACTCAAAATCTTATCTGAAAAATGAAAAAACAATTTGATATCCGCCGGAAGTTCCGTTTTACCGTTTATGTCCTGCTTGCAGTCAGCCTGACCCTTACCGGTTTAAGCGGGTACATTTTTACCCGTTCCCTTAAAATGGTGGAACGTTCACGGCAAAAGATTTACGTGCTGGACAACGGAAAATCCCTGTTGATGGCACTAAGAGAAGACATCTCCGAGAACCGTGATGCCGAAGCCCGCGACCATGTAAAACGGTTTCACGAACTGTTTTTCACCCTGGAACCCGACAAGGATTATATTGAAAACAATGTACGCGAAGCACTCTACCTGGCTGACCGTTCAGCCATGAAACAGTACCAGTCTTTTAAGGAAAACAACGTGTATAACCAGGTGATTGCCTCTGATATCAGCATGACACTAAAAACCGATTCCATCCGGCTGGACTACTCGGTCAATCCCTACTCATTCACCTATTACGGGAAACAAAAGATTGTAAGGACTTCCAACATCACCCTACGAAACCTGGAAACCACCGGGCAATTACGCAATATCTCCCGTACCGACAATAACTCACATGGTTTTTTAATTGAAAACTGGCGGATAACCGACAACAAAGATATTGAAACTGTACGTAGAAAAACTTTTTAAAATGAAGCGGAAATGAACACAGAACATTTGAAAAATCAGAACCGGCAAAATCCTGGCTCTTTTCAGGATGTGAGCCACTTTACGCGGTGGATGAACCGGATGGATGAAAACGATAAATTATTGCATCCCCGGCGGCGAAAAAGGAAATGGATAATTGTACTGGCTTTGCTGTTTGTACTTTTCGGACTTTCTTTTATCTGGTTTCCGCCGGCACGATTAACACATACGGATTTAAAACAAAACCATCCGGGGCAAACAGTCAAACCGGACAGCAACAGCACACCTTTGCCATTTGAGATACCACTGGATTCATTTGAACAACAATTAAAAAAAAGAATGTATGAAAAAGTTCCTGAAACAGAATAAAGCACTGCTTTTCCTGCCCCTGCTGCTCATGCCATTTGTAGTACTCATTTTTTATATCCTGGGAGGCGGGGAAGGGACCGGCAACAAAGCAGGAAACACAACTGCAACAAATCTGCAGGGAGCCAATTATTCCATTCCCGAAGCAGAAAGTTCCATTGCAATACAGGACAAGCTTGAAGCTTACCAGCAACAAAGGGAAAGGGCTTCAACGAGAGATTACCGCATTCTGGAAGAACTGGATTCCACGCACCGACCGGGTCAGTCCTTGTTTTTACCGGAGGATTCTGTTGAAGAAATTCCTGACGGTTTGGAAGAGACCGGGCTAAATGCCGATATCTCCAACAATTTGCTGGCACATATCCGTCAAAAGGAGGAAGAAATCAACCGGGAACTAAATCCTTCAAATAACCCCCGATTGTCCAAAAGAAATCCGGTAAAAGAATCCGACAAAATACCAGTTGAGAGGGAATATCAATCCGGTTTAAACAACAACCAGAAAGAAACAAACCAGCAGCAGCAACCATCCCTTATTTTGCAGAAAACTGGAATAGAAGAACTGGACAAAGTGTTTGATGAAAACCTGATTTTAAGTGCACAAAACGATTCGTTACGGTTTCAGATGCAACAAATCGGTACCCGGTTACAGGAACTGGAAAAACAGGAAACATCCAGATTTACGCTGGAAAAGCAGACGTTTTCCGGATTTAGAAAAGAGCAACCTGAAATCAACCTGATTAAAGCTGAAATTTACGAAACCACCACTGTTTTGGATGGCAACCGCGTCAAACTGCGGTTACTGGAAGATACCTGGCTGGACGGGAAAAAAATTGCCCGCAATTCGTTTATCTACGGCATCTGTAAAATCAATAACGAACGCCTGCATATCAGCATCACCCGGTTTCCTGTGGAAGAAGATTTTGTAACGGTTGACCTGACCATTCACGATTTGGACGGGCTCCCTGGATTGTATGTGCCAGACAACGCTGCCCGGAAAGTTTCACAGGAAGTAGGCAGCAGCACCAACACCTCTTCTTTGTTCGGTTTTACCAACGACCCGCTGACCTATGCCGGAGTCCGGGCTGCCGACCGCACAGCCCAGACTCTGCTGAAAAGGGTTCGGCTGAAACGGGTTACGGTCAAAAAAAACACGCTGGTTTATCTGGTGAATAATAATCAAAAACAAAAATAACGTCATGAAAAAATCTGTATTTATCCTTGCCATTCTGTTTATACAAATCTCCTTGCACGGACAAAATTTTATCCATGTAAGTGAATCCAAAGCCACGCATCTTATTTGTCCGGAAACGGTAACCTACCTGCAGGTGGGCGACCATTCACGCATCCTGGCTGAGATTGTTCCTGAACATCCCAGCCTTGTTCGAGTGAAAGCTACTGAACCATTTGAAGAAGAAACATCACTTACCCTGGTGTGTGCCGGAAAGGTTTATTCCGTGCTGGTGGAATACCGGAACACCGACCGGGTGGAATACCGCCTGGAAAACTTCCGGGGCGAAAAAACGGGGATTCCTGCCTCAGGAAATCTGCCGGAGTATGTTTTGAAAGAACTGGGGACCCAAATTCTTGCCAAAAAGACAAAACACATCCGGAACCGGAAAACAAAAAAGGAGGGGATGGAACTCTGTCTGAATAACATCTGGCTGAAAAACGACCTGCTTTTCTTTGAGGTGAGCATCACCAACAAAACCAACATCGGATACCGGGTGGAAGGATTCAACTGGTGGATTGACGACAAAAAACAGCTCAAAGCAACCAATGTGCAGGAATATCCTGTTGTGCCGGAATTCCGGCATTACGGAGTGGAGTACGTTCCGGCAGGGACTACACTGCGCGAAGTATTTGTGCTGCCCAAACTGACCATACCGGAAAAACGGGTGCTGCGCATCGAAATGCTGGAACAGGCACTGGGCAACACCGGGCGGAAACTGAGCCTGGATATAAAAAACCGGGATATCCTTCGTGCCCGAAAGCTGAAATAATTTTGAGTTACCATTATGAACATCAATTATAAGTATCAATTGTTTAACAATTTTTCCCCCTTTTGGGGGGATTAAGGGGGGCTTATGATTAATGAACCCAGAGAATTGGAAAAATTGCACGAAGGATTCCGGTTCTTCAGTTACCTGCTGCTGTTTTTAACGCTGTACATCCAGCAAATTCGGTTTTTCCGTATGTACGGGATTTACCTTCCTGAGCTGGAACCGGTTCTGGAAAAGCTCATGCGGATTGGGTTCCTTTCCCTGACCATCCAGTCCAAACTGGTTTGCCTGGGCGTACTGGCCATTACCTGCATTGGCACCAAAGCCAAAAAAGAGCGGGAAATGGAAGTTTCCACTCTGGTAGTGCAGATACTTTCGGGGTTAATCCTGTACTGGGGTAGTCTGTTTTTTTTGCAACGCCATGCACCGGTCTATCTGGGCACTTCCTTTTTCGGGTTTGTTATGCTGAACATCGGTTTCGACAACATATCCAAACTGATTAATGTGAACCTGATGAAAGACCGGTTTAATGAGGAAAACGAAAGCTTTCCGCAGGAAAAAACGATAAAGGAAAATGAATTTTCGGTCAACCTGTCCACACTATTCTTTTACCGGAACAGGTGGCAGGAAGGTTGGATCAACATTGTCAATCCCTTTCGGGGAACCATTGTTATTGGCACGCCCGGTTCGGGCAAATCCTTTTCGGTGGTACTGCCGTTTATCCGGCAACACCTGGCCAAAGGGTTCAGCCTGTGCGTTTATGATTTTAAATACCCGGACCTTTCAGAGGTTACTTACAACCATTTTCTGAAAGCCAAAAAGAAAAAGTGGCTGCCGGAACATGCTCAGTTTTATGTCATCAACTTCGATGACATCCGCAAATCTTACCGCTGTAATCCGTTGGCCCCGGAACTGATGGAGAGCCCCATCGATGCGTTTGAATCTTCGCGCACCGTGCTCTACAACCTGAACAAAGACTGGATTCGCAGGCAGGGAGAGTTTTTCTCCGAGAGTGCGGTTTCGTTTTTTGCGGCGGTAATCTGGTTTTTGAAACGTTTTCAGAACGGGGAGTTTTGTACACTTCCCCATGCCATTGAACTGTTGCAACTGGATTACGATGACCTTTTTGAGGTGTTGTCACAGGAGAAGGATGTTGCAAACATCATCAACCCGTTTATCAACGCCCACAAGCGGGGCGCCCATGAACAACTGGAGGGGCAGTTGGGCAGTTTAAAAATTGCCATCTCCAAAATCATCTCCAGAGAAATTTACTGGATTTGCTCGGGCAATGACTTTTCGCTGGACATCAATAATCCAAAACATCCGAAAGTGGTGTGCCTGGCCAACAATCCGCTGCGTATTGAAATGTACGGGGCGGTATTGTCGCTGTTTATTACCCGGCTGCTGAAGGTCATCAACCAGAAAAACCGGCACAAATCGTCGCTTGTTTTTGACGAGCTGCCCACCATTTACTTCCGGGGACTCGATACGCTCATTGCCACGGCACGCAGCAACCGGATTTCCACGCTGCTGGGTGTTCAGACCATCGACCAGTTGATACGGGATTACGGAAAGGAGCAGGCCAATGCCATTTTAACCAACATTGGCAATGTGTTTGCCGGTCAGTCCGTAGGCGAAACAGCCCGGTTTATCCAGAACCGGATGGGTAAAATTCTGCAGGAACGGCAATCGGTCAATATCAACCGCAATACCCAGTCCACCTCTTTTTCCACGCAAATGGATTTTTTGGTACCCGAAGGGAAAATTGCCACTCTGCCGCAGGGATTTATGGCAGGACAGGTAACGGACAACTTCGGCGAACAGGTAGGCCAGAAAAACTTTAACTGCCTGATACTGGCCGATGAAAAAGCCCTGGAGCAAGAGGAAAAGCATTTTATTCCGATTCCGGATTTTTATGATTTTGACAACATGAACGAGGTACTGGAACGAAACCGCAACCGGATTCAGAATGATATCCGGGCGATGGTCATCCAGACCACACAAACCAACCAAAAAAACAAATCGCATGAACAGAACAAGTGAAATTATTCATTGTAAACCGTCTCAACTGGCAAACCTGCGGTATCTGCCGGGAGTTTTAATAGCGGTAGCACTGCTTTTTGTACCCAAAACTTTTTTATCCGAAATTATTCCGGTGGGATTTCTGCCGGAAAAATTTGTCTGGCATGTTCTGCGGTTGCCGGAATACGTGGTATTACTGACATTGATATTGATCGGTTACCAGATATTAAAGGTGTGGTGTATCCGCTACGAAATCACCACCGGTGAACTAAGACACACCCATGGGATTCTGCGCCGGAGGCACGACTACATTGAACTCTACCGAATAAAGGATTTTCAGGTGGACCGGCCACTGGTTTACCGTATTTTCAGAATGGGAAACCTTATTGTTTACACATCGGACAAAACTTCACCCGTTTTCAGGCTGGAAGCCATCAGAAGGCCGGAAAAGATTTATACCATCCTGCGGGAACGGGTGGAACAGAACCGCAGGGAAAAACATGTATTTGAAGTGGATTAACTTTTAAATTAATTAATTATGGAACAGAGTACACGTATCCGGATGGAGGATATTCCATTCGACAAACTGGAAAAAGTGGGCATTCACCGCGATTTTGTAACCCGTATGGAAAGCCATGAACTGAAGGATTTTCTCAATGGTTTTCGCTCGGACAAACTCTACACGGTCAATGCTAAAATCAACAACGAGGAGTACCGCATCCCGGCAAAAATCAGGCTGCAGCAAAAGGAAGATGGTTCGGTGGATGTGAAAGTGCACCCCATTCAGCGGCTGTTTGTGCCCGATGAATTTATGGGCCACAAGTTTACCAAACAGGAAAAGGCTGCCCTGCTGAACGACCGGAACCTGGGAAAAACGGTGGAGCTGACCAACCGCAACGGGCAAAAGGATATCTATTACCTGGGTATCGATTCGAAAACCAATGAGCTGGTGCCACTGCGCACCAAAAACATTCAGATACCGGATAAAATCAAAGGGGTATCACTTTCGGAAGAGCAGAAGCAGAAGCTGGCTGCCGGGAAAAAAATAGTGCTGGACGAGATGACCGGAAGGAACGGAAAGAAGTTTTCGGCCACCTTGCAGGTGGATGCAGCCAACCGGAACATCAACTTCTCAGGTTTTAAAATGGAAAAGGAAAAAGACCTGGATTTGAAAGAGGAGAAAACCAAAGGAGCAAAACAAAAGGTTAGTTGATATTTACCGTGCCATAATAACCAGGAAAGGGAGACAACCGAAAGAAGTTTTCCTTTCCTTTTTTTGAAAAACAAGCCATGAGATCAGGCAGGGAACAATCAACGAAGAGGGGAATGCAAGATGTGTTTTTGTTCCACAAAAACCTCTTGCCCTTTCCGGGGGACTTTTACCTCCGGGTAAAAGCTTGATTAATCCTTCGGATTAAAATGTTAGAGATATGAGGCCTAAATTAGCTGATATGGAAAAACTGGATGAAGGAGTCCGGGTGAGGTTGACCAAACTGGAAAAACGGCTGCTGGAAAAACGCTGCAAACGGGAAGGATATCTTACATTAAGCGACTTTTGCCGGGCCAAACTGGTGAAAAAGCGGGAAATCCGGAAAACTGAAGCAAGCCAGGAGTTTATTCAGGTGACCCAAAAGCTGGATTATGAACTGAATAAAATCGGGGTGAACCTGAACCAGGTTGCCAAACGTTTGAATACCCATCCGGTTTACCAGTTTTCACAGGCTGACAGGGAAATTTTTCGGCAGGTGCTTTTAGAACTTAAGCGGTGTTTCAGCATCCTTCAA
>Ga0334883_1006195_pt1 | contig 10071 bp, 9 predicted proteins | sample GraSluR1_MG_6_FD_207230 | JGI IMG/M metagenome (GOLD analysis project Ga0334883, IMG submission 207230) | Sludge microbial communities from methane-producing bioreactor in Wageningen University, Netherlands - Granular Sludge_09_05-R1 | ecosystem: Engineered > Bioreactor > Anaerobic > Unclassified... | reverse complement strand
TCCACATTCTTGCCGTGCTCGTCCATCACCACACCGTCGACGATTTCAGCGCACGGACGGGGCGTCCCCATGTTTCCCAACGCTTCAGGGCAGATGCTTATGACTTCCTTATCCCTCAGATACTCGATCACCGCTTCATTCCTGTTGTTTTTCCCGTTATACTTACAATCGCACCCTATCGTACACGCGCTTACCAAGACTTTCATAATTCTCTCCTCAATAAAAAGGAGGGCGCTCGACGCCCTCCGATTCGACATGTTCGATCGTCCTTACTTCGTCGCCCCGGCCTTCTCCTTCGAGTCCAGCAGGAGGCGGCAGACCTTCTCGACCATCCTCGGCAGTTCGGGCTTGGTGACGTGCGCGTCGGCGCCGGTGCCGGTGATTTTGAGCCGGACGTCCTGCACCATGATGGAGGAGAAGACGACGACCGGCATCCGCTTCAGTTCGGGGTGCTCCTTCACCTGTTTGGTGAGGGCGACGCCGTCGAGACGGGGCATTTCGACGTCGGTGACGAGGAGGTCGTAACGTTCGTTCTTCATCGCCAGGCGCTCCCAGGCCTCCTTGCCGTCCGCGACGAGCGTCACGTTGTGGAAGCCGCCCTGGGTGAGCACGTCGGATATCTGCGTCCGGATGAGCGGCGAGTCCTCCGCGACGAGGATGCGGTACCGGTCGAGGTCGCCGAGGGGAGCCGCGAGCTCCGCGACCTTCTTCAGGTCGATGGAGAGGCTTCTGTCGAGGGAAGGAGCGGCCGCCTGAATGATCGCTTCGTAGTCGGGGATCAGGACGTTGCTCTCGTTTCGCTTGATGACGTAGAGAATGGACTTGCCGAGCACCGCGCTCGTCAATGTGGAATCCAACTCCGCGGCGCTGATTCCGTAGATTCGCTCGACGGCGTCGACGACGAAGCCCAGCTTGCTCTCGTTGAACTCGGCGATGATGACTTTGCTCGATTCCAGCGGGACCTTCGGCGTAATGCCGAGGTAGGCTCTGAGGTCGAGCAGGGGCATCACCTCTCCGCGGACGGACGTGATGCCGATCATGGCGGGGTGGGACTCCGGAATCGGACGGCTCCCCGGCCAGCGAAGAATTTCCCTGGTCTTATCCACGCTGATGGCGAACGCCTGTCCTCCCAAAAAGAAGACCACTACCTGCCACTCGTTGTTCTGTACTTCCATGAACGCTCCCTCCTCTGGCCGGAACGGAATCTTTCAGTTCATTACAATATGATAGGCCATTCAGCCCCCGACCACAAGCCCCGCGAGCGAAGGTCGTCCGTTACGCGCCGACGCGGGGCTCCCACTGAAGGATTCCGCCGCACGCCTCTTTGGTCTTCCACTCCTGGAATTCGTCGAAGGTGCGCACGCCGTCCTCGATGACGGCTTTGTACACCTCGATGCCGACGACCTGTACCCCGCGCTCCATGCCGTCCCACTTGATCCCGAGGATACGATTTCGGAACTCGGGCGTCAGCGAGGCCGCGATCTTCTCCGCGACCCGTTCGAACTTTCCCTTGTAGACGGAGTCGTTCATGATGTGGATGATGTCGATCTTCCACGTCCGTTCGTCCGCGTCGGCGTAGAAGATGTGCCAGTCGAAGGAGCGGTCCTCCTCCCCGAGGAAGTTGTAGCATTCGATCTTCCGCACGCCCTTGCGGGAGGCGATCTTCGCCATCGCCGCAAACCCGTCCCGCAGCTGCTCTTCTACGGACGTTCCCCGGGATTCTCCGGAGTACGCGTGAAAATCGATGTCCAGGTTGCTCATCAGAAGTTCCGTCCTGACGGAGCCCACCAGATTGGCCGTCCCGCCGACGTCCTTCCAGGCCTCTTCGACGCCCAGCTCCGCGATGACCTCCTTCGCCTTCCGCAAGTTCCGTTCCGCAATACCGAGAAAGTCTTCCATGATCCCATCCCTTTGTCGTCAGATAGTTACGGATGATCGGGCGCTTTCGTCCTGATTCCTGTTTCAGGCGCCTTATAATACTCCTTTTCCTGTTTTTTTCAATGAATTCAACAGGATTTACGCTAAAACTTTTTCGGAGCTCCACGCGCATCGGTACGATCTTCGCCGATCCGTTTTTTAAGATTTGCTACGGAATCGAAAGATTGTGCGCCGCCGCTTGACTCTCACACTATGTCAAGGTGTAGGCTGTTTCTCAAAAGAGAAATCGCCGGGGAGAGCACGAAAGGAAGTGGACGCCATGTTCAATATCCTGGAAACCAGGGAAAAGCTGCCGAAGGAGTTCGTCGAACAGGGGAACGAACCGCGGATTCTCCTCAAGGGGACCGGGTACGGAATCCGCGTCATACTGCGGGACGACGCGGCGGAGGACGACTTGCTGGAGGAGGCGCGCTCCTCCGTCGACGAACTGGCCCGCATCGCGGGCAACACCGGCTTGGTGATCGACTGCAAGAGACGCAAGCTCACGCCGGACTTTCTCTCCAGCCTGCTCTGCGACTTCGTCTGGGCGGGAGGGTTCCGTGTTCTCTCCTGGACGTCGGACGATACGGAGACGCTGGATCTCTTCCGCAATACGGGGTTCACCGTCGGAGAGCCGATCTCCGGACGACCGGACGGAGATCGCTTCGAAACGGGGTCGCTCATCCTGACGCAATCGCTTCGCTCGGGGCAGATGGTGGAGCACGACGGCGACGTGATGCTTCTGGGGCATATGAACGAGGGAGCGGAAATACGGGCGTCCGGTAACATCTTCGTCCACGGCAAGCTCAAGGGCGTGGTCCACGCGGGAACGCGCGGCGGCGAACACGGCGTCTGGGCGGAGCGCTTCGAAGCGACGCAGGTGCGCATCGGGGGGAAGATCTGCTCCTCCCTCGGCAGGGAGAGCGCCTGGTGGGGAAAGGCGGTGCTGATCGCGCTGGAGAACGGGCAGCTCGTCGCACGGGAGTTGAAGCTCGACTCCGCGTCGTAAAAAAAGAGGACGCCCGCGCCCGTGAAAGCGCACTGCGAAACACTGCGAAGGGGAGAGCGCAACGGTCGCCGCGTTCTCCCCTTTGAAACTCATACCATATATCTTGCCGGGATGACGCCGTGCTTGAACATCTCGTAGAGCTCGCTCGCCTCCGCTTCGTCGAAGATGTCCAGTCGCCTGACGATTTCGTACGCGAACTCGATCCTGTCGAGCCCTCCCGCGGTTATCAGATTCCCGTCGGCGACCGCGGGCCGGTCCACGTAAAACTCCTCGTCGGCGTATCCGGGCAACACCGCTTTGATGTAGCCGAGAGAGTTGCTGGTATGCCGGACGCCGCGCGTCAATCCGGCCCGAACGACCTCCAGCGTCGCCCCGCAGATCGCGGCGACGGGGACCCCGTTCGAGGAAAGGCGGCCGAGCAGTTCGCGCACCGCGTCGCTTCCACCCTGCTCCCACATGTCGCCGCCGGGCAGAAGGAAAAGCCCCGCATCGTCGACGTTCACCTCGTCGAGCGCGATATCGGGACATATCGTGAATCCGCCCATCGTCACGACATTCTCTTTCGAAAAACCGACGCCGACGATCTCCAGCTTTCCCGATTTGCGTATCTGGCACATCGCGAGCGCGGGCTCCCAATCCGCCAAGCCGTCGAAGACAAGTACGTACGCTTTGGACCGCATAAAAAAAGACCTCCTTCAATTCCTGAAAATACGGCGCATCGCACCCAGTTTTATACGAAAACATCGACAAGAACAAGAGGCTTCCACCGCTGTGACGAGGCAGTGATAATGTCATCGTTCGGCGAAACCCGCGAACTGCGATGCGAGAGGAATATGCACTCCTTTGCACGCACATGTTTTCCTCGCTCCAAGAGGAGAGGGCGCACACGTCGGCCTTCGGCCGTCCGCAACCTGTTATGTAGTTGCAAGCTTGACATTGAACAGCTGTTACATTCCCATGATAGAGTGAATATCGTCAGCGCGGCAAGCCTCAGCATGTCTACTGGATTCGGGGCGTTCGGCGCCGCTGCCGCTCTCTGCGCCGGTCTGGCGGAGTTCTCGGGAACATCGACGCTGGTGGCAACGCATCTTTCGGATCCCGCCGACGGCGAACGAAGTATGCGAACAATTCGCCGGCTATTCGGCGGAGACGCGATACTCGCATACCCCGGCCTGGAAATCCCGCTTGTACCGCGAGAGAAAGAACTCCCCGAACCGTTATGACCGTCGGCGGAGAAGCATCGGAAAGTATGCCGGAGTCCGCCGACTCTCGCGCTCCTTCGACGGACTCCGGGCTCGGAATCCTCTCATGAAGTCTTTCCTTTCAAATATTCGGCGACAAGTTCTTTCGCAAGCTCTTTCGACGAGTCTATCGTGCGCGCGCTGCGATGCTCCTCCCCTATCGTCGAAAGATCGGTGCATGCGAAGAGAATCGTGTCGACTCCTTCGGCGACGATCTCTTTCTCCAAGCGGATATATCGGCTCGCTATCGTCCTCATGCTCTCTTTGCTCTTTATACTCGCGATAAGCTCCAGAACGCTCTCCTGCCAGCGCGGGAGGAAGACGAACTCCTTCCCCCCGCCGAGGAGCGCGTTCTGATATATATTCATCTCCATCGTCGGTTTCGTGGCCAGCACCGTCGCTCTCCCGGAGTCGGGCGAGATGCCCTTCATGGTGATCGCGACCATGTCGAGCAGCCGGGACTTCGCTCCGGCCTTCAGCGAGTCGTAGTACTTATGGGCTGTGTTGCACGGCATCGCGGTAATCGCCACGTCGTTTTTCTCCAGTTCGGCCAGACCTCTTGCGATCGCCCCGAACAGCGCGTCGTCGTCGATCGGTCGATCGACGTAAAACGGCGTGGGCCACGAGAAGAGGACCATCTCGGGGTACTCATCGTCGTATTTCGCCCCGTACTGCCTGCGGCATTCGTCGTACACCATTTCAAGAAAGGGCGCTGTCGACCGCGGCCCCATCCCGGCAAGTATCCCCAGTCTTTTCCCGCTCATGAACACATCATCTCCGTCCGTTCCGGCATCAAACGTCGCATCCGCTACAAGCGACCCCAACATATCGTTCAGGATCTTCCGCTCGTTTATTCTACTCTTCCGCTCGTCTAAAATGAAAGAGCGCCTCTTCTTCAAGAGAAAGGATTCGTCTTTTTTACCATGAAAAAGGGTATGATGAGAAGAAAACCACAGCTTTATGCTACTATCTTGTCAAATCGATGCGTTAAGATTTTTTTCATTGTCATATCCTCCGTATCGCACCGAAAGGAAACCGTATGTTTTTCCTTGATACGCTTGGAACGATTCCCGAAGGAGGCCGCCCGGAATGGATTTAACAGTTAGAGAAATGCTGAAACTCCCCGAACTGAAGGGAATGAAGGTGCTGGCCGGAGAGAAGGGGCTCGACAGGAAGATCAACAAAGTGACGGTGATGGATGCTCCGGACATAGCGCATTGGCTGCACGGGGGAGAACTCCTCATCACCACCGCCTTTATTTTTCGCGATACCCCGCTCAAACTCAAACAGCTGATAAAAGACATCGACCAGGTAGATGCGGCGGCGCTCGGGATCAAAGTGCACCGCTTTTTCAACGAAATACCCCGGGAAGTGCTCGACGAAGCGAACGAGCTTGACTTCCCCCTCCTCCACGTCCCTGTCCAGCTCACATTTCCCGACGTTTTCAATCCTATTTTGGAGAGACTCTTTCATCAGGAACTTTTGAAACTTCGCCGCTCGGAGAAGATCAACAGAACCTTTTGCGAGCTGGCCGTCAACGGCGGCGAAATTGAAGACGTCATTTCGGAGTTGAGCAGATTTTTAAGCGTCGACCTGGCTTTTTACGATATCGTGTGCAATCATAATGTAACGCCTTCTCAAGACGAAGAGTTTAAAAAGATTCTTTGCGACCTCCCTCTCACCAAGTTGCTGACGATGTTCCCGCACGAACTCGTCGCCGCGAAAGAAAAGACGATAGGATACATCGTCTTCAATACGGCAAAAAACTTTCAGCTCGGCGAACAGGATCAGGAAACGGTGAAAATGGCCCGCGGAGCCATCCTCCTCGCCGTTCAGAGGAAAACCATGTTGCAGGAGTCGCAAAAGCGGTATAAAAACATTTTCGTACACGATCTTCTTTTCCATAACGTAAAGTATGCCCAGGAAGTTTGGGACAAAGCGAATATTTTCGGCTGGAACTTCTCCGGTTTCATCCGAGCGGTAATAATCGATATCGGCGACCAAAGAAGCGTCGGTAAAAATACCGCGATTTCCGAGAAAGCATTCAACGAACCTTCGATGGAAACCTTCTCGAACATAGCGATCTCGCTCATGGAACGCAAATTTCCGAATATCCCGTATGCGGTGATCGATTATTCGGTTGTTTGCCTGCTCCCTCTCGGAGAGAACAGACAAGCATTGAACAAGGTCGACCTCTTTCGATTTCTCGCCGATATTCTCCCAGCGCTGAATCAGGAGAGTATTTTTTCCACCATCATCGGTGTAGGATGCGTCAAGGAGAGCGTTTTTCAGTCGCACGAAAGTTTTCAGGAAGCCCGCAAAGCGGTCGAACTGGCCCGAAACCTCTCCACGAAAACACCCATTCTCTTCTGGGAGGATTCCGGAGTCTATCGATTGCTGCATCCAGTCTGCGACTTGGACGAATCGGTCGCGTTCTATAAAACTCATCTGGGAAAGCTGATCGATTACGACTCGCGGAAAGCGGGATACTCTCTGCTGGAAACGCTCAATTGCCTCGTAAAGAGCAACTGGTCGTTGAACAGAGCGGCGAAAGAACTTCATATACACTACAACACGATGAAGTACAGGGTCGACAAAATCTGCGAGTTGCTCGATCTCGACATGGAGAGCTACGACCAAAGAGTCAACATCCACTTCTCCCTGATTCTTTACTTCATGAACAACAAACTCTAGGCGGAACGACAGCCCAGGAGAAACGGAAGCCTCGCCCGCAGAGCATCCGTTTCGCGGAAAGAGGCTTCCGGTACTTCCCGACGCCGCGGCTATCGCTCCGGCGGTCCGACCTTTCGATTATGCAGTTTGGCGCCTATGACAACGGTCCCGAAGACGCACAGAGGAATTGTGATCCATATGGGGAACAAGTCGGCTTTCAATGCGAGTATGGCCAGCAGAAGGGCTACGGCGCCGAGTTTGAAATCTCTCGTGACGAAACCGCCGAAAACTCCCCCGAAAATGGCAGGCAATATGTACTTGAAAGCCTCGTGCACTATCGCCGGCAGATTACCGACAAGCTCCGCTCCCAGCCCCACGCCGACAGTGAGGATAAGAATGTTGACCAGGATGGAGGCTCCGATGCCGAGGGTCGAGAGAATAGCCCCCTCGCGGCTCCCCTCCTCGACTCCGGCGGCCTCCTGGGCCAGCGCGGAACAGGGAAGGCGAACGTTGGAGATGTTGCCCGACAGAAAGGACATATACGTTCCCGGAACGCCGAGAATAGGGAAGTAAGCCAGCGGTTCGACGAACCAGAGCGGCCCGGAGTAGGCGAAGATGAGCGCGAATCCGGCTACGATGTACCCCGCGCCCGGCAAAACATGGTACTTGATCCAAAGATACAAAGGCGGAAGGAAACTCATCGCGAATGCGAGCAGACAAGTCGCCATTCCCCAGAAAACAATCGGCTTTTGAAACTTTTCGTTGAATACACTCTCTTTGCTCGGCATATTCACTCCACCTTTCTTTCCTAGAAAAAGACCGCCGAGAACATACCCAGAACCATAGCGACCCCCAACGACCACTCTTTCAACCATCTCTTCCCGGAATGCTTCGCCACCAGATTCATGATCACCATGACAAGGGCTCCGACGATGGCGGCGACAGCTGGTCGACTCAGCGTTACAAGAGCTTTCGAGACCTGAAAACCGAACGCGCCGAGAATCGCGCCCACGGAAATGACGGACAATAAATCCTGTCTGTCGCCGACGATGCGCATTCGCAAATCGTCCAGCTTATGGGTGAAGAGCCCTGCGATCAACAACCATCCGCAGGAACCAAGCGCGATCACCCACAGCGAGTTCGCGAATCCGACCAGTCCGTAATCGCCGGCGCCGACCGTCGTCCCCAGAACCTGAGCGCCGCATTCCGCAGCATACCCCTCGTACATGACGGCTCCGATCACCGACAGTCTCATCCAGGCTAAAGGCGCCCCTATGAGGGCGACAAGCGCGACCATCCCGATGAGCACGGCGAAAGACGGTCCCAGAGAAGTGATTACCGCCGATCTGAGCCCCGCCTTCATTTGTTTCGCTTCCAGTCCAATTTCAAGCCCCGTAGACCAGGCTTTTCTCATAAAAAGGACGGACTGAAAGACAACGATCAGCACCAAAATAACAGCGATAACCCAGAACCCGAAGTCGTTCGCGATCGCAAGGTACTCTCTTTCCAAACCCTTCACCTCCTAAAGTATGAAAACCGCCGCCGTTCGTGGATCGTTTTCTCTATTTAAGGTAATCCAGCGCGAAAGCGATATAAAAACGCGTTGCATCCAGCACGCTCTTCAATTCGACGTATTCGTCGATTTTATGATTTCTGGAGTAGTCTCCGGGACCGAAAATAACCAGAGGAAGTTCCGGTTTGACCTCCCTGAAAGGAACGGCGTCCGTATAGTAGACAACGCCTTTTAGATCGGGCTCCTTCCGGAAGATCGCTCTATAGGCGTTCTTCGCGCTCCCCACGAGGGAGTTGTTCACATCCGTGCCGATCGGGAGCAGATCGTGCTGAATCTCCGTCGAGATATCGATCGTCCCGTTTTCCTTCTTGAGTTCATCAAGCTCTTTCGCTATCCGAGCGAGGAGATCGGAATGCGAATTCCCGGGGATCGTTCGTATATCGACAGTAGCTTCGCATCGATCCGGAATGACGTTCGTAAGGTCGCCCGCGTGCATGCTCGTAAGGCACAAAGTCGGGGGAGTAAGAAATTCATTGTCGACGACATCGAATTGCATACCCTGTATTCTTTCTATAAATTGAATCATATTCGTCAAGGCATTGACACCTTGTCGGGGCTGCCCGCCGTGCGCCCTTTTTCCTTTAGAGACGAACTTCAGCCACAAGGCTCCCTTTTCGGCCACCAGAATATCCCCGTTGCTCGCCTCGCTGATTGCAAGCGCATCGATCCCGTCCGCACCGAATCTTTCCACGTATGCTTTCGACCCGTACAAATCGACCTCCTCCCCGGAAGTTCCGAGAAGGCTCAAAGCGCCGTTCAGAGGCACGCCCGCTTTTTTCAAAATGCACATCGCCATCGTCATGGCGGCGTCTCCGCCCTTCATATCGCTGGTTCCTCGCCCATACATCACGTCGTTTTCCACGACGGCGCCGAACGGATCGAACTTCCATCCCTCTCCGGAAGGAACAACGTCGTAATGCCCGCTGTAGACAAGATTCGGACCGCGGGACGCGTCGCCGATTCGCGCGAACAGGTTGGCCCGGTTCGCTTGTTCCAGCTCCATGACGTTGCATTCGATTCCGTACTCGTCAAGCTTCAGCTTCACCCTGTCGGCCACGTTTTTTTCATTACCCGGAGGATTCGAGCTATTGATCCCGATGAGATCCGAAAGAAAACGGATTACTTCCTCTTCGTCCAAAAAGCTCAGACATTTTTCCAGTTCTTCTTTGCGTGAAAAAGCCATTCCATCGACCACCTTTTTTGTGTTGTTTTTGGATAACCCGACCTCGTTCGCCCGAGTATATTAAGAACGATATTTTTAAACAATATAAAAAAAAGAGAAAGGAGCGAGGGGATTTGTTACTTCCGACGAAGAAAGAAGACGCGCCAAGACCTTTGTAGAAAAAAATACAGATCCCGATTCTCTTGATAACGAAAAGCACCAGAAATCCCATCGGAAAAGATGAAAGAATGGAATCTACAAAAATGGACCCGTTTTTTGCAATCAAACTATATTTTTTTCTTACGAATGCTCTGCGAACCTCTTAAAAGAGTATCCCGCCTCTTCACCCGAAGGAAGAGACGATGTCCGAAACACATGAAAGCGTCACCCGTTCGTGTGCCAAGTCCTTCGCAGTTTTTCATCGATGGTGGAAATAAAAAATGACGATTCCGCAGCTACCGATACATTACCGTTTCGTCTCCGCTTCGCCACAATA
>Ga0334883_1006185_pt1 | contig 10079 bp, 9 predicted proteins | sample GraSluR1_MG_6_FD_207230 | JGI IMG/M metagenome (GOLD analysis project Ga0334883, IMG submission 207230) | Sludge microbial communities from methane-producing bioreactor in Wageningen University, Netherlands - Granular Sludge_09_05-R1 | ecosystem: Engineered > Bioreactor > Anaerobic > Unclassified... | reverse complement strand
GATTTTATGTTTCACAACGTCACCTTGATCTTCCTCCCTTTCGATTCGTTGCCAAAGGCGTCGAGAGCGGTCACCACATAGGTGTAGCGGTTCTCGCCTCCCTCGTAGGGAAGGATCCAGAAGTTATCGGGTGTAACGGCCAACAGAGACTCCGCCTTTTCAATGTCGATCTTCTCCCCTTTGCGGAAGCGATAGAGGGCAAACTTCTGCGCCTTCTCCGGCTGCATCGGCTCCCGCTGGTGATTCCAGGTGAGAAAGTGCATATCCTCGGTAAACACCTCGGTGAGCATCTTCACTTTGTCCGGGCGCCCCTCGTGCAGATAGCTGTAGGCAGGCACCAGTGCTTTGGTGCGGTGGAGCACCTGTTGGAGGGAGTCGGCAACACCCTGTGCGTTCTCCAGGATCTGGTAACCATACCAGTAACAATTACCGTGCACCTGCGGCATTTCGCGTGTCATGCGGATCTTGCACTGCAGTTCCTGCCTGTCGAGGCTGCGTTTCAGATCCTGTCCGATGTAGAGGTGCTGTCCATGGTTGTGTTGGTTCCACCACTGCAGCAGGGTTGTGTAGTCTGCCGCGGCGTGTCCCCTCTCCCAGTAGAGCTGGGGCAGGTTGTAGTCGATCCACCCCTTCTCCACCCAGAGTAGGATATCCGCATAGAGGTCGTCGTAGTTCTGCAGTCCGTTGGTATCGCTCCCCTGCGGGTCGCTGCGCTTGTTGCGGTAGATACCGAAGGGACTGATACCGAAGCGCACCCAGGGTTTGACCCCTGCGATGGTATATTTGATCTGCTGTATCAACAGGTTCACATTGTTGCGCCGCCAGTCGCCCCGCTGTGAGGGACCGAACCCCTGTGAGGCGGCATAACTGTTGAAGCTGCCATCATCCGGGAAAGGGATTCCGGCGATGGGATAGGGGTAAAAATAGTCATCCATGTGAATGGCATCCACCTCGTAGCGGGTAACGATGTCGCGCACCACCTCGCAGATAAAACCCCTGTTCTCCGGCAGGCCGGGATCGAAGAAAAGTTGGTTGCCATATTGCAGGAAGCGCTCCGGATAGCGGTGATAGAGATGCCCGGCAGCAAGACTGTTGCTGATATTGGTCTTTACACGATAAGGGTTGAGCCAGGCATGCAGCTCCATCCCCCGCTGATGACACTCTTCGATGAGGAACGCCAGCGGGTCGAAGGTGGGATCGTCGGGTACCTTTCCCTGTTCACCGGTAAGAAAACGGCTCCAGGGCTCCAGCTCGGAACGATAGAAGGCATCGGCTTCGGGGCGCACCTGGAAGATCACCGCGTTGATACCGGCCTCATCAAGTTTGCGGATCATCTCACTCAGGTAGTGTCTCATGGCAGCACTGTTCATCTGGCGGTAACGCGATTGCCCCACGGTCTGTATCCAGACACCGCGAAACTCCCGCTTGGGCGTTTCAAGCGCAACACCGGCAGGCAAACGACGTGTGGTTCCACAGGCGGCAAACATCAGCAACAGCAACAGTGAAACGGTAAGCTGAAGGATCTTTCTCATTACTTTTTGAAACAATTGTATCAAGGAATAAAAATAAAGTCATCACTCCCCAATAGCTGGTCAGCCAGCTGTTGCCGGGGATAAACCACAATACGGCTATGATGGGGGAATCGATTCTCCAGGCGGGACGTTATACTTTCCATGACCGGTAGATGGGAGATATAACCCACATGAGCCGAAATAAGGATGATCAGGTCATCCTTCCGGATCTGATCGCCACAGGAGAGGGGGTTCTCCCAATCTGTAAAAGGAAGATAGGTGAAGCTTCCGGTTTTCTTGTAACCCGAGACCAGCTGTTGTGTCTCCGGATGTCCCAGATGCAGTACCGGGATAGAGAGCTCCGAGGAGAGTGTGGCGACCTTGTCTACCCACAGGCTGAAACCCTCCTCTTTTTCCGCAGAGGGGGGTGAGATCACCACGATGCGCTTATGGGAGATCAGCTTTTGCTCCATATGACAGACAAAGAGGTTCTTATCCATATTCTTGACAATCAGATCGATTTTCTCCCCCAGTAGCTTGTCCCACAACCCCGCCTTACCGGGCCACCCCAGGATAACCATGTCTGACATGGTTTCCCGGGCAGTGCGTACGATACCGTCGGCCGGATTGTGATCAATGGTGGTAAGGATATCCACATTTACCTCGGCTGCGGTGGCCGTAGCAACAAACTCCTGCAGTTTCTTGCGGAAGCTGACGATGTTCTTTTCCGCCTCCCGGTTATTGGGCACCACCCCAAGCAATGAGATGGGGTTAACCGACTTCTTGTCTTTCAGCAGCAAGGCCAGCTCCACATGGTGACCGATATGGGAGGGATTGGCAATGGGTACCAGGATCTTCTCCTGTGCAAACTCGCCCATGGCCGAGGGGGTGAGCGGAGCATTCTCCTCGCTGAGGGCTATCTTTCTGGCGGATCGTTGTGTATAGACCGATGCCACAATGCAGGTGAGCAGGATCAGGATGATGGTGCCGTTCAGGATGTATTCATCCAGGATACCGGCCCGATAGCCTACGATGATGATCGCCAGGGTGGCAGCAGCATGCGAGCTACTCAGTCCGAAGATCAGCGTACGTTGTACAGTGGTGTAACGAAAGGTCTTCTGGGTGGTCCATGCCGCCAGCCACTTGCCAATAATTGCAACCACGGTGAGGGTGAGGGCCACAATGAGGGTCCAGGGGCCGTTGAGGACGATCGACACATCCACCAGCATCCCGACTGAAATGAGAAAGATGGGGATAAAGAGGGCATTCCCGAAAAACTCGATCCGATTCATCAGCGCAGAGGAATGGGGTATCAGCCTGTTTAGAGCCAGCCCCGCAGCAAAAGCGCCAATGATGGGTTCGATACCGCCCAGCTCCACCAGGAAGCCGGCGGAGAAGACGACAAATAGGACAAAGATAAAATTGCCATACTTCTCCGATTCTGATTTCTGAAAGAACCATTTGGCAATACGGGGGGTTACCAGGAAAATGATCACCGAGAAGATCCCCAGTGAAAGCAGAAGCTGGATGAGAAAGCCGAAATCAAGTCCACCGTTGCTGTTGGAGAGTACGACCGCCAGAATGATCAGTACAGCCGTATCGGTCAGAATGGTCCCCCCCACGGTAACAGCCACTGCCTGGTTGCGGGCGATACCGAGACGACTGACGATGGGATAGGCTACCAGGGTATGGGTGGAAAACATGCTGGCAGTAAGAAAACTGGCATTGGCATCGTATCCCAGCAGGTAATAACATACCGGGAAGCCGATCAGCAGGGGAATGAGAAAAGTATAAAGGCCAAACATCAGGCTCTTGTTCCTGTTTTCCATGAACTCACCCAGGTCGAGTTCCAACCCAACGATGAACATGATATAGAGCAGGCCGATGGAGGAAAACATCTCTACCCCCCCATGTGTGTTGTCAATCCAGTTGAGGCCATAAGGGCCAATCAGTACGCCGGCCAGGATCAGCCCGATGATGCTTGGCACGTTGATCCGTTTGAGCAGGATAGGTGCCAATAACACGATCAGCAAAAGGATAGCAAAAATGAGAACCGGGTTGGTAAACGGCAATGCAAATTCATGCTGCAATTCGGAGATAAAATCTGTCATTGGGGTTACTTGTTGGTTTTCCGACAAGGGTGTTTGAAACATAGACACCCCTGTCATCTACAAAAATAAACAAAAATATTTGATTTATTTGGCCTATTCTTTCTTTTTTGAAGCCAGCAAAGTGATTATCTTTGCTGGTTATAAAACAGCGGTATGAGCAACTCCAAACATATTGAGATCATCGGTGCGCGTGTCAACAACCTCAAAAACATCGACGTATCCATTCCCCGTAACAGTTTTACCGTCATCACCGGCCTCTCCGGCTCCGGCAAATCCTCCCTCGCCTTTGACACCCTCTATGCCGAGGGACAGCGACGCTATGTGGAGAGCCTCTCGGCCTATGCTCGTCAGTTCCTGGGGAGAATGAACAAGCCGGAGTGTGACCAGATCAGGGGTATTCCCCCCGCCATCGCCATCGAACAGAAGACCACCTCGCGCAACCCCCGCTCCACGGTGGGCACCTCCACCGAGATCTACGAGTACCTGCGACTGCTCTATGCACGCATCGGCAGAACCATCTCTCCCGTCTCCGGGCAGGAGGTGAAGCGCCACTATGTGCAGGATGTGGTGGAGATGATGAAAGAGTACCGCCCCGGCACGCGGATGGCAGTGCTCTCCTCCATTCAGCTGCGCAACGGGCGCAATCTGCGGGAGCAGCTCGACATGCTGATGAAGGAGGGCTTCAGCCGGGTAGATGTGGGGGAGCAGTTCTACCGCATTGATGAGCTACTGGAACAGCAACAGTTGCCCTTGGCGGAGGAGGTACTGCTGGTGATCGACCGCCTCTCCTGCTCATCCGACAAGGCAACTGTCAACCGTCTCTCCGACTCGGTGGAAACCGCCTTTCTGGAGGGAAACGGCGAATGTATCGTCCGTTTCTGGGGTGAAGAGGGAATGGAGAGCTTCTCGTTTTCCAACCGCTTTGAGGCCGACGGCATCACCTTCGAAGAGCCTACTGAGATGATGTTCAACTTCAACAGTCCCGTGGGGGCCTGCCCCAGGTGTGAAGGATTCGGCAAGGTGATGGGGATCGATGAGAACCTGGTGATCCCCGACAAGAGCCTCTCGCTGCAGGAGGAGTGCGTGCAGTGCTGGCGGGGAGAAAAGATGAGCGAGTGGCGCCGGGAATTTGTACAGAATGCCTACAAGGTGGACTTTCCCATACATCGAGCCTACTATGACCTGACAGAGGTGGAGAAGGAACTCCTCTGGAACGGAAGGCATGACCAGGAGATCTACGGCATCAACGATTTCTTCGGCATGCTCGAGAAGAACCTCTACAAGATCCAGTACCGGGTGATGCTGGCGCGTTACCGCGGCAAGACCGACTGTCCTCTCTGCAAGGGAGCTCGGCTGAAGCCGGAAGCACTCCACGTGAAGATCGGTGGCAGGTCGGTATCGGAATTGGTATTGATGCCGGTGACTGAGCTGAAGCTGTTCTTCGACAGGCTCCGTCTCAACGAAACAGACGCCGCCGTCGCTGAACGGCTGCTGACGGAGATCAATAACCGGTTGCAATTCCTGATCAACGTGGGGCTGGGTTATCTTACCCTTAACCGTCTCTCCAACACCCTCTCGGGTGGTGAGAGCCAGCGGATCAACCTGGCCTCCTCGCTGGGCAGCAGCCTGGTGGGATCGCTCTACATCCTCGACGAGCCGAGCATCGGTCTCCACTCCCGTGACACCGGTCTGCTGATCGGGGTGCTGCGCGACCTGCAGCAACTGGGCAATACCGTAGTGGTAGTGGAACATGACGAGGAGATCATCCGCGCTGCCGACCACATCATCGACATCGGCCCCAAGGCAGGGCGGTTGGGTGGTGAGGTGGTTTACCAGGGTGCCGTGGCTGATCTGCAAGGGAAGAGCGACAGCTACACGGTGAAGTACCTCACCGGCGAGGAGCAGATAGAGCTACCCGCCACGCGCCGAAGATGGAACAACTACATCGAGGTGAAGGGGGCACGACAAAACAACCTGAAAAACATCAACGTGCAGTTCCCGCTCCATGTGATGACGGTGGTCACCGGTGTGAGTGGTTCCGGAAAATCGTCGCTGGTGAACGATGTGCTCTTCAACGCCCTGCAGCATCACTACAAGGGAACAGCACTTGAGCGGAGCGAATTCAATAGCATCGGAGGTGATCTCAACCGGATAAAAGGGGTGGAGTATGTAGACCAGAACCCCATCGGCAAGTCCTCCCGCTCCAACCCGGTGACCTACCTCAAGGCATTCGATGAGATCCGCAAGCTTTTTGCCGCACAGCCACTGTCCAAGCAGCTTAATTTTTCACCCGCCTACTTCTCCTTCAATGTGGAGGGGGGCCGCTGTGAAGAATGCAAGGGAGAAGGGAGCATCACCGTGGAGATGCAGTTCATGGCCGATATCCGGCTGGAATGCGAATCCTGCCACGGCAAGCGCTTCTCACCCGAGGTGCTGGATATTGAATACCGGGAGAGAAGCATCTACGATGTGCTGGAGATGACGGTGAACCAGGCTATCGAGTTCTTCAGCCAGCAGAAAGGTGCCACAGAGAAAAAAATTGTGAAGAAGATGCAACCGTTACAGGATGTGGGGCTCGGCTACCTGAAGCTGGGACAATCCTCCTCCACCCTCTCGGGCGGGGAGAACCAGCGGGTGAAGCTGGCCTACTACCTGGGTGAGGAGAAATCGCAACCGACCCTTTTCATCTTCGACGAGCCCACTACAGGACTCCATTTCCACGACATCAAGACCCTTCTCAAGGCATTTAACGCACTGCTGGAAAGGGGACACACCGTACTGATCATTGAGCACAACATGGAGGTGATCAAGTGCGCCGACCACATCATCGACATCGGTCCCGAAGGGGGGAAAGAAGGTGGGTATGTGGTCTGCGAGGGAACACCCGAAGAGGTCGCACAATGTAAACAATCACATACAGGCCGTTTTCTGAGTGATAAGCTGGGCTAAAAACGATTCAGAAAATATTTCTACCAATCCAGAAGAGAAGCACAAGCAGCAACACCACGAGTGCCGACCACCGCCCGAAGAAGAAGCGTTGCAGGCCTGGGAACCGCTTGCCGCTCCCCAGCCACTCCAGCCAGAGCCCCAGCAAGATATAGGGCAGTGCTAGCACCATCAGCGCATTGTAGGCGAGGGCATCACCGAACCGCAGGTGCAACAGGCTGTGTATCGCCCGCTGTGAGCCGCAGCCGGGACACTCCAGCCCGGTAGCTGAGCGGAAGAGACAGAGCGGGAAAAAGGGGTCGGTGGCAGGATCAAACCAATAAAAGAGGAAGAGCACCACCGGCAGCAACAGCAACAGGGCAGTGACCATTCCTCTTTTCACAATCTTACTTACCACTACCACCCCACCATCAGAAGTTATAGCCACTGGCATTACTTTCGATGATCTGCTCCATCGCGTCGGGTAGCAGCCCGGTAGCAAACAGGATAGACCAGATGATCAGGTAGAGCAGTCCGGCGCCAAATGCGAGAAGGGTCCATAGCCTGGCTTTACCCGCCACCCGCTCAGCCTCATCATACCTCCCGGTGAAGTAGAGCGAATCCACCTTCACGGCGTAAATGATCCCTACAATTCCAAAAGGGAGGCAGCAAAGGGCTGTGGCCACAATAGACTGCCAAAGCCAGTTTGAAGGCTTCAGAGGCGGCATCTCTTCCTGTTCTCCAGGCGTAGGAACCGGAATGGGTGGCATTTCAGAAATGCTCCTTACTTTTTCGTTGAATTGGTCTTCCATCTTCATTGTTTCAAATCATTTGTCAGGCATTCAGCAGTTCTCCCAATCCGGTCATCGAACCGACAAATACAAACACCAGGATAATGGCGATAATGAGCAACAACACCCAACCAATGGCGATCCACATGGCGATCCGTGTCCATTTGCCGGCAGCGCGCGATGCTTCGGCCGATGCGGCATAATCGCCCCGGTTGAAGAAGGACTCCACCTGTGCCGCATAAACGATAGCAATGATGCCGAGCAGGCTCAGAAAGCTGCTGCAGAGAATAAAGGGGAGGATGGTTACCAGGATCGACTCCACTAGCCAGCTTTTGGGCATCTGGGCGGCTGGTGTCGCTCCGTAGGGTGTGGCGGGTTGGCTCTGCCCAGGTGACAGGTAGGGCTGTTGCGCGGCGGCAGGAGGAACCTCACCGGAGAAAAGCCACGCCAGCTCCTCAACCTCCTCTGCCCGTTTCCACTGCTCCATACCCTGTGTCCAGACGAGGGTATCTCTCTTGATCTGCTCCATTCTGAGCTCCTCGGGTGAGAAGGTTCCCTTCTGTTTTCCTTCGGTGTCGATGTAAAAATAGCGGTTCATGCGATGATATGTATTATTGGTAATCTTCAGGATTGAGGGTGATGGTGCGGAGTGTTTGTTGTTGCTCATTGTTGTAGACATATTCCAACACCACACTGTTCTCGCGGAAGATGGCCAGCTCCGCGTTGGTGGAGAACAGGGTACGGATATTGTCGGTGAGTGTTTGCAGCCGCTCCGAGAGCAGGGAGTCGGGGTTATCCGTGTTCAGCACGGTGTAACGGTAGCGAAAGTGGTTTTCGTCAGTCACACCGGCCTCCTCAAAACGGGTATAGGGATCGAGCATCACCGGTGCCGACTCATTGAGTTCAGCTGCCATTTGTGAGAGCCTCTCATGCAGTCGCCGTTCAGAATTAACGACACACTGTACCTGCAAATAGGCCATGAGGAGAAGAGTGAACAGGAGGGGTATCTTTCGCATGCATCGTTTCTTTATTTTACAAAAATAAAGAAACTTAATTGAAATCTATCAAAAAGAGGGTTTTATTGTTACGTGAACAGACCACTAAAACAAATGCAACTGCGGTTTTAAAACTAGATAACCGCCTGCATGGCGAGCCCTGAACAGAAGCTCTGTAATGAACTTGGCAGAATGTCTCTCGACATTCTGCCAATCATGTTAACCTTAAATCTAATACTATTATGAAAAAACCACGGAGCAAATATAAAAAAGAAATCAAACCCGGCCAAATTATTTCAATAAAAAATCAATAATAATTTTTTTTGATCAATCTGTAAGCTACATCACACCGCAGGCAACCCCATACCGGTAATCTTACGATAGAGATCGAGTGCGTAGACATCGGTCATTCCGGACACAAAATCGAGCAAGGCCTGAATTTTTCCGTAGAGTGAGGGAGCATCGGTTTCGTATTGCCCGGGAACCCGGTTAAGCAGCAACGAGGAATAGGTGTGTCCCGGGTTGCGGATGGCATCAGTGAACACCCCAAGCAGGAAACCGATGATCCGGTAGCCGGCCAGCTCAATATCCAGCACATCCTTGGAACGGTAGATCTGTTGCACAGCAAAATCGGAGCAGGCACAATATGCCTCAGCAACAGCTGGCGACAGATGCCTGATCAACGATCCGGTAAACCTGCCGGAGAGAATTTCCTCCTCGTTTGCCAGAAAGATCGAGGCACACTCCTCTATCAGCAATCCGATAACCGAAGTGCGGAGATAGGCTATCTGTTCGTTCACATCGTTCACCATTGAGAGAGTTTCTTCACGGCGTTTTCTGCGCTCCTCATCGAAAAATCCAAGGAAGAGGGAGATCGTCTTGTCGGTGGTAACCAGGTGCAACTTATGAGCATCTTCTATATCCATTACCTGGTAGCAGATATCATCGGCTGCTTCTACCAGGTAAACCAGCGGATAACGGGCAAAGCGAAGAGGGTTGTCACCCAGACAGATGATGCCGAGATCGTTGGCAATGCGGCGGTAATCCTCCTCTTCGGAGGCGAAAAAGCCGAACTTATTCTTCCCCCCACTCAATTCAGAGGAATAGGGGTACTTCACGATGGAGGCCAGCGTGGCATAGGTCATGGCAAAACCTCCCTTTCGGCGACCCCGGAACTGATGCATCAGCAGGCGGATGGCATTGGCATTTCCCTCGAAGGAGGTGAAATCGGCCCATCGGCCACCCTCCGCCTCCACTTCATCGCGCAGGCTGGCTCCTTTTCCTTCCGAGAAAAAGGTGGAGATCGCCTTCTCCCCCGAATGGCCAAAAGGGGGATTGCCCAGGTCATGCGCCAGGCAGGCTGCCGAAACAATGGCGCCAATCTCCTCAAAATGGGCATTTGAGTGGGGATAACGGTTGCGAAGCTGACGTGCCACACTCTCTCCCAGCGATCGCCCCACGCTGGCTACCTCCAGGCTGTGTGTCAGCCTGTTGTGCACAAAAACACTTCCCGGCAGTGGAAAGACCTGTGTTTTGTTCTGTAAGCGACGGAAGGGCGATGAGAATATCAAACGGTCATAATCGCGCTGATACTCGGTCCGTTCATGATTTCGGGGATCGGCATAGTGCTCCATCCCAAACCGCCTGGCCGATAACAATTGTTCCCAGTACATACTCCTCTCTCTCATTGATACAAAGATAAGACAATCTTACCGAATATTTTCATGCCAAAAGCGACTGCTGCAT
>Ga0334883_1006183_pt1 | contig 10079 bp, 9 predicted proteins | sample GraSluR1_MG_6_FD_207230 | JGI IMG/M metagenome (GOLD analysis project Ga0334883, IMG submission 207230) | Sludge microbial communities from methane-producing bioreactor in Wageningen University, Netherlands - Granular Sludge_09_05-R1 | ecosystem: Engineered > Bioreactor > Anaerobic > Unclassified... | reverse complement strand
TCTCAAATGCTAAATGTTGAAAACCCTTCTTTTGATTCTTTGATAATTTTTGAAAACACAATTTCCTATTTCAATAATAGATTTTTATCTAATCCTAAATTTAGAGTTATTAATTTGGTTCTTAATAATTTAAAACAAAAATATTACCCAAGTAATCTTGCTTATAATGAGCGTTCAAGTTTTTCTTTGATAGATTCGGATGGTGTTTTTGCTTCAAAGATTCAATACTTGAATTCTTTGTCTAAGCATTTAAAAACTGATAACAAACTTGGATATGATCATGAATATAGCATGGAAGAAGGTGTTTTGTATTATGATATTGGTTTAGAGTCTTTAAATTTTAAATTTTTTAATGGAGAAAAATATTTAATTATGAGATCTCCAGCGACCCTTTATTCTTTTGAAAGTTTTCTTGAAATTTACCTTGATTCGTTATCAAAAAATACTGCTATAAAGCCTGAAGATAAAATTTTACTTGTAAAAAAATTAAAATCTTATAAACGACTCCATACAAAGGATTCAATTTCTGATATGCTTTTAGATCTTTCAAATTATTTTGATGAAAATTCATTAGGACAGGTAAACTTTCATCTTTTTGCAAATCAACTCGCATCTTTTATTGATAAAGCTCCTTCGCAATTTTTAATCGTAGGTGATAATTTTACACGGGTTTTAAATAGTGGAGAAAATTTAACTTTGCTTGCACGAGATTTAGTAACAAATTCTCCACTAGATGCTCTTAAAATATCGATTTCTTCGGATAATAGGGTAGAGCTTACTTTTGTAAGTGATGCTACTCAATCAAATCATTTACTAATTGAAACAAATAAAAAGAAAGATATTCTTAATCAGGCAAGTAGAGTTAATGAAAACTCCAATACTGATAAAGCAAAACTCAAATTTTTTGCCGATAAGATGGCAGAAATGTGGGCAGTTTCAATGGATTCTTTAGGTGGTTCTAAAAATTCTTTTTTACAAGATGCGAAGGTTTTAATCGAAAAAATTTGTATAAATCTTCAAAATGCAAAAAAAATTCCTCATAAAATATTAAATTATTTTGAAAACTTTTTAAGTTTAAATAGTAATTTATTTAGCGTTGAAAGCTATAGTAATTTTTTAAAAAATTTATTTAATAATTTGGAACTTCATATATCCTCAATTCCTTTAGAAAAAGTTAATGGAAGAGATGTGCTTAAGGTAGGCAAAAGATATGAATATCAAATAGGATCTAGTTCAATGATAATAAAAGCTAATGGTGTTGCTATTGCATCAGTTTTGTTGACAGAAAACAATACGGTTGTTTTAACTAGGCTTAATTCCCTTGAAATGACAAATTTTATACCAGAAGGGAAATCTTCATTTCTTCTTGCTGGCGGTTTGGGTGTTTCAGATTTTTCAGAAGTGATTTATTTTAAAAACAATGGAAATGCTAATGTTGAATTTTCACTTCTATCAAATAATTTAGAAGAAGGTGAATCTTATGTTGATTTTGAATTTTCAATAAATGAAGAAGAGGGTTTTAAAGTAGATAATCGTGCAATTGCACTTTTTGAAGTTTTTTCTGATAGAATTAAGTTTATGGAAAGTTCAAGTTTTACAAATGGAGATAAGTATTCTGCGATAATTGAGCAAGCGATCCTTTATCCAGAAACCTTTAATATTAAAGAAAATGAAATTGATCTTTTGAAAGAGTATTTGCTGAAAATTCAAGAAATTGAACAAAGAGTAGGTCTTTATTTAGATGAACTAGCGCAAAAAGGTGAAGTCCTTTTAACAAGTATACAAAATGTTTTAGAAGAAAATTTTCCTTCTAGAAATTTTGAAACATTAGTACGAAGAAGAAAAGATGATGTTCGATCTCTTCAAAAAGTTTTTTCTGAAGCCTCTGGAAATATTGCAGAGATAAAAGATGTTGTGGGTATGATGATTTCAGTTGATAATTTTACTGAGATGCAAAATTTGAAAAGTGTTTTGATGAATTTATCTGGTCTTTCGGGAGTTTCTAAAGTTCGTATTGTTAAAGATATACCTGTAAACTTGCTTATTGATTCTGAAAATGCGGGTTTTAATCAATTTGTATTACATGTTATTACTGATGATGGTAGAAGAATTGAAATACAGGTTCATATGAAAGAAGTTTTTGATTATTATAATGAAGGAATTGAAGTTTCGAAGGAAGAATTGTTGAATTTTGGACTTTCTGAAGATGAAATTGCTATTCTTGATCCAAGTTCTTCTTTGAAAAGTTCTGATATTTTAAATATCAATGGACATAGAGTTTATGAAATTATTCGTTCATCAAATAATAGTGTTTTAATAAATAAATTTGAAAACTTAAATCGAATTTTAACTGCTAGTGCCTACAATTCATTTGTGTTAAATGAAATAAGCAAAGTAAAAAATGATAATAATTCTAAATAGAGATATATGGGAAAAATAATAAAAGGTCCTTGGGAAAACAATAGTGATCAATCTAAAAAGCCTGAAACTAAAAAGCCATATAAAAAGGTTTTAACTGAAGAAGTTCTTCAAATGGCAAGAAATTTAGGTAAAGGACAACGCTATAAGTTTTTTTGGGATTTTGATACTAATAATCTTTTTATTAAAATTTATAATTCTTATTCGGGATTTGATAATTCGATCACGGTGAAGGTTTCTAGAGATGGTACTTTTAAAACTCATCATTTAACTCAAATGATAAAAGAATTAACAGAAGAAGAATTTATGGATTATTTTGATGATGATACTGTTTTGAACATAAAAATGGAGATTGATAAAATTAGGCTAAAATTGAAACAATTATCTAAAAACAGGGATGATAGTTGAGAATAAATAAAAGCTTTTTATAGTTTCTCCCAATTAATTTCTTTTTCTCCTATTGATTTTAGATAATTATTTGTTTTTGAAAAATGTTTTGAATTGAAAAAACCTAAGTGTGCAGAAAATGGTGAGGGATGTGAACTTTTTAATATTAAATGTTTTTTTGAGTCTATAAATTTTTCTTTTTCTTCGGCTAATTTACCCCATAAAATAAATACAAGGTTATTCTTTTTTTCTGAAAGGAGTTGAATAATTTTGGTGCTAAAAATCTCCCAGCCTTTGTTTGTATGTGAAGTAGGTTTCCCTTTTTCTACAGTGAGTGTTGTGTTTAATAATAAAACTCCTTGTTTGGCTATTTCAGCTAAATTTTTTTCTTTTTTTAATTTTATTTTTAAATCATTTTCAATTTCTTTGTAAATATTTTTAAGTGATGGGGGGGCTTTTATATCTTTATTTACTGAGAATGCTAGTCCGTTTGCCTGATTTTCACCATGGTAGGGGTCTTGTCCTAGAATTATTACTTTTGTATTTTTAAAAGATGATAAATTTAGAGCTTTAAAAATATCTTCTTTTGGAGGGTAAATTGTTTTTGATTTGTATTCATTTTTAATGAAATTTTTTAGATTTAAAAAATATTCGCTTTTAAATTCTTTATTTAATAGTTTTTTCCACGATTTTTCTTTTAATAATTTTTCCATTTTAAAAACACTTTAAAAACTTAACAAGATTATTTTACAAGTTTTACTTGAAAGTTGAAATGTTTAGAGATAGTTTTGGCATATATTTCAAAATCATTATTTCTATTATTTGTATAATTTATGGCAAGACCAATTTGTAAAAAAATTGTTAAAAATATGCCATGTTGGGATATTTATACTCCCAATATTTTAAATAAATCTAAAAAAATTATTATTAGTTCTGAAGAATTTTATTCTCTCGTTCTTTGTTTTGTTGAAGAAACAAACATGAAAGATAGTGCAACAAAAATGGGTATTTCAGCATCAACATTTTGTAGACTCAAAAAAAATGCGTCGAAAAAAATTACAACAGCACTTCTTAATGGATTTGAAATCGTACTTGATAAAAATTGTAAATAATTAACAGAAAATATTATGGCTTTATTTGACAACACAATTAAACAGGTAAAAAAGGCCTCGGATCTTGGTAAATTTCCTGAAGATTTGCTTGTTCGCCTTTCAGTACCTGAAAGAATTTTAGAAACAAATTTTACTGTAGATTTAGATAATGGAGAAAAAACTGTTTTTAAGGCCTTTAGGATACAGCACTCAACGCTTAGAGGGCCTGCAAAAGGTGGTATCCGTTATCATCAAAATGTAGATATGAGTGAAGTGCTCGCTCTTTCTGCTTGGATGACTTTCAAATGTTCAGTAGTAAATATTCCTTATGGTGGAGCAAAAGGTGGGATTGTTTTTGATCCAAAAATGTATTCAAAAAATGAAATAGAAAAAATTACTAGAGCTTTTACTCGCGAAATTGCACCTGTGATTGGTCCAAGTAAAGATGTTCCGGCTCCAGATGTTTATACTAATTCAGAGATAATGGATATTATTGCAGATGAGTATCAGAAAATAACTGGGGATTCTAGCTTCGCTGTAGTAACTGGTAAATCAATGGAAAAAGGTGGAAGTGCAGGAAGAGATATTGCGACGGCTCTTGGTGGAGTGTATGTGTTTGAAGAGTTTGTAATTGATAATTCTTTGAATTTTTCGGATTTAAAAGTTGCTATTCAGGGGTTTGGTAACGCTGGTGCTACAATGGCAGAACTTTTAGAAAAAAAAGGTGCACAAATTGTTGCTGTAAGTGATTCAAAAGGAGGACTTTTTTTTGAAAAAGGCCTTCCCATTGCAGAACTTCTTGATTTTAAGTTGAAAGGAAATTCTGTAAAAGATTTTAATCTTAATGATTCTAAGTTTGTAAATAATGACGAACTTCTTTGCTTGGATGTAGATGTTTTAATTTTAAGCGCATTAGAAAATCAAATAGTGAAAGAAAATGCAGATAAGATAAGGGCAAAATATATTTTAGAACTAGCTAATGGGCCGATTAGTCCAGAGGCAGACGATATACTTATAAAAAATAATGTAATTGTTGTTCCAGATATTTTATTTAATGCTGGAGGGGTTACTGTTAGTTATTTTGAATGGAAGCAAAATTTAAGTGGAGAAAAATGGTCGAAGGAGGAGGTTTTTGAAAGACTTTCAAAAATTATGAAGGACGCTTATAAAGAGGTGAGTGATTTGTCGTTGGAGTTTTCAACAGACTTAAGGACGGCTTCATTTATTCTTGCAATTAAAAGGCTTGAAAAAAGTTATAAATAAAAACTTGGTTTTATACAATTTATTTAGTATTTGTCAAAATTGTATTGATTATTTTTAAGAATTTGATAACTTTAATTCAACTCTCACTGAACTTAAAGATTATATTGATCTTAAATGTTTCGTGAGGAAAGGAGGATCCTTATGGAAATACTGATGGTCCTTTGGCAGGAAGCTCTAGATAAAGGGGATTTCAAGCGAGTGATAGAGCTTGAAGTCCTAATGTATAAACTTACTGAAAAGGAGGGGAAATGAGCTTTGCTGTATGGGTTGGATCAATTTTGGTCCAACCCCTTTTTTACTTAAACGTGCTATAAAAACACCTTAGTTAAGTCCTTAAATTGTTGGCATAAAAATTTAAGGTAATTCTAGTTTATGCGTGTTGACAATTTTAAAAAAACCATTATTGTGTCTTAGTCTTTTGTCAGGTGATTTTGTCGTTGTGATAAAATTTGCTTGATAAAAAAATTAGGAGAAGAAAATGACTGGTTTTGTTTTTGCAGATTTTTTTTCGGAATTGAATTCGCTTCTTGGGGCTTATGAAGAGCTTCAAATGAAGCAACAAAAATCGCTCTTAATGATAAAAGAGCTTGAGGATCTGAAACAAAAAATAGTAGAAAGAAGGAGGGGTTTGATTGTTGAGAGGGCAAACTGTTATAAGCTTTGGGTTTGTCCCGAGGGTGTAAAGCTAGAAATTGAGATAAACAAAATTGGGGAGGAGCTTGTTGAGATGGACCTCCGTCTTCGGGTGAAGTACATTGAGTTGAGGACAAGAGATAGAGAACATCTTGCTCTTATCACTCGGCTCTATGATGCCATGAAGAGGGCCGGTCTCGGCTATGAAATTCAAAGGGTGAGAGAGGCAGATAATCCCTTTGAAGAGGCAAAAAAGCTTCTCTAAGCTCTAGGTTGTTTTTTCTTCTTAGTAAGGCCATGGAGCAACATGGCCTTTTTTTTTTTTTTTTTTTTGAAAAAGGTAAAGAGATTTTAAGCGTTAAAGCTTTGTTTTATTCTTCGTCAACTTTTTTGGAGACTTTATCTCTACAATTTAATGGTGGGTCAGCAGGGACTCGAACCCTGGACCAATTGGTTAAGAGCCAACTGCTCTACCAGCTGAGCTACTGACCCATTTTTTTGTGAAGTAAAATTATCACTTTTGTTTTTATGAGGCAAGCACTTTCTTTAAAGCTTTTCTACAAGTAGTGTGATTTTTGTAATTTCTCCTCTTGTTATGTAATTATTTGGTTTAAATAGTTTTATAGATATAGGAACAATTTTTTTATTCAAAATTGATTCTCTAGTTTTTGGGCCGAGTAGTCCAAGTTGCTCTAGGTCATTATCTTTTTGATATTTTTTTATTATCTCTTCAAGTTCTTGATCAAATATGTTGTTCGTTTTATTACTGTAATAACCTAGTTGATTAAGTATTTCCCTGAGTTTAGCAACTTCATTGCTTCTCATGTTTAATGACAAATTTTCGTTTAAAGTATAAAAATCTTGTACAAGCCCGTTGTTTGTGTAATTTTCTGGGTATCCTTCTAAAATTCCTTCTTTTTCAAGAAAAGCTATGTATTTGTTGTGCCAATCTTTTTCTGAAACATCTACAAATGAAGTTTTTTCTGCCTTTAGATCTTTTATTCCTTTTGCTTCAACTATTACTTTTGATGCCTCTGCTCTTGTTATAAATTGATTTGGTTTGAAAATATTTTTGCCATTTTCAAAATAACCTTCAACTATTTTTAGCTGACTTGCTCTTGTTACAAAGCTAGAAAACCAATCATTTTCGTTTACATCATCGTATATTTTTTGAAATTCACTTGTAGGGATTTTATATGTATTAAGTAATATTTTTACAATTTCTGCGCGAGTAATTGCGTCGTTTGGTGCAAAAATGATGGTGTTTTTCCCATCAATTATACATCTTTGATAAAGTTTTTTTATGTTTTCGTTTGCCCAATGGTTTTCTATGTCTGAGAAGGGGATTTCAGTGTTTTCGTTTCTATCGCAAGTGAAAGCTTCTTGTCCTGAACCTGTAGGGTCAATTATAGTTTGTCCCTGTTCTTTGTCTTGAGTTTTTTGAGTAGGTGCTAAATAAATTGGTAAGACAACGCCTCCGCCGCCACCGCTTATTGGGGCAGTGTCATTGTCTGTAATAGTTGCTGTAATATTTGAAATTCCGATCCCATTAAAATTGGGGTCAAGGCTTGTTGCGCTGTGAGTAATTGTTTCTGTGTGTGTGCCTTCAACTAGTAAATCGTTTACTGCTGAAACTGTAATTGTTTGTGGAGTGTTCCAATTTAGAGGGGTGAATGTTATTGTTGTTGGAGAAACTGTTAGATTAGTAAGTGTGGATATTTGAATTTGAACATCAAAAAGAGGTTGGGTTGATAATACTAAAGTATAAGTATCTGTGATTCCTGCTTCAGAAACATTTGTAGAGCCCCCACTTTCAGACACAATTACTGAATATATACATATATTAGTTTCGATTACTTCAATTCTAAGAGTTGTTTCAGTTCCTGTTCCTCTAATTTCTGCTGTGCTTGTGGCGCAAGATGGGGTGATAGTGAAATCGTCTGAGCCAGAGGATTTAGAAATTTGGAAAAATTTTCCCGCTTCGGCGTTTAAGTTTATTTGTGATAAATTTTCTAGCGAAATATCTAAATAATTTGTTCCTGTTGTAATTTTTTTTACTTCACCACCACTTTGAAGGGTAACTGTGCTATTTACTGCGGTGTCTGCTGTTTTTAATAAAACTTGTACTGGTTCAAGTATTTTTACCGTATTGTAAGCAAAAACTGAGTTTGAAATAATTATCAAAGCTAGAAAAATTGTTGTGATTTTTTAATCATTTTTATTTATTAGTTTTCTGAAGGTAGTTCTTCGGCTAAAAGATCTTCACTCTTAATTTCTTCTTGTTCTAAGTTTTGTTCAAACTGTACTGGGCCTATGTGCATAATTTTATTATTTGGATAGTCATAAATTATTGCAAGGGTGGGGTAGATGATTAAATAATCTCCATTTTTTGAATTTGCGAAAAAGGCTTCTTGTTCTCGTTTAAGTGTTTCTGCGTCGTTTATTGTTCCTATGTTTGGTGTAATGTCTTCTGGAAGAAGTAGGATTTCTTTAAGCGAATTTAATACTATCTTTTCTATGTCTACTTGTTCTTGTTGTGATTGAATTTGTCTACCTAGTTTATAGGCTTCAATTGCGCCTGTTTTACTTAATACAAAGACTGTGAGTGTTAATAAAAATACAATTAAGATTGTTAGTATTAGTATCTTTGATTTTCTAGATTTGTTTTTTGATTTTTTGATTTGAATGTTTTTAATTGGGTTTAATTCCATTTTTTTAAGTTAATAAATTATTTTTAATGTTGGAATACTGCTATTCTCCATGATTGATTTGCTGGATTAACTGTTGAGGTGCCAAGTTTGCAAGCTCGAACTGTTATTGTGTTTGTTGCTGATACATAGGCTGTCCATGTGGTGTTTGCAAATGTTTCGATTCCGTTTGCAACTGGGGTTGGTGTTGCAGTTGAACCTTCAAGTGTTGATACTTTTAATATATTTGATGAAGAAGCAGTAGATGCGATGTTTTCTCCCATTTCAAGCCCTGATTTGTTGTTTGTGGTTATGCTCCAATTCCATTTTTGTGCGTTGTCTTGATTATTTGTTGTGTTTGCTGAAACTGCTGATGTTAAGCTTGAAAAGCTTGTAGCTTCGTCTGTGTGAATACAGTCAATCCATGTATTGTTTTCATAGCATCTAAACTTGTTTGATGTTGTGTTGTAATACATGGCTCCATTTTCTGCTGTAGGATCGGGACTTACTTTTGAACCTAGTATTAAAGTACTGCCGTCACCAGTTTTTATGTCGCCATTTACTTCAAGTGCGTAATTTGGATTAGATGTTTTTATTCCTAGTCTTTTGTTTATGTTGTCCCAAAATAAATTTGAATTGTCTTGAGAAATTGTGCCTCCGGTTCCTCCAAAAATTAGAGATCCATTATTTATGCTTGAAAGTGTTAATGCAGAAAAAACCGGAGAATTTCCTGATCCAAGTCCTATATTTGTTCTTGCTGTTGCAATGTTTGATAAATCAGATAAATTGTTTGATTTGCTTAAATAAAGTTGAAGTGGAGTTAGTAGCTCAACCCAGACTGCACCATCGAAAATATATGATCTGCTTGCCCCAAGGCCTGCATCAAGAACTATTGCCACATCTCCTGTATTTACTGATGCAAGATCTCTGTCGGAAATATTTGCAAATACATAGGTTTGATTTATTGCAAAAGAGGGGATTTGTCCTGCTGGAATTTGACCTGATCCGTCTAGTGTGGCTAGTCCGTTTGGGTTTCCTTTTTGTAAGTCAATTCTTTGATCTACTTTTGTGTCAGTATAATATTGGTTTGTAGAGCCCTCAGGAAGATTATCAGAGTTTGCGTTGATAAGAGCAGATCCTATTGATGTCCAGTTTGCGACACCATCTGAGTCGCTTTTTAAAATGTAATTTAGTATTGCCCCACTAGTGAATTTAACTGTGCCATCTACGGTGAGATCACCTGATGTGGAAATGTCTTCACCAATTTCGGTTGCAGAAAATGCTGGAGAGATGCTTGAAAAGGAAATAATAATTATCGCAACTAGAAAAATTGAGATTTGTCTTTTTATTGTTCTCATTTAGAATTTATTTAGTTTTTATTTGAATTTAACCTTATGAATTATAGTTTTTACTTATATTAAAAACTAGTTTTTTATTCATAAAACTAAAAAAGCTTTTGACAAATTTGAAAATGTTTTTTTACTGGTACACCCGACAGGATTTGAACCTGTAACCCTCGGTTCCGAAGACCGATGCTCTATCCAGTTGAGCTACGGGTGCTTGATTTTGTCTGTGAAACTTTACTTCAATAGTCTTCTGC
>Ga0334883_1006181_pt1 | contig 10081 bp, 11 predicted proteins | sample GraSluR1_MG_6_FD_207230 | JGI IMG/M metagenome (GOLD analysis project Ga0334883, IMG submission 207230) | Sludge microbial communities from methane-producing bioreactor in Wageningen University, Netherlands - Granular Sludge_09_05-R1 | ecosystem: Engineered > Bioreactor > Anaerobic >... | reverse complement strand
AGAATGAACCGCGCGTTGCGAGAGCATAGCAGTCTGGAGGCCGGAGACTTGAGGCTGGAGGGGAGCAGGCTTTTATGGCTGCAGGCCGGAGGCTTGAGTCTGGAGGGGCCCAGGCCACCGCGGAACCTAGCGTCGAAGCGACCGAATCAGTCCGTTCAACACCTTGGATGTTTCGATGGCTTGTTCTGCGAGAGCTCGATGGACTTCCTCTTCCGCGCTCATACAAGCTTTCAAAACTCCAGTCTCCAGTCTCCAGTCTCAAGTCTGAACAGGAGGAAAGAATGAACCGCGCGTTGCGAGAGCATAGCAGTCTGGAGGCCGGAGACTTGAGTCTGGAGGGGCCCAGGCCACCGCGGAACCAAGCGTCGCAGCGCGCGGATCTGAGAGGGCAACTGAGCCGCTCATCTCCGCGGGAGCGCACGTCTAAGCTCTCTCGCTTTAGTCGTCCGGAACGCAGGCCAACTAAGCAACGCACCATCTTTCAGGAACAAAAATCTCTCGCCTCCAGACTCAAGAGTCTAGCCTAAGCGCTTATGAAAACAGTCAAAAACCTCCAGACTCCCGCCTCAAGTCTCCAGCCTATCCGCTCGACATGGTGGTGGTCTACAAGGTCGACCGCTTGAGCCGCTCCCTCTTGGATTTTGCCAAGCTGCTGGCCCTTTTCGATGAGCAGCACGTGGGCTTTGCCTCGACGACGCAGCACTTCAACACCCGCGACGCCATGGGGCGGCTGACCTTGAACATCGTGGTGAGCTTTGCCCAGTTCGAGCGGGAGATGATCGCCGACCGCACTCGGGACAAGATCTGGGCCGCGCGCAAGCGGGGCAAGTGGCTGGGCTCGCGTCCGCCCTTGGGCTATCGCGGCGACCGCGAGGCGATGCGCCTGGTGGTTGACCAAGAGGAGGCCGAGCAGGTGCGGCGCATCTTCCAGCTCTATGTGCACTTAGAGTCGGCGACGGAGGTGGCCTTGGAGCTCAACGCCCTGGGCTGGGAGCGCAAGCGCACCACGACGCGCGGCGGCAAGGTGGTCGGTGGCGGGCCGTGGGATGAGAAGGAGGTGCACAAGCTGTTGCGCAACCCGGTATACTTGGGGCTGGTGGACTTTCGCGGCGAGCGTTATGAGGGGGAGCATGAGGCCATCATTGAGCTAGTGCTCTTTGATGAGGTTCAACGGGCACTGGACGTCAAGCCCTGCGGACGTGGACCCAGAAGAGGTCGCAATCCGGCCTTTCTCCTCCAGGGGCTTTTGCGCTGTGGGCTGTGTGCGGGGCCGATGACCACGGCCTCTGCTCGGGGGCGTGGCGGAGCGACCTTTCGCTATTACCTGTGCCGCCATCTGCGTACCAAGTCGAAGGGTGGTGGCGCCACTTGTCGCCAGCCGCGTTTGGCGGCGCCGGAGATTGAGGCGGCCGTCGTGACCCGGGTGCGGGGCCTGTGCGCCGATTCCGGGGTCCGGGCGGCGGTCGCGGCGCATGTGGCGGCGGCGCAGCCGGCGTGGGTGGCCAAGGTGCAGGCGCAGCGGACGGAGGTCGCTGGGGCGTTGCGGCGGTGTAGAGCCGAGGGGCGCAAGCTCATCCGCGACTTTGGCGGCAAAGCCAAGGGACAGACCAGCGCGCTCTTGGCTGAACGCATCGTCGAGCTTGAGGACGAGGCAGCGTTGTTAGAGGCGCGCTTGGCGGGCTCTGACCGGGAGCTGAAGGCGGCGCAGCAGGCCGCGGCCCTTGTCGAGCAGCGGGTCGGCGCCGTGGCGCTCTTTGACCAGGCTTGGGCTGAGATGCGTCCTGATGAGCGCCAGCGCCTGGTGCGTTTGTTGGTCGAGGAGGTGGTCATTGATGCGATCGCCGGGCGGTTGGAGATTGGCTTTCACCTGCCCCAGACGCCGTCCATAACGAAAGATGAGGAGTTGGCTCATGGATGAAAACGCGCCTTTTGTGACGCACCGCGAGGTCCTGTGCTTTCAGCGCGCCCAGAGCGCGCGGGAGGCGCGGGCGGCGGTTCAGCGGCAGCGGTTGGCCATGCAGCGCCCGGCGCGCGTGGCGCGGCGGCTGGCCTTGGCCCATCGCATTGCCGAGGAGATCGCCAGCGGATGCTATGTCGACCAGGCAGATGTGGCGCGTCAGCACGGGCTGACGCGCGCGCGGCTGACCCAGCTCATGAACCTGTTGCTGCTGGCGCCAGACATCCAGGAGACGCTGCTGTGGCTGACTTTTCCTGCGGGGCGGGAGCCTGTGAGCGAGCGCAGTCTGCGTCCGGTGCTGCGCCATCTGTTGTGGAGCGAGCAGCGGCGGGAGTGGGAGGCGCTGGTGGAGCGAATGGCAGAACACACAAGCACATGATTTATATTCGCAAATTGACATCCTTTACCCCTTGCTATCCACGCCAAAGGAAGCCTGTATGTCGTCACGACCACGGGGCAGTGAGCCGCCCCAGGCTGAGGAGGCGAAGATGCAGATCATTGGGACTACGAGTATTTACCACGGCAGCGAGCACGGCAGCTTGCAAGGCTACCGGGTCCGGATCATCGCGGTGATCAAGGGCGCGGCGGCGCCGGATTACGCCCCGGACCTTGGCGGCGCGACCCTCCGCGACGACGCGGAGCTCGCCCGCGCTGGCGGGGTGAGCGCGGACGACCGCGTCGAGGTCCAGCCCTGGCTCGAGAAGGAGGGCCGCTTCAGCTTCGTCACGAGCGACCCCCTGGCCACGGACCTCGCCTGTTTCGCCCACCTGGCCCGCTGAACCACCTTGGCGCCGGGCTCAGCGATGCGGGGCGCGCCGCCTTCTACCGAGGAGAGAGCATGAACGACCGCACCCGCAATGAGCTGGACCACATTCAATCGCTGCGTCTGCCTGAGCTGCAGGCGCTCTTCCGGGAGGTCTTGGGCGAGGAGACCCGGTGCCCGAATCGGGGCTACTTGCTGCGCCGTATTGGGGAGGCCTTAGAGGCGCGGGAGGAAGCCGACGCCAGTCACGAGCCGCCGAGCGGAGGTGGAGGTGGGTGTGCGGGTGGTTGGCTGATACGATTCTTGACCAAACGAACGCTGAGGGCTATATTCGCTGAGAATCGTAATGCCGCGCATGCGTCGTGACGATTCTTAATGAAGCTGACGACATGCATCGTTTTCGGGGAGAATTGTAGTCCATGCGGGCCGAGCAGTACATCGACTCCCTGGCAGCGAGTGGGAGGCATCACTTCACGACTTCCGCCGCCATCAAGGCGATCGGAGGCAACGACGACGCGGTTCGCGCACAGCTGCGGCGGCTCAAGAAGCATGGACGCATCGCGAGCCCAATGCGCTCCTTCCATGTCGTGGTCCCGCCCGAGTACCGACGCCTGGGGTGCCTGCCCGCAGAGCACTTCATCGACCAGCTGATGGAGTACCTCGGCGAGCCCTACTACGTCGCGTTGCTCTCGGCAGCAGAGCGCCACGGCGCCGCGCACCAGCGGCCGCAGTCCCTGCAGGTCGTGGTCCCGAAGAACCGGCCCCCGGTGGAGTGTGGCCAGGTCCGTGTGCTCTTCGTGGCGCGAGGGGATCTCGAAAAGGTGCCGGTGAGCAGCTTCAACACCCCGCACGGCTACATCAAGTACGCCACGCCAGAGATGACCGCGCTCGAGTTGGTCGGCTACCCGCAGCACGCGGGAGGTCTCAACAACGTCGCCACCGTTCTTGAAGAGCTCAGCGAGGAGATGAATGGTGACAAGCTCGTCGAGGCCGCCGCGCTCTGCCCCATCGGGTGGTCACAGCGGCTGGGGTATCTTCTGCAGCTCGTCGATGCACCGGGACTCGCGGGTGCCCTCGAGCCTCTCGTGGCCAAGAAGGCGAACAGCTACATCCCGCTGCGCCGCTCCGAAGATGTCGCCGGAGCCTCTCGCGACAGCAAGTGGAAGGTCATCGTGAACGTCGAGGTGGAGCCAGACGAATGATTCCCAAAGCCTTCATCAACGAGTGGCGCGAGCACGCGCCCTGGCGCATCGACGCGCAGGTCGAACAAGACCTCGTCATCAGTCGGGCGCTGGTCGACATGTACTCCGTCCCCGAGCTGCGCGAGCGGCTCGCGTTTCGGGGAGGGACCGCGCTCTACAAGCTCCACCTTCTCCCACCGGCTCGCTACTCGGAGGACATCGACCTCGTCCAGGTCGAGGCGAAACCGATCGGCGAGACGCTCGACATCGTCCGAGGCGTGCTCGACCCGTGGCTCGGGACACCGCAGCGCAAGTTCAAGGAGGGCCGCGTCAACCTCGTGTACCGCTTCGAGTCCGAGGACTCGCCGCCCCTCAAGATGAAGCTGAAGATCGAGATCAATACCCGGGAGCACTTCACCGAGCTTGGCCTCGCGCGCGTGCCGTTCGCCGTCGACGGGCGCTGGTTCGCCGGTGCGGCCGACGTCACCACCTTCGATGTCAACGAGCTGCTGGGCACCAAGCTCCGCGCGCTCTACCAGCGCAAGAAGGGCCGTGACCTCTTCGACATGGCCTACGCGCTCCAGCGCGATGACGTCGAACCTGCGGTTCTGCTGAGGTGCTTCGATCGGTACATGACCGAGGGCGGCCACAACGTCACGAGGGCTCAATTCGAGGCGAACCTTCACGAGAAGTCGACCGACTCGGACTTCCGTGACGACATCGAGGCGTTGCTCGGGCCGACGATCCCATGGGACTTCGAAGACGCCATGCAGGTCGTACTCGAGCATGTCGTCGCGAAGCTGCCCGGCGATCCATGGAAGGGTGCCGGCGACTGACTGACATCCACCCCGGAGTGACCGCCCGCCGACACTGAGGAGGTCGAGGAGGTCATCGAAGATGTCGAAGATGTCGCGGAGGTCGAGGACCAGGACGAGGTCGCTGAGGTCGCAGAGGTCGAGGAAATCACCCTCTCCTGTTCGCCGGCGTGCAGTGGCTTGCAGCTCTGCGTAGAGGGGCGCTGCGTGTGCCAGCAGCATTGGGAGGGCCCGGGATGTGAGCAGAGCCGGCAGGAGATCAGGATCCCCGCGGAGGGGTCGCAGGTGGATTTCCTGATGGGCAATGATGGGCGCTGGGGCTGGCCGTCCGCTGACGAAGTGCCGGCCCACTGGGTGAGCTTGCGGGCATACTTCATCGACCGCGAGGAGGTGTCGGCCCTGAGCTACATGCTCTGTGTGCTTAGCGGGGCGTGTTCGGAGCCGGTGGCGTCGAGCGAGTACGGGACCTACGGAGCCGTTGAGTTGCTGCTGCACCCGGTCAACGAGGTCACTTGGGTGGACGCCTGGCGTTACTGTCGCTGGGCGGGCAAGCGCCTGCCGACGGAGGCCGAGTGGGAGCGCGCGGCCAAGGGTGAGCTGGGCGAGCTCTTTCCTTGGGGGGAGGCGTGTCCGGCTTCGTGGTTGGGGCTGCCGTGCTGGGAGCCCGCGTGGTCCCTCGGTACGAGCTTGGCGAACTGCCACGACGTCTATTGTCGCGACCCTTACCCTGGGACGGCGCCGACCATGGCCTTTGCGCCTGGCGCCTCTCCCGAGGGGCTGCTGAACATGGCCGGGAACCTTTGGGAGTGGGTCAATGATTGGTATTCGCCGACGGCCTATGCATCAGGACCGGCGACGAACCCGCAGGGGCCAGAGGTGGGCACCCGGCGAGTGCTGCGTGGTGGAGGCTTTCTGAGTCCACCGCGGTACCTGCGCACCACGGCGCGCTTTCATCTGGACCCCGCGGCGCTGCGGCCCGACGTGGGATTTCGCTGCGCCCGGGATGGTTTTTAAGGGGGCGTCAATCATCATGTCGGCAGTTGTGGCCACATTGGGGTGACGTGGCAACAATTTCCTCGCGCATAGTTCCCAAGCACATCTCTGGGGGGGCAGATCTTCGGGGATCCACGCGCGCTTGGGCGTGCGCCCAGGGTGCCAGGCGAGCCGCCGCCGTTGGTAGCGGCCTGGGTGATACCTGCGGGCGATAGAGCGAACAGGCTGGCGACCATTCAGCGCCCCAAAGATGCGTCCAAGGTCGACCTCAACGCTCTGGTTTCCAAGGGCGGTAGCGCTGCGCTGCATCAGGTACTGGCGTCGGCGCCAGACTGGAGCGAGCACCAGATCCTGGCCTTCCGCGGCGAGCGTTATGCGGGGGAGCATGAGGCCATCATTGAGTCGGCGCTCTTTGACGAGGTCCAGCGCGGTCTGGACGCCAAGCCCTGCGGACGTGGCCACAGAAGATGCCGCAATCCGGCCTTTCTCCTCCAGGGTCTGCTGCGCTGTGGGCTTTGTTCGGGGCCGATGACCACGGCCTCCGCTCGGGGGCGTGGCGGTGCGACCTTTCGCTATTACCTGTGCCGCCATCCATAACAAAAGAAAGGGACTTGGCCCATGGATGAAAATGCGCCCATCGCGACGCACCGCGAGGTCCTGTGCTTTCAGCGCGCCCAGAGCGCGCGGGAGGCGCGGGCCGAGGTTCAGCGGCAGCGACTGGCCAGCCATCGCCCGGCGCGCGTGGCCCGGAGGTTGGCCTTGGCCCACCGCATCGCTGAGGAGATCGCCAGCGGATGCTATGTCGACCAGGCTGACGTGGCGCGCCAGCACGGGCTGACCCGCGCGCGGCTGACCCAGCTCATGAACCTGTTGTTGCTGGCGCCCGACATCCAGGAGGCGTTGCTGTGGCTGACCTTTCCTGGGGGTCGGGAGCCCTTGAGCGAGCGCAGCCTGCGCCCGGTCCTGCGGCATCTGTTGTGGAGCGAGCAGCGGCGGGTGTGGGCGGCGCTGCTGGAGAGAATGGCCGAAGACTCAAGCGCTTGATTTATATTCTGAATTCTACCTCTTTACCCCTTGCTATCGCCGGCAAAGGAAGCCTGTATGTCGTCACGACCACGGGGCAGGGAGCCGCCCCAAGCTGAGGAGGCGCAGATGCAGATTATCGGGACCACAACGACTTACCACGGCGCGGAGCACGGCAGCTTGCAGGGCTACCGGGTCCGGATCATCGCGGTGATCAAGGGTGCGGCGGCGCCGGACTACGACCCCGACCTTGACAGCGTCACCCTCCGCGACGAAGCAGACCTCGCCCGTGCCGGCGGGGTGAGCGCTGACGACCGGGTCGAGGTCCAGCCCTGGCTCGAGAAGGAGGGCCGCTTCAGCTTCGTCACGAGCGACCCCCTGGCCACGGACCTCGCCTGCTTCGCCCACCTGGCCCGCTGAACCACCTTGGCGGCGGGCTCCGCGATGCGAGGCGCGCCGCCTTCTACCGAGGAGAGACCATGAACGACCGCACCCGCAATGAGCTGGACCACATTCAATCGCTGCGCTTGCCTGAGCTGCAGGCGCTCTTCCGGGAGGTCTTGGGCGAGGAGACCCGGTGCCCGAATCGGGGCTACTTGCTGCGCCGTATTGGGGAGGCCTTAGAGGCGCGGGAGGAAGCCGAAGCCGAAGCTGCTGGCGTTGCCGACGCCGATGAGGCCGCCGATGCCGCCGATGCCGCCGCGGTGGCGGAGCAGCGCGCCGGTGTGGCATCGGGCGACGAGGCAGCGGGGGAGGGGGGTATGGCGGACGCGCTGGCGCCCGCGCCGGTGGCGCTGCGCCTCAGCCGGCTCGACGTGGCGTCTTTGCGTGCGCGTTACGTCGCGGTGCTCGGCCGCGAGACCCGCAGCGAGAATAGGGCCTACCTGGTCTGGCGGATCAGGCAGGCCGAAAAGGAATTGGCTCTCGGCGACGCCTCGGCTACGGCAGGGCTCGCCGCTGACCGAGCTGCCGCCGTGGCCCACAAGGTCCTGCCCCTGCGGCTGCCAGTGGCCACGGTCGAGGCCCTGGACGCGGTGTGGCGGCGGCAGGGGCTGCGCAGCCGGGTGGCGCTCTTTAGGCGCGCGCTGGCGCTGTACTTGCGCAGCACCGGGGAGGAGGGGGCGGCGGCGGTAGTGGAGAGTGGAACTAGCGCTGGTTGAGGAGGTGGGTTGCTCCAGGCTCCAGGCTCCAGGCTCCGGCCTCCGGTCTGAGAGGCTGCTCCTCCAGGCTCCTCGAACCAACGCTGCACCAACACTTCATTGACGTTGCCTCAAATCGAATCGAAGATGCTCCTGCGTGGTGATGTAATCAATCGGCTTAGGGGAGGAGTGATGTCGGATAAGCGGGATCTTCTGTTGGGCGGGACGTCGATGGGTGTAGTGGGCAGGTCGGGGATTGTGGATCCCCTGTCTGGCTCCACTCAATTTGGCACGGCTGCAGCGGCGGTGTTGGAGCCAGGGACCTTGTTGCTGAACAAGTACCGTGTGCAGCGATGTTTGGGACAGGGTGGCATGGGCTCGGTGTATGAATCCGTCGACGAGCTCTCGGGTGTGCCCTGTGCATTGAAGATCCTGCGTCCTGAGTTAAGCGATAACTCTGATGCTCGCCGTCGTTTTTTACAGGAGTTTCGGATTTGTCTAGGTCTGCATCACCCGAATATTGTGCGTGTATACACCATAGAGGAGTGGAACGGGGTTCTTTTTTTCACGATGGAGTTGCTGCAAGGTGAGACTTTGCGCTCATTTATGGGACGCAGCGGTCGTGTCGATTTTACGTGGGCGAAAAGGATTTTGTTGGGTTTGGGTGAGGCCCTTCGCTATGCCCATGGGGTGACAGTACATCGTGATGTGAAGCCCGAGAACGTGTTTTTGTTGTCCGACGGTGGCGTGAAGCTGACGGACTTTGGGATTGCAAAGGCCCTTGGAGATGGTGCTTCTGGTACCCAGACGCGTGCGTCAATGGGCACAGCGTACTACATGGCTCCTGAGCAGCTTCGTGGCGCCGCTGATGTGGATGGTCGGGCGGATTTGTATTCTATAGGGGTAATGCTTTACGAGATGCTGAGCGGTGAGCTTCCGTTACGCGGTTCCGAGCCCCTGACCTCCTTTGGTATTGCGGTAGAGGTGGACGCGTTATTCGAGCGTCTTTCGAATCCCCGGATAGAGCGCCGGATAGGAAGCGCAGTGGAGTTTGTCCAGGTGCTTTCGGCGCTTGATGAGGGTGAGCAGCGGCGTGCTCGGGAAGCGGCAGCGGAGCGAGAACGGCAAGCTGCAGTGGAGCGAGAGCGACAAGCGGCAGCCAAAGTGGAACAACAGAAGACGGCTGCGCTCCAAGCTGCAGATCGCGCTGAACATGAAGGTGAGGTGCGTTGGCAGCGTGCAGGTTGGGTGGAGATCCCCGCAGGCCGTTTCCTAATGGGCTCACCCATAGACGAACCTGATCATTTCGAAGATGAGACGCAGCACGAGGTCGTCCTCAGTCGTGGGTTTTGGCTGCAGCCCACCCCGGTGACTCAGGCAGAATGGCGAGCGTTGATGGGCAACAACCCTTCGGAATTCGGAGGCAGCGAGGCACTTCCAGTCGAGACGGTGAGCTGGTACGATGCAGTGTCCTACTGCAACGCCCTGAGTCGCCATTTTGCTTTGCCCGAGTGTTACGAGTTCCGCAACGTGAAGGGGCGTCAGGGCGAGGATGGTTACCGGGCGAAAGTGATTTGGCACCAAGAGGTTATTGGGATACGTCTACCAACAGAAGCTGAATGGGAGTATGCCTGTCGTGCTGGGACAAGTGGTCCCTTTACGGGTGGCGGATTGAAGAAAAGACTCTTTGGCGGTTTTACGTTGGATGAAGCGCATTTGCAGCGTTATGCTTGGTATTCAGAGAACTCAGGTGACGAGACCCATGTGGTGGGTCAGAAGCAAGCGAACGCCTGGGGTCTCTATGACATGCATGGTAATGTTTGGGAGTGGGTGTGGGATCGGTACGATGAGTATCCGAGCGGAAAGGTGCTAGATCCCGTGGGGCCTGCCAGCGGCTCGTACCGTGTGTACCGGGGCGGTTGTTGGCGCAGCAACATCTGCGGAGCGCGCTCCGCCGCCCGGTACGGCAATCCCGCGCGAGGTCGCTACGAGCCTATCGGTCTGCGTTGTGCGAGGTCCCTGGTGATCCCCTAACGCCTGACTAGTTTTTGTCCGGTCTGGTTGGGTAACCAAGCGATAATTTCGAGTCTTTACAAGCGCTAAACCCGCCAACGAAATGGCACACCCCCGCACCATTCCCAAGTGGCGACGGTGAAGCTAGAATCCTGTTGTGATGCTAAGGAGATTCCTTAACTCGCCGACGCCCATGT
>Ga0334883_1006178_pt1 | contig 10085 bp, 9 predicted proteins | sample GraSluR1_MG_6_FD_207230 | JGI IMG/M metagenome (GOLD analysis project Ga0334883, IMG submission 207230) | Sludge microbial communities from methane-producing bioreactor in Wageningen University, Netherlands - Granular Sludge_09_05-R1 | ecosystem: Engineered > Bioreactor > Anaerobic > Unclassified... | reverse complement strand
CCTGTAGCAAGAGGAGCAAGTATTGCTCTTGACCTATCTGGAGGGCTCGCAGCAGGTGCAGGCTGTGCGTGGCCAGATCACTTTGGTGAGTCAGGCGATTCAGAGTGAGGTGGAGAGCATTCGGCGCGGCTATCAGGGTCGTTACGATGCGCACCTACGGGCTGAGAGAGATCTTCGGGCGCAGGTGTCCGAGGTCAAGGCAGAAGCACTCAAGCTGGACCAACTCAAGCTGCTCTACGAGCAGGTCGAGAGTCAGAAAGAGGAACAGCAACGGCTCTTCGAGTTGGTGCAGCGGCGCTTGAACGAGGTCAGCCTCAGCCGTTTGTTGGAGTCGAACAACATCAGGATACTCGATAGAGCGACGACGCCCGGTGCGCCCGTGCGGCCAAGGGTTTTCTTCAACATGCTGCTGGCGGTGGTCCTGGGTGTGGTGTTGGGTGTGGCGTTGGCCTTTTTGATGGAGATGCTGGACACGACGGTCAAGTCGCAGGAGGACATCGAGCGCAAGCTGCAGATGCCCTTTTTGGGTGTGATCCCGGCCAGTGGCCGGACAGAGCGGCGACAGCGCCAGTGGATGGAAGGAGAGGACGCGCCGAATCCCTACTTGCATATCGTGCATTATCCGAAGTCGAGTGTTGCCGAGTGTGCTCGGACCATACGCACCAACCTGATGTTCATGACCCCAGGGCGTCAGCTCGATGTACTCTTGGTGACCTCACCGAGTCCGTTAGAGGGCAAGACGACGACGGTGGTCAATCTTTCGGTGGCGATGGCTCAGTCTAGCCTCAAGACCATCGTGCTCGAGGCCGACATGCGGCGCCCGCGCTTGGCGAAAGCCTTGGGGATAAAGGAAAGTAAAGGCATCTCCACGGTTTTGACGGGTACATCCAGCCTGGACGAAGCGATCCAGCCAACGCAAGTCGCGGGTCTCGACATCTTGCCGTGCGGACCGATCCCACCCAACCCTGCAGAGTTGTTTCACACGCAGGGGTTCAAGGCTTTGCTCGCTGAGTTGCGGGAGCGTTACGATCGGGTGGTAATCGATAGTCCCCCGGTGATCGCCGTGACGGACGCGTTGATTCTGGCGCAGCAGTGTGATGGCGTGGTGATCATTTCACGGGCGGGATCTACCCAGTTGGCTTTGTTGACGCGCACCAAGCAGCTCCTCGAGGGGATCAATGCGCCCCTGGTTGGCGTCATCCTCAACGGGGTGAACCTGGAGAATAGGCACTACGGTGGTACCTACTATTACTATCGGCAGTACGGTGAGCTCTATGAAGAAGATGGGCAGTCGGTCCCTTAGCTTGGGTTGACGCGGCGAGATGGGTGGCTGTGCGTCTCAGTCATTGGCCAGGCGGTGTTGGCTGTGCCACCCTTGGGCCTGGTGCAGATCCCGATGCATTTGGGCGATGAGTGCGTCCTCTGAGGGAAAGAAGTGCTGGTCGCGGAGCTTGGTGTGAAAAGCTACTTCCACCTCTTCGCCGTAGAGGTCGAGCTGAGGCGTGGTATCGATGAGGAAGGTTTCCACGACGACTTGACCCTCCTTGGCGGAGTAGAAGGTGGGTCGGTGCCCGATGGAGGTGAGGGCAGGTCTGGCCCGGCTCTCATGCGTGCGCCAGAGCGAGGTGCAGTAGATGCCGTCAGGGGGTACGAGACCGGGCACGGGGCCGAGATTTGCGGTGGGGAAACCGAGCGCGCGTCCGCGTCGGTCACCGCGCACGATCCGTCCTTGGAGCGAGTAGGGGCGGCCGAGTAGCTTCGTGGCCAGGGCGATGTCGGCCTCTTGGATGGCGGCCCTGATGCGGGTGGAGCTGATGGGCACCTGGGTGTCGTCGAGGGGTTCGAGGCAGTTTACGGCGAAGCCGAAGGTCTGGCCGAGGCGCATCAGATCGTCCGTGGTGCCGCTGCGCTGGTGCCCAAAGCGAAAACCCTTGCCGACGAAGAGCTGTGCCGGCGAGAGTGGTGCGAGGTGGCGTTGAACGAAGTCATGAGGTGACAAAGCCGCGATGTGGGCGTTGAAGGGGAGGACCAAGCACAAATCGATGCCGTGGGCCGCGAGTTGGGTCAGGCGTTGTTTTGGGGAGGTGAGGAGAAAGGGCGTGTGCGTGGTTTGAAAGAAGTGTCGCGGGTGGGGATCGAAGGTGATGACGGCAGCGACGGCGCCCTCTTTTTTTGCGGCTTGGCAGACCTCGCGCAGGAGACTCTGGTGTCCCCGATGGACGCCGTCAAAGTTTCCAATGGTTACGCAGGTCGGTTGGTGGGAGGGGAGTTGGAAGTTTTGAGTACAGATGGTGAGCATTTTTCTATGGTCGCGCTAGGTAAGGTGAGCGCGCGGGGCCCAGTCGATAGCAGCAAGTGAAGTGGGGTGCAAGGGTCGACACGGCGAAATCTCATGCTGCGACTCAGTCGTGTAATGCTATGTGGTTGTTAGTCCATTGATTTGATTGACCCGTCGCGAGGGTGCATGTAATAGTTCTTCAGCCACGACGTTGGTTGTTGGAGATCTAGGGTAGAGCGGCCCTTTGTGTTCCGCTCAGGCGGGCAGTACGAAGTATGAACCGAAGACTTCTGGACCACCTGGTGAAGACGGGTGTGGTTGATGCGCTGCAGATGCGTTCTGCTTTGGCGAAGCAGCGCATCAGCGGTGAAGACGTTTTGGAGGTTTTGCTTCGCAACCGGATGGTCAGTGAAGAAGATTTGGCTCAGGGGCTGGGTTCTTTCTACAAGTACAAGGTGGTGGACATTCACCATGTGACGCCCAAGGTTGCGGCGCTGCAGTACAGCGATGGCGATTTTTGTCGGCGGCATTTGATTCTCCCCTTTGGTCTGGACCGCCATACGGGCGATTTACTGGTCGCGGTGGCGGATCCATCTCGGGCCGTTTCGGCGCTGGACGCCTTGCAGTCGAAGACCGGGGTGCGGGTGCGGCCGTATGTGGCACCGCGACAGGCCTTGAGTGAGGCGATCGCGTCGGCCTACGGCGCGAGCGAAGGTCGGGGAGTGCAGCGAGCGGCGACGGCGCGTTTCGAGGTTTCCAGCTTGGGGAGTGTCCCAAGTTTTTCGAGTTCAGGGGCGGGGATGCCGGCTTCCAAGGCATCGCTGAGTAGCTTGTCGAACTCGTGGCGTGAGCAATCAGGAGAGGTGGGCTCGTTTTTCGACAGCCGGCCGCACAGCGGAGGTCTTGGTCCGGGGGCATCGAATCTATTTGGCGAGCGCCGCGATGCGGTGTCGGCGGCGTCTTTTGGTGCGCCTGATCCCCTCTTTGGTGGCGGTGGAGATCGCAAGTCCGCTTCGAGTTCCCTCTTCGATGATTCTTCGCTGGGCGCGAACGCAGGCAATGCGGACGTGGCGGAGTTACGTCGCGAGAATTTGGTGTTGCGCCAACAAATTTCTCGGCTGGAAGGGAGCTTGCAACTGGAGATCAATTTGGTACGCCAGATCGTCGAGTTGCTGCTGGAACGCGGCGTCATCGACCGAGCGGCCTATCTGGAGCGCATGGCTCGCTTGCGCTGAGGGGCAGGGTGGTAGGGGTGTTGCAGCGGTCCGTCAAGCGATGGTTAGCGCTGGCATTGTTTTGGTCATGCCAGGCATCGACCTGCGAGGCGCAAGATTTCGTTTACGTCGACGAGCCATTGCGGGTGTCGGCGTTGAAGGGTCGTTACGCGGCGTTTCTCAGCGAAGGCGTCTCTCAAGATTTGGTGCTTCGTTATGCCGTGGATTACCGTGTGGTCAACCTGGCGTCGGGCCAAGTCGAGGTGGTGGTCTTTGCGGAGAGTGCCATCAACGATGTCCCTCGCGCCTCGGGGCAAGCGGTGCTGCGGCTGCAGGGTGGCGAGGAGATGTCTGGGCGCATCTCAGATCTGTCACTGGAGTACGGCAATCACCTCTCGTTGGCGTTGCAGTGCTGCAGCATGAGTCGCTGCAGGCCCAGCGAGGTGCTTTGTCCGAGTGTGGATCCAGAAGGCGAGCCTGAGGGTGATCCGATCCAAGCGGGCTATTTGTGTATGGAGGGTTGTTCCCAGGACTTGTGGTGTGTGTCGGGGTGTCCAGCCGAGGTGCTGTGTGAAGAAGCCTGCGCCGAGGCGGCGGACGCGGAGCGATGTGTGGCAGAGCAGTGCGGCAGGGATTCTCTTTTAGCGAGCTGTGCGGTGCATTGCGCCGGTGATGAGCGGTGTTTGGAGAGTTGTTTACCGTCAGCGGGTTGTGTGCAGGCCTGCGAGGCTGAAGGGACGGCGTGTTTTGTGAACTGTCAGGCCCTCTATCGACGATGCACAGGGAGCGCCTTGGGCTCCCTCGGCAACGAATTGCCTTGCTCCCTGTGCGGTGGGAGCGGCAGGTGCACGTTGCAGTCGCGTGGCGATGACTTGTTGGTGGTCGATGGTTCTGGCGCGGAACTGTCCTGTACGCCGCGCTGCGTGGGCTACCCGGCGGCTTGCAGTCGAGGCTGTGCTACGTCTTATGGTGAGGATGGTCTGGCGCAGTTGTCTTGTATGCAGAACTGTGTGTGGCTGCAGCAGCAGTGGTGCTCTTATGAGCGGCAGGCGATTGACCCCAACATGCGGGTTCCCTGTTGTTTTTCGGAGCACTGTGAGGCGGAGATGGAGAGCGTCGTCAAGTTGGCGGCGGTGGAGTGTTTCTCCGATGTGGTGTGTGGGAGTGCGCGCCGTTGCAACCGACGTGGTTTGTGTGAGAATCGCCTACGGGACGAGCAGTCGGGCTGCCAAACGCTCAAGGGGGCACCCTTTGGCGTGGGAGCGCTGCTGTTGGGTCTGCTGTTCTTGGCGTGGTGGGGGCGGCGGCGCAAAGGGATCACTTGGCTTTTGTCTTTGATTCTTGTCACTGGGGTGCTCTTGGGGAGCGGCACAGCGCAGGCTGAGCCACCGGGCTTTAGACGGACGCGCAGTGCCTTGGTTCTTGGGCTGAGTCTCTTCGAGCATTTTGGCAGTGAGATGGGCTCGGTGTCGCGGTTGGGTATGGGGGTATGGGCGCAAGAGACGCTACAGTCTGGTTATCTTGGTTTGACCGTGCGGCTAGGCGGTGGCGTTTCGCTGACGAAAGACGAAGGCTTGCCTTTCGACTCTGGTTATCAACTGTTTTCCTTCAGCTTTGGTCCGCGTTTGCTGTTGCCGTTGTTGGACACTGAGATGCTCTGTTTGTATATCCAGCCAGAGTTATCCTATGTAGGGATTCAGTCCAACACGGTGGTACGGGCGACAGGCGGGTCTCAGTATTTGGGTGGTGTTGGGGGGAGTCTGGGGCTGCAGTGGATTCCTGGGGGTGTGGTGTTGGAGGTGGCCGCCCATTCGACCTGGCTTTGGGAGCCCAATACGGCGTCGGTGATGCTGCTGTTGGGGGTGGGGCTCAGTGGTCTGTTGTGAGGCCAAGTGGCCATTATGGTGCTGCTGGGGTGAACGAGGGTGCTAAGGGTTTACAAGGAAAGGGCGCCTTGCTAACGTATGCTTCAGGTCAATAGTCGTCGAGGGGCGACGCGAGTTTTGTAGCGAGGAGCGCAGGAGAAATAACGGATGCGAGACAGTGCAAGATGGCGCTTGTGGGTCGCTTGTTTGGGTGCGGTGGTGTTGTTGATCGAGGGGATTGCGTGCAACGAACATGCATTGAATCCCTTTGGGTCGACGGTGAAGGTCGCCAAGGTCGAGGTGACGGATAATCCGGAGACGCGGACGGTCGACATCCTTTTCATCGTGGACAACTCGAACTCCATGTGTGAGGAGCAGCAGCGCCTGCAAGAGAATTTCGATCGTTTCATCGAGATTTTGGCCGCGGCTAACGCTGATTTCCGTCTGGCAGTGGTCAACACGGACATGACCTTCGTCAATCCGGAGTCGACGACGGCACCCGGGCAATTTCAGATTGCGCCTGGTACCTATAAGACCACCGGCGCTTGTTCGGCGACGCAGGCGCAGCTCGAGGAGTTCGGGCGCATTCGCACGGCGTGTTTGGCGCGTGAAGCGGAGTTCATGGCTGGCAATCGCTACTTGAGTTCATCCAACTATTTGAACCCGGAGACGGGCAAGCTGGATGTCCAACGCGTCAAAGACGATTTTTCTTGTTTGGCCCTGACGGGGGTTGATGGCTACGGCATCGAGATGGGCTTGGCGACAGCCAAGCGTGCTCTCGAGCTCGAAGGTCAGGACAAGTTTTTGCGGGAGCGTTCCTTGTTGGCGTTGGTCTTCGTCACCGACGAGAACGACTGTTCCGATGGCACTTTGGCCTTCCAGGGCGGTGGGGTAGTGGGGACGCCGGGCTCTGAGGGCGCTGGTAACCGTTGCGAGTGGCTGCGCAATATCGAAGACTCTTGCACCTTGGCTGCGGGGGACATGTTGGTTCCCAACGCTGATAGCTCTGCTTTCACCCTCCAGACCTACTGGGGATCTGACTTTCGAAGGTGAGACCAAGCCGGCGCGGCAGTGGTGTATCGAGGGTAACCGGGAAGCGCTCAAGGCCTTTCAGGCTGCTGGTGAGACCATCATCATCGGTGCCCAGCAGTTTCCCTTGGTGGATTGCCCCGATGGGGAATGCGCCAACATGCTGATTCATCGCCAGGAGTACTTTGATTTCTTTGTGAAATATGTTGCTGAGCGCAACAAGCGCTATTACGACCGCAACGCGACGGATTCGTCTCCGCTCAACTTGGAGCGGGCGCTGCAAGACATCGTCATCGCCGTCATCATCAATCGCGATGAGGGATGGCGCTACGCTGATGGAACGCCTCTGGACGAGGATTGGTGCGGTCCGGCCGGGACTCAAGGATACCGTTACCAGTATTTTGCAGAGATGTTCCCCGATGATCGGCGCGTCTATGCGCCCATCTGTTGCAAAGAGTCCTTCCGCCCCTTCTGCTCCATTGGTGGGGGTGAGCCGTCAGAGTTTGCCCAGGCCTTGCGGGTGATCGCCGAGCGTATCGGTGAGGCGCTGAACTCGGTGTGTCTGAGTTCTCGACCCTTCACGTGCCAGAAGAACGGACCTACCGTTTGTCCAGAAGGGCAGACCTGTAGCCAGTGCTACTTCGAGGGGCGAGAGAACGAGTATTGCGTGTGTTCGGGTTTCAGCGTGCGCGTCGAGTTCCTCCATGAAGACGGCACCCTCGAGAGCCTCGTCCAAGGTGATGAGCAGCGCAGCGGTGACTATAACGTCAACCTGTCATCGAATTTCTGCCTCAATCAGACGGGTTCGCCGATTCAGCTCAACCTGGTGCGTTCGCCGCCGCCGGGTTCCCGGCTTCTGGTGCAGTACGCGCGAGATGTTGCTGCGGTCGACGACTGAAGACGCGCGCGGTGAGGCGTAAGCCATGATGAGGAGGTCCCCAGTGCTTTGGGGGCCCTTTTTTTTGCGGCGTCACCTACTCAATGCGCCGCAGCTTCGCTGTGATGGGCCGCTTGGGTCGTGACGCGTCGGGTCACTTACTCGAAGCTGGGCTCTTCTTTGCTCCACAGGTCGTTGACTGCGGGGTAGTTTTCGATCTCGCCCCGTGCTAAGCGCCATGCGGTCTGCAGTAGCCAAGAGACGGATCGATCTTGGCGCATGGCCTCCCGCTTGGTCTCGTCGAGGATTTCTTCGGGAAAATAGAGCGTTAGCTTCTTCTTGGCGGCCATCCGTAGCCCCCCTTTGGGCGATGAGTTGAAGAGGCAAAAACAAGCGCGACAATCAAGGCGCTCATGGTAGGATAATATCCTACCATGAGATGGTGGTCAAAAAGCGAAGGCCAGCATCCTGACAAGGTAAGTTGACGATGTCAGGTGAGATTGACGGAATTTGGTGAGTGCTGGGTGGTTCACGGTTGTCTATGACCTGGGAATTGACATGGAAGTTGCGCCGCCAAGGTTGGTCAGACGCCGACCTTGTCCGTGGCACTGTGATTGCTTTACAACAAAACGGTGGCGAAGGCGTATTTTGCAGGTTTGGGGAATGGATGCTTAGGGGCAACATGAACAGGCGATGGCAGGTGGGCGTGTGTTTGGTGTTGTTGGTGTCCTGCACGGAGGTGGAGACCCAATTGCCTTTCGTGCCGCCGTTGTTGTTGGAGCGCGACTCGGCCTCTCACATCAGTGAGTGGGTTGGGCCGCTGCCGTTGCCAATCGCCCTGGAAGAGAAGCTCGAGGTCGAGGGCTTTCGCGGTGTGGTGTTCGATGTCGATGAAGGACGGCTGGTGGTAGAGGCCTGGGGTGCGCCGCCGCTCGGGGTTGCGCTCTATGGTCCGCGGAGCCCTACAGGGGTTTGGGGTCAGGCGCTGTGGTGGTCCGAGGTGCGGCCCAAGGGGACGCGTTCGCCGGAGATCAAAGTCGTTCCGGGTCGCTATTTGCTGGTGGTGGGGACCAAGGACAGCGGGGCAGTGGGGGAGGGCTATCGTCTGCGGGTGAGTTGTTTGGGGGCCTGTGTGAAGCAGGAGCTGCCGGTGGGGTGCCCGGACTTACTTGGGTGTCCGTTGTTGTGCCCCTTTGGTTATGTGCAGGATGGGTTGGGGTGTGAGCAGTGCGCATGTCTTGGGAGCTGCGGGAGTGACTTGGAGTGCCCTGCGGGTCAAGCATGCGGCGGGGACGGCTACTGTGTGGCGGCTTGTCGATGCTCGGATCCCTTGGCGCCGGTCTGCGGGACAGACGGCGTCACCTATGGCAGTGCCTGTGAGGCGCGTTGCGCAGGGGTCGAGGTGGCGCAAGCGGCTCCATGTGCGGCGACATGTGCCCCTGTGAGTTGTGACACGCCATGTGAGTGGGGCACGAGCTTGGATGGGGTGGGTTGTCCGAGCTGTGAGTGTCGTTCATCTTGTTCGGGTTGTGGGACGGTGACGGACCCAGTGTGCACCTACAATGGTCGGACTTATGGCAACCGCTGTTGGGCCGAGTGTGTTGGCGAGGTAGTCCTGCATTGGGGGGCGTGTCGGGAGGAGTGCCCTCTGTTGGCGTGTGATTTGGACTGTGTTCCCGAGCTGTCCGTGGGCGAGGATGGTTGTCCCATTTGTGCCTGTGGTTCGACGGCGATGTTCTGCGCCGTTGATGCGCCGGTGTGTGGATGGAACGGTGCGACCTATTCCAGCGCTTGTGCGGCGCTGGAGGGGGGCGTCGCGGTGATGATGGATGGGGCCTGTCCGAGCACGCTTTGTCGGGAGGCGAGTGATTGCCCAGAGGGGATGCTGTGTGGGGTGGGCAGTGGTGTCGGTTGTGAGGGCTATGCCCAAGGTTGTGTGGGCGTGTGCCTGCGCGAGCTGGCCTGTGATGAGGACGGTGGCTGTGCCGCCGGCTATTTCTGCCAGGACGGGCGTTGTCAGAGCCGCTGCGCTTGTTCGCGGGTCTATGAGCCGGTGTGTGGTGTGGATGGACAGAGCTACGACAACGCGTGCGTCGCGGCGTGTGCGGGGATCGATGTGGTGAAACTGGGGCGTTGTTGCGAGGCTGTGCCATGCTCTCAGTCGTGTCCCATGGGTTATGCGCGGGATGTGGATGGGTGTCTGCTCTGTGAGTGCGCGAACACCCCGTCTTGTGTGTGCACGGATCTGCACAATCCTGTTTGCGGGTTGTGGGCTGGAGGGGTGCAGGCTGACTATGCCAATGCTTGCTTGGCGCTGTGTGCGGGGGCCCAAGAGGTGAGTCCGGGGCCATGTGGGTCATGATGAGGTGGTGGTTGCCCGTGTGGCTCATGGCCGTCGGTTGTGGTGGGGTTTACGAGGATTATGCTCCGAGCCGCAAGGACGAAGTTGCGCTGGCGGTGGTCCCTGATTTCGTGCGCGTTGGGGACGATCTTCGTCAAGTGGATGTCTTCGTGGAGGTGGATCCCGAAGGCGCCTTTGTGACGGGCCTATCCATGGGTAGGGGGGTCGAGGTCATTGCCTTTGATTCACGCGAGAACCGCGGCTGTGGTGTCAGCGCCGTTCCCGAAGCTTTCACGGCCTCGAAGGTCTTTCGCTTGTGTGTGAATGTGCGGGTGCAAGGTTGGGTGCAGGTGGGGATGCACGAGGTGGAGGTGGACGTGTATCATCCCAGGGGCCATGTGATCGGACGCGCTCCTTTTTTTGTGTTGAGTCGCTTACCGTGAGGTTTGGATGTCAAGGGTGGGGGGGCATTTCTCGAGAT
>Ga0334883_1006172_pt1 | contig 10096 bp, 8 predicted proteins | sample GraSluR1_MG_6_FD_207230 | JGI IMG/M metagenome (GOLD analysis project Ga0334883, IMG submission 207230) | Sludge microbial communities from methane-producing bioreactor in Wageningen University, Netherlands - Granular Sludge_09_05-R1 | ecosystem: Engineered > Bioreactor > Anaerobic > Unclassified... | reverse complement strand
TTCAAGATTCGTAAAAAGAGAAGGCCGACCTTCAGAAAAAGCAGTTCTTACCTCAAGACTTATCGATAGACCAATTCGTCCCTTATTTCCCAAAGGAACTACAAATGAAGTGCAATTAATTTGTTCAACTCTTTCTGTAGAAAAAGATGTAGATCCTGCAACAACAGCAATAAATGCAGCCTCGACAGCTTTAATGCTTTCAGGAGCACCTTTTGAAGGGCCTATAGGAGCAGTTAGAATGGGTTTTAAAGATGATAAATTGATTATCAACCCAAACGATGAAGATATCAAAACAGGTCGATTAAATCTGACAGTAGCAGGAACTCTTGACGCAATTACAATGGTCGAATGTGCATCTTCAGAAATTTCTGAAGATCAGATGCTTGAGGCTTTAAGCCTTGCTCATGAGCAAATCAAAAAAATCTGCCAACTTCAATTGGATTTTGTAAAAGACATGGATATTCCAGAAATTTCTCTTAGCGTTGCAGAAAAAAATGAAGAAGCAAAAAAAGCAGTTGAAGAAACTGTTTCAGCAGTGATGCTAGAAGAGGTCAAAGGGAAAACAAAAATGGATGTTAAGAAAAAAATTCATGAAATCGAAGAAAAACTTTTTGAAAAATATGCTAAAGAGCTTGAAGAAGAAATTTTCACAAAATCAGATTTAAAAAGCTTTTTAACTGAAAAGATCGAAGCAAATATGAGAAAAAATGTTCTTGAAAAAGGAGAAAGAATAGATGGAAGAAAAGTTGATGAAATTCGTCCAATTTCTGTCCAATTAGATGTTTTGCCTAGAGTACATGGTTCTGCAATTTTCCAAAGAGGAGAAACAACAGCCCTAACAATTACAACTCTTGGAGGCCCTGGAGATGCCCAAATTATCGAAACAATGGACGAAGAAGAATCTAGAACATATTTCCATCATTATCGATTTCCTCCTTACGCAGTTGGCGAAATTAAGCCTTTAAGAGGCCCAAGCCGAAGAGATATTGGCCACGGAGATTTAGCTGAAAGAGCACTTCTTCCAGTTCTTCCAACAAAAGAAGAATTCCCTTACACTTTATGGCTTGTTTCAGAGATAATTAGATGTAACGGTTCAAGCTCGATGGCTTCTGTTTGTGGTTCTACACTATCTTTAATGACAGCTGGAGTTCCAATCAAAAAGCCAGTTTCAGCAATTGCAATGGGTCTTATGATGGACAAAAATGACAAATCCAAATATCGAATTTTAAGCGACATCCAAGGTCTTGAGGATTTTGGTGGAGATATGGATTTCAAGGTTGCAGGAACAAAAGACGGAATTACAGCTCTTCAAATGGACATTAAAATCAAAGGACTTTCTCTAGAATTGATGAAAGAAGCTCTAGAACAAGCAAAAAGAGGCCGAATGGAGATTATGGATAAAATGCTAGAAGCCCTTCCAGAACCAAGAAAAGAGCTTTCAAAATATGCACCGCTAATTATGAGCATGCAAATTAAAACCGATTTTATTAAGGTTGTTATCGGAAAAGGCGGAGAAATGATTAATAAAATTATTGCTGAATGTGGTGTTGATATAAATATTGAAGACGATGGCTTAGTTCAAATCACAGCTCCAACACAAGAAGGCGGTGAAAAAGCAGTTGAATGGATCAAAAAGCTTACTTTTGAGCCAAAGGTTGGAGATATTATGGAAGGAAAAGTTGTGAAAATTCTTGATTTTGGAGCAATGGTAGAATTTGCACCGGGTAAAGATGGACTTGTTCACATTTCAAAACTTTCAAAACAAAGAGTTCGAAAAGTTGAAGATGTTGTAAAACTCGGAGACAAAATAATGGTCAAACTATTCGAAATCGATGACCTTGGAAGATACAATTTGATGAAAGTAGAATCATTAAATGGAGGCCCAATAAATGCACCAGAAGTTGTCCCAACAGACCCAACACTTCCACCAGATGCAAAAGAAAAACCAGACTACAAAACACTTGGCGAAAGAGTCGAAGGCACACATTCTGTAAGAAAAATTGTCTAAACTTTTCATCAAAAAGCCTTAAAAAGCTATTGAATTTCAGAATTAATTATCATAGTATAACGCAGGAAGCTAAAAAAGTTTCCTGCGTTTTTTATTTCAAAACAAGCGGATATCGTATAATGGCTATTACATTGCCTTGCCAAGGCAGAGACACGGGTTCGATTCCCGTTATCCGCTCCAAACAGTAAATCGCGATTTTTGCGCCGTGGCAGACCACGTTTTTTGCAGTTGGCAAGCCACCTTTTGCCCCGTGAGCAGGAAGTTCGAGCCGATTTTTTGCAGAAACTTTCGTTTCTCTTCTAAATTTTCAGTGTCCGCTATGCGGACGGCTTGGTGAGCCGAAATAATCCATTCGCGAAAGAGTTCGAGCCAATGAAGTCCTCTTCCGCCGTTTTCCTTTAAATTCTCTTTTATTTCTATTTTTCTGTTGAGAATTTTTTCTTTGGCTTTTGTATATTCCTCATTTGTAATTGTCTGCTCCAAATAAGTATCAAGTAATCGCATTTGTTTTTCTTCAAGCTGTTTAAGTTCCTGTTTTATGGGCACGGCGGAAGAGGACTTTGAAGTTTGAGCTTCTTTATAATCTTTTTCCCATTGTTTCAGCATTTCATCTTTCCAACTTTCGCGAATGGAAACATCTCTAAAAAGCTCTTTTAATTGAGCCACAAGCTCTCTTTCTTCGAGATACTTTTGATGACATACTCGATTCTTTTTGGTGCAGCGGTAGTAGATATAAGTGCGGCCGGACGGTTTGATTTTCCTTTCAGCAGTAACCGCCCGACCGCACTCACCGCATGTAAAGATTCCACGAAAAGCAAAAGCCTCAATTTCTTTTGCTTTTCGTGGCTTACCTCTACTCTCTACTATCCGCTGCACCTTATCAAAGAGCTTTTTAGAGATAATTGGCTCATGGCTTCCCTGGTAAAGCTCTCCTTTATGTTTAAAAACTCCATAATAAAAAGGATTTCTCAGCATACAATCAATCTTTGAAATATGGAGAGCTTTACCAGTTCTTCGGCTCACCAAGCCCAAAGAAAGCGACAATTTTTGTAAATCTTCAAGTGTTTTTTCACCAGTGGCATACGCCTCAAACATTTTCTTCACTGCCGGCCATCGCTCCGGATCTTTTACAATAGTATGATGTCTTAATTCGTTCAAATATCCGACCGGAGCGAGGCCGGGCATTTCTCCACGTCTGAGTTTCTGGCGTATGCCACGTTTTATATTCTCTGAAAGATTATCTATGTAATATTTACTTTGCCCAAAAGCGATATTAAGCATGAATTTGCCCTGCGGAGTACTATCAAACCAAAAGGTAGGGAATTTTAGCGATGTAATTTGCTCTTTATCTACAAGATAAATGATTTTGCCTCCATCAACACTATTTCTTGCCAACCTATCAGGATGCCACGCTAAAATTCCCACATTTCCCAAAGTTTCTATTTCTTTAATCATGCTGTTAAATATAGGTCTTCCCGGAGCCTTGGCTGTTTTGCTTTCAACAAATTCTTTTGCCACTTCCAGATTTTCTTTGCGGGCAAATTCATGCAACTCCGTTACTTGTGCTTCTATTGAAAGCACTTGTCTGTCGTCTTCATCTGTTGATTTCCTAGCGTAAAGAAAATATTTCATAAGCATTAAGTGGTTATCGCTTTTGGGCAAAGCCGCGCTACGCGCGGAAAATTGTCGCTTTCTTTCTGAAAATTTAGAAGTTTCGCCTTCGGCGAAATGCAAAAAATCGGCTGTTCAGTAGCAATGGTAAAATTATTGTACCATTGCACTGAACTTTGCGCTCCGCGCAAACGAACTTCCGGCTCACGGGGCAAAAGGTGGCTTGCCAACTGCAAAAACCGTGGTCTGCCACGGCGCAAAAATCGCGATTTACTGTTTGGAGCTGCCTTTACGAAGAAGTTAGAACCTATTTCAAAGAGAAGCATGGAGGCTAGCCTCCATGAAAATTTTGGCAAAACCTGACGCTTGTGGTCGCGCCGCCCGCCCCCGCCTCGGGCGGCGCGGAGAAAAACACTGTGGAAATTCCAGAGTTTGGAAGTGCGGGCAGGCAAAAATTCATTTCCCCCATACCCCCTTTTCTTTTTGCCTGCCCGCTTAAAAGAGCCGCCTTTTTCGGTGCGGTTAATTTTTAATTCTTTGAAGGTAAGAGATTTCATAATGTCACTTAAAGTCTGTAGACTCATAATAGACATCAATTAAAATGTAGTCAATAAGTCACAAAATAATTATGGCAGATATTCAAGTCAAATTAGGAGAAAAAATTAAAAAAATTCGCAAGGAAAATGGACTTTCTCAAGAACAGCTTGCAACAAAATCAAAATTACACAGAACTTATATTAGCGATATTGAACGAGGCGATCGCAATGTTTCTATCAGGAATATTGAGAAAATTGCGAAAGCGTTAGGTGTCACCATAAGTGATTTACTGTCAATTTAACAAACAATCATGGCTTCAAGAACATGGCATCCAAATTTTCAAAAATATGTAGAATTTATAGTCACACATCCGAATTATAAAGGTCTTTTCTTTGAGAGGGGCAATGATGGCCAGGTTAAATGGGTTGTGACCGGCAAGTCAAAAGAAGGCAAGAAAAGACAAGAATGGTGGAACACAAAATGCAATGAACTTGGCATAAAAATTGAAGCTGGATGTTATGCAAAAGCCGCAAGGATAGTACATCCAACAAAATTTCACACATGCCAAATTTGCGGGAAAGAATTAAGTATCGAATATGTTTATCCAAATAAAAGACTGATCTCAAAATTAAATAAACTTCTCAAAAAGGAAATTTTGCCATATACGCTTACAATTCTTGAAATTATCGACAAATTTTTTAATAAGCAGACTGATATTGAAAGATTTATTAAATGTCTAAACATAAAAGAAGACGGCTTTAAAAACGTTGAACAGCTAAAAGAACATATACAAAAAAACTTTATTGATGAATGTAACAAGGGATATTTATCGCCTGGTGTTATGAGTAATCCACCTGATCGTTACGATGGATTCCACTCTGACGGAAATTGTTGCAGATCTGAATCCGACAAGGGGCGACACAAATCAAATCTTAGTAGATATAACCAAGATAGAAGGGTTTATGAATTTTGGAGTGATGGTGATTGGAAAAAAGCAGATCGACTTATGGCTCAATTTAGCAATTATGGTATTAGCGCTGATCATGTCGGCCCAATATCTTTAGGATTTTGCCACAGACCAAAATTTCAACCAATGACAGGAAGTGAAAATTCTGCGAAGGGAAATCGCATGAGTATTTACGATGTTAGATCTCTCTTGGCCGATGAAAAAGAAGGGGATCAGGTCGTTTCATGGCATTCAAAATACATTTGGGATTTACTCAAAAACAAAGTGAAAGATAATCAGGATGCTTTGAAATTGAGTAAAATAATGAAAAGGAATTTGCACTGGGTATTAACATTATTTGCGATGATTGATGAAAATGGAGGAAGAGAATTTTTATGCCAATTTTTACATCCTGAATATTCATTTTACGATCATCAATTTGTAGATTTTAACCCATTATTAGGGCTTTATAGTAAAGTAATCACCATACCTAGAAAAGGTAGAAATCAGGAAAACAATGTAGAACGTCGTTACCGAATTGCCTTTGAAGCATTGGAGCAATATAAAAGTAAGACAAATCGTTGGCATAAAGAATGGGAAGACAAAAAAATCGACAAGGAAATCGAAAAATTAATTTCCCTAATAAAGGATGAAAAACAGAATTCTGAAGCATTAAAATTGTTGAAAAAGATAATAAAATCCTTCTCTAAGATTTTGGGGAAACTATGGTAAAAGATTTTTATAGTATTCCTCGATTGATATTTTTCCCGCCAAGAATTCTTGATAGAAATTTTCAGTTTTCAAGTTCTCATTTGTTGAATTTTCTCCACCATTCATTTCAAGTAGGGGTAAATTGCTAATTGCCATATCTACAGTGATAAAGTCATCTTCGTTATTTATAATTTCTTCAGGGAAACATTCTTCGGGGTCACCATTTAATACGCCGATTATTACCACCCTTTTTCTTTTCTGTGGAACACCAAATTTAACAGCATGCATCTTTTTACCAAACATTTTATAGCCGAGTTCTTCAAAATCAGTTTTAATTCCTTCATAAGTCCGACCTTTATCGCTTGTTAAAATACCTTCGACATTTTCTATCACTACAACTTTTGGTTTTACCTTTTCAACAATTTCAACATATTCTTTATAAAGAAAATTCCTAGGGTCATCTTTAAGCCTTTTTCCTGCGTATGAGAATCCTTGACAAGGCGGACCTCCAATCACAATGTCTATTTTTTTATTTTTTGCAGCGGCTATTAATTCATTTTTGATATTTCTATCAGTAACATCCCCTTCCAGAAGCAAAGTATTTTTGTGATTATTCCTATATGTTTCACATGCCGCAGGAAAATTGTCATTTGCAGCAATGATATTATATCCAGCCCATTCAAAGCCAATACTTAATCCTCCTGCCCCACAGAATAAATCAATTACATTTTTGACTTTTTGTATCTGTTTTATTCGTTTTGCAATGAAATATGCCATAATTGGAGGAACGGCATTTCCAATTTGTTTGCAAAGCGAAGTTTTTGATCCGTGAAATACATAATTATCGGGGAAAGATTGTAGTCTAGCAGCTTCTCGCGCACTAATAACTCTGTCTTGTCCCGGATGGATATACGCGCCGTTGCCAGGGCGATTAAAATAAGTTGTTATTGTATAACTTGGCCTTTTTCTATGAAGACGCCCATAAAGGGTAGTTCTCCCGCCAGATATTCTTATCTGTTCTAATCGTTTTGAAGGAATATGTTCTGGAATATTTTTCCAATTTCCACCTTCGGGAACAGATCTGACCATTGCAAGATCTAAGGCGCTCAACGGATAGGTAATGTGGTTATGTATCATTTTGTGTATTTACTATTTATGTAGTTAATTTCATCTTTTTCTAAACCATACAGGTTATAAACCGCATTATTTAAAACAATCTGTAATTCATTGTTGTGCCCCTCTTCTAATATCTTTTCAACGATCAATTCAATTTCAGATTCTTGTTTTTTATTTGGAATTGGTATTGGCAACTCAGCCAATTCATAATTATTTATATGATTGTTTGAACTCGTAATCTTAAAACGCCAATCAAGAAGGTAGGAGTTTAAGACTCCAAGTAAGTAATCTAGCGACAAGGGAGATTCAATTAAGGTGCTTCTCAATGCAATAAAATTGCACGAATTCCCCAATATCATATTATTAGAAATTTTTGCGAATTTAAGCCGCTTAAATGAATTCATGTTAGAAATTTGCTGACAAATGATTCTTTCTTTTTTTACAAATTCTTGCTTCCCGTTGATAGCATTAAGGAAATCTTCGTCAACATATTTATCATTTTGAGTTATTACAAAATCCTTGATGTTGACGCCTCTAAGCAGAGGATATGCAGTTTTTGTGTCCGAAATATAATTTTTGTTTAAAGTTAAATCGAGTTCGCCTCTAGCATTAATAATATATTGGAGCTCTTTAATCTTCTTATGTTTTTGTATTTTGTTGATAATATTCCAACCTATACTTTCTTCGTAAATTATAGGAAAGGATTCCGACAGGCCGGAAATTAAAGCTGTGTCAATTTTTATTTCTTTATCGTAAAGATCAGATTCATTTGTAATATTTGGCTGAAGAAAAATATTTTTTGTACTTTTACCCTTTAGAGCGGAGAAGAAACAGAATGATTGAGTAATATCTGGGAAATAATCATTTTTTTCGTTTAAAACAGAAATTTTAGATATTTGAGATTTAGAAAACAACCTTTTTCTAAGTTTTTCACTTTGCTTGTCATTCAGGAATGTTTGAGGTATGAGTAAACCAATTCTTCCATCAGCTTTGCTGTAATTTTCAAAAATTTCTTCAACAAAAAGTCTGTATAAATTCAAAGTACCACTATTAAAATTGTAAAACCTATGAGCTTTAATATAAGCAATCAAATTTTTGATCTCTGCTGCATATGAATTATTTTCTCCATATTTATTAGCATTTGCCTTTAATAGCTTATACGGAGGATTAGTTAGAATTACATCAAAGCCAATGCCGTTATTGAAAAGATTTTTAGGATCCTTCTTTTCTATAATACCACTCTCGTTTACCTTAAACAGTACGTCCCCAATATGAAAATTCTCTTCTTCCAAAATAATCTTTTTTCCATATCTACTTTGAATATAAATTGGAAAGAATTTTTGAAAAATGGTTATGCCTTCAACATCTATATCAGCACCGTAAATATTATTTACGATATTCTGCAATTCATAATTAGTTAAATCAGGAAACTTATCTAATATAAAATCTACATAAGCTATGATAAATATTCCTCCTCCCATACATGGCTCTAAAAACTTTGCTTTTAGGAAAAAATCCTTATTGAGTATCCCCTCTAATGCACTTTCAGTAATTATTTTGGCAATTGAATATGGCGTATAGTAAATACCAAAATGCTTCCTTTTATTAGTTTCAAATAGCCTTTCCGATTCAAGTTGCTTTTGGTGAAAATTAGTTAAGTTTTCAAAAATTGCTAAAAAATTAATATTCTTTTCCGTGAGATTACCTTCGGAAAATCTTTCTTTTATAGTTTCAAGCCAACTTCGTGTTGTGATTAGTTCTGCCATTCTATGTTTATTGATAAGTAATTATTGATTTTACAACGCCCTCAATTCTAAAGTCTTCTTTTGCCAAAAACGGGGAATATTTAGAGCTATTAACTGATATGAGAATAACATTGTCGTCTTCTTTTTTGAATTGTTTTATAAGTGCTTCTCCGTCATTTACGCATACAATAAAATCTTTGTCTTTTGCTTGATTCGTTTTTCTTGCTATCACCAAATCACCATTGCTAATAGCCGGCTCCATAGAATCTCCTGTAGCCTTAACCATAAATGCTTCAGAAGATGCAAAGCCTAATATTTTTGATGAAATAGGTATTTTTTCTATTGGTGTCCCGTCCAGAATAGAACCATGTGGACCACAGGTAGCTAAACCATAAAGGTTTAAATATGTAATTTTTCGTTCCGGAGTATCTGCTAAGACCTGATAATCACTGGGGTTGCTAGGATTTCTTCTTAAGTAACCCTTTTTTTCAAGTTGTAATAGGTGGTGATGAACAACACTTGTTGACGAAGCATCTGTTACATCCTTTAACTCACGAATGGTTAACGGATCGTCAATGTTTTTTTTTAAAACATCGAGAAGAAGTTTCTGAATTGGATGTAAATTTTTCTTCATAGAGTTATTTTAGCTTCTGTTTCCATCTTAACATCGATCAGAACAAAAGCAAGAACAATTTGACTTTGTTCTGGTAATAGGCTAAGCTCCGTCACGTATTACAATTTAAACATTTATTGTCATGGTAAGAACATCAGTTTCCTCATCAAACATCGCCTCAATTGGATATGATTCAGGAAATTCCACGCTTGAGATTGAGTTTCATAATGGTGGAATTTATCAGTATTTCAATGTTCCTGAAACCATCCATAATGGAATAATGAGCGCTTCGTCTCATGGAACCTATTTTCATGAGCATATTAAAGATGTATATGAATATAGAAAAGTTGGTTAAAACTTTCACATGAAAATAATCAGCTTTGCTGTAAATAATTTTGGATGTATATCAGGCGGACTGGATAAAAATCGAGTATGTTTTGATAATTCGAATACCATCTTTATCTTCGGGCAAAACAACGTTGGAAAATCATCTTTTTTAAAGGCATATGAATTTTTTTATAAATCCGAAACGCCAAATTTAGATGATTTTTTTAAAACGGATATAGAAAAGATTCTTGAATTTGAATTAGAAGTGGAACTTGATAGCTTTGATTTTTCTAAAATAGAACTTGTTGCCCCAAGCAAGAAGGATTCTCTTAAAAAATGGCTTAGAGAAGGTAAATTTTTAAAAGTGAAGAGAGAGTTTGGAGTGACCGAAGATGGTAAAACTCAAAAAATCGAAAAAGCTAAAAATTCGACCTTCAATCCTTCAACCAATACATGGGATGACAAGTGTTATGGGAGTATTG
>Ga0334883_1006168_pt1 | contig 10104 bp, 8 predicted proteins | sample GraSluR1_MG_6_FD_207230 | JGI IMG/M metagenome (GOLD analysis project Ga0334883, IMG submission 207230) | Sludge microbial communities from methane-producing bioreactor in Wageningen University, Netherlands - Granular Sludge_09_05-R1 | ecosystem: Engineered > Bioreactor > Anaerobic > Unclassified... | reverse complement strand
ATTCTATATTATGCGTTGCCCATGTACTGGCAGTATACTGCGATGGATGCAATCCTAACAGGAAAGGCGGCGCTGCTGCCCATCCTGATGACCCTTGGAACCGGCATGGTGTGGTTTGCCCTTGTTATGATTCTCTTCACCCAAAAGGTGAAAATAAAGGCATGGAGGTAGCACAATGGAATGGTATTGGTGGATTCTGATTGGTATCGGGCTGATTGGTATCATCATCCTGAAGGTCAAAGTGGGCGGGATGTGGCTGAAAAGGCAGAAGGAGAAACAGGCGCAACGGGATCAATACAGGGAGATGGAGGACTGATGCCTGCGGCTGGCAGAATGAAATGGCGTGAGGAGGAAACCGCAAACCCCTTGGAGGGAAATGCGGCACTCTTTGAAGCCGCGTTGGAGGCATTCTCAGAAAAGTCCTTCGGCGAGGCGTCGCTCAATGACATCATCAAAGCGGCGGGGCTTAACAAGGGAAGCTTTTACTACCGATTCTATGATAAGATGGATCTCTACCTTTCCCTGCTCTACAGGCTTGGCATGGAAAAGCTGAAGCTGTTTGAACGTTACGATCATGAAAACGCAGCCGAGGGCTTCTTTGAATCCATCAAGGACAAAGCGATACTGGGGCTGCGCTTTGCAAGGATGGAGCCGCGCTACAATGCCTTATCAAGGCGTATGCTGACGGAAAACGAAGCCATTCGCAATGTGATACGGTCATGCTTTGGAGATGTGACGCAGGATGTGCTCTCGGCCATGATCCAAGAGGGAAAAGCAAAAGGGCAGATTGATGCATCGATTTCCACACACCTTGCGACCGCTGTGTTTGCAACGCTGCTAACGCAGATCGACCTGATGATTTCGCCCAACATGGATGACCAGGCAATTCTCACGCAGGTGGATGAACTGATTGCCATCCTGAAGCATGGCATGTGCACAAACAGCGCAGCGCCCAAGGATGAAAGCGGACGATGATAATAGACGAAAAATGCGCGCGAGACAGGCTTTGCCGTATCGGACAAAGCCTGTCTCGCGCTCGTTGCATCCGTTTGATGGTGTTAGTTATCCGGCACGACACAGAAACGGCTTTCCTCAGGGGGCTTGCTTCATTCGGCGTCGGTATTCCATCGGCGATGCGCCGATGGCCTGCGTAAACAACTGCACGAAGTACTTGCGGCTGGAAATGCCAACAGCATAGGCGATTTCCTCGATGGATGCATCGGTGGCGAGCAAAAGCTCCCGCGCGTGCATGATGCGGATAGCCTGTAATTTGCCGCTGATGGTTTTTCCTTCATGGGTTTTACATAGTTTGGCCAGTACCGTGGGTGAAATACCAATCACCTTTGCAATGGTTGACACGTTCAAAGGCTCCGCGTGATGCGCTTCCATATATGCGATCGCGTCGGCCAGCGCCTGCGGGCAAGTGGGCGCGGCAGGGCTGCTGGGCGGCTGGAGACCCTGCGCCATCATCAGCAGTAGCTGCATGGTCAGGCTGGAACAGAGCTTCTCCGCATCCGCCCAACCACTCCCTGCCAGCTGATTAATCAGCTTCAACATGTGATAGACCGCGCCGGAAGCATCCGTGAGTACATGATGGCTTGCTCCGCTGCCGAGCATGCGGGCAAATGCGGGGCTGGCAAGCGCAAGCTCCCGCGTATCCGGGCAGCAGCGAGGGATGGGCTCAAACTGATATTCAATATTCATCATACTCAGCGGCATATCGTCGGGCATGAGCAGGCTATGGTGCGTCATGGCGTCCAGCCAGATATACTGCCTGGGGGCTAAGGTATACGAAACATCATCCGCGATGATTTCCACATTGCCTTGGGTTACATACATAATCTCATGCAGGGAATGCGTTTGCGTAGTCTCCCGTGGCGTGGTGCGGGGCATATCCGCACGGTCATAATAATAGTAAACCACAGGCGTCAGCGCCTGCTCCCGCAGCAGGGGGGAGTATAGCGAGATCATTCATTCACCTCCCGGCGGATGTGTTTTTCGTAGTTGCCATAATCACAGGTGATGTCATAGGTATGGCGGTATTCCTGCGGGGTGATGCCGGTTTTCCGTAGGAATACACGTGTGAAGTAGGGGTGGGTGGAAAAACCGCAGCGCGTGGCGACGGTTTGTATGGGCAGGCGCGTACGGGCGAGCTGCGTCTTGGCGCGCTCAATGCGCAGCCGCGTCAGGTAATCGCGTAGATGGACGCCGTTTTCCGCATAAAAGAGACGGGACAGGTATACCGGATGGATGCCCGCTGCGCGAGCCGCGTCTTCGGCGGTGATGGGAAGGGCGTAGTTTTCGTGAAGGAATTGAAGTGCCTTACGTACATGCGGATTCCGGCCAAAGGTGGGATATATGTTCTCCTGATGAACGAGCATAACCGATTCCAGCAGCAGGCCAATCAGGTTGCCGGAAAAGATGCGGCGATCTTCGGTTTTGATGACAGATAAGCTTGTCAACAGCCGCAAAAGACTCAGGATTACGGATGTGCAGTCCTGAAAAGGAAGTACTTTTACGTTGCTTTGCAGGTATTGATGAAGCATCGCGTAGGCGGCTTCCATCTGCGCTATCGTCATCACACCATCGGAAGCATGCGTCGTGCGGATATCAATACAGGTCAGGGATGTGTTGCCGCTATCCGGTATGAGCTGATAACGCAAGGCACCCCGCAGCAACAGCATGCGATCCCCCTGGAGCGTGCCGGTGACGCCTGCGCATTGATAGCTGCATACACCTTCCGCCGCATATAACAGGCGGATCATATCGCTGTCCATCGTGTGTTCGGAGACGGAACCGGAAGTCCACAGCGTGGTGGATTGCATTTCAAAGCATGTTTTGTTGGAATTGGCGCTCAGGTACATAGATGCATCTACCGCCTTTCATCCCATATTATATATGAAATCGTGCTATTGCAGCTACTGTCAAGCAGAAAATGTTAAAAAAGTATAAGCCGTTTTAAGCTTTGTCCCTATTCATCCTGGGCGATTTTCACTATAATGAGCACATCAGGAACCCCCAAAATGGATATAGGAGGCGTTGAAATGTTTAAAAAAGCGATCTGTCTTGCACTTGCAATCCTGATGGTGATGGCCATGGGTACTGCCGCATCCGCGGAGGATAAGGTAGTGCTGAAAATCTATGCCCAGTATGCGGATGATGACACCAAAGTCCCTTACGATTATGCCGTGGAAAAACTTGCGGAAGCCTTCCCCAACGTGGAGTTGGAACTCATTCCCCAGGCGCAGGATGACGGGGCAACCCTGCTGGCGCTGGCGGCCGCAGGCAACCTGCCGGATATCTACCAGACGGGAAGCGGCATCCTATCCACCTTCCGTGAAAGCAACCAGATCATGGTGCTGGATGATGTTGCCCAATCCACGGGATTCCTGGACAAGGTTTATCCCAGCTGCGAAACCTTCCTGTACGCGGATGACGGACACATTTATGCGTTCCCCTACGCTGGGCAGGAGTACGTTCTGCTGTATGTGAACAAGGCGCTGTTTGCCGCTAATGGATTGGAGATTCCCACGACGTTTGACGAGCTGAAGCATTGCGTGGAGGTGTTCACCGCCGCGGATATCGTTCCCCTTGCGCTGTTTGGCCAGGAGGGCTGGATCACCGCTTCCATGTATGACATCATCGCGACCCGTTTCAACGCCGGCGGAATCAAGGCGCTGGATACCGGAGCGGCGAGCATTACTGATGAAGCCTATGTGAGCGCGGCTACTGTGCTAAGCGAGCTTACCCAGGCGGGACTCTTCCAGAACGGCGTAACCACCACCAATTACGATCAGGCATCCGAGCTGTTCAAAACCGGCAAGGCTGCGATGTTCCTCAATGGTCAGTGGTACATCGAGGATGCCACCAAGGCATTGGGCGATGACGCGACGTGGATCTACTATCCCGCTTACGACGCGGCCTCCTATGAGGCGGGCAAAGCGGTATTTGCCGGCGGCGGCTCTGTTTCCGGCTACGCGGTCAACCCCGCATCGCCTAACGCGACCCTTGCGGCAGAAGTTGCTGCTTTCATCTCCGAAAAATACTGTGAGGCGAAAATCACGCTTCGCAATAATCCCCTGGTCGCGCTGGATGTGGGCTTGACGAACGACACGCTGCCCGCTATGATGAAAGAACTGGTAGCCGCGATCCCCGCTATGACATCTACAACCGCTTTTACCTGGGGTTTGACTAACGCGACCTTTACGGATGGCATTGGCACCTGGACACAGGCGCTTGTATCCGGCCAGTACACGGTAGACGAGTTTGTCAGCGAGCTTGGCGAGGTAATGGCGGGGATGTAACCCCCTGATTGCCTCACTTGCCCCAATCGCCGCGGCGTGATGCGCGTAAGCCCGCCAGGCGTCACAACCTTACGTTTCGATGGATGCGCCGTGGCGGCGCGGGCTTGTTGCCACATGACGTTACGATGGTGATCAAAGCGCGGAGGGCGGAATACCGCCTTCCGCGCTACCCCGTTGGAGGTGCGATGTGAAACGATATTTGTCTAACCCACTGGCAATCATCCTATTTATCACACCAACGCTTGGATTGTTTACGATATTCGTGTTTTCATCGATCCTGAAGGTATTTTATTATAGCTTTTTTGATTGGAACGGCGTGGGCACGGCGGTTTTTACAGGGGTTGAGAATTACAGCAAACTGTTTTCTTCCTCCACGTTTGCTACCGCCAACGCAAACGGCTTCAAATTTGCGCTGGTCATCACCGTCTACCAGCTTTTTTTTGCTTCGATTTTCGCCATCGCGGTATCCGACCGTCGGATGCCTTTTCGTAAGTTCTTCAGGACGGCTTATTTTATACCCGTGGTTTTATCTGTTACGGTTGTGTGCCAGCTATGGACATCCATCCTGGATGCGGATAACGGACTGCTCAATGCACTGCTGCGCGCGGTGGGTTCCGATTCCCGGCAAAACTGGCTGGGTTCGCGCTATGGGGCGATTTATGCTCTCGCTTTTGTGAACGCCTGGCAATGGATGGGCTATCAGTTTGCGCTGATTGTTGCGGGCATCAAGTCCATCTCCACGGAGTATTATGAAGCGGCGGAGATCGATGGCGCATCTGCTACACGGGCGCATTGGCACGTTACCATCCCATTGCTCAAGGAGACTTACTTTTTCTGTTTGCTGGTTTCGGTCACCGGGGGTATCAAGGCATTTACAGAAATCCAGATTATGACAGGCGGCGGCCCCGGAACCGCGACGCAGACGCTTACGTATATCATGTATCGCGCGGCGTTTGTGAGCCACCGATATGGCTATGGACTGGCGGCGGCGGCGGTGCTGGTGCTGGAGTGCCTCGCGGTGATCCTGTTGCTGAATTACCTGTTTCGAGATCGTGAAGCGAAACAACTGCGGCGGCTTGCGGGAGGAAAACCATGAAAACAAGCAGAAAACAGAGTATGGGTGCGAAGATATTCTCAATATGCCTATGGCTGTATGCGCTTGTATCACTCTACCCTTTGCTGTGGATGATGTTCTATTCCTTAAAGAGCAATGAGGAAATCTTTGTTAGCAATCCTTTCGGATTGCCAGCCACGTGGCAATGGGGCAACTATGTCAATGCCTGGACGCAATATGATGTGCCGCTGTTTTTCAAGAACAGCCTGCTTGTAGGCGCTGGCACCGTGCTGGTGACCATTTTCTGTGCGCTCCTGTTCACCTTTGCGATATCCCGCCTGCGCTGGCCGTTCAGCCGGAGCGTGCGTACGTATGTGGCGCTGGGCATGTTTATTCCTGTACAGGCGATCATGATCCCTGTGGTGCAGACCGTAAACCAACTGGGGCTGCTGGGTACCCGCTGGTCGCTGATTCTGCCGTACGCCGCCATTAACCTGTCATTTGCCACCATGGTTTACTTTGGTTTTTTTCAAGGGATCCCCAAGGAGATGGAAGAAGCGGCATGCATTGACGGCGCGAATATCTACCAGACTTTTTTGCACATCATCGCGCCGCTGGTGAGTCCGGCTACCATCACCATCGTCATCTACGTGTTTTTGGCCTCATGGAATGAATTCATTCTTGCCAATGTGCTGGTGGGCGGCGTTGCGAAGCTGAAGACGTTACCCTTGGGCGTGCTGTTCTTCCAAGGACAGTTTACGACGGATTGGGGCAGCATGGGCGCGACCATGACCATTGCCAGCATCCCCGCCATACTGGTGTATGTGATCTTCAGCGAGCAGGTGGAGCGAGCCATGACCGTCGGCGCCGCGGTGAAAGGTTGATAGAGAATATGACACGCCATAGGTGCCGCGCTAAAGTACGCCATAAGAAACGGCGAGAGGATGCGGCAAGCGGTTTGCCATCAACCCAACCGGCAGAGAAGCATCCATGGCTAGTAACTGGTAAGGAGTCGGTATCATAACCATGCAGCAATACGCCCTGACAATCGACTACAGTGTTAATGGCATCGAGGAGAGCTATTGCACAGGCCAAGGAGACAACAACGCGTCGCTGGACATCTGCGCTCACGAAGGTGTGCAGCGCCTGACGATTACCCTATGCCCCAAACAGCCAATACTACTGCGTAACGCAGTAGTAACGTTCCACCATACGTTTACGCCGGACGACAGCATTTTTCTCAATGGCTATCAATCATGGACAGACAGTCATGAGATGGATATCCACCAGATGATGCCTGGCCTGACGCTGGTGCCGGACGCGTTGATACAATCCAATCATCTGGATCGCTATGGGGATTATCGATTTGCGCGGTATCCGCAACCGCACGGATTCACCTATGCTTATATACGCCGGGGTGAGTCATTGCGGTTCTTTGGTTCGCTCAGTGAGTGCAGCGGCTTTACAGCCATCTACATTCATGCGGATGAGAATACCGTTACCATGGAAAAGGATTGCGAGAACCTGCTGATCGACGCGCCCTATGAGGCGTTTGATCTTTGCCTTTGCGAGGGCAAGGAGCAGCAGGTTTTTGATCTGTATTTTGCGCAGATGGGCATCATAAAGCCGTCGCTGCCCCGCAGCACCGGCTATACAACGTGGTACCAGCATTATGAGCATATCGATTGGCAGGTGGTCACGCACAACCTGCAAGCGATGGCTGCGTTTCCCTATCCGTTTGATGTTTTCCAGATCGATGACGGCTATCAAACGGCGGTCGGCGATTGGTTAGCGGTAGACAGGCGCAAGTTTCCGGAAGGCATGAAACCCGTGGCGGATGCGATCATCGCGCAGGGCATGACCCCCGGGCTTTGGCTGGCGCCTTTCTGCGCCCAAAAGGACTCCCGGCTGGCAGCTGAACATCCGCAATGGCTGGTACAGGACGACGAAGGAAAGCCCGTATGCTGTGGCAGCAACTGGGGCGGTTTTTACGCACTGGATGTGTGTAACCCGCAGGTGCTGGACTACCTTGCAAACGTGTTTGATGTGGTGCTAAACCAATGGGGCTATGGACTGGTGAAGCTCGATTTTCTTTATGCCGCCTGCGTGCAGCCGCGCCCCAGAAAAACGAGGGGGCAGATCATGTGCGAAGCGATGGATTTTCTGCGCGCATGTGTGGGCGATAAGCGCATCATCGGATGCGGGGTACCCTTGGGCGCTGCTTTTGGCAAAGTGGATTATTGCCGCATTGGCTGTGATGTAAGCCTTTCATGGGATGATGAACCCCATGAAAACAGTATGCACCGCGAGCGCATATCCACAAAGAACACGATTCTCAATACAGTGTTTCGCAGGCAGCTCCATGGCCGCGCTTTCCTCAATGATCCGGATGTGTTTCTGCTGCGGGAGGGCGGGCTTGCATTGACAGCGGCGCAAAAAGATATTCTTGCACAGATCAACTGCCTTTGCGGGGGACTCCTCTTCACATCAGATGACGTTTCTCACTATGGAACACAACAGCGCACGCAGCTTCTTTCGCGCCTGAATGCGGATGAAGCGTGCATCCAGTCGGTGGAGTTGGCCGGGGATATTCTTACCCTGCGTTATCGGCAGGGGGGCAGGGACAACCAGATGGCGATTGATATGATGGCCGGCAAATGGCTGCGCTCGCCGCAGGGCGATCAGCGCCAGGCTGAAAGCCGCCCAGCACTTCCATAAAGGAGAGGAACACCCGATGGATACAATCCCTTATGACATGGGCTATCTGACAGATCCGCGCATATTTGCCGTTGGCAGAATGCCTGCGGTCTCCGATCATGATACCTTTGCAAGTCTGGCGGAGGCAGAGCGTGAGCACAGCAGCCTAAGCCTGTGCCTTGATGGTCGCTGGCGGTTTGCCTACGCGGATACGCCGGAAGGGCGTCCGTTGGGGTTTGAACAACCGGAGTTTGATTGCAGCACTTGGCCGCTGATTGATGTGCCCGCACACATCCAACTACAGGGGTACGGTATACCCCATTATGTTAACACCCAATACCCTTGGGATGGACGTGAAACACTGCGACCGCCGGAGGTTCCCAAGCGCTACAACCCGGTTGGCTGCTATGTGACGCATTTTTCGGTTCCGGAGGCATGGGAAGGACATCGCATCACGCTTACGCTGCATGGGGTGGAAAGCGCCTGTTATGTTTGGCTGAACGGTGTTTTGCTCGGTTATGCGGAGGATGGGTTCACCCCCTCGCGATTTGATTTGACGCGTGCGGTTACGGCTGGTGATAATAAACTGGCGATTGAGGTGTATCGGTTCTCCAGCGCGTCCTGGATTGAAGATCAGGACTTTTGGCGGTTCTCAGGGATTTTTCGCAGTGTGGAACTGCGTGCCGAGCCGCGGGCGCATGTGGAGGATGTTTTTATCCAAGCCGTGCCGGATGAGGACATGAAAAACGCATCTTTTACGGCTGTGTTGTCGCTCCGCTTGCCGATGGATGAGATAGCATTGAAGACGGAACTTCTGGATGCGAACGGCGCGGTGGTGGATTGTACGGAAACGAAGGCCGTTGCGCAAATGACACTGCAACGTATGATCGAAAACCCGATGTTATGGAGCGCAGAAAACCCTTTACTCTACACCTTTCGCCTGACCCTTCGCGATGAAGGTGGCAGACTTGTGGAAGTCGCACAGACCCAAGTGGGCTTCCGTCGTGTAGAAATCAAAGCGGGCATCCTGCTGCTCAATGGCAAACGCCTGCTATTGCATGGCGTCAATCGGCATGAGTTTTCCGACAAGACGGGGCGCGTGCTGACAGAAGCGGAAATGCGCTGGGATATTGAGACGCTGAAATGCAACAACATCAATGCCGTGCGCACCTGCCACTATCCCAATGACAGCCGTTGGTATCGCCTCTGCGACCGCTATGGGATATACCTGATTGATGAAACCAACCTGGAAAGCCATGGTTCATGGATGAAGCTGGGGCAGGTGCAACCGTCCTGGGTGGTGCCCGATGGCCATGATGTGTGGCTGGAAGCCTGCATCGACCGTGCCCGTTCCATGCTGGAGCGGGACAAAAACCATCCATCGGTGCTTCTATGGAGCTGCGGCAACGAAAGCTACGGCGGCAGCATCCTGTTTCAGATGGCAGAATTCATGCGGCAGCGGGATCCAACCCGTCCGATTCACTACGAGGGCGTTTTCCATGACCGCCGTTACCCTGCGACAAGCGATGTGGAAAGCCAGATGTACATTGCCGCGGCTGATGTTGCCGCGTGGCTTGAAACCCATCGGGAGAAACCTTTCCTCCTGTGCGAGTACAGCCACGCGATGGGCAACAGTTGCGGGGGACTGTGTGATTATGTGGCTTTGGAAGACCGTTACCCCCAGTATCAGGGGGGATTCATCTGGGATTTGATTGATCAGGCGCTGCGCGCGGTTCTGCCATGCGATAAAGCAGGCTTGGCATATGGCGGTGATTTTTTTGATCAGCCAACAGACCGGAATTTTTGCGGCAATGGGCTGCTGTTTGCCGACCGAACCGCCAGCCCGAAGCTGCAAGAGGTCAAGTTCTTGTATCAGAACGTGCGCATCACACCTGATGCGCGGGGCGTTACGCTTGAGAACCGATATTTGTTTGACGATTTGAGCCACTACATGCTTACCTGGGTTTTGACGCGGGATGGCGTTCAAGTTGAATCTGGCGAAGTGCGTGATGTGCGCGTGGCCCCCGGTACACGCAGGCACATCGTTCT
>Ga0334883_1006167_pt1 | contig 10104 bp, 9 predicted proteins | sample GraSluR1_MG_6_FD_207230 | JGI IMG/M metagenome (GOLD analysis project Ga0334883, IMG submission 207230) | Sludge microbial communities from methane-producing bioreactor in Wageningen University, Netherlands - Granular Sludge_09_05-R1 | ecosystem: Engineered > Bioreactor > Anaerobic > Unclassified... | reverse complement strand
CGGTTTTTCTGGTTGATTACCTTCAGCATCCGGGTGATAAACAGGGACAATACCGCCCCGTACATTTCGATGCGCAGCGGGTTGTTGGCCAGGCACACCACTTTCGGATGTTCCGGATTGTTGATGTCCAGTGAAAAATCATTGCCCGAGCAAATCCAGTAAATCTCCCTGGAGATGATTTTCGAAATGGCAATCTTTAAACTGCCTAACTGCCCTTCCAGCTGTTCATGTGCACCCCGCCGGTGGGCGTTGATAAACGGATTGATAATGCTGACCACATCCTTTTCCTGTGATAACACCTCAAACAAATCGTCGTAATCCAGCTGTAGCAGTTCAATGGCATGGGGCAGCGTGCAGAACTCGCCATCCTGAAAACGTTTCAGAAACCAGATCACTGCAGCAAAGAAGGAAACCGCAGATTCAGAAAAAAACTCTCCCTGGCGGCGAATCCAGTCCTTGTTCAGGTTGTAAAGCACCGTGCGCGAAGATTCAAACGCATCGATGGGACTTTCCATCAATTCCGGGGCCAGCGGGTTGCAACGGTAGGATTTGCGGATGTCATCGAAGTTGATGACATAAAACCGGGTCTGCTCCGGTAGACGTTTTTTCTTTTGGGCTTTCAGAAAATGGTTGTAGGTAACCTCAGAAAGGTCCGGGTATTTAAAATCATAAACACACAGGCTGAATCCCTTGGAAAGGTGCTGCCGGATAAACGGCAACACTACCGAAAAGGATTTGCCGGAACCGGGCGTTCCAATTACAATGGTCCCGCGAAACGGATTGACAATGTTAATCCAGCCCTCCTGCCAACGGTTCCGGTAAAAGAAAAGCGTGGAGAGGTTGACCGAAAACTCATTTTGCCTGATCGCTTTCTCCTGTGGAAAGCTCTCGTTTTCCTCGTTAAAACGGTCTTTCATCAGGTTCACGTTGATCAGTTTGGAGATGTTGTCGAACCCGATATTCAATACAACAAACCCAAAAAAGGAAGTAAACAAATAAACCGGCGCATGAAGCTGCAGAAAAAACAGGCTGCCCCAGTACAGAATTAAACCAGAAAGAATCTGCACTACCAACGTGGAAACTTCCAGCTCCCGTTCTTTTCTGGCTTTGGTTCCGATGCAGGTAATGACCAGCACACCCAGGCATACCAGTTTCGACTGGATGGTGTGTGACAGATAACCAATCCGCATCAGTTTTTCCAGCACCGGTTCCAGCTCTGGAAGATAAATCCCATGCAAACAAAAGAACCGGATTTGCTGAATGTAAAGCGTTAAAATCAGTAACAGGTAACTGAAGAACCGGAAACCTTCATGTAATTTTTGTAATTCTCTGGATTCGTTAACCATGAGCACTCCTTATCAAAGCCCCCTAAATCCTCCCATTGGGACAAGCCCAAAGGGGGGACTTTTGAAAGCGATTAAAATTTAAAATCGGTTTATTTTAATTTCCGGGCATGCAGGATATCCCGATTTTTTATTTCCAGGCTCAGCTTGCGTCCGGTGTTACCCAGCGCCTGTTCCAGCATTTCAAGGCGCAGCACCCGTTTTTCAGGTATGGTCAGTTTGGGCAGCACAAACACTTCGCGCAGGGTCGTACCTGCCGGTATATGCTGCACGCCGTAGTGCTGAAACTCCGGTATTACCGGATACTCCTGCACATTGGTGGCTTTAAGTTGTTTTTTGTCGTCTATCCACCAGTGAAACGCTTCCACCCGGTAACCGATGTTGGTGTTGTTGGTGACGCCCAGCTCAAAAAAAAGCAGGTCATTGCTCAGCCAGATGTTGTTCAACTGCAGCTCCATACCTTCTTTTTTCATTTTCCGGTTCCGGATGTGTTTGGTCTTTTTGGCAAGGATCCGGGAACTCAACTCCTTCAGAACATACTCCGGTAGATTCCCTTCAGCAGGAATTCCTGATTTTTCGCCCCGGAAGTTTTCCAGCCGGTATTCCACCCGGTCTGTGTTTTGGTATCCCACCAGCACGGAGTACACCTTTCCGGTACACACCAGCGTGAGCGAAGTTTCGCCTTCAAAAGGTGCTGCAGCTTTTATCCGCACCAGACTGGGATGTTCCGGTACAACCTCTGCCAAAATGCAGGAATGGTCCCCTGCCTGCAGATAAGTAACCTTTTCCGGACAGATCAGGTGCGTAGCTTTGGATTCACTTACGTGAATAAAATTTTGGCCGTTCAGGGTGATTTGCGTCATCACAACGACCAGCATAAAAACAATTTTCTTCATGACTGTTATTTTTGATTTTCATTGTTATTCACCAGGTAAACCAGTGTGTTTTTTTTAACGGTAACTTTTTTCAGGCGAACCCGTTTCAGCAGGGTCTGAGCTGTACGATCGGCAGCACGGATACCGGCATAGGTCAGCGGATCGTTGGTCACACCAAACAGTGACGAGGTGTTGGTGCTGCTGCCCACTTCACGGGTAACTTTTCGGGCTGCATTGCCGGGCACATACAATCCGGGAAGCCCGTCGAGATCATGGATAGTCAGGTCAACCGGCACAAAATGCTCTTCCACGGGAACCTGAAGGATATTGATGTGCAGGCGTTCGTTTGTGATGTTGCAGATGCCGTAAAGGAATGTATTGCGGGCTATCTTTTTCCCTTCCAGCCAGGTGTCTTCCAGCAGCCGCAGTTTTACCCGGTTACCACTCAGGACTGTTGCGGTCTGGTAAATCTCTGCTTTGATCAGACCCGTTGCAGGTGGTTCCTTGCCAAACCCGGAAAACGATTGTTTTTCCAGTGTGAAACGGGTTGTTTCCTGTTTTTCCAAATGCTGCAACCGGGAACTGATGTGCTGCAGATAAACCTTCAGCGAATCGTTCTGTGCCTGTAAAACCAGGTTTTCATCAAAGACCTTGTCCAGCGCTTCGATGCCTGATCTCGGGTAAGGATCTGCCATACGTGCCTGTGATGGAATTGCAGACTGTTGTCCCACAAGCTGACCTGATCCCGGACTGGCATACCCCTGTTTTTCCCCGGTTTTGCCCGTTGTGTTTTTTATTTCCGGTTTTTCAACCGGCAGCTCCAGTTCTCTTTTCAGCTCTTCTTCCTTTTGGCGGATATGGGCCAGCAGGTCACTTGAAACTGCCGGATTCAGTTCACCCATCAGCGGCTGGTCCCCAATCAAAACGGAATTTGAATCACGATTTGCCGGTCTGTTTGTGCTATCCGGATTGAGGGAACCTTCCAGGACTTGATAATCCATTGTACCTGTTGCGGTAATTTGCTGCTGGTAAGCTGCCGGTTTATCCAGAATCTCTATGGACTGGTCTGCTTCAGGAATTTGAAAATTGGCTCCGGCAATGGTCTCTTTTGCCGCTTCACCGGAGCCGGCTTCCCATGCACTTCCGCTGCCACCTCCCAGAATATAAAACAGCAGCACCAAAAAGGGAAGCAGCAACAGCGGCAAAAACAGCAGGGCTCTATTTTTTTTCAGATAAGTTTTCATACAGTCTCATTTTTAATTGTTGTTCAAAAGAATCTGCGGGTATCTCAAAAGGAAGCGGAACTGCCGTTTCAGGCGGCAGTGAATCGGTTACAACCGGTGTTTTCAGCTTATCGTGGGCAATCTGAACCGGTGGAAACCAGATGAAGGAGAGCACAAAAAACAGAAACAAACCGCACAAAAGGATCATCCATTTTTGTTTTCTGCGCGATGATCCCAGCTGTTTGTCCTGTTCATCCAGCCGGACTACCCAGCGGGTAAACCGGCTGACATCTTTAAAAGACGGCTTCGCCCCGGATTTTCTTTCATTTGATGAATCGGTTGTTTTCATTGGTACTTCATTTTAAAATGATTTTCGCCGAATGGTTTCCTGGTCGCTGTTGTCCACAATCTGCCAGCCTTCAATCAAAAACCCGTGCGGATTGTTGTCGGTGCGCGAGATGTTGCGCAGGCTTCCGGTGGTGTGCAGGTTCCGCAGCGTAATGTTGGAGGTACGGACAATTTTTTGCGTACCGTAAAAGGAAAAGGTGTACGGATTGGTGGAAAAATCCAGCCGCACGGAGTCGGTGCTAAGCGTTATGCTGATGTCGTGGGCGATGACCTGGTTGTACACATTGTTTTCCTTAAACGACTGGTACTGGTCCATGGCCGAACGGTCGGCCAGGTGCAGCGCTTCCCGGATATTGTTTTCAATGTAATCCTTGTCGGGCTCCAGGGTAAAAAACAGTTCGTGAAACCGTTTTACATGGTCGCGGGCTTCGGCATCACGGTTCTCGGAGATGTCTTCCCGCAGGGCCATAAGCAGGGATTTTCCGTTGTCCAGCACATAAATCTTCTGGCGTGACCGCTCTACCAGTTTCAGTGACAGGAAAAACACATAACCACTCAGCCCGGTCAGCAAAACAGCAACGGCCAGCAACACATAGACCGTAAAACGAAACTTTCGGCGGATATCAAATTGTTTTTGCATTTTCTATTTTTAAGATATTTAATATTAAGTACATTGCAGTGAGCATATTACTAAATGCATCGACTTGTGGATCTCTGTTATTTCATGGCACCTTTGGTGGCGGCCATCAGAATGGCTGTTCGGGCAAGCCGCCCTCCCCCGGAGTTGGTCCCCGATGCCTGTACAATCCAGGATGCAATTTTGGGCACCATGGCCATGCCAATGATTCCGCAAACGGGAACCACCAGGCTGGAGACATAAAACAGCTGGGGCTGGTAAACCGGCATGGCCGTAATCTGGGCGATTTCAATTTCCAGCACAAAAATCAGGATCTCCTGTACAATGGACAAAATCAGCAAAGCGATGGGTAAGTACAGATTCACGTGGACAAACCGGGCAATCCAGTGCAGGTAGTTGTCCTGAAACCCGTCGAAGATGGAAAGCGCAAACACCAGCGGACCAAAAATCACCAGCAGGATGCTGAAAATGGTGCGCAGAAAAGCCACCAGGTAAACCAGTACCTCAAACAGCGATTCCAGTACCTGCCGGATGCTGTTCATAACAAAAAAACTGATCTGGTTCTGGATGGCCCTCCCGGAGATGATATTGTAGGTGGTCAGCAGCAGGTTGATGCCTTTATCCCATAGTGCCGCTTCCTTTTCCTCGTTTTCATAAAACACCGGCAAATCGGTTTGCAGGATAGCCTGCTGTTTGTCTTCCAGCCGTTGTTTTACAATGTGCTTTTTGTCTGCATAAACTGCTTCCGACAAATTGGTCAATCCCCTGGTTGGAACCAGCAGCAGGTTCACAAACGGCCCCCAGAAGGTAATCACCAGCACCAGAGCAAACGGCCGAAGCAGGGGCAAAAGCGACACCGGATTGTCGGCAATCAGCTGTTCGTAGATCCGTTTTGCGATGTAAAAAAAGGCAGCAATCCCGCCCACAGCCCGGGCCATATTTACCAGGATACGGGCCTGCCCGATACCGGCGGTGATCAGAAAATCCGTAAAATTGAAAAATCCTTCCGTACTCATGATTTGCAACAGCATAACGATCGGTTTAACGGGTTAAAAAAGCGTAGCTTCCAAAGTCAGAAATTCTGTTTTCGGTAAAAAAACAAAGCTTTTGCCGGGTGTATTCCACCTCTCCCAGCAGCTTTTCCTGCTCTTTCCGGAGTAGCGAAAAGGCCTGCAGTTTCACTCCGTGGTCAGCCTGCAGCAGGTTTACCATCAGAAACCGGGTAAGGATCCCGTCGGCTTCCACTTCAAAAATCTTTCGGATTTCTGCACTGTTTTCCAGGGTGCCAAACCGGGCCAGCGCGGCATAGATCTGCACAAACCGGTTGACCAGCAAAAAATGGTCATCCAGACTGTCCCGCCGGGACCGGAAAATCTCCAGGCTGATCTCCTTCTGACCCGTTCTGTTCCCTTTTATACCGGTTGTTTTCTCATGCCGTCCTTTCATCCTGTTTTGCTCCAGTAGCCGGGCTGCAATACGCAGTAAGCTGGTTTTAACTTCTCCGGCAATAACCGTAGCATCGGTCACCGGCAGGGAGATTAAATTCAGGTAGTAATGGGTTGGCCAGGTACGCACAAACACATAGGGAATGGGAATCAGATCTCCCTTGAAGGCGATAAAGGTCAGCGGGTAATTTCCTTCCATGTCCGGATACTCTCCGTCCCACTTTTTAATGTCTGCAATTTCAAGGTCCTGAGAGTAGGTCTTGGACGCAGGAACAACAACAAATATCATCAGGAAAAGAACCGGTGTTGTTATCCGCAAAAGTTGTTGTTTCAGCTTTTTAATTTTTTTCATGCTCGTTTTTCCTTTCTAATTTTATGATTTTATGTTGTCCTTGTTGATTACTGGTAAAGACTGTAATAGAGGGCAAAGCTTTCCAGGTCACCTTTACCGGAACTTTTCAGGTAGGAGGCATACAGCAGTTTGTTGTACAGGTAACTCAACGTTCCGTAATGCTGTTTCACACTCAGGTACACTTCGTTGATGGTGTCGTACCGCTGCTTGTCATCCATCAGAAACAGGTCGTCTTTCAGGATGATCGTCAATATGGAGTTAACCAGCTGCCGGCTGTCGTCCAGAATGATGTCGAACGACTCCACAATGGCTGCAGCCTGCTGTGTGGTAAAATTTTCATCCTGAACCAGCCGGGGCAGTTTTTCGGTGTAGATGCCCACCACTTTACCCAGCATCTCGCGGGTTTCCTGTACCCGCCGGTAGTCCTTGATCAGTGACGAAACTTTTTTGAGGCTTTGCAGCATCTCCTGGTCAATGCCCAGAATTTCACCGGTCAGGCCCTTGATGTCGCCGTTCAGGGCTTCAATCAATACGTTGTAGAGGTTGATCTTCGAAAGGATTCCCTTTTCCTGGGTCCACAGCGCCTCGCGCTGGATGCCGGCACCCACATCGGAAACCGGCGTCTGGGCCATCCCTTTTTGAGAGTTGAAAAAAATGCCCAGAAAGATCGCGGAGATAAAAAATGTTTTCATTGTTTTGATTTTTAAAAATTAAACTGACTCTATTTCATTGATTTCAGGGTTTCCAGCAGGGACGGCATTTGTTCCCTTTTGCGGATCACCCTGTTTTTTTCGTTTTGTTCGGTGGTGTAACAAAAGTATTCCGGGCGGCTCACCTCCAGGGCAAACACCCTGCTGTAAGCTCCCAGGGCTATAAACACCTCTTTAAACCGGCGTCCTGCCGGCATGTTTCGGTTGACCGACAGCACCTGCTCTTTCTGGAACTCTGACAAGCCCAATACCTGGCTGATCTGGTCAAATTTGTTTTTGAACTTACCCATGTCCAGCAAAATGCGGGTATCGGCATTGTTAATGATGGCATCGCGAATGATGGGTGATGAGATCACATCGTCCACCTCCTGGGTCACTACCATGGCTTCCCCGAAGAATTTCCGGATAGTTTTGAAAAAGTATTTCACATACCCGGCCATCCGGGGTGTGGCAATGGCTTTCCAGGCTTCCTCGATGCAGATCACTTTTCGTATGCCCTGCAGCCGGCGCATTTTCTGCAGAAAAATATCCATAATGATCAATGTGGCCACCGGGAAAATCACCGGGTGGTCTTTGATGTTGTCCAGCTCGAACACCAGAAACGGGCACCGGAGAAATTCATCGGTCTGCATGGGCTTGTTCAGCAGGTAATCGTACTCACCACCCTGGTAGTATTTGCCCAGAATAAAAAAGTATTCCGCGCTGTTGAATTTCAGGGACTGCTCTTCCACCAGCCGGGGGATGAACCATTTACAGAAACGGTAATATCCGTTGAATGAGCGCTCGGTTGTTTCGGATTTAAAAAACTCGGAAACGGAGCGGGCAATCACATCTTTTTCCATCTCTGAAAGGTCCTCTTTGTAGATGGTATAGAGCACCGAAAGGATGGTTTGTCTTCGTTCCAGATCGGGGTTTCCGTCGGTAACAAACGGATTGAAGGAGATGGGGTTTGTTTCGGAAAACTCCACCAGCATGGCGCCTCCCTGTTTCACCAGCTGTTCATTTAGGTAGAGGGTCAGCAGTTCATAGCTGCGCCCAACATCCAGCAATACCACATGGCAGTTGCCGTTTTCGGCATATTGCCGCAGCAGGTGGTTGGTAAAAAAGGATTTCCCCGAACCGGACCCACCGATAATGATTTTATTGCGGTTATGGATCAGGTGCTTTTCCATGGGTTCATCCGAAAGGTCAATGTGCAGCGGACACCCTTCCTGCCGGTTGGAGAGCCGGATGGTAAAGGATGAAGTGCTTCCCTGCTGGGCGCCTTCAAAGTTGGTCAGGCAGCAGGCCTGGGGTACCTGGGTGATGAACAGCTCCGATTCGGGCAGCTGCGTGGAAAACGGCACGCAGGAGAACCAGAGCAGGGGCAGATCAAAGGTGTGCTGGTACGGAAAACAGTTCATCCGGGAAAAGGCTGAACCGGTCTCGCTCTTGTTGCGCTTCAGGTCTTTTATGGAGCCTTCGGGCAGCATCACGTTAAAGTGGGCTTTTACAATCTTTTCCCCGGTGGTCTGCACCGTTTCCAGAAAGTTTTCAATCAGCGAAGCATTCACCTTGTTTTCCGAAGAAAACCGGGAAAGGCTGTATATTTTCTTCTGTTCTCCTTCCAGCATCGCTTTCAGCTCCTGCTGACCGGGCACATAAATAAACTGGTTGGTAATGTGCGAAAAGGGCAGGTCCCAGGTTACCGGGTAAACAAACGATACCGGAAGGTTTGAGCGGGGATGTTTTGAAACCGGTTTGATCTCCGAAGGCAAGTGGGAATAATCACTCAGACTGAGGATTTCCACAAACTGGTCCATCACCCGCAGGCGGTCGCGGAAGTCTATCCCGCCCAAAACCGGTTTGTTGTCGCCAAAGTTCAGCGTCAAGTAACGCTCAATCAGTCCCGGCTGGCTTTCATCGCCTGAGGCCTGCTGCTGTGAAACACTCCGGCAACCAATGCCGCTATGGGTAAACAGCGATTCCAGGTTGGCACGCAGTTCGCGGATCTTTTCCAGCTGACACGCTTCCGCCTGCTTTGGTCGGATGGAAAACAGCAGCGATGAACTAAGGTAGTTTTTCAGCAACCCGGTATTCAGCAGGCTGATGTACAGGTAACATTCGTGTTCCAGGTACGGCCTGCCGGCAAAGTGCTGTTGATAACAGCTATTCAGACTTTCTTTTTCTGATGATTTGCCGGAGTAATAACTGACAAAGAAAAAATCCTGCTTGTGCAGCAGCGTGTTTTCCGGTAGCAGGTTCACTGCCCTGCGAAAGGTATCGTGCAGCATGAACAGCTGTTCACTGCTTTGGGTCAGCAGCTCGGGCAGCGTCAGCTGCAGGCCGAACCCCATATCCAGGTTATTCGAGATTTGAATATCTCCGTTGAAACCCAGTATGGGCAGGCATTTTTCAATGGACAGTGTTTTCATGGCTGGTGCTTTTACAGATGCGTTGTTTTACTACGATAAACCGAGGCAGTTTTTTCGCTGTTTTTCGTTTCTGCCATCCGGCCGGACCATATTTTTTCTGAATCCGGCTCAGGCTGTATAGCCAGGCAAAAAATGCCGGAACACATACCAGTACAGCCAATAGCGCCCCGCCCAGAATGTACAGCATCACAAACAGCAGCAGGTCTCCGGCAATACCCCAGGCTGCCCGGAACACCAGGGTTCCGGACAGGCCTTTGATGTATAGGTTGGTGTCAACTTTTTGGATAGTGTAGCTTTTCATTACGCAAAAAAGGCTTTGATGACCACACCTACCAGGATTAAAAACAGGCAGGCGCCAAACCAGCCCATAATGGCTTTCTGGGTATCCTGATCACCGCTCTGCCACTTGATGTAAACCCTCACACCGCCAATCAGTCCCACCACGGCACCAATGGCAATAATTAGGTTGGATACCGGATCGACATAGGAACTCACCTCGGCCGTAGCCTGGTCAATGCCTCCTGCGCTCTGGGCTAACGCGTTGTAGGCAGCCAGACTCAGTGCAGCCCATGCTGCCAGAGGTTTCGAAACAAACTTTTGAATGTACTTTTTCATATTTATCGGATTAAAAATTAGTGCTGAATCTGTACCCACCCCTTCCATTCGGAAAGTTCTTCGCCGTTACTCTCCAGAATATTATCCAGGCCAATGCCTGAATCGGGTTCGGAGGCGTCGTGCAAAACAACTTCCAGCGGCA
>Ga0334883_1006156_pt1 | contig 10117 bp, 10 predicted proteins | sample GraSluR1_MG_6_FD_207230 | JGI IMG/M metagenome (GOLD analysis project Ga0334883, IMG submission 207230) | Sludge microbial communities from methane-producing bioreactor in Wageningen University, Netherlands - Granular Sludge_09_05-R1 | ecosystem: Engineered > Bioreactor > Anaerobic >... | reverse complement strand
GGGGAGAAACGCTCACAATAGCAGATACTGAAGAAGCATGGGTCTTCGAAATCTGTGCGACACCTGACAAGAAGAGCGCTCTCTGGGCAGCCAAGAAGGTTCCAGACGGCCATGTCTTCGTTGAATCAAACATGTTCAGGATAAGAGATCTCGACCCCAACGATCCTGACACTTTGTTCTCTCCGAATCTGGTTCAGGTCGCGACTGAAGCCGGCTGGTACAATCCCGACGAATGTCCTCCAGATCAGCCTATCGACTGGATGGCAACTGTCAGTACTGGCGAATACTCCTTCCCTTACTACAGTCTCAGAAGAACCTGGAGAGTTTTCGACAGAGTAGCCCCCTCTCAGGGCTTCTCTCCCTGGGTTGAAGACAGCTTTACAAGAGCTTACCCGTTCTCAGTCGTTCCCGACGAAAAGCTCTCTGTAGCCGATGTCATTGATCTCTTCAGGGATCACTACGAAGGTACTGAATTTGATCTGACGAAGGGACTCGCAGCTGGACCATTCGGTAATCCTAATCGTTACTCCGGTTCCAGCAAACTGATCAAGGGTAGCTGGGAAAGAGCTATTTCGATCTTCAGATGCGAGTATGTCTTCGTAACACAGTCGAGAAGCTGGCTTCCCGATCCAGTCGGTGGAGTCGTATGGTGGGGTCCTGCAGCACCGCAAGAAGCTGTTCTGGTTCCGATGTACTGTGGTATTACAGATGTTCCAAGTGCATATGACACAGGAAGCCTGAGAAAGTTTGATCGTGATGTAGCAGCCTGGGCATTTAACTTCATGGGCAACTGGGCAGAGCTGAAGTGGAGCTACATGTATCCCGAAATCCAGGAACTCCAGAAGAAGATCGAAGGCAAGCTATTCGCAGTTCAGCCGGGAATAGAAGCCGCGGCGGTCGTTCTGTACGATATCGATCCGGTTCTCTGTAAGGAATTCCTCACCGATTACGTTGCCGACGTCACAGACAGAGTGATGGCAGAAGTGTGGGAGTTCAACGAATATCTGATCACGAAGTATCGCGATGGTTATATCAATATCCCCAATGTCGGTCAATCAGCTGGATACCCTGACTGGTGGCTGAAGGAAGTTGGATACGCCGACGGTCACATATTTGGACCGGACGGTTACAAGCAGAAGTAATGGGATTTCGCCTGTCCCCTCTATGGGGACAGGCTTTCCTTATTTTTTTGTCATAACTTTGAACACAATCTAAGACAGAATAAATACTGACCGCAAAAGAATACATAAGGAGGTAGGAAAATGAAGAAACTGATTGTTTTACTGATGGTTCTCTCTTTAGTGTCCGCTTTTGCAATTGCGGAATCAACGCTATCCCTCGCAGTTCCGGTGGTAATAACCTCGGCAGGTCAGAGCGCCGAAGTTGAAACCGTAAACTATGTAGCGGAAGAAGTCGGCCTGAAGTACGATTACTGCGACATTCTCTCTAAAGATGAACTCGCTGCCGGCGTAGGTCTTGGCGGAGCAAAGTCAGGAATTGGGAAACATGTCACTACGCTTTCTCCCGATCCAGGAGGCACGAAATTTCAGACTCTTATACTTGCACTCGGTGCCAGCCTAAAAGGAATGGGAGCTTCGGGTCTTTCCGTTGATACGGAAGTTGCCAGACTTAAGGGCATTATTGAATATGCGAAGGCAAATGGAATTCGCATAGTTGCAATTGCAATTGGTGGAGACATTCAGAGAGGCCTTCCGGGAAGTCCAATCGAGATCATGATTGATACCGTTGCGCCTCACGCTGATGTTTTCATAGTTACAACGGATTCTAATGGTGATGGAAAGTTCACGAAGGCAGCAGAGGCGAGGAATGTTCCCATTCTCGAAATCGACTCGGCTTTTGATCTTCTCGATACTTTCACGCAGGTATTCGGTTTGTAGTCGATTGGTGGCCTGCGCGAGAGTACCAATGATCGTGCGGGCTACCATTAAGGGGGGTAATCACATTGTCAGCTGATGCAATATATATGCAAACGATCATAGCGGGTCTGGTTATGGTTGCAGCCTATGGCGTTGGAAAGTTCCTGAAGTTTTCAACGGAGCTATGCATGTTTGTGGCAGTAATTGGTGGAGCTATTGCCGGGGGAGCCGGATTCGATACTTTCAGGCACATCGCGGAAGGATCCGTAACATACCTCGACATTGGACTAATCTTTGTTTTCGCAACCATATTCATGAATATTATCAAAGAATCGGGTGGAACGAATTATATCGTCAGGAAAATCATTGGAGCTTTCCATAACAAGAGAATCCTGATGCTGATACTTCTTATGCTTGTCATACTTGTACCTGGAGCGCTCACTGGAGCAGGCAGCATCTCTGTTCTGGTGGTCGGTGGAACAGTGGCGGCAGCCCTCAATGCTATGGGACTCTCAAAGGTAAGGATTTCTGCGCTGATCTTCATAGTTGCCGGTTTAAGCGCTGCTGCACCGCCAGTAAACATCTGGGCTATGATGACCTGCGCCGGAACGGCCATTCCTTATGTCGGATTTACCATGCCGCTTCTTGTGCCGGTGCTGATTCTTGGTCTCTTTTCGGTACTATTCTTCGGACGCGGCGCCGGGAATATCGACAAAGAAAAAGCTCTTAAAGAGATTCCTGATCCCAAAGGCCTTTCAGTTTGGAACGTTGCTGTTCCTTTCCTTGTCTTGATATTCTTGCTTGGAGCGCCGAGAATCTGGCCGTTTGGTTTCCCGGTCCTCGGATTGCCTCTAGTATTCGCGATTTGTACTCTGGTGGCATGGCTTATGAACTTCAAGAGAGTAAACATCCTTAAGGTCAGCAGAGAAACCGTTGCTCAGCTAACACCCCTAATAGCGACCACTGCAGTCGTTGGAATGCTAATTCAGGTAATGAGCTTCAACGGTGTAAAGGGCTTGATCTCTATGTGGATAGTCACTGCTCCTCTCGCGATAGTCTGGATACTCCTTCCTTTCATAATACCGATATCCGAAGGTCTTCTGACTTATGGTGGTGCAATGGTAATAGGTATACCCCTTATGTGGATGTTGAATTCAAACGGGATAAATCCTGTGATCGTCCTGGCAGGATTGAGCCTTCTATGGCCTCTTGGAGACGGACTGCCCCCGACTGCGCTTATAGGACGCTTGACGGTCAGCACAGTTGGCTACAAGGGTTCATACGGCTCGTTCTTGAAGGAGTGTGTTGTACCCTGGATAGTCATAACCGCCGTTGCAATGATACTCGTTATCTTTGCCAACAATTTCAGCTTCCTGATGATGGTAGGTTGAGGAGGAGGTGTCGTCATGACTTTGATAATGTTTCTGTATTATGTGATGACAGCCTATGTGGTAGGCATGCTAATCTGGAACTTTATAAAGACAAAGGACATAAAGAGCGAGATACTCTATACTCTGGCTCTTCTGCCCCTCATTCTCAGACTGCTGAGAATGAAGTAGGAGGGGTATTATGATGAGAAAATTGTTAATCGTTGGAATCCTTGCACTTGTTGTCCTGGCGGGCGGCATACCTCTTTATCTTCAGAGATACTTTAAAGAGGAAGTTGTGGCCGGACCAAGTGTCACTAATGTATTCAAACTAAGTAATTACTTCGATGGCATAAAAGGAACCATAGCCGATACGGATGTTTTTGAGCTAAAGGGCTCAGAAGAAGGCGGAAAGACTCTTGTAATCGCCGGCACTCATGCAAATGAACCTTCTGCTGCTTTGCTTGCGTATTTCCTTATCGAGAATCTCGAAGTGGAAAAGGGAACCGTTTATGTGATCCCGCATTTCAATGTAAGTGGTTCTCTCGGAACTCAGCCCGGTGGTGGATTCCCCCTGTACTTTGACATCGAAACTCCCTGGGGTGAAAAGACTTTCAGAATGGGTGACAGAGGATTCCAGGCGCTTGACCAGTGGCCAGATCCAGATGTCTATGTCCACTATCCCGATGGTCAGTTGCTTTCATACATCGACGCCAGAAATACAAACCGATCCTGGCCGGGCAGGCCGGATGGCTTCCTTGCCGAGAAAGTCTCTTTTGCCGCCATGGAGATGATCCGTAATGAAGGCATAGACATCGTTATCGATCTTCATGAGGCTGAGGCTATGTATCCCGTGACAAACTGTATAGTTGCACCTGAGAAGTCTATGCCTTATGCGATCGGTGCTTCTTTCTACGTAAAAGGAAGAGAAAAGTTCAATAACCACGTAGAGTCTTCTCCAACGGGTTATAGAGGTCTTTCTCACAGAGAAATCGGAGACTGGTCGGATGCTTATCCGTTCTTACTAGAATCTCCGGGAGTCCATCTTGACCAGATTACGGCAGCGAAAACACCACAGCTTATTGTGGATGGAATAGATCCATTTGTTCTGCAGGCTGGTGAGAAAGGGCTTCTATACGTTCCTTATGATGAGAACGGATTCTCCATGGATAGAAGAGTTGGGCAGCACTCTTCAGTCATTCAGGAGATAATGGCACAGTGGACAAAAAAGAATCCCGAGCGTGGATTCAAGGTCTCTGCTCCAAGATATGCAGATATTGTTAATAATGGTCTCGGATCGTATTTCAAAGATCCGTCGAAGGCTGATAAGAAAGACGTCTATCTGCAATAAGCTCCCCGGCTTAGAGGCATACTTCTTCTGAAAGAAGGGTATGCCTCTTTTTCTATGATTTTCGCGAGATATCTTTAGAAAAACATCCCTGGTCGTATCCAATTGGCAAAATCGAGATCATCTGATATTCTATAACTACCCCGATAAATGATGAATGAGGTTTGATATTATGGAACATTTCAAGGCTTTTAGAAAAGTAGATGAGATCTTCGAGCTCTTTTTCGAGCGCAGAAAATGGAGATTGAGCGATATAGTGGCCAGACTGGGCTATCCAAAGGCAACTGTACACAACATTCTCTCTGCGATGACTTCTCTCGACTATCTTTCGAAAGACGGGAACTCGTATTTGCTGGGTAACAGAATACTCCAGCTGAGTGGTCTTATGAGGAGGAATATGGAGTTCAGGGAGATCGCACTTCCTCATCTTGAAGAGTTACGCAATCAGGTGAACGAGACGGTTCATCTGACGTCGCTTTACAGGGATCAGGTTATCTACATTGAGTGTCTCCATCCGACACACGCATTGAGACCACACTCCACCGTCGGAGTGACTGCTGCTATGTACTGTACAGGTGTCGGAAAGGCTTTACTGTCGTTTCAGCCGGATTCATACATTGACGACTACCTTGAGCGTGTCCCCCTTAAGAGGCGTACTCCGAACACCATAACCGACAAAGACCTTCTTAAGAAGGAAATCGACTGGATAAGGCACCACGGATACGCTTACGACAGAATTGAGCAGGAAGAAAGTGTGAAGTGCATCGCGGCCCCGATAATCGATACGCACGGTATCGCGAAATATGCCATCAGCATTGCCGGACCGGCAGATAGAATGACTGACGAAGCAATTGAGAAGTACCGACCCGTATTCTTGAAAACGGTCAAAAGGCTCAACGAACTGTATTTGGATTTCGGTAATTAGCCAGAAGACCTTCGATTCTACTTTACCTCCTTTTCACACCTTCCTCAGAAACAGAAGGAAGCGATATTCAACAGCATTATCAGATACTGCAAGATAATCACACCCATTCGCTATTGATCGCTTCACAATCATTCAAATCCGTTCTGATTGACTTTGATCTTGGTACCAGAATTCTGGTATGGTCTGTATGTAATTACTACAATGTTGAATGATGTTCTATAATATCGAACATATTATCTGAATTCTGGCTTTTATCAAGTTTCTTGTGGCTTACCGAAAAGGTAAGTAAATAAAACTACGAAAGGGGAAGAGAAAATGAAGAAGTTGCTTGTTCTACTTGTTGTTTCATGTCTGGTAGTCACCATGACCCTTGCCGCTACTACACTTGAGACTGTAATCCGCAGGGGTAAACTGATCGTTGCAACTGATCTAACTGCAATTCCGATGCAGTATAGAGATGCTCAGGGAAAGCCAACAGGTTTTGTTGTCGAGATGATGGAGTTGGCTGCGGAGAAGCTTGGTGTTGTCCTTGAGTGGAGAGATATGGCATGGGAGAGTCTGATCCCTTCTCTTACTTCAAGAAAAGTGGACATGATCGCAGCAAATATGTCCATGCTTCTCACAAGAGCAAAGTCAATAAGATTCTCTGATCCATACTTCCTTACGGGAGTAAAGATGCTTGTCAGAGCCGACACGAAGGTAGAGAGCTGGGAAGAATTCAAGGATCCTAAACTGAGAATTGGAGAAACAATGGGGTCTAGTCATGCTGACTGGATTGAAGCAAACTGGAAAAGAGATATTCATTTGTATGACAACATGGCCGAATGGGTCACTGAACTTAAGAACGGAAGAATTGATGGCGTAATGGATGATGAAATGTTGGTTCTCGATATTGTTAAACGTGAGCCTACTCTCAAGGCACTTCCCGGTTACATTAGGGTTGATATGTATGGATTGGCTTTCAATCAAGGCACTGATGATGACTCAATCGTTGACTGGTTCAACCTCTTTCTGAAGTGGATAAAGCTTACAGGAGAATATGGCGATATCTATGAGAAGTATGTAGGAACCGAATGGCAACCAACTTGGGTAATTGATTGAAGTATATTTGCCGTGCAGGCGTTTTGCGCGCCTGCACGGAATTCTGATTCTTCTGAGAGAGGTGTACATGTGTCTGAAGTAGTCAAAATAAAGAGCTTAAATAAGAGTTTTGGTAAACTCCATGTTCTAAGGGATGTTACGCTTGATGTTGAAGAAAGCGATGTTCTTGTTCTATGTGGACCAAGTGGCGCTGGAAAGAGTACTTTGCTCCGATGCATAAATATGCTGGAGCATTACCAATCAGGTTCAGTTGAAGTTCTCGGGAAGGATGTCAGAAGCAGTAGACGTAACTTGAGCTTTGTAAGGAAAAATACCGGAATGGTTTTCCAGCACTTCAATCTTTTCCCTCACAAAAATGTGGTTGAGAACGTTACCCTCGCTCCCATAAAAGTCCAGAAGATACAGAAAGGCGCAGCAATTGAAATTGCAAAGGATGTTCTTAGTCAAGTAGGACTTTCTGATAAGTTCAACGCATTTCCCAATCAGCTTTCCGGCGGTCAAAAGCAGAGAGTTGCCATCGCCAGAGCACTTGCTATGAACCCCAAGATTATGCTGTTTGATGAACCGACTTCGGCTCTAGATCCAGAAATGATAAAGGAAGTTCTGGATGTAATGGTCCGTTTGGCTCAAGAAGGAATGACGATGATAATTGTTAGCCATGAGATGGGATTTGCCAGACAAGTCGCGAATAAGGTCGGTTTTCTCGATAATGGCAAAGTCATTGAGCTCACCGAGACTCAGGAGTTCTTTACCAATCCCAAGAGCGACAGAACTAAAGAGTTCTTGAGCAAGATCCTATAGAGAGGTGAAAGTGTTGATTGACTACAGGTTAATATACAGCTCTCTACCAGTATTCTTTAACGCCTTCCTCGAGACTATGAAGATTGCCTTAGTAAGTGGTATTCTGGGTCTTATGATAGGCACAGTTGTTGCAACGCTGTGTACTTTCAACAGTAAGGTCTTGAACGCATTTGTCGGATTCTACACAGGCGTCATTAGATCTACACCTCTTCTGATACAGCTTTACTTTGTTCACTTTGGGCTTCCAGTCTTGGGAATAATGTTCACCTCATTTCAGAGTGCTACAATAGCCTTCTCTCTTAACAGCGGCGCTTATATTTCGGAGATTGTTCGAGGAGGTCTAGCCTCTATTGATAACGGGCAACATGAGGCTGCAAAAGCTCTAGGACTTAGTTGGTACCAAAGAATGAGTTGTATCATACTGCCACAGGTATTCTCAAGGGTCCTTCCCCCACTAATAGGGCAGTTCTCTTACTTGATAAAAGACACCAGCCTTGCAGCGGTCCTAGTTATTCCAGAATTGACATATGCTTCAAGGAGAATTGCTTCTACTACTTATAGGCCTATTGAATCTTTCGGAATACCTATGCTAATGTATTTCGCTCTATATTTTGCCCTTAGTATTCTCAGCAACAGTATAGCTGGTCGCGTTAAGAGGAGGGAACGAGTTGCAGCAAATTAGCATATGGAATCAGATAACTAGGCTCGGTGGTGCGTTCCTTCAGAATCTTGCGTTTCTACCATTTGTATTGTTTTTCGGACTAATCTTAGGCATTCTAATAGCTTTACTGCGGTTTCATAAAGTACCTTTGTTGTCGCAGTTGCTGGCAGGAGTAACAGAGGTAGTTCGAGGAGCTCCGTTCTTGATCCTAGTGTATGCAGTGTATTTTGCTCTCCCTTCGATTGGGATTGAACTCGAAGCATTTGAAACGGGAATCGTTGTGCTAACAATTACAGCAACAGCGTATCTTTCTGAGGTTTTCAGAAGTGGTCTCTTGGCAATCGACAAGGGCCAGTTCGAAGCGGCACAGGCGCTTGGCCTAAATTATTGGCAATCACTGTTTTCCATTGTTCTTCCACAAGTATTAAAAATCTGCTTGCCTTCAATGGTAGGGCAGATAGTGCTTACAATAAAGGATACATCTATTGTATCTCTGGTAGGTATGGTCGAAATTGTTCGTACTTCGAGGCAGATTATGCAAATAACTTTGGATCCTCTTGTTGCTTTCAGTATCGTGGGCGGCTATTTTGCTCTTGTTTGCTATCCACTAATCGTTTTTTCAAAGAGGCTTGAAAAGAGAGCGATTAGATAGAAGCTCATTTCAGTCAAGAGTCTTCATGCAAAACGAACGATTATTTCGGGTTCTTAACTAGTAGGAGAGGACGCAATTGCTAAGTCGAAAGAGCGAAGCCCAAATTCATATTAGAGCTTACAGAGAAAACATAAGACATATAGCCGAAATGCTTAAACCCACAAAACTGCTTGCAGTTGTCAAAGCAAACGCTTTTGGACACGGAGCAGTTGAGATAGCGAAGGCGGCCGAGAAAGAGTTCGTAGATTTTCTGGCTGTTGCGTATTTGGAAGAAGGAATAGAGCTTAGAGAAGCCGGTATTGGTACCGAAATCCTACTACTGAATTACTGCTCTCCAGAGTTCTTTGGAAAGGCTGCGGAGTATTCACTCACTGCGACTCTGCATTCATTTGATGAGATAAGAAGAATCAACTGCATTGAGGGCAGACTACCGAAATTCCACTTGAAAATAAACACGGGAATGAATAGACTTGGCTTCAACCTTAATCAAGCTGTTGACGCATTTGAAACGGCAAGAGACTCAGATATCATTATTAACGGTATTTACAGTCATCTTGCTACCGCTGATGAAGATGATACCTCGTTTTATGAGATACAATTCGAACGATTCGAGAATCTTACTAATGAACTGATCAATAGAGGATTCAACCCAGGAATCAGGCATCTCTGTAACAGCGCTGCATCTATAAGGTTCCCGAGAAAATGTTTTGATTATTCTAGGATCGGAATATCGAGCTTCGGAGTTCAACCATCTTGCTTTTTCAAAGACCCCGAACTGAAACCTGTCTTGACTTTCAGATCATGCATTTCTCAGATAAGAACCCTAGTACAAGGAGAAAGTGTTGGCTACGGGAGAACATTTGTTGCGGAAGAAAACATGACCGTTGCAGTTGTACCGGTTGGATATGTTGATGGCTTTGATCGAAGATTATCAAACAAAGGGTATGTGCTGATTGGTGGAATTCCGTGCAAGGTACTTGGAAGAGTTTGCATGGACCACTTCATAGCTGATATTAGCAAGGTCCGCCCAATCCCAAAAGAAGAAGATGAAGTAATCCTCATCGGAAAACAGGGAGATGAGTCAATAACTGTGGAGCAAGTCGCTAATTGGAGAGAAACAACTAACTCAGAGATCGCAAGTTGCATTTCGTATAGAGTACCCAGAAGGTATTTGTACTAGACACCTAAGCCAAGAAAAGCATTATTATTGCAAGTTTCAGAAACTGAATGAAGGAGGTAACAAATGAAGTTTCAGATTGAGTGCTCAAAGCTTGAGTTCTTCAGGCCAGACGCTTTTGGGTTCATAAATAATCTCAAAACCCAGTCATCCCGGTACCCGATGATAAACTTATCAATAGGAGCACCGAACAGGCCGACACCTGAAT
>Ga0334883_1006154_pt1 | contig 10121 bp, 4 predicted proteins | sample GraSluR1_MG_6_FD_207230 | JGI IMG/M metagenome (GOLD analysis project Ga0334883, IMG submission 207230) | Sludge microbial communities from methane-producing bioreactor in Wageningen University, Netherlands - Granular Sludge_09_05-R1 | ecosystem: Engineered > Bioreactor > Anaerobic > Unclassified... | reverse complement strand
CACCCGACGCGATTTCCTCGGAAAAGCAGCAACTGCAGGTGCTGCAGGCATTGTCGCTCCTTCAATCATCACAGGCTGTACCCGTGAAACAAAAAAAAGAGTGGAATTACCTGTTATGCTTGATCAGGCTCCCGACGGACCAATCCTTAAAGCAGGACTTATTGGATGCGGAGGTCGCGGGACAGGAGCTGCGATCAACTTCCTCGATTCAGGTCCCAACCTGCAGATCGTTGCCCTCGGGGACACATTCCAGGATCGTATCGATAACTGCAGGGCCACTTTACTGAAACGAAAAGGTCAGGAGGTCCCTGCCGAAAACTGTTTTGTGGGATTTGATGCCTTCGAAAAGGTTATAGATTCGGATGTTGATGTTATTCTTGATGCAACCCCGCCTTACTTCCGGCCACAGATCCTGGCAGCCGCTGTTCAGGCAAAAAAGCATGTCTTTGCAGAGAAACCCGTAGCTGTTGATCCTGTTGGTGCAAGATCAATTATGGCAACTGCACAGAAAGCAAAAGCCATGGATCTTTGTATTATGCCAGGCACGCATTACCGGCATCAGCGGGACCGTGCCGCCAACTGGCAGCAGGTTGCACAGGGTGCCATTGGTGAAATAACCGGCGGCAATATCTACTTCAATATGGAAAAGTTATGGCATCGCGATCCCAATCCGTCCTGGAGCGAAATGGAGTACATGATCCGCGACTGGGTTAACTGGTGCTGGCTTTCGGGCGACCATATCGTGGAACAGCATGTTCACAACATCGATTTAATGAACTGGTTCACGGGATCACATCCTGTAAAAGCCACAGGTTTTGGCTCCAGACAACGACGTGTTACCGGCGATCAGTACGATAACTTCAGCGTTGATTTTGTATTTGAAAATGGAATGCATTTTCACAGTATGTGCCGTCAGATAAACGGTTGTACACCCAACGTGTCTGACAGAATACAGGGAACAAAAGGCTCGTCCGACTGCACCGGCACTATTTTTGACACATCAGGTAACATAGTCTGGACATATGAATACCCTTCAGATAAAGATGGCAATCCAGGAAGGAGTGTCGCTGTTGAACCACACTTCCAGGAGCAGATAACATTTGTTACGGCCATCCGCACCGGCAATTTTATAAATGAAATCGAACAGACCGCTGTCGCCACTCTTGTTGCTATCATGGGTCGTACATCAGCATATACCGGAAAAGATGTAACCTACGAGGAGATGATGAACTCCGACATGAAACTCGGACCCGCAGTGCTGACTTTCGGACCGGTTGATATCCCTAAGATAGTTCCGGTTCCAGGCCTGGCTTATCTCCTGTAAACTGCTGTGAATGAACATCCTCATATCGGACTGTGCATTAAAGAAAAAATTGCTTCGCGTGGAAGAAAAGCGTAAATTTGAAAAAGAATCACCAAATTAACCTGATTACCAACCAATACAGGTACTGATGGCAAGTATAATCCCCGGTTACGAGTACGACATTTTCGTCAGCTACCGCCAGAAGGATAACAGATACGACGGCTGGGTGACTGAGTTTGTCGACCATCTGAAAAGAGAAATAGAGGCAACCTTCAAGGAGGATGTCTCTGTCTATTTCGATGAGAATCCGCACGACGGACTCCTGGAGATCCATAATGTCGACAAGAGCCTTGAAAATAAACTGAAATCGGTTGTGTTCATACCTGTCATATCGCAGACCTACTGCGATCCGAAAAGCTTTGCATGGCAGAATGAGTTCGTTGCATTTAATAAAATGGCCGCCGGTGATGAGTTCGGCAGGGATATTACCCTTCCGGGCGGAAACGTCTGCAGCAGGATAATACCGGTACGGATCCACGATCTCGATGCTACCGACACCGGTCTTCTTGAGGATGAACTGGGGTGCAGGCTCCGCTGCATAGATTTCATATACTCGAGCACCGGAGTCAACAGGCCTCTGAAACCGGATGACAATCCCGACAAAAACCTTAACAGAACCTATTACCGCGATCAGATTAACAAGGTTGCCAATGCCGTTAAAGAGATCATTTACGGCATGCATCCCGACGAAAAGAAAAGGATAGCAAGAACTTACAAAACAAGAAAACAGGAAGGTTACACGGAAGAAGATATCAGACCATTAAGAAAAAAAGCTTCTGCTGTAAAACCATTGAGCAGTAAACTGATCGCACCCATAGGCCTGGGAATAATTGTAATCCTGGCAATAGTATTTCTTATTCCAAAACTAATTCACCTGGCCGGCAGGCAGACCGCTGCAGACGATATTATAAAAAAGGCCATTGCCGTAATGCCGGTTGACAATTTTACCGGCAACCCCGAGCTTGCCTGGATCGCCGAAATGATACAAAGCGACCTGACCGGCCAGTTACAGGGTATCAGCAGCCTGATAGTGAGGCCTAAACAAACAACCTTGCAGTTCAGGGACAGTGAAGAGCCGATACAGGAGATTGCCAGGAAGCTGAGTGTGAACAATCTCATTGAATCATCAATAAAAGGAACGGAAGATAATCTTCAGGTGGAAATAAGGGTCGTTGAAGCATACCCTGAAGAGAGATACCTTTATCGTTCATCTTTCACCGAAAGCTTCAGGGATCTCACAAATGTTTATAACGAAATTATTAACCGTATTCTGCGGGGCATGGAGGTAAAGACAACAGAACATGAGGCGGAGGTATTAGCGGTACGGAGAGTAAACCCTGAAGTTCGAAAAGCGTGTGCCCGCGGATTGTATTACATGAATCAGCTCACTGCAGAGGGAATGGAGCTGGGAATAAAGTATTACAAGGAAGCCATTGCCATCGATCCTGCTGATCCTGAACCATATATCGGGCTTGCCCGGGGTTACGCCGGCGGTGGCCACGGAGCTGGCCTTGCTTCACTTGACCTGGCAAAAGCACATGCCATAAAAGCCATAGAGCTCGATCCTGAGGAACTCCATCACGATCTTGCCGACGCTCATGTTGTTCTTGCGGAAACCTATCTCTATCACGACTATGACTTTGTTAAGACAGAATACCATCTGAAAAGAGCCATGGCGCTTAATTCAAGCAGCGCACCGGCACATTATACATATGGATGGTATCTTGCTCTTTCAAACCGGCTTGAAGAAGCTGCAGATGAGATGAAGAAGGCTATGGAGATCAACCCTCTCGACCCCATCTGCCCCGGTTACCTGGCGTGGCTATACCAGTGGTTCGGCCGGTATGATGAGGCTCTGGTCTATGCTCAGGAAGCATTGAAAGTCAATCCCAAATACCCTATGGCATTTTATGTACAGGGTTTGGTCTATTCGGAAATGGACCGCCACGACGAAGCTATTGAAATACAGAAAACAATTTATTCTCCTCGTTCCGGTTTTGCCAGCGGTCTGGGCGTAGCGTATGCTCTTGCAGGCCAGAAAGAACAAGCTCTTGAAATCGAAGCTGAAATGGAAAAAGAGAATATGAGATGGCATACATGGGGACTTGCAGATATCTATTCTGCCCTGGGAGATTCCGACAAAGCAATTTATTGGATCGAAGAAGCCTACAACCAGAGACACGATTTCATTCCATGGATCAGAAACAATCCTTACTATAAAAAACTGGACGATGATCCCCGTTTTCAGGACATGGTACAGAGGCTGAATTTGCCTGAATAAATATTTTGTCTGCTATTTACTTGGCAAAGCATTCTCAAAAAACTAAATTTGAGGAAAGATTGATTTATGGCTCTACAGGTTGAGGATCTCGAAGATCAGACCAGATACAGGCAAATACTTAAAATCCCATACGACGAACTGGCATCATTCGTCCTCGATTATATAAGAAGGCGGTCGGGTCTGATGCTGTTTTTCTGGTCAGTATGTATCGTCATCTTATGCCTGGCAATTACTATAAGGATCAATATAGGAGGATATTTTCCTTTCAGGAACATTTTCTTTCATACCATTCTCGGACTGATTGTCTTTCCCGTACTCTATATTCCCATGCACGAAGTGCTTCATGTGATTCCCTTCTATCTGTCCGGTGCGAAAAGGATCAGGATGGGAGTCGATCTCAAACAGTACCTCTTTTATGTAACGGCACACAGACACGTGGCAACACACGGACAATTCCGGGTCGTTGCCTATACTCCATTCGCTGTTACGGCAATAGCGCTGGTGTTGCTCATTTTTACTGTTCCCGGTCTGTGGAAGTGGAGCCTCTCCCTGTTCCTGTTTGTTCATACCACAATGTGCGCCGGCGATTTTGCCATGCTGAACTTCTACTCTCTCCATGAAGGAAAAAAGATTTACACCTGGGATGATGTGGATGAAAAAATAGCCTATTTTTATGAGGAAATCTAGAAGAGATGAAGGGGAGAGCAGGTGAGCATGACTTGCAAGACAATAATAAAAACAACCATAATTTTACAAACAGAAATAAACAAATACCTATGAAAAGACTGATTATTATCATTTTACTGATTACTGCCGTCAGTATTGCAGGATTCGGGCAGAAGAGGATCATCAATGTTCCCGATCTTCCGGGGTATGTAACCCTTAAATGTGATTTCCACCTTCATACTGTCTTCTCAGACGGCAATGTATGGCCCACGGTGAGGGTTGGTGAAGCGTTCCGTGACGGACTGGATGCCATTTCAATAACAGATCACCTGGAATATTTGCCACATAAGGATTATATTCCTGTCGATCATAATGCATCATGGAAAATTGCTGAAAACACAGCCCGGGATTATAATATCATTCTGGTAAAGGGCACAGAGATAACCCGTTCCATGCCTCCCGGGCATTTTAATGCTCTTTTTATCAACGATGCTTCTCTGCTTGCCGTTGATTCAGTATGGGATTCCTTTGCTGCCGCAATTAAACAGGGTGCCTTTATACAATGGAACCATCCGGGCTGGAGATCCCAGCAGCCTGACGGAATACCAAGATTGTATGAGATGCACCACCGGCTTATTAAAGAAGGATGGCTTCACGGGATCGAATTCTTTAACGGAAGTGAACATTACCCTCTGGTTATGACCTTCTGCAGGGATTACAACCTGGCTGTAATAGCCAACAGCGACAACCACGGTGTAATAAGTGAATCCTACAGGGAACCCGAATACACCCACAGGCCCATGACACTTGTATTTGCCAAAGCCAGAACACATGACTCACTCAGGGAGGCTATGTTTGCCGGAAGAACACTTGCATACTTCAGGGATATGATCGCGGGTAAGGAAGAATATGCACGCCCCTTCTTCAATCAGTGCATCTCTGTAAGCAAACCATTCTATCAGAGCGATAAAAGTAAATTTTTTGAAATAACAAACAATTCAGATATTCCTTTTTACCTGATAAATGGTCCTGAAAATGCACCCGGATCAATAACGCTGGCAGCCAATTCAGTAACCAGAGTGGTTCTCAGCACAAAGTTTACCGGACAGTTGACCTATGACGTTAAAAATATAATAACCGGCGAAGACGAAGTTTTAAAAGTGGAGCTGAAATATTAGTAATTAAATTCACTTTCTGCGATTCAGGAGTAAAGTAGTTGCGAGCAGTTACTTCAGCCCCGGGTTATTATTCATAAGATATAAATCCAGCCCTTCAGAATCGAGAATTGACTGAGCCTGTTCCCAGCTTACATAAGCCCGGTTTTTTAGCGCCTCTATGATCCGTATTATTGAGAGTGCCACTTCGGCTGTCTCCCCTGCATTTCTTTCGGCTACATAATCAATGGCATCATAAAGTACGGCATTTGCCTCTTCGAAGGTTATTTTTGCAGTATTTCCAAAGAGGTCTTTCCGGCACCCGGAGGAAATCGCATCGTTTACATGACTCATAATCAGATAGGTTGCCCTTCCAATAAGCTTCAGGTTACTCGGATTGACTGTGGTCATTGTGTTGCCGATCACTCTGCCCAGTTTTGCCATGATTGCTGTTGAATGGGCATTCAATAACATTTTCAGGGCAATCTGTTTCCTTAATCCGATTGGATCGGGATATTCCGGCAGGCTTATGTGAATATTTATTTCATTATCATTCTGGCCCGTCACAGATTTTTCCTGCCTGTCGCCAACACTTATAACCGCAATCTTTGCACCACTGTCCCTGTATAATTTCATGAAATCACTGAAGCCGGAACCCGGATTTCCTACTTCGGCGCATTCTTCATCAACACAAACAATTACGCCGAGATCATCCGGATGAAAGTCAAATTGCGCCTTATTGGTTTCCGACAGGGATAGGTCGTAGAGCTTTTCCTGGTCGTTTCCTGCACTCCCCAGGCTTTTCAGCGCTACCTTTTTCAGGTAGGGATCATTTATCTCTTTCTCAAAAGAAGGCTTATAGAATGATTCTGCGAGCCCTCTGAAACTTCGTCCGAGCAAAGCCTGCCAGGCCTCTGCCTGATTACGGGCCATGGTCCATATTCTTATCCATGATCTTCTTTTCTCAGCCGTTATGGTATCTAGCGGAAAGAGCCTGAAAGTCGGACTACGTTCGGTAACATCAGTAAAGACAGTTATAAGGGAATCACCTGCAATATAGGTTGAAAAACGACCTTTCCGGTAAGTGTCAGTTTCGCAATCAGTAAATCCCACAAGGTGTCCCAATGTATTGTCAACCGATTCCTTCACTGCCCTGAAACCAGCAAGTCTGCCGTTGAGGTCAGTCCCGGGTGTAAATCCTAATAATAACAATTCATCAGGGCCAAGATATCCCTGCAGGGTCCTGAAGAGGGCTTCTTCAAGTATTGATCCCATTATATAAATCTCGCTGGTGGTCGCCTGCATTCGTGTGGAACCGGTAATTGACTGAGGTCCTGTAGTAAGATTGAGCTTAGTTATCCCCCGGTTCTCAAGAACAATCCTGCTTCTGTCGAAGGGGAGCAGCAGGTGGTCCGGGTTATTGTAGACAAAATAGAGGTTACGCGATGATTCAGCCGCTTTCGCTTCGTTTATTTCCCCATAGTGTCCCAGAGCAGCCAGTATTGTTCCGATAACAGACGAGGTCTCTCCCCCTTCGGTGACACAAAAAACAACATCTCCTTTTTCAATTCTCCTGTCGGCAAGCTGCAGCCTTCCTATCAGCTGAAGGTCCTCGAATCCTTCAAGAGAGCTGATAAGCGCCCTGTCGGCGCCTGTCATCTCACCTATCAGCCTGTCATCAATATCTTCCGGAATTTTACCTGCCAGTTTTTCCCACACCGGTGACTTCTTTATTTTCCTCCAGAAAGGCCGCCAGAGGGTACTCTCCATCATCTTTGCAAGTCTTCCGGTCGATCCGCAGCCATAAAAATATATCTTCCGGTTTTCCCTTATGGCCCTGCAGACAGCTTCAACAGCCTGCTCAGCAGGTTCCGGGTTTCTGATCAACTCCTCTATCCTGTTTGTAATATCCTCATCAACGGAGAGCAGCATCTTCAGTCCCTCCTTAGTGCTCTCCCTGATAGTTGAGCTGAGTGTCCGGGTTTTTGGGTGCCTCTGCTCGGTAAGAAGTGTGTAAAGGTGAAATTGCTTCTTATTATTAATGTAATCAGTCGATTGTAATAATGGCTTTAACTTAAGATACTCAAGGATTGAATCCATAAATAATAATTAGATTAGAATCTTTCTTTTGCCAGGTTCACAACATTATCCTCCCGTGTTACAGGCCGTATCCTGAAGGAATACTCATAATTTCTTTCAAGAAGCCTGTATTGCGGGTGTATCGGGGCTCCCCATGAGTTATCACCTCCCACGCCCATTTGTCCGTAGTCCACATTAAGGTTCACAAAATCGCGTGGTTTAATGTCGGTGGTATGTGTGTTGGCGGTCTTTGCATCTTTCCTGTAGCGGGCAAGGTTACCCGGCGATTCAAAATCATCATGGACATTTCTGAGGGCGGCAAAGCATATAATTGGTTCACCCGAGATCAGGAGGCCTGTGCCATTCTCATTTGTAAGTGTAAGCCATCTGGTGTCAGTCTTATAACCATTCTCCTGAGGTCTTATATAAGGCACATACTGATCATCAACAGTGCTTTCGTAGAGACCGACATCAGCTGACGTTTTCCTGTCGGCATAATTTTCATGCGGCCCGCGTCCGAACCATCTCAGGTTAATGAACTCAACGGGTATCTGCATCTGCATTCCCATTCTGGGCAATTCGGGAATGGTGGCTGATACTTTGGCAAACTGGTTCTTAACTATCACGTTGGCCGACCCGAAAATGGAATAAGATGTTACCAGACCGGCAATCTTGTTGCCATCGGTATCCGGTATGTCAAACTCCATTGTAACCACCACTTTATCCATCTGAGGCCTGGTAATGTTCACTTTTTTAACGATTGTCCTTTCTCCGGCTTTTTTCCAGACTCCAAATCTTCTATCCATTCCGTACCCATAATCATTATCAGTGGGAGGTCTCCAGAAATCAGGCTCGGGAGCCTTATGGATCAGTTCCTTGTTACGATGCACAAATGATTCCATTTTTCCCTTTTCAAGGTCAAAAACTATTTTCATATCCTGACCGCTTACTTCAAGCTTGTTCCCGACACTGTTTGTCTGCAGGACTGCGATCTCATCACGGGTGGCCCTTACAGGCTTTCCTTCTGTGGGCATTCTGAACTGGGCAGTCGCATAAACATGATCTTCAGGCACATAGTTCCAGTCATCGCTTCGCGACACCCTTATATTGAGAAAATATTCTGTACCCGGAGCCGGATCAATTCTGGCAATTGGTATGCTCACCAGTTTCTCTTCCTTGGGTTTAAAATCAGGAAAGGAGAGTTTTCCTGACTGTACAGGGAGACCATCAGCTACTACCTCATAGTCGAAGCTGAATGCCGAGAGATCCGTGAAATCATATTTGTTTCTGATTTTTACCAGTCCGTTGGCGAGATCGACAGGTTCAAAGCCTACATACTGGTACACCTTTTTGACTTCGTGAAGGCTCGGATGGCCTTCCCTGTCGGGCCATACCAGGCCGTTAATGCAGAAGATGCCATCGCTGGGAACCCCCTCATCGCCCCAGTCACCTCCGTATGTCCAGAATTTTTCACCCTCTTCATTGGTTTTTAACAGACCCTGATCAACCCAGTCCCAGATAAACCCGCCCTGAAGTTTGGGATATTTCTCTATCACATCCCAGTAATCCTGAAGGTTGCCTACAGAGTTCCCCATAGCATGGGCATATTCACAGAGGATCAGAGGCCTGTCATTACCCTCATCCCTGGCATAAGCTTCAATCTGCTCGATACGGGCATACATCGGACACCATATATCCGTATGGCGCTCCATTGTATTGGTGCTCTTTTCCGCCCTTTCATACTGGACAGGACGGGTTGCATCACGCCCTTTGATCCACTTGTATCCATTCAGGAAATTATGTCCGTCGCCGGCTTCATTGCCCATCGACCAGATTATTACGGAAGGATGGTTCTTGTCGCGCTCAACCATACTTCTCATCCTGTCGAGATGAGCTTCGGCCCATTCCGGCTTATCCGCGGGGGTAACATCTTTATTGTATCCCAGACCGTGCGATTCAATATTGGCTTCATCAACCAGGTAAAGACCATATTTGTCACACAATTCGTACCACAGTTCCTGATGGGGATAATGGGATGTCCTTACTGCATTTATATTGTTGCTCTTCATCACCCGGATATCCTTGAGAAGAGTAGCTTCGTCCAGAACATGTCCTGTGATGTCATGATGCTCATGGAGGTTAACCCCTTTGAGATAAAGGTCCACACCATTTACGAGTAACTGGGAATTAACAATTTCCACTTTCCTGAAACCTGTTTTGCAGCTTACACTCTCAAGGTGATTTCCATAGTTATCTTTAAGATTTAAAACAAGGGAGTATAGGTGGGGCGTTTCAGCCGTCCACTTTTTAACATCGGGAATACTCTTAGTAAAACTCACAACACCCTTATTATCATTGAGGCTTAAATCCTTTGATTCAGACCATATTTTAGTATCGGCGTCAAACAGGGAAGCTTCGACAACAAAGTCATCTTCCCTGTCCCCGTTACTCTTCAGCTCAATATCGAGAGTAAAATATCCGTTCCGGTACTCGTTCTGAAGGTCACCCACAGCAAAAAAATCACGGATATATGTCTTCGGGCGGGCATGGAGATATACACTTCTCTGTATCCCGCTAA